>Ga0335078_10008307_pt1 | contig 15439 bp, 10 predicted proteins | sample Lox_Sample_32_FD_206711 | JGI IMG/M metagenome (GOLD analysis project Ga0335078, IMG submission 206711) | Soil microbial communities from Loxahatchee National Wildlife Refuge, Florida, United States - Lox_Sample_3.2 | ecosystem: Environmental > Terrestrial > Soil > Wetlands | place: USA... | reverse complement strand
GATTCACCAAGGGTGTCTTCTTTGCCTCGCCGGTGTTTGACGGCTCCAAGGAAAGCGAGATCAAGTCGCTGCTGGAGCAGGCGGGTCTGCCGAATTCCGGCAAGGCTTACCTGCACGACGGCATGACGGGCGAGCGCTTCGAGTTGCCGGTGACGGTGGGCTACATCTACATGCTGAAGCTCTCGCACCTGGTGGACGACAAGATTCACGCGCGCTCCATCGGTCCGTATTCGCTGATTACCCAGCAGCCATTGGGCGGCAAGGCGCAATTTGGCGGCCAGCGCTTCGGCGAAATGGAAGTCTGGGCGCTCGAAGCCTATGGCGCCGCGTACATCCTGCAGGAACTATTGACGGCCAAGTCCGACGATGTCTACGGACGCGCCAAGATTTACGAGGCCATTGTGAAGGGCGAGGCGGCGATCGAGCCCGGCGTTCCGGAATCGTTCAACGTGCTCATCCGCGAGTTGCAGTCTTTGTGCCTCGATGTGGAATTGATGAAGAAGCCGCGTGAAGCCGTGCTGGACATGGCGCCGGCGGCGGATTAGTTACAACCGGACACAGGGCAGGGATGCCTGTGGCACTGGTGGCACAGACATTCTTGTCTGTGTCTGGTTTTGGGGTTGAAAGAACTGGAGGCTATTTTGAGATCCTCTCCGTACGATCGGGCAAATTTGATCGCGGATTTCGATTCGATCCGCATTTCTCTGGCGTCTCCGGAAAAAATCCGGAGCTGGTCTCACGGCGAAGTCACCAAGCCGGAAACGATCAATTACCGAACCTTCAAGCCGGAACGCGATGGCCTGTTCTGCGCCCGAATCTTCGGTCCGACCCAGGACTGGGAGTGTTTGTGCGGCAAATACAAGCGCATGAAGCACCGCGGCGTCATCTGCGACAAGTGCGGCGTAGAAGTGACGCTGGCGCGTGTGCGGCGTGAGCGGCTGGGACATATTGAACTGGCCAGCCCCTGCTCGCACGTGTGGTTCTTTAAAGGCCTGCCGAGCCGCATCGGCCACCTGCTCGATATCACTCTGCGTGAGCTGGAGCGCGTCCTTTATTTCGAAGCCTTCGTGGTGGTAGAGCCTGGGGAAGTGGAGGCGCTGCACCGCGGCGAAGTGATCACCGACGAACGGAAGCGCCAGCTTGACCAGGAGCACCCCGGCAAATTCGTCGCCATGATGGGCGCCGAGGGCATCAAAGAGCTGCTGAAGAAGGTCGACGTGGAAGCGCTCAGCGAAGAGATTCGCGAGCGCATGAAGACCGAGCAATCGCAGCAGAAGAAGCTGAAATACGCCAAGCGCCTGCGCGTGGTGGAATCGTTCCGCAAGTCGGGCAACAAGCCGGAGTGGATGATTCTGGACGTGATTCCGGTGATCCCGCCGGAGTTGCGCCCGCTAGTGCCGCTGGATGGCGGCCGCTTCGCCACCTCCGACTTGAACGACCTGTACCGCCGCGTGATCAACCGCAACAACCGGTTGAAGAAACTCATCGAGCTACACGCGCCCGATGTCATCGTGCGCAATGAGAAACGCATGTTGCAGGAGGCGGTGGATGCGCTGTTCGACAACGGCCGCCGCGGCCGCGTGCTGCGCGGCGCCAATAACCGCCCGCTGAAATCGCTCTCCGACACGCTCAAGGGCAAGCAGGGCCGCTTCCGCCAGAACCTGCTGGGCAAGCGCGTGGACTACTCCGGCCGTTCCGTAATCGTGGTCGGTCCCGATCTGCGCCTCAACCAGTGCGGCCTTCCCAAGAAGATGGCGCTGGAGCTTTTTAAGCCGTTCATCTATCACCGCCTGGAGCAGCGCGGCCACTGCACCACCATCAAGCAGGCCAAGGAGCTGGTGGAGCAGCAGGACCCGGTGGTTTGGGACATCCTGGAAGAGGTCATCAAGGACCATCCTATTCTGCTGAACCGCGCTCCCACGCTGCACCGCCTCGGCATTCAGGCGTTCGAGCCAGTGCTGGTGGAAGGCAAGGCCATTAAGATTCATCCGCTGGTCTGCACGGCGTTCAACGCCGATTTCGATGGCGACCAGATGGCCGTCCACATCCCGCTTTCCCCCGAAGCGCAGATTGAAGCTTCTACCCTGATGCTTTCGGCCAACAATATCCTCTCGCCGGCGCACGGGGCCCCCATCGCCGTGCCGACGCAGGACATGGTGCTGGGTTGCTATTACCTGACCAAGGCGCGGCCGGGCGCCAAAGGTGAGGGCCGCACCTTCGCTTCGACCGACGACGTGCTGATCGCGCTGGAAATGGGCGAGGTGGAAACGCTGACGCCCATCAAGCTGCGCTACACCGGCCGCGTGATCGACCTGGTGCATGCGTTCGACAACCAGAACATTCTGCACACCGAGCCGATCGAATTCATCAAGCAGTACATGGAAACCACCGTCGGCCGCGTGATCCTCAACGACCACCTGCCGCAGGACATGCCGTTCATCAACGGTCTTCTGAAGAAGAAGGGCCTCGGGCAGCTGGTGCAGTATTGCTACCTAAAGTTTGGGCTGCAAATTACGGTGCAGATGCTGGATGAGGTCAAATCGCTGGGATTCCTGTATGCCACGCGCGCGGGAATCTCGATCGGCATCGACGACATGGTGGTGCCGAGCGAGAAGGCGGGTTTGGTGCGCGATGCCGAAAAGGAAGTGGTGCTGGTGGAAAACCAGTATCAGGACGGCGCCATCACCCACGGCGAGCGCTACAACAAGATCATCGAAATCTGGTCCAAGGTAACGGAGCGGGTTTCCGACGAAATGTTCCAGGCCATGGAGGAGGACGACCGCACCGGCCGCTACCTCAACCCGATCTACATCATGGCCGACTCGGGCGCGCGCGGTTCCAAGCAGCAGATCCGCCAGCTTTCCGGAATGCGCGGCCTGATGGCCAAGCCCTCCGGCGAGATTATCGAAACCCCTATCACGGCCAACTTCCGTGAAGGGCTGGACGTGTTGCAGTACTTCATTTCCACGCACGGCGCCCGCAAGGGTCTGGCCGATACCGCATTGAAAACTGCGGATTCGGGCTACCTGACGCGCCGCCTGGTGGACGTGGCGCAGGACGTGATCGTGAGCGAGAACGACTGCGGCACGCAAGAAGGCATTTACGTCGAGCCGATCATCGAATCGGGCGAAATTATCGAACCGCTGCGCGACCGCATTGTGGGCCGCGTGGCCCTCGAAGATCAGAAGGACTACGAAGGCAATGTGATCGTTGGAGTGAATCAGGAGATCACGGAAGAGCTGGCGGCGGCGATTCAGGCAGCCGGTATCGAGCGCGTGAAAATTCGCTCGGTGCTGACCTGCGAATCGAAGCGCGGCGTCTGCGTGGCGTGCTATGGCCGCAACCTGGCCACCGGCCGCCTGGTGGAACGCGGCGAGGCGGTCGGCGTGATCGCAGCCCAGTCCATCGGCGAACCGGGCACGCAGTTGACCATGCGTACGTTCCATATCGGCGGAACCGCCACGCGCATCAGCGAGCAGTCCACGCAGGATGCCAAGTCGGACGGGTTCGCGAGGTACATCGGCATCCAGACCGTGCGCGCCCAATCCGGCGAGCTCATCGCCATGAACCGCAACGGCATCATGGCGGTGGTTGACGATAAAGGCCGCGAAAAGGAGCGCTACCCGGTGGTGTACGGCGCGCGCGTGTTGTCGGAAGACGGGGCGCCCGTGAAGAGCAACCAGATCCTGCTCGAGTGGGACCCGTACACGTTCTCCATCCTGACCGAAGTCAGCGGCACGGTGCACTTCAAAGACCTGGTGGACGGCCTCACGCTGCAAGAACAGGTGGACGAAGTCACCGGTATGTCGCAGCTCGTGGTTACGGATTCGCCCGACGAGAAGCGGCAGCCGACCATCGAAGTACGGCCGGAAGGGCCGCGCGGCGATCGCAAGAAATACCTCATGCCCACCCACGCCCACCTGATGGTGCATGACGGCGCAGATGTGCATGCCGGCGACGTGCTGGCCAAGATCCCGCGCGAAACCACAAAGACCAAAGACATCACCGGCGGTCTGCCGCGCGTGGTGGAACTGTTCGAAGCGCGCAAGCCGCGGGAAACCGCCATCATCGCCGAAATCAACGGCGTGGTGAAATACGGCGAGGTCACCAAGGGCCAACGCAAGATCTTTGTGGTGGGCGACGATGGCGAGCAGCGTGAATACGCGTTGCCGCGCGGCGTCCACATCAACGTCCAGGAAGGCGAGCGGGTCAAGGCCGGCGAGCCGCTCATGGACGGTCCCCGCAACCCGCACGACATTCTGGATGTGCTCGGTGAAAAGGAATTGCAGAAGTACCTGGTCAACGAGATTCAGGAAGTCTACCGGTTGCAGGGTGTGAACATCAACGACAAACACCTGGAGGTCATCTCACGGCAGATGATGCGCTGGGTGAAGGTGGAGGACATCGGCGATACCGAATTCCTGCCCGAAGAAGTGGTGGATAAGTTCAAATTCCGCACAGAGAATCTTCGGGTTGCCGAGGCGGGCCAGCGTCCCGCTGAAGGTAAGGCCGTACTGTTGGGGATCACCAAGGCCTCGCTTTCGACCGACTCGTTCATCTCCGCGGCGTCGTTCCAAGAGACCACGCGCGTGCTCACCGAAGCCGCCATCAACGGCAAGGTGGACTACTTGCGCGGCCTGAAGGAGAACGTGATCATGGGCCGCCTGGTTCCGGCCGGCACCGGCATGGAATACTACCGGCAGGCCAAGATTGCGGGCGAGGATGTGGTGGAGGAGCCAGTGGCGGAGCCGACGCTGGACGCCATCCCGGGCTACGACGAAGAGACTCGCCTGCAGTACGCGGGCGGCCTGCCGGAGGATACCGGGGAGGAGTCGTCACTGGCGGAGTAAGCTATAGTTGAAGCAGCAGGGACGGCATCCGCGGCTCTCGCGGATGCCGTTTGCTTTTATGGCGACCGGATCATTGGTGAGCATCCAGGAATATCTGGCCACTACCTATCGTCCCGATTGTGATTACGTGGACGGATTGGTGGTGGAGCGGAATTTGGGCGAATACGATCACGCGCGATTGCAGGGAGAGGTTTTCGCATACTTCCACGCCAGGCGCAAGGAATGGGGTCTGCGTGCAGTTCCCGAGCAGCGCGTTCAGGTCTCGCCGACGCGTTTTCGCATACCCGATGTGTGCGTGGTAAAAGGTGAACCAACGGAGCAAATCTTCCGCACTCCGCCGTTCATCTGCATCGAAATCCTATCTCCAGACGACCGGCTCATGGAAATGCAGCAACGCGTCCAGGATTACTTGAATTTCGGTGTTCCATACGTCTGGATTCTCGATCCCGCGACCCGCAAAGCATACCGCTCGACGACCGCCGCTTTGGCCGAAATCAGTGAGTTGCGGACCGAGGATCCCGAGATCGTCGTCCCCCTCCCGGCACTGTTCGAATAGCCTGATTCTAAGATGTGGGGCAGCGCCATGCGCTGCCAACCCCGGTGCGACTGGGCAGCGCGTGGCGCTGCCCCACGTGCGGTACTATAGAGAAGTACTCGCCGCAGTGAAGGGGTTTCTTGCTAAGGATCCGTCTTTTTCTCTTTCTAACTCTGTTTGTGTTCAGCGACTTGGCGCGGGCGTCGCAGTTGGCTGTCATCGTGCTAAATCCGCAGTCCTGGGGCGGCGGACGCCCACCCGCCGACTGGCAAATTAAGGTCAATCACGGCAAGCCGATCATCTCCAGTTGCGCCGCCACTGACGGGTCCTGCCTGCACCTGAAGAGCGTGAAATCCTCGTTCGCTCTGGAGCGCGACGTGGATGTCGATCCTTACGAAACGCGATACCTCACCTGGCGGTGGAAAGTCGTCGAGCTACCGGCGGGGGGAGACTTCCGGAATGCCTGGACCGACGACCAGGCGGCACAGCTGATGGTGGGGTTTACGGACCGGCGCGTGCTCACCTACATTTGGGACACTACCGCTCCCAAGGGCACGATGCAGCCCGCCAGTTCCATTCCGCTGGTCCACATTTTTGCGGTGGTCTGCGAATCGGGGGCTTTGGACGTGAATCGCTGGCTGCCGGAGATGCGCGATGTGGCAGCCGACTACGAACGCGCGTACGGCAAGAGCGCGCCGCATGTGAAGGGCCTGCGCATCCAGATCAACTCGCAGCACACTGGCACCATGGCCGAAAGCTCGTTCGGCGAAGTGGTGTTCCGCAACAAACTCGAATAATGCTCTTGGTCACGGGCGCCAGTGGCTTTGTTGGCGGCCATGTGGTGGAGTTGCTCCGCCTACGTGGCGTCGACTTCCGTTGCCTGGTGCGGCGTACCAGCTCGGTCCGAAGCCTTCTGGGCGCGCCCATCGCGTTCGGCGATTTGGTGACTGGCGAGGGGCTGGAAGAGGCGCTCAGTGGGGTGCAGGCGGTCATTCACCTCGCTGGCGTCACGAAAGCGCTTCGCCCCGGCGATTACTACGCGGGCAATGTGGGGGCCAGTGAGACCTTGGCGCGAGCCATCCGAGGGAAGGGAATTCGACTCGTGCATGTCAGCTCTCTGGCGGCGGCCGGACCGAGCCCACATGGTGAGCCGCTCCGGGAGGATGCGGAGCCGCGGCCGATTACCAATTACGGCAAGTCGAAGATCGAGGGCGAAAATGCCGTGCGCGCGCTGCTGCCCGACGCAGTGATCGTGCGGCCGCCGGTGGTCTACGGGCCGCGCGACACAGGCTTACTGCAGATGTTGAAGCCCATCAGTAGAGGATGGTCGCTCGAGATTGGCGGCGGGGAACGTTGGTTCAGCTTCATCTATGTGAAGGACCTCGCGGAAGCGCTGCTGGCCTGCGCGGCGAACTCACAGGTCGTGGGCAAGACCTATTTCGTGGCGCATCCCGAGCCCGTCTCGTGGAGCCAACTGGCCGCGACGGCCTCCGCAATCATGGCCCGGCGAACGCGGACGCTGCGGTTGCCAGTCGCGGCGGCACGTGCCGTGGGATCTTGCGCGGAAGCCTGGTCGCGGATCACCGGCAAACCGGGCGTGCTCTCCCGTGAGAAGATCTTGGAAGCGCAATGTATGCGCTGGACCTGTGATCCCGGGCGCGCGGCCGCGGAGTGGGGCTTCGAAGCGCGCACCTCACTCGAAGACGGACTGGCGAAGACGCTCGCCTGGTACAAGGAGGCTGGTTGGCTGCGGTATTAGGCGTGTGGGTGCGTTTGTGGCCCGTAGACAAAGTGATCCTGGGATATTTCGGATTTGCCATCGTCCTGATCGCAGGCTGGTGGGGTTCGCTGCCAGACGCCGCTTGGCTGCTGGCTTTCCACGTTGCCGGCGCGGGCTTACTGATCTACGAAATCGTTCGCCCCAACCCCACGAGCTGGTTCTTCCGCCACTGGTATCCGCTGTTATATGTGGCCTTCTGCTACAAGGAAATGGCGCTCTTCATACCGGCGGTCCGCCGGACCGACGCGGACCGGTGGCTGGCTGGCTTGGATCGCGCCTTCTGGCACGCCAATCCCACGGTGTGGTTGGAGCGCATTACGAGCCCGGGGCTAACTGAATTTCTGCAGGTTATATATACACTATTTGTGCCGGTGGTCCTGCTGATCGCTTTCCTGCTCTGGCAGCAACGGCGTTACACCGAGTTCCAATATTATGCTTTCTTGATCGCCCTCGGATATCTCGTTTCTTACGTAGGGTATCTGATCGTTCCTGCGCGCGGCCCGCGCTTCCTGTTAAAGGATCTGCAGCACGTGCGGTTGCAGGGGTTGTGGTTCTTTCAAGGGATGCAGAGCACCCTGGACCGGCTGGAGTCGGCCCACTATGACTGTTTCCCGAGCGGCCACACGGAACTCACCATCCTGGCGTGGTGGAGCACGCGAAAGCTCACAAATCCGCTGTTTTTGCCTTATTTTGCCTACACTTTAAGCATCATTTTTGCTACAGTTTATCTTCGATATCACTACACGATTGATGTTGTCGCGGGGGTACTGGTGGCGGCTATGATTCTCATAACCGCTCCGTCGCTGTACCAATACCTCAAGACAAAAGGGGTTCAGGTTGGAGGCAATTGAAGTTGTCACGGCAGACAAGAAGGCGCTTCGCGAATTCGTGGAACTGCCGTACGCCCTGTATCGTAACAACTCCTATTGGGTGCCTCCCTTGCGCATTGCGGTCAAGGAGCTGCTGGACCGCGGGAAGCATCCTTTCTACCAGAACGCGGAGGCCGAGTTTTTCTTGGCACGACGGGCGGGCCGTCCCGTGGGCCGGATCGCCGCTGTTGTGGACCGGGCTCATAACCGGTTTCACAACGAAGAGGCGGGCTTCTTCGGGTTCTTCGAGTGCGTAGACGACGCGAAAGTGGCGGAGGCCCTGCTGACGCGCGCCCGGCAGTGGGTATCGGATCGCGGCGCCCGCTGCTTGCGCGGGCCGGTGAATCCGTCTACGAACTATGAGTGCGGCATGCTTGTCGAAGGCTTCGACTCCAGCCCGATGGTCATGATGACGTACAATCCGCCGTACTACCCCGAATTGATGGACCGCGTGGGTTTGCACAAAGCCAAAGATCTGTTCGCCTATGTCAGCCGCTCCGACCAGGTACAGACAGAAAAGATCGAACGGGCGGCCCGACGGGCGTTCGCGAAGAACGGGGTTCGCGTGCGCCCGATCAACATGAAGGATTTCGACGGGGAAGTTGCACGAGTTTGGGAGGTCTACTGCGCGGCGTGGAGCCGCAACTGGGGCTTTGTGCCCATGTCCCGCGAGGAGTTCAACCAGATGGGTAAAGAGATGAAGCAGATTCTCAAGCCCGAACTGGTGCTCATCGGGGAGATGGGCGATCGCATGGTGGGTTTTGCTTTGGCGTTACCGGACATCAATCAGGCGCTGAAACCGGCAGGGGGGCGGCTGTTCCCTACGGGACTGCTAAAAATCCTGTACCATCAGCGTTTGATCGATAGTGTCCGGGTTCTGGCGCTGGGAGTGGTGGAGGAGCACCGCGCCTCGGGGCTTCCCGCCGGATTTTATGCTACTCTCGTCCGGAACGCCCAAAAACTGGGCTACGGGCCATGCGAAATGTCCTGGATTTTGGAGGACAATGTCTTAATGAATCGCTCCCTGGAGGTGATGGGCGCGAAGCGGTACAAGACCTACCGAATTTACGAATGGAGCTGAGGGCCATGCGCGTACCGAGTACCGACGTCACCGGCAAGAAAAAGAGCAGCGGAACCAACGACATTTTCGAGAAGTGCCGTACCTTCACTCGTCCTGGCGATCTGCAGTCTGCCGGCCTGTACATGTACTTCGAGGTTTTCAGCGACCGCGAAGGATGTGCTCCGGGCGAAGTCCGCTTGGGCAAACGCAAGGTCCTGATGTTCGGGTCGAACGATTATCTCGATCTGATTTCTCATCCCAAGGTTCAAGAGGCTGCGGTCCAGGCGCTCAAGAAGTACGGCAGCGGTTGCAGCGGCTCGCGGCTTTTGAATGGCACGCTCGATCTGCACGTGAAACTCGAAGCCGAGCTGGCAGCGTTTGCGCACAAGCAAGCGGCCATCATTTTCGGCACCGGTTTTCAAGCCAACTACGCCACACTTTCGGCTCTGACCGAAAAGGGCGATGTGATGATTTGCGACCATAATCTGCACGCCAGCCTGGTAGAGGGCGCGCTGCGGTCGCCGGCGCGAACCGTGCGGTTCCGTCACAACGATCTGGATCATTTTGAACGGTGCCTGGAAAACTGCCCGCCCGAAGAACGAATTCTTGTGGTTTCCGAAGGCGTGTTCAGCATGGAAGGCGACATAGCCGACCTGCGCGGCATCCTGAAGCTGGCGAAACCCTACGGAGCGCGTGTGTACGTGGATGAAGCGCATGGCATCGGCGTGCTGGGCGCCACGGGCGCAGGAGCGGCCGAGCACCTGGGCGTCCTGGACGATGTCGATATCATTATGGGGACGTTTAGCAAATCGCTGGCGTCCGTGGGCGGTTTTATCGCGGGCGACCGCACGGTGGTGGACTACCTGAAACACACCGCGCGCCCGTTTGTGTTTTCGGCGAGCTTGCCGGCAGCCTCCGTTGCGGCCGTATCGGCGGCACTGCAGATCATGAAGAAGGAGCCGGAGCGGCGGCTTCGCCTGCTACGCATCGCTAGCCTGTTGCGCGACGAGCTGCGCGCGCGGGGATTCTCCGTCCTGCCCGGAGAAACGGCCATTGTGCCGGTGGTGATCCAAAGCGAACTCGATCTCTGCCGCTTGTGCAAGACGCTGCTCGAAGAAGGGATCTATATCAATCCCGTGCTGCGGCCCGCAGCCGCGCAGAACCTGCTGCGCATTTCCTGCACGGCAGCGCATACCGAAAAGCACGTGGACCGCCTGGTGACGACTCTCGCCAGAGTTGCGGGCAGACTGGGCATCGAAACCTAGGTCGTGAAGGCGCGCCGTGCCTTCCGGCAAAAGGAAAGTCCAGCGGCGCCCTGCGGCCCCATCTGCTCAGGCTAAGCCGGACTGGTTGGCATCCCGCGCGCTGCGTTGGCTGGAAGCGCACGCTCTCCTCGTCGCCGTAGGTTTGATTGCTCTCGGCGCGGCGCGCATCGTGGCGGCGTACCCGGAAAACGGCATCACCTACGATGAGCCCGGCCACATGGCCTGCGGTCTCCAATTCCTGGCACAACATGTCTACCGCTATGAATCGCAGCATCCTCCTCTGGCGCGGGTAATGTCCGCCCTGGGGCCATTTCTGGACGGCGCCAGGCCGATGGGCGTGGCCAACCAGGACCAGGAAGGCGTGGCCGTGTTATATCGCAACCAACACGTGCTGCGGACGCTCGTTCTAATGCGTCTCGGAATTCTGCCCTTCTTCCTGCTGGCGAGCGGCGTGGCCTATTTCTGGTCCAACCATTATTTCGGAAAACTCACGGCGGTAATTGCGACCGGGCTCTTTACGATGTTGCCGCCAGTGCTCGCGCATGCGGGCCTAGCCACCACCGATATGCCGCTGGCCGCTTCGGTGAGCGCGGCTTTCCTGGCCTTGGTGCTGTGGGCCGAAAAACCCGGTGTCGGGCAGAGCGTTTGGTTGGGCGTCCTGACGGGATTGGCGGTTCTGTCCAAGTTCACGGCGCTGGCGTTTCTGCCGGCCGCCGCCGTGCTGGCCGGAGTGATCTGGGTAGTGGTTGAGCGGCCTGCCCTGACGCGCCTGGCCGCGTTGGCAAAGGTCCGTGCCGTGCCATTCGCTATGGCCGCCCTCGCCTGTTTGCTGATGATCTGGGGTGGCTATCTTTTCTCGTTCGGCAAAGTACCCGGCTGGGACATCTCGCTCCCCGCGCCGGAACTGTTCGACGGCATACTCTCGGCGCTTCATCACAACGAGCAGGGGCACGTTGCCTACCTGCTCGGCCGGATCAGCACGACCGGGTGGTGGTATTACTTCCCGGTGGTGATCGCGGTGAAAACTCCGCTGGCCTTTCTCGCATTGGTGGGGTTGGGATTGCATCTCGCCTGGAAACACCGCCGCGAGACTGTCTATCTGCTGCCGCTGGCATTCGCGCTGGGGGTGCTGCTGCCGGCAATGGCTGGCCGCATCAACATCGGGGTGAGGCACATCCTGCCGATCTACACCGGTCTCTCGATCACAGCCGCGGTTGGCCTTGGGCACTTTCTGAAGGGGGGTGCTACGGCCAGGTGGAAGGGCGCGGCAGCAGCCGTATGCTTGATCTGGATGGCCGGCAGCGGCGCAGTCCAGCATCCGGATTATCTGGGCTACTTCAACGAATTGGTAGGCTCGGAGCCGGAGAATGTGCTGGTCGATTCCGACCTCGATTGGGGGCAGGGAACCGTCAATCTGGCGCGGCAGTTGCGTCAGATGGGGATTGGCCAGGTGTCCTTCATGGACATGAATCTCACGGGCGCTCGCCTGGAGGCTTGGCCTGGGATCCCGGCAGCCACCAGCATCGATCCTGTGGCGCCTGTGGAAGGCTGGACCGTGGTTGGGCCTACTTTCTGGAAGCTCCACCAGTACGGCCTGGATTATCGATACCCAAAGGTCAAGCCGTGGTTTGAGAGCCTGCGGCCAGTCCGCCGTGTGGGATCGTTCCTTCTTTACTATGTGCCGCCTGGGTCGTTACCTGCGGGCCGCTAGGCGTGCGGTGCTACGTAACGCCGGCGGTCTTTGTCGCCGGTAAACTCCAAGGGCAGGGCATGGCCCCGCCCCACATTGCTAATAAGAATAAAAGGGCCGATAATGTACATATAGAGTATGAGACCAATTGAAGAGCTTCTGCGCGGGCATCCGTTCTGCGAAAAATTTTGGCCGCAACACATCGAGCGCCTGGCTGCCATGGCCAGCGAGGTGCACTTCCCCCAGGGAGAACTGATATTCCACGAGGCCGACCATTCCAGCCTGTTTTATCTGCTGGTTTCGGGAACGGTGGCGCTGGAGATAACGGACCCGGGGCGGCCTGTCAGGGTGGCAACGCTCTATGCCGGCGAGGTGCTGGGCTGGTCGTCTCTCACCAACAGTGACGGCAAGCAGTTTCAGGCGCGGGCCCTCGAAGGGGTGCATGCTCTGGCGTTCGACGGCAGCCGTCTGCGGCACGCGTGCGAGGAAGATTACGCGTTCGGCTTCATGTTGATGCGAGCGGTCTTGGCGGTGATGACCGGGCGTTTGCAGACCGTCCGCGCGCAGCTTCTGGAAGCCTACTCGCCGGTAGAGGCGGCGGCACATTAAGCGTTGCTGACAAGCACCACAGGCAGGAATGCCAGGCAGGAATGCCTGTGCCACCAAGCTGCCGAGGTGCATCTGAGGCCGGAGTAGAATGAAGGTTCCGGATACCCGATGGAATTCCTTGCTACAAGCTTGCTGGAGCTGATCACCCAGACTGCGACCAACCTGCCGCCGGATGTGCGCGCTGCCATGTCGCTGGCGGCGGGCGGCGAAACGCCGGGGACGCAATCCTCGCAAGCTCTTGACATCATTCTTTCCAACGTCGATATGGCGCAGGAGGACGAAGGCCCGATCTGCCAGGATACGGGTATGCCGACGTTCGTGGTGCATACGCCTGTGGGCGTCAATCAGCTTCGGATCAAGCAGGCGATTCGCGAGGCCGTAGCCGAGGCCACACGGTGCGGCAAGCTGCGGCCCAACTCGGTGGATTCGCTCACGGGCAAAAACAGCGGCGATAACCTGGGCGAAGAAACGCCCGTTGTGCACTTCGAGCAATGGGAAGGGGACGAGATCGAGATCCGCCTGATTCTCAAGGGCGGCGGCTGCGAGAACAAGAACATCCAATACTCGGTGCCGTGCCATCTGGACCACCTGGGCCGCGCCGACCGCAATTTGGAAGGCGTGCGCAAGTGCATTTTGCACGCCGTGTGGCAGGCGCAAGGGCAGGGCTGCGCACCCGGCGCGGTGGGTGTGTGCATCGGCAGCGACCGCGCACACGGTTACGAGCTGGCCAAGCGGCAACTCTTCCGCACGCTGGATGATGTGAACCCGAATTCCACGTTGGCTGCACTCGAGGCGGAGATCATGCAAGAAGCCAATCGCCTGGGTGTGGGCGCCATGGGCTTCGGCGGCAGGTCGTCGCTGATCGGCTGTAAGATCGGAGCCGCCAACCGTCTGCCTGCAAGCTTCTTCGTTTCGGTGGCATACGAGTGCTGGGCCTTCCGTCGCCTGGGCGTGCGTCTGGATGCGGCCACGGGCGCGATTACGCAATGGCTGTACCGCGATCCTTCACGTCCAGTGGAGCGGATGGCTCGCGGCGAAGGCTTCCCGTTGACGGGGCGCGAAGTGATCCTGACGCCGCCTTTAACCGAGGCGCAGATGCGTTCCCTGAAGGTCGGCGATGTGGTCTTGATCAACGGCGAGATGTTCACGGGGCGCGACAATGTGCACGCGTACCTGATGAAGAACCCGCCGCCCGTTGATATGCATGGTTCGGCGCTGTACCACTGCGGTCCAGTGATGCTGAAAGAAGGAGAACACTGGAAAGTGAAAGCAGCCGGCCCGACCACCAGCAGCCGGGAAGAGCCGTACCAGGCGGACGTGATCAGGCGTTATGGGGTGCGCGCAGTGATTGGCAAAGGCGGCATGGGCGCGAAGACGCTGGCCGCGCTTCAGGATTTCGGTGCGGTCTACTTAAATGGGATTGGCGGCGCCGCACAATACTACGCACGCACCGTGGAGAAGGTACTGGGTGTGCACCTGATGGAGTTCGGGATACCGGAAGCCATGTGGCACATCCGCGTGAAGGGTTTTGCGGCCATTGTGACGATGGATGCGCACGGCAACAGCCTGCATGCGGACATCGAGGCCAAGACCGGCGAGGCGCTGGCCGCATTGCAGGAAGCGTAAACGCGCTGCTACACTAAAATTTCCCCGGCCAGGTAGCTCAGCTGGTAGAGCGCAGCCCTGAAAAGGCTGGCGTCGGCGGTTCGATTCCGTCCCTGGCCACCATGTTTTCAATCACTTACAGGTACCTCAATAGCGCCGGTTGTCCCATTGTGTCCCAATTCCGTTCTCAGTTCACCAGATTCCCCAGCTTCTCTACTGCCCGCATTTGCGACTCCGGCAGATCCTGCTCGTAAACCTCCGCCGTCGTCGTGAACCGGGAATGCCGCATGAGCGATTGCCGGTCCCGCGGGTCCGTCCCCACCATCCGTAACCAAGTAGCGTAGGATCGCCGAAGCACCTGCCAGTTCACCCAAGGGATTCCAATCATCCTTGCCGCCGGCTTCATGTGCCGAACAAGAATATTGTTGTCTCGCATCGGCCGTCCGCCCTTCACCGATTGGAAAACGAGGTCGTCCGATCCCTGTGATTTGACGACCCGATATCGGCGGATAGCCCTACCGGCCTTTACCTCCACAGTCAGCGTCCGCAATTGATTGATCCGCTCGATCACTTTCCCATTGACGGGTATCGTAGTATTGGACGCGTCGCTCTTCGGTTCACCCCAATCGCCCCGACAAAAGCGCTCGTCGATGGTGATCGAGTGATCATGGATATCACCCCAACGCAGACCGATTAGCTCGCTCACCCGGAGACCCGTATAGACGGCCACGTAGACCATGGTGGCGTAGGGTTCCGCAATCAGCTCTACTAACGCGGCAAACTGGTCTGGTCGAACGAAGGGCTTCTGCCTCCGCTTCCCCCGCTTCTCTGGCGGTACCTGCAAACTCGCGGCAGGATTGGTAACCAGGTATCCGTATTTCACGGAGGAACCCAGGATGCCGGAAAGCACATCCCGGATCTTGTCCACGGATTCACGGGACAATCGCTTCCTTGCGCCTCTCGGCCGTTCCTTCGGCTGCACATCATCTCGTCCCGAGATTTCAAATCCCGAAACGAATTTCTGCAAGGTGAGCGGGGTGAGATCCCTCAGGCACATGCTCCCAAAAGTGGGAACCAAGTAGTTATCGATGATCCCACGGTAGCGGTCCTGAGTACTGCTGGCCATCAGCGGCAATTCGGTAGTCGTGTAAACGTTCTGCACATAATCCTCAAAGG
>Ga0335078_10008306_pt1 | contig 15439 bp, 11 predicted proteins | sample Lox_Sample_32_FD_206711 | JGI IMG/M metagenome (GOLD analysis project Ga0335078, IMG submission 206711) | Soil microbial communities from Loxahatchee National Wildlife Refuge, Florida, United States - Lox_Sample_3.2 | ecosystem: Environmental > Terrestrial > Soil > Wetlands | place: USA... | reverse complement strand
GATGGTTTCCTTGACAGCCATGCCAAAGTGCCTGCCGCCTTCGAGGACACAGCCAAGAATGGTGTCACCGGCAGACAGGTTCACGACTGAAATTGCAGTTCCCTCCGGGGTAACAAGGCGGATGGTCTCTGCATTCTGGAGGATCAGGCTCGCCCTAGCGCCTCCTTCTTTTGGCTGGGCTTCAACCAGCAGCAGGGGCCGTCGTTCTATTTTTGTCCTCCCGATAACTGCGGACCGGGCTCCTCCGCAGCTGTCTGAAACCAAGACCTGGCTGCCGATATTTAAGTCGGAAAGGTACGCCGTTTTGCCATCGGGAAGCAGGATGTATGCATGCACTGCACCTGCATTCACCCGGAAGGGACGGGGAGCTACGTAAGGGTTTTCGAGGGTTTCTGCATGCACGAGGAGCATTGCTGACGACGTGTTCCCCATCAGCATTCCATCGCCATCCGAAAGCATTGAACAAGTGTCCACGCAGACGCGGTCGCCCATCCCGACCGGTGCGATCCGGGTTACCGTGAAGGGTACGAGCTGCACTTTCCCGGATGAGCTCTTGATGAGCCGGGCAACCTCTTTTACCACCGCAGGGTCTCTTGTTTTGAGGAGAACGCCGTATACTCCTTTTTCCAGGACGTTGAGGGCAAGTTCGGCTTCCCGGGCGTCGTTAACGGCAGCGATGATCCGGTCGGACTGGGCAACCAGGTTCTCAAGAGGGATGATAGTCCAGTCGCTCGTCGTGACAATTACGATCCGGTTCTTTCCCTTCGCAGCCGCCTCGTTCTCACTTGCCTTGTCAGTTATCGAAGATTCGATCACATCTTTCCCGGGAACCAGGTCGCCGTCCGGGGCGACCGTTGTGATCCGGCCAAGTCGTCGCACATCAGCGGCTTTTTCCACTACGACCGCGTCCGCCCCGCTTTCAATCGCAGTGGTCACAATGTCCTTGTTCCACGGTCGGGCATCAATCCACAACTGTTTCATTTGCTAGTGCTCCAGAGCCTTTTCCGGGCTTACGTTATGGTGGACGACCCGGCAGATTGAGTGGACAAATGCGCGGGTGTTCTCGCGCTGGAATGCATTTCTTCCCATGCAAACACCCGCACCGCCCGCTGCGACTGATTCCTTGATCATCTGGAGAGATTCAAGATCGCTGATCTTTTCACCGCCGGCGATAAAGACCGGGACAGAACATGCCTTGGTGATCCGCGCAAACGCGTCTGGACTGCCTGGGTAACTGGTCTTGATCATGTCAGCACCAAGCTCCTCGGCAACCCGAACACACTGGCCGATCGTCTGGAGGGATGTGGGGTCGACACCTTTTCCCCGGGGGTAGATCATGACCAGGAGCGGCATCCCCCAGCGGTTGCAGTCCCTTACGATCCGGGCACCCGACTCAAGCATTTTTGACTCGTTTGGGGCCCCGAGGTTGATATGGATCGATACTGCATCGGCACCCAGCGCGATAGCTTCTTCAACCGTACATACCAGTACTTTGTCGTTTGGGTCAGGGTTGAGCGAGGTGCTTCCCGACAGGTGTACGATCAGGCCGATATCCCTGCCATGACGCCGGTGACCAGTCTTGACCATACCCTTGTGCAGGACAATGGCATTCGCTCCTCCTTCGCTGACATCTGTTATGACTTTCGTCATGTCCAAAAGGCCGTCGATCTGGCCCATGGAAAAGCCGTGATCCATGGGAACAATTACTGCCCGGCCCGTATTCCGATCCATTATCCGTTCGATCCGGATTTCTTTTCCTACCATAATTTCCGCCTAATCCGAGAGGATCTTGAGCGCATCCTCGACGCTTTTGTTCTGGTGGACGATACATGCTGCGGCCCGGACGAATTTGTCCGGGGTCCTGTGCTGGAACGCGTTTCTGCCAATTGAGATCCCGGCCGCCCCTCCGGCCATCGCACCCTCGATCAGTTCCAGTGTTGTGCGGTCATCAGTCTTTGAACCTCCGGCGACAACCACCGGCACGGGACAGCCCCGCGTTACTTCCCGGAAGGATTCGGGATCTCCAGTATAAACAGTCTTCACAATGTCCGCACCGAGTTCTGCAGCGACCCGGGCGGCAAGCTTTACCTGTTCAACGTCATTTTCCCTTTTGATGTCCTTTCCCCGGGGGTACATCATAGCAAGGAGCGGCATTCCCCACTCCATGCATTCCACTGCAACGTTACCGAGATCGGAGAGCATCCGGGACTCTGATTCGGCGCCGATATTCACGTGCATCGAGACCGCGTCGGCACCCATCTTCAGGGCGTTGGTGACCGAATTCACAAGGACTTTCTCGTTAGGGTCCGGACCGAGCGATGTGGAAGCCGAAAGGTGGAGAATAAGCCCAATATCCCGCCCTCCCTGGCGGTGGCCATAGAGTGCCAGGCCGACGTGACCGATCACCGCGTTTGCTCCCCCGTCTGCGACCAGGTTCACGGACTGGCCCATGTCGATAAGGCCCGGAATCGGCCCGTTCGTGACCCCGTGATCCATCGGTACGATGACACTTTTTTTCGTATTGCGGTTCATGATACGTTCCAGACGAATCTCTTTTCCTCTCATAACAACACTCCCCCTTCAACCGGCGAACATCCTTATTCAGCAGCGAAGGGAATTACCGGTACCTGGGATAATACCCGGACCCGAACCCGCTAAAGAAGATAAAATAGCCAAAATCGCGATAGCCTAGGCTTGCGACATCAGTGTTTCCAGAAACGGAACCTGTTATGCTCCGGACGGGTGCTCCACTTTCAGAGATAAAAACCCTCACGAGGGAAAAGACCCTCACGGGCGCGGGCGCACTCTTCCTGCATGCCAAGTAGGTTGGCAGTGCTTGTATATAATTATGCGTGCTAAAGTGTAGCACGGTCTGGAATGTCAAAACCGGAAATGCCTGTGGATCTTAATGTTTTCCAATAAATCTGTGTGCACCGTAAGGAACCGTCATTTCGAACCGGGCTCCCCGGCCCGCTTCCCCGGTCTCCCGGATCGTTATCCCGGTGAGTGACAGGATTTCCCGGGCAAGGAAGAGGCCGAGTCCGGTGTTCTTTCCAAAGCCGCGATCGAAGATTTTCTCTTTGTTCTCGATTGCGACGCCGACGCCGTTATCTTCGCATATGATGACTTCCTGTCCGCCGTGTTCAATAATCGAGAACCGGATCTGGGAGATGTCGTTGCCGCCATAGCGGATGGCGTTATCAATCAGGTTGAAAAAGACCTTGATGAGAAGGGGATCGGCAAAAACTTCCGCCCCGTCCGGTAACTGGTTCTTAACAGTGACTTTCCCAAGCGATATCTGCCGCGTTGCAGTATCGGCAAGGTTCCGCATATCCTGCCAGACGGGATCGGTGTTCCGGATCGACTCGTACTGGCTCGCGAACTGGATCATGGTTGAGATCCGGGTACTAACCTGTCCTATCCAGGTAAAGTAATCCTCTACTTTGGGATCTTTGACTTTTTCATGAAGGAGTTCGAGGAAACCGTTCAGCGCGATAAGCTGGTTATTGATATCATGCCGGGTGATGTTGGTGAGGAGGGCCAGGCTCCGGTTGGCCTGCTGGAGTGCCTCCTCTGAATGTTTTGCGAGTGTTACATCCCGGATTGCCCCAATAAGGACTTCCCGCCCCATCAGGCTCATCGAACTGACGGTAATTTCTACCGGAAACACGGTGCCATCTTTCCGCTTGTGGTACCGGTCGCGGATATAGGGCGCCTTTGATGAAATAGCCAAAAGGGTGGCTTCCGATTCTGCGGAAATCGTTGTAATGGGAAGTCCGATCACCTCCGGACTCGAATAACCGTGCATGCGTGAGAAAGCATCGTTGCAATCAATAATTATTCCCGTTTCGTGGTCAACAAGAGCAATACCATCGGACTCCGCCGCAAAAATCCCCCGGAATTTGGCTTCGCTCTCCTGGAGCGCCAGTTCGACACGTTTGCGTTCTGTCGTGTCCGTGCCGATGCTGAAAAGACCGGCAAATTCTCCGCTCTCATCGAACAGGGGTTTGTTATGCCACCTGATCCAGACCCGCTTCCCGTCCCGGGTAATATTCTCGTTCTCGTTGATGACATGGTTCTCCGGGTGATGGATAATGTCATCAATCATCGTCTCCAGGTTCTTATCTGATCCCGTTTCTGTTGAGGGGACGATCGTGCCAATGACCGGGCGACCGATTATTTCTCCTGATGAATAGCCGAAGAACTTCAGGCCGAACTCGTTTAAAAAGGTGATTTTTCCCGATTTGTCCCATTTCAGGATAATACTGTTTGCGTTCTCCACCAGTTCGCGGTACTTTTCCTCACTCTCCCGCACCAGCTGCTCGGCTTTTTTTCGACGGGTAATGTTCCGGAGAATGACAAGTCCAGCCGGCTGGCCACGGTACCGGAACGGTGCCATTGACGACTCAATGTCAATTGGCGAACCATCCATCTTCCGGTAGACCGTTTCTGTAAGCCCCGCAGGTTTTCCATCTTCAATGACATTATGGGTCCTCTGCCGGATTTCCTCATGAAATGCAGGATCTATCCTTTCAAACAGTGATGTATTGAGAAGTTTTTCTGCGGAATCCGCTCCCATGAGCCGTACCATGGCCGGGTTTACGTATGCAAAAGTGTTGCCGGCGAGAATATAGATTGCGTCCTGCGCCGCTTCGACAAGGGACTGGAAGTTCTCTTCGCTCTCACGGATCCTCAGCTCCCCGGAGGCGAGCTCGTCGTACTGGGAGCGGAGCTCTGCTTCGGCAGCAGTAATCTGCTCATATGCTGCACGAAGCTCTGTCTCGGCATTTTTCTGATCGGTGATGTCCCGTAGTGATTCGATCGCCCCGAAAACTTCCCCCTGTTTGTCCAGAAGAAGACTCGCCTTGGCCCAGATGTGGATTTTCGTCCCGTTTTGCTTATAAAAAATCGTCTCTCCCATCAGCACCCGGCTGCCATGAAGCGTATAGATATATTTCCCCCTCTCGAACTCTGGATCCGGTTCGAGAATCAGGTCCGCAAGCATCGGCCGGCGTTCGTTATAGAAAGAATAAGCATGTTCGTAATTTTTCTTTCCGAGAATTTCAGATGGACGGACACCAGTGATCTCTTCCATTGCCTGGTTCCAGACGATGACGGCACCATCCTTGTCAATGGCAAAAGTGGGGTCAGGAAGAAAATTGATAATGTCAGCTTCCCTCCGTTCGTGATCCCGGAGGCGCTCCTCCGCCCACCGTTTCTGAACGGCATGGCGGAGCTTGAACGAGAGTTCGGTAAACTGGGAGAGTGGATCTCCCCCCTTCTGGAGATAGAAATCGGCTCCTTCGTTGAGAGCCTGGATAACAATCTCCTCTCTCCCTCTCCCGGTGAAAAGGATAAACGGCGTTGTTTTCCCTGAAGCCCGGATCTTTTTCAAAAATTCAATACCGTCAACTTCCGGCATCTGGTAATCCGAGATTATGGCATCATAATTTTTTGATCCGAGAAGAGAGAGCGCTGCCGGGGCGGAATCAATGGTATCGACGGAAAACTGGCCGCCCCGCTCGAGGAACAGTTTTCCAACATCACGCATGCTTTCTTCGTCATCAACATAGAGGACAGATATCATGGAATGTGCCGCGCCGGGACGGTTTCTTTTTATTTAAATTCAGAATGTAAAATTTATTAGTATTTTTATTGCCGATAAAACATGATAACGGTATCCTTACCGGGGTTCAGGGCATAAAAAAAGATCCGGATATCGGTAAGATATTTTTATTTTTTTGATTTACGGATTATCGTCAGATCGCCCAGCGTCTGGGTTATCTTTGACTGGGTTTTCTTTTCTGCATCGGCCGCAAGCACATCGACAAGCTTGATTCCCAGGACTTTTTCGAGCTTCTTTCTCACTTCCTCTTCGGGTATCAATTCCCCCTTCTCAATTTTTTTAATGAGAAGTTCACGGACCATCAGCTGGAGGGCAAGATCCTTCTGGGAAATTCCTTTCTCCATCCGGGCGTTCTTTACGCGTTCAGCGTAATCATCGACGATTTCACCTTCCATGTAATCGAACATGTCCCGTTTCCGTTGTGCGGGAGCTGGCGGTGCACGGGCCATTGTTCCGGCTTTTCCGGCCGGCCGTGGCACGTCAGATCGGCGGGGTTGCTGGACTTCCGTCCCAAACTTCCCGCACCGGGTGCAAACCTGGAGCTCCGCCCCTTCGACACGGATCAATTTCGGGACGCCGCGAATGGTTTCCCCACACATTTCGCACTGCATAATCTCACAAACACTTTATATGACGATTTCCCTATATAACTAATTGAGGAACGGGATGGGAGACACTCTCCGTGAATCGGCCGATGCACAGACCCCCGAAGAATTGTGCCGGCTGTACCGCACCCTGACCGAACAACTGCGTGACCAGCTGCAGCGGATTGAAAACGACAAGCAGGATCTCGAGACCCAGATGCTGGAACGGGTAACCAGCCTCGAATCGCGGAACCTTGAGCTCCGTGAGCAAATCCGGCAGGTTGAAGCGGACAAGCGGTATATTGAGACCCAGAAGATCCGGTTCGAGCGGGAGGTCAGGAAGCTCAAGAGCGAGAGCGAACAGCTCAGGAGCCCTCCGCTTATCATTGGTACGATTGTGGATGTGGTGGATTCTACCCGGGTCATCGTAAGAAGCAGTGCCGGACCACGGTTTCTTGTCCGGAGCTCTCCCTCAATAAACCCGGAGGACCTGAAAGCAGGAGCCCGTTGCACACTCAACCAACAGTCACTGGCTATCGTCGAACTCCTGCCAAGTTCGTTTGATGCCCAAGTCTATGGAATGGAGCTTGTAGACTCTCCCCAGGAAAGTTACTCAGATATCGGGGGGTTGAAAGAACAGATTAACGAAATCCGCGAAGCTGTCGAGCTCCCGCTCAAGCGGCCCGAACTCTTCACCCGGATTGGAATTGAGCCCCCAAAAGGCGTGCTCCTCCACGGGCCTCCCGGGACCGGAAAAACGCTTCTTGCAAAGGCAGTCGCCCACGAAACAAACGCGCACTTTATGCGGGTTGTCGGGAGCGAGCTGGTCCAGAAGTATATTGGAGAAGGCGCCAGGCTTGTCCGTGAACTCTTCGATCTGGCAAAAAAGAAATCCCCGACCATTATCTTCATCGATGAAATTGATGCAGTCGGTGCTTCCCGGACCGAGGCAAATACTTCGGGAGACCGGGAAGTCCAGCGTACGCTTATGCAGCTCCTTGCCGGCATGGATGGCTTCGAAAACCGGGGCGATGTGAAAATTATCGGGGCAACCAACCGGATCGATATACTTGATAAAGCCCTGCTCCGGCCGGGACGTTTTGACCGGATCATCGAGATTCCTCTGCCGGACGAAGACGGAAGGTTGTCGATCCTGAAAGTCCACAGCCGCACGCTTACGATGGACGATTCGGTGAACCTTGCGGAGGTTGCACGCCAGACAGATGGAAAGAATGGCGCTGATCTCCGGGCGATCTGCATGGAAGCCGGGATGTACGCGATCCGGAACGAGCGTTCCGCGATCACCCGCGACGATTTCCTTTCGGCCATTGAAAAAGTCCGTCTGGACTTCAACCGGCCCACACCAGATACCGAAGGCCGGATGTTTGCATAAACCTCTTCTTTTCTGCTCAGGCACGAATCGCGAACCTTTTTCCCCATACCGCGACAAATTGTACCGAAATGTCCGCACCAAGCGGTTTGGTGATTCCCCATGAGTGAACCAGAGACCCCCAAAACGCCCGAAGAGCCGGTTGCTTCGGGCAAAGAGAGACGGAAACAAAACACCCTCCTTATAGCGGTGGCAGCAGCGATCGTTATCATTCTTGCCGGTGCCGGCTCGTATTTCCTTCTTTCCGGTCAGGGCGTTCCCGGCCAAGTGGCGGGAATGAACGACTCAGTGGCAGTATACTACACCGAATATTTCGAAAATGGCACGGTAATCGATTCCAATGTGAATGCAACGACTCCTCTTGTGTTCACTATTGGCAATTCAAGCGTAATATCCGGCTTCCAGAAGGCCGTGATCGGGATGTCAGTGGACCAGGTAAAGACTGTCAATCTTTCCTATCTCCAGGCTTACGGGGCGTACGATCCGGGCCTCGTCCAGACGATTAACCGTACCGGTCCTATTGCCAACACGACATTTGTCCCCGGAGAAACATACAATGTGTACTATCGCCCGACAAATTCATACAGCAAGGTAAAAATCCTGAACGTCACCGATAAAACGATAACGTGGGACGCAAACAACCCGCTAGTCGGCTATAACCTTACATTCACGATCAAACTCGCCGGAATCAAGAAAGCATAGGCAAATCCGGCAGACATTTTTTTTTATTCGGTTCAGTATGCTCCGTTTCTTTTCGGGAAAGAGGTATTTGGCAGATTTGATTTTCTAACAGGGTTACTGTCCGTCGGAAACCGGTGGGTTTTCCCCCGCGTCTTCAAGTGAGATCAGGTCCCCGATGTCTTCGACTTCCTCTTCCGTACACCATACTTCAAAAATCGTCGTGGCGCCGGTAAGGCCTCCGGAATAATCCTGTCTGGATGAGTCTTTCTCCATAACCCGGCGTCGGATCGGTTTTTCCGGGATGTAGCCGTAGATTCTCCGGAACGGCCAGGTGGCAGTGAGAATCGCTGTTCGTTCGTAGTAAATATCCTGGGCGAGGGTTTGGGTGCAGTAGACTCCTTTCTGGATCTCAAAGAGCGTTTCACGGACATAGCGGCGGATATACCAGCGCAATTCGGAAACAAGCGAAAGTGCGCTTCCCAGCGACGCAACTTCAACAACGACCCCGCAGGGCACTTTCCGGGGATGGTAAAACCGGAGGGCAAGCCGGGAGGTTTCGGAAGAAAAAAAAGTGTGGTGGAGATCCGTGTCTTCCCGCTGGATAAACAGGATTTTCATCGGGCTCCCCTATTCATGTGGCCAGCCCCGAAACGGACACTCTTATGTATACATCCGGGTATCGGTGGTAGTCTCGGTTCTGACCTTCTTTACGGCATCGGTGAAATCCTTCATCTCAACCGCAGATGCATCCCTGCGAACCGCCATCATCCCGGCCTCCCGGCAGATTGCCTGAAGTTCTGCGCCGGTTGCCCCTTCGGTCGTCGTGGCTATGACTTCAAGGCTGATGTCGGAGAGGTGCATCTGTTTCGAATGGATCTTCAGGATTTCGAGCCTGGCTAACCGGTCCGGGAGAGGAATCTTGATGAGCCGGTCGAAACGTCCCGGCCGGAGCAGGGCCGGGTCGAGCATGTCGACCCGGTTCGTCGCCGCCATGATCCGGATCTCTCCGCGGTTATCGAACCCGTCCATCTCCGCCAAGAGCTGCATAAGCGTTCGCTGAACCTCTGCGCTTCCGCTCGTTCCGTCGTTTGTCCGCATACTCCCAACAGCATCGATCTCGTCAATGAAAACAATTGCAGGGGCACGTTCCCTCGCAAGAGTGAAGAGTTCTCGGACAAGACCCGCTCCTTCACCGATAAACTTGTGGACGAGCTCGCTCCCCGACATGCGGATGAACGTTGCCTTCGCCTCGTGTGCAACGGCTTTTGCTATCAGGGTTTTCCCCGTCCCCGGTGAACCGTAAAGGAGGATTCCTTTGGGCGGTTCCACACCTATGCGCCGGAAGATCTCAGGTTTTGTCAGCGGGTACTCAACAGCTTCCCGGACTTCCTTGATCTCGTCGGACAGGCCACCGATCTGCGCATAATTTATAGTCGGGGACTCCTCGAGCTCCATGACCCTGACCCGGGAATCATACACGTTCCCGATCACCTTGACAATGGAAAGTGCATTGTTGACCGCAACTTTCGTTCCGGGCTTTAACAGTGGCCGGAGCTCTTCCGAAGCATGGGTAAGGTATTCCTGGTTGTTTCCCTGCTGGCGAAGGTAGATCTCGTTGTTCTCCAGGATGTCGATGATGACCGCGACAAAGAGCGGCATGCGCTTAAGCTGGTTGTTCTCCCGTTTCAGCTGCGCATTTTCTTTCTGGAGATCTTCGGCTCTGACCTTCTGTTCAAGGAGCGCCGCCTCGAGCTCGTTAACTTGGATCTGGTATTTGAGCTCGTTCTGGGGCGGATTATCCACCGAGGTCTCTTCCATATTACTCATATATCTCCATCTTCAACCATTTATGTGGTGTGATTTTGATAATAGCCGGACGCAGTATTTCACGGGGGAAGGGGGCAGGCAGACTGCTCGTCAGCCCTGAACCGATATCATTTTTATCGGGTGTGGATCCCGAGACGGGGATTGTGGTGGAAAAAGGCCACCCGCTTGAAGGAATTTCGGTGGCCGGGACCGTGCTTGCTTTTCCGTACGGGAAAGGTTCGACGGTTGGTTCTTATGTGATCTACGCGCTTTCGCGGAACGGCCACGCCCCGGCAGCTATCATCAATTCCGAAGCAGAACCCATTATCGCCACGGGTGCGATTATTGGCAATATCCCGATGATAGACAGGCCGGAGGTCCCGATTACGAAATTGAAAACCGGCACTCGGGTGCAAGTCGACGGGGATTGCGGTTCGATGGAGTACGAAGGGATCTTGGGATAAAAAAAAGAGGAATTACCGTAAGGCCGGTTTGCCGGATGCTACCGGAACGATCGCGTTCTCACCCTCTTTCTGCACGTCGCAGGTTTGGGGCGCGATCACTTCGATCTTAAGCCGCCGGGAAAACACTTTTTCGAACGTCCGCTGCTCTGCTTCTACTCCCCAGATCTCCAGCTGACAGTCATTTTCCGCAATGATATCCAGCATAACCTCGTTTTTGTCTGCCCGGACAAATTCCGCGTGCTGGACAAACCCCGAATGGCTTCGGTCAAGGCTTTCGCACAGGCGGATGATCATCGCAAGGACGAGCACCATCCGTTGTTCGTTGTCGGCGAATTCCGGGAGGTCAAAATGTTTTTTCCGTGGTTTCTTCTTCCGGTGGAATTTGGCGATGTTTGCTATGATATCGATCTCTTTTTGGTCAAAGCCCAGGAGATCGGAATTTTTTATGATGTAATACGAATGCGCATGGTGGTTGGTGAATGAGATAAACGATCCGATATCGTGAAGGAAAGCCGCGTATTCGAGGAGTTCCCGTTCCCGGTCCCCATAATTATGGAGCTTGATTTCCCGTGCGGAATCAAAGATCTCCAGAGCTAGCCTTGTTACGGTCCTCGCATGGGCTTCATTGATCCCGCATGACCTGCCCAGCTGGAGAACGCTCCGCTCCCGGGGTGAGAGCGTACCGAACAAGGGAAAGTCGTCCATCCTGGAGAGATAATCCATGAGAAGACCGTCTTGGAGCCCCCGGCCTGTTGTCGTCATGGTCTCGAGCCCAATCTCTTTCATGAACGTTTCAAGGATTACGGCTCCGGCGATGATGATATCTGCCCGCTCCGGGTTAATCCCGGGGACCTTTCTCCGTTCTTCGAGCGGGACGTCGCAAAGCAGATCGATTATTTTTCTGAGATCCCGGTAGGTGATGACCCCAGTGGGGATATTTCCTTCAGGGTGAAGCGTTTTCTGAGCGATGTCCGCAAGATTCATGATGCTTCCCGAACTCCCTACGGCAAGATCGATCTTGTGCTTTTTTATTTTCTGGACAGTAGGAATGATTGCGTTTCTCACGTATTGCTGGACCACCCGGTACTGGTCCGGGCGAACCGGTGCGGAAAGATTTTCCGAGAAGAAGAGGTTTGTTAACCGGATCGCGCCAAGACGGAAGCTTTCAAGAAGGTGAAACTGCTGCTGGCCCCCGACAGAGATCTCGGTGCTCCCACCGCCAATATCGATAAAAAACCCTTCGCGTTCGCCAAGATGCAAACCACTTGCAACTCCGAGGTAGATCAACCGGGCCTCCTCAAGACCCGAGATAACCCGAACATCGATCTGTGATTCGTGGCGCAGCCTGTTCAGGAGGATCTTCTGGTTGGAGGCTTCCCGGGCGGCAGAAGTCGCGACAGCAACAAATTCTTCGGCGCCGAATGAGCGGGCGAGATCGACAAACCGCCTGCAGACAACACAGGTCCGGTCCATCGCTTCAGGTGTCAGTTCCTCTTCGTCGAACTCACCTTCGCCGAGTCTTACCTGCTGCTTCTGCCGGGTAAGGACACTGTACGAATGATTGGGGTTGAACCGGACTACGAGCATCCGGACTGAGTTTGTCCCGATATCAACAAAGGCAACAATGCGCCCGGACGCGCCGATCTTCATTTTCGACTTCATGGGATCACCACCGTCTTGCCAAACACTTCAGTAAACAAATCGCTCTTCCGTATCGCCCGTGATTTTTCGGTAGATGCATCAGCGGTCGAGGAAAGAATACATATTACATCGTTTCCTTTCAGGGTACATTTCAGGCCGGTAACTGTCCCCGCATGGAGATAATCAAGACCATCGGCAATACGGAGGATCGCCGCGAGCATCCGCACCCTCTTTTTGTCCTCGTTAGTGAGGATGCCAAAGAACCCGGCAGGACGTGCCGAAATGTTCCCGGTGTGCAAGCCGGCAACAAGGGCAATAATGCCCTGTTCCCGGACCTTCACCGGAAGTCCCTGGGCTGAAAGGATCTGCCCGGCGCTCCTTTTCTGGTGGGCGTCACCTCCCCCTATGTCGTGAACAAGGGCAGCATAGATGAGAAGGGTTCGATCACGCCGGCCCAGACTATGGATCTTTTCAAGTGAATCGAACAACTTTGCTGCAAGGGTACTGACCGTAGCACCGTGTTCAGCGTGGTCTGGCACTGATTCTGCGAGGTGCTCAAATGCCGCACGTTCCATCTTCGCAGGTGAAACGCGGCGGATACAATACATGGAGCGTTGGCCCGTAAGGATCCCGGTGTGGAGTTCGTCCCAGAATCCGGTCCGGGAAAGGGAATCCCAGTACCGGACAAACTGACGGTACAAGTTGGCACGTCGCTTCTCCCGGTTGACAAGCAGCCGGCGCAGAGGGGCGATCGCTGAAACCGATGTATCCAGCGGGTCCCCTTTCGGGAGCCGGCGGGACCTCTGACGGACAATCGCGAGGGACATTTGCTCGATCCAGACATCGCAATCATGGATGTCACCGAGAAGATCCTGTAATTTTTTTATCCGGCCGATTGGCTTTTTCAGGTCGCGCCGGTAGAGAGGGGCATAGGTCTCCATAGTATACCGGAGTTTTTTTGCAGCGATTCTCAGCGCATGGTGTTCGAACACGGCGTCCGGGTTGTGCACGAACGGCTCATATCGGAATATTTTCCCTATCCTGTCCCCGATCTGATCAGCGGCGACCGGTAATATCCCGGAATACAGTTCCCGGCGGGAAATGCGGGGCTGCTCGGGGAAAACACAGGCTTCCTGGAGGAGCATGAGGATCCGCGACTCTTCCATCTCGTCCAGGGCAGTCACAACCTGGTCTTGGAGCACTCGCCGGCGTTTCTGGAGCCGGGCGAGAAGCTGCGCCAGGGGGTTTGCAGGAATAGTCGCGTCATTCTGAGTCTTTAGGTATTTTTTCAGGAACGCGATCTGGACATCTGCATCCCGGGCAGCTCCAAGGGCGCGTGTGATCTTTTTTATCTCCCGCATCCAGTAGCGGAAATCTTTTTCCGAAAAACAGGTGGAGAAGAGCGGGAGGGCTGCCCGTAGCCGGCGGGACGCCACCCGCATCCGGTGGATGTGTTCGATGTCCTCACCATCTCTCACCCCGGAGATCTCGCGGGAAAGCGCATCGATATGCGGAACCAGCCTCCCGGCACCGAAGACGCACGTGCCGGAAACAGGGTTTCGCAGGTCAGGCTCCGGCATTGTACCAGATCCCCTTGTGTTCAAGGAACCAGGACTGGGAATCTACGGGGGTCTCGTCAGGCGCAGGTTTTTTCCGGACATAGGTTCCGTCACTGGTCATTAGCCGCAGCTGCTGGTTGTCCCGGAGTTCCGTGTCAAGAATCACTGAAACGAGTGCCTTCTTCATTAACGGATCAGTTACCGGGAAGAGTACTTCTACTCGCCGATCGAGGTTACGGGGCATCAGATCTGCGCTGCCTAGGAGGACTTCGTCTTTGCCATCATTACGGAAATAGTAGATCCTGGCATGTTCGAGAAACCTTCCGACGATAGCAGAGACCGTAATATTGTCACTCACGCCTGGAATCCCGGGTCGCAGGCAGCATATGCCCCTGACCTGGAGATCAATTCTTACCCCGGCCTGTGAAGCACGGTATAACGCTGCAACGCAATCGTAATCGACAAGCGCGTTCATCTTGAAAATCAGGTGGCCGCCACCGTGTTCGCGGTGGTTTGCAATCTCCCGCTCGATTCTGGATATAATAGTATTCCGGAGCGTAACCGGGGCAACGGCAAGCGAACGGTACTGGTCATACCGGGCGTAACCGGTCAGGAAATTGAAGAGGTTCGTGATATCATCTCCAATGTCCGGGTCGCAGGTAAACATGCCGAAATCCGTGTAGATTCGGCTCGTCGTCGCGTTATAATTGCCGGTCCCCAGGTGCATATACCGGCGGATGCCGTTTTTCTCCCGGCGGACGACCATGCAGATCTTCGCATGCACTTTCAGCCCCACGACTCCATACACGACGTGGACCCCTGCACGTTCAAGCGCCCTCGCCCAGCCAATGTTGTTCTCCTCATCGAACCTGGCTTTGAGCTCGATAAGCGCAGCTACGGCTTTACCATTTTCCCGGGCTTCCATAAGTGCTTTAACGATGGGCGAGTTCGAACCAACCCGGTACAGGGTAATCTTGATGGCGAGAACTCCCGGGTCGTGGGCAGCCTGCCGTATAAAATTAATTACCGGCGAGAAACTGTCGTAGGGATGGAACAGGAGGATATCTTTTCGCTGGATAGCAGAAAAGATGTCCTTTTCCTCGGCAAGTTCCGACGGAACTGACGGCTGGAACGGGATATCTTTTAAGTCAGGGCGATCAAGAGAAAGGAGTTCCATGAGATCCGCCATTCCGACAGGATGACCGATCCGGTAAAGCATGTGCCGGCCAATCCCCAGCTTCTTTTCCAGCATATGGCAGGTCGTCTCGACCATCGAACAGTTCACTTCGATCCTGACCGGCTTCCCGTGGGCCCGCTGGCCCATGATTTCTTCGACCGTCGTCAGGAGATCTGAGGCTTCATCGACTTCGATATCGAGATCGGCGTCACGGGTGATCCTGAATGGTGACGCCCCGATTACCTCGAGTCCCGGGAAGAGCAGATCGAGGTGGGCTGAGATCAGATCTTCAAGGTATACTAGGTGAACCTGTTTATCGTCCCGGTGGGTCAACGGATTCGGGACCCGGATCAGGCGCGGAAACAGGCCTGTGGGTACCTTGATTCTGGCAAAGAGTTCTTTCCCATTCTGGTCCCGGATGGTAACCGCAAGATTGAGTGAAAGGTTGGAAATAAACGGAAACGGGTGTGCCGAGTCAAATGCGAGAGGGGTGAGGACCGGGAATACCTCT
>Ga0335078_10008305_pt1 | contig 15439 bp, 14 predicted proteins | sample Lox_Sample_32_FD_206711 | JGI IMG/M metagenome (GOLD analysis project Ga0335078, IMG submission 206711) | Soil microbial communities from Loxahatchee National Wildlife Refuge, Florida, United States - Lox_Sample_3.2 | ecosystem: Environmental > Terrestrial > Soil > Wetlands | place: USA... | reverse complement strand
AGAACCAGCAGAACAACCTGCAGGCGGTGCTCTCGGCGCCGCCCCCGGGCACCATCCTGTCGATCTTCTCGTAGGGCCGCGCGGACTGCTCGCCGCGGCCGAAGGCTCGCCTCAGGCCGCCGGCGCCTGCGAGCGCGCATCGGCATCAAGGCGCCCGAGCAGCTCTATCGTCTCCTGCTCGATCTCGCGCAGGATCGCGCGCAACTCCGCCATATAGGTCTCGAAGATCCGCCGCCGGAGAGCGGCGCCTTCGAGCCGGTAGCCGTAGAACATGCCGATGCGCGGCAGCGCGTTGAGGGTGCCGCTCATCATCGCATCGATCCGCTCGGGCCAGTCCGAGGCCGACAGCAGATACTCCCGCATGGCATCGTAGACGCCGGCGAAATCCGCGGCTTCGGGATCGAAGCCGTCGAGCAGCTCGGCGATCTCGCCGCAACGCTTCCGCGTGCTGTCGACCAGCGCGGCAAGATCGCAGTCCCGGAGCAGCTCGCCGGGCTCGAAGCGCCGCAGCGCGGCCTCGAGCTCGGCGCAAACCTGCGGTCGGTCGAGCGGCGGCGTATCGATCGCCACCGCTTCGGGATCGAGCGGCCTCGCGCCCGGAATCATGGCGCCGTCGCTGCAGTTGGACACGGTGACGCCGGAGGCCTTGATCACGTCGCCGAGCATTCGCCGGCAGGCATCGTAGATCCAATCGGTGCGCACCACGCCGCCGAAATTGCCCTCTACCTCGGTCGGATAGGTCTCCGCCTTCTTGTCGGCATTCTCCTTGTAGAGGCCGACATCGCGATAGACGGTATCGCTGGCATGGTGCTGGCCGCCTGGGCGCGTGCCGCAATCGGTGCCGAAGAACAGCAGCTCGGTGAAACCGAGGGAGACCGCCGCCGTCAGCGCGGTGTTGACGCAGGTCGGCGCCGACCCCTGCAGGGCCGCATAGCGGGTGCCCAGCATCATGGTGGAGCTCACCGCGTCGCGAAAGAACAGCAGCGTGTCCTTGAACAGCGGCGGGACGCGAGGATCGACGGTCGCCGATGCAATCAGCCGGATCTGCGAGAGATCGCCGTACTTCGCCGCCTGGCCCAGGACATCGACGACGGCCGGGACGTTCTCCAGCTCGCAGTGGAAATCGGGAACGATGCCGTTGCGCAGCAGCGGCCGCAGCGAGGTGCCGCCGCTGAACAGCACGACATGATCGCGGATCCGGCGGAGGGTCTCGAAGCACTCGTCGAGCGATGGACCGGCGCCAACGACGACGGCGGTCTCGGCCCGCTGCAGGCGCCGCTTGCCCTCCAGCAGCCGGAACCGCACGGCGGAAAAATTGGCCGTCGCGTTCGTCATCATCTTCAGCTCGTCCTCGAAGAAGCCGCGATTGACGAACGCGAACTGCATGGCATCGTGCAGGCGGGCGCGTGCCTCGCCAAAGGACCATAGCGGGTAGTGCGTGAAGACCGAGGCGCCGTCGATGTGGGGGATGCCGTGCAGCGCCACGATCCTGCCGATTTGCGCGACCACGCGCGCCGGATCCGGGTCGGTGACGACATGAACCGCGCCCTTGCAATCGTCGAAGCGGTCGAGCAGCGCCGACCAGTCGAGCGCCTGGAAGGAATGCTCGATGAACTCGAGCGAGGGCTCGATCACGATCAGCCAGCGCGGCTTCGTCTTCTCGACCAGCTCCATCACGTGGTGGCCGAGGCCGAGGCCGAAGAGGATCAGGAAGGTCGGGTTCCCGCTGGGGTGGCGGCGAATCTCGTCGACTCCCGCCGCTTCTATTTCCTTACGGATCGCCTCCACCATGCGGACGCAGATCTTGCTGACCAGGCCCGCGGCGCTCGGCTCCTCCATGAACAGCCGCAGCGGCTTCTTCATGAAGGTGCTGACCTGCTCGGCGGCAAAGCGCCGGGCGTCGCCGCCAAAGACACGCTTCTCGCCGATCACGATGTCGACGGCGTGACCGTTCTCGGTGATCACCGCGCCGATCGGCGCGACGGTCCGCAGCTGCTGCATCACCTCGGGAAACCGCGCGACGAAGGCCGCGCGCGAGCGCTCGGCCGGGAAGCTGCCGGTCACGGGCCGACGACCTCGCTGAGCATCCTGGCGGCGTTGCTCTCGATGATCTCCGCAATCCCGCGCGCGCTCGCCTCGCCGGCGGCGGCGATCGTCGCCACAGCCGCCGTGACCTGGGCGCGGGCGACGGCCGAGCCGGCGAGCCCCAGCGCGATCGAGATATAGTCCTGCTCGTCGGCGCCGACCAGGCGATCGCCAAGGCCGAGGCCGCGCAGGAAGGCGCCATAAGGCTCGTAGAGACTGGCGCCGGCGAGAGCGACCACGGGACTGCCACAGGCGATCGCCTCCGCCGCCATCCTGGGCGAGGTGCCACGGACCGGCGCCAGCGCGATATCCACGTCGGGGTAGAACTCCTCGGCCGCCGCCGTGTCGACGATGTCGATGCGGGCGGCAATCTCGCGCCCGAAGCGCGCGACCAGCCGGTCGATGTTGCCGCCGCGCCCCATGTCGCGGGCGCGCAAGGCCAGCGTCGATCCCGGCACGCCCTTGAGGATGGTCGACCAGAGGCGAGCGGTGGGCTCGTCGATCTGGCAGAGGCTGACATTGCTGCCGAAGCGGACCGCATCGGCCGGGTTGCGCACCATGGGTTTGATCCAATCGCGCACGAGCGGGTAGTTTTTCTCCGCGCCCCAGGCCGGTGTGGTTCCCCCGCCGCGTCCGAGTACCGCATCGTAGAAAGGCGCGCCGAGCCCGGGCGGCACGCCGAGCCAGGCGATCCTGATCGCCGTGTTGACGCGCGCGAGAGCCATGAGCTGTGTCGGGGCGGCAAACCCCGCGCAGTCGATCACGGCGCTGATGCCATCGCCGCGCAGCACCCTTGCCAAAGTCGCGGGGTCGAGATCGGAGACATCGCACCACTTGTCGAAGGCGCCGCTCAGCATGCCGTTCTCGAGCCAGCTCTGCGCACCACGGCCGTAGCCGACGACGGTGAAGCGCGAGCGATCATGCGCCCGCGCCACTGCCGCGACGGCGGCCGCGTCGAGCGGATCGACAAGCGAGGAGACCAGATAGCCAACCGCGAGCTTGTCGGCGCCCCGGTGCAAGGCCGCGGGCTTGCGCGACGGGCAGAAGCGCTTCGCCCACTCCGCGGCACGGGCCGCGCCGGCATCCGAGCCGCCGTCGAGCCAGATGGAATCCGCCACCGCCGCGGCGGCGATCGCCGCATCCTCGGGCGCCTGCGCGCAGGCCGCCTGATGACGCTCGCGCGCCTCCGCCGCCTCTCCCACCGCCGCGCAGACGCCGGCGTAGCGGCTGACGAGAGCCGGTGGCGCGCCGCCGCGGTCAACCGCGGGGCGCAGCACCTCGCGAGCAACCGCCGAGACGCCGAGCAGGCGGAGATGGTCGGCGAGGAAGTTGCGTGCCTCGTCGTCATCGGCGTTCAGCGACACATGCTGGCTGGCAAAGTCGATCGCCGCGAGCAGCTTGCCGCTCTTGGCCATCATCTTGGCGCGCGCGAAGAGCGGCCGCTCCTGGACCGAGAGGAAAGCCGCGCCGAAGGACGGGAAGAAGGCTGGCACCAGCTCGACGAAGCCCGGCTTGGGACCGAGGGCGGTAGCGATCTTGCCGAAATAGAGGCTCTCGACGAGATCGCCGGCCTGCGCCACCAGGGCGGCCAGCACCTCGGCGATGGTTCCGTTCTGCGGATCCTCCTCGTGGCACTGCCGCAGGACCGCGAGCGCCTGCTCGAGATTGCTGAGCCGCCACGCCGCGATGCCCGTGACCAGCCGGAGACGCAACGATTCAGGATCACGTGCGCCGGCGCGCTGCAGAGCCTCGAGCGCGGCCTCGAGATCGCCGTCGGCCAGCAACCGGGCGCCCTCGGCGACGAGATCGTCGCCGACCGGCGCGACGTCCTTCTCTGACGACATTCTGTCGCTCCCTCGAGTTTGGGTCAGGCGGTCTCGCGGACCGCGCTGGTCTGCGGCGGCGGCTCCGCCGGCTGCTGGGTCGCGGCGCGTGCGCCCGCCAGCAGACCCTCGCCGATCTGCACGTTGATGTTGATGAGCGCATCGACGCGCTCGGGCTCGGGCTTCGCCAGCAGCTCGGCGGTGCGCCGGTCGATGAAGTTGGCGAGGCCGAGCAGATTGCTGCGGATCTCGGCCGGCATGGTGCATTTGGGGTCGAGCAGGCTCGCCTGGAAGATCGTCCAGAGACGCCAGTTACGGCGCAGCGCGGACAGGAACAGGTCGCCCCCGGCCGCCTTGCTGCGGCTCAGCTCGCGGGCCGCCTCCAGGAGGGCCCAGGCCTCGGTGCGGGCGGGATTACCCGGCTGCGGCGTCGTTTGCGTCTGGTAGCGGTTTGCCGGGGAAGCCATTCAGGATCTCCTGTTCGCGCGAGATCAGCTGCTTGGCTGATTTCAGCGCCTGATAGAGCGCGCCTTCGTCGACATGCCGGCGCACTTCGCGCGTGATCGCGGCGGTGCTGGGCGCGGCGGTCTCGAATTCTTCGATGAATTGATAAATGAGTGGTAAATAGGTCGCATCCTTGCCTGGGAACAAGTACTTGCACTGGATGGCAAAGTAGATGCGCCGGGCGGGCGTGGTGGCGCCGGCCTCGGTGATGATGTCCTTCTCGCGCAGGACGGCGGCGGCATTGTGGATGAGCAACTTCGCGGCCGCGGTCGAGTTCTGGATGACCACGCCGTTGACGATGAGTCGCTCGTTGGGGCGGAGATTGATGGCGAGCGGCATTCTACTGCTCTCCTGACTTCAGCGTTCTGCCGGCGGTTATAGGCCGGGATGCTTACGATGCTGTTAACGGGAGCCGCGAACGGGCGGCCCGAAGGCCGCCCGCCGTGGTAGCGATGCTATTAACGGAAGAGACGGAGAACCGCCTGCTCCGACTGCGTAGCGATCGACAGCGACTGAATGGAGAGAGACTGCCTGGTCTGCAGAGTGACCAGGTTGGTGCTCTCTTCGTTCACGTCGGCGACGGTCAGCTTGCTGGCACCACCCTGCAGGGTGACGATGTACTGGCTGGTGAAGTCCAGCCGGCTCTGCAGGAAGGTGACGTTGCCACCGATGCTCGCCGCCGCGGCCTGCACGGTCGCGATGGCGTTCTGGATGGCGTTGAACGCGATGTCGAACTTCGACGTGTGGTTCGCGCTGATCACCTTGGACCACGCCGAACCGACCAGCTTGGTAGCGAGCTTGCTGGCCACGGTCTTGGTCGTCACGACGTTGCTGATCAGCAGGTTCTGGCCAGAGACCTTGAGGGTCGACTTGCTCGAGTTGCTGAACTGCAGGCTGAGCGCCGTGGCAGTGGAGTTGACCAGGTTGAGGCCCTGGTACGAAGCGTCGTTGAGCAGCTGATTGAGCTGGTTCGAGAGGGTATTGAACTGCGTCGAAGCAGCCTTACGCTGCGCAGCGGTCTGCGTCTTCGCCGAGCTCAAGATGCCCTGCAGCTGCTGCAGGATCGACACCTCGCTCTGAGCGGCGTTGACCGCCGTCGTCAGCGAGGAGACGCCCTGGTCGATCGCGTCCTTGCGGACCGCGAGGTCGTTGGCGCGATCGGAGAGCGACTGAGCCTGGAAGAACTTCACCGCGTCGTCGAGCGCGCTGGCGACCTTAAGACCGGTCGCGAGGTGACCCTGAGTGGTGTCCAGGTTCTGGTTGATGCCCTGCAGAGCGAGCAGGTTTTGGCGAGTTGCAGTACCGAGAACGATGTCGGAAGACATAGCAAAAGATCCTTTCTAGGTGAGACAAAGGGCCGACTTCGCGGCCCGCCTTCCGGTCAGCAAGCGCCATGCCATTGGCGGCTGCGCGACAGGGTCGGCGCAAGTCGCGGAAATCCGCGCAAAATTTTTCAAATGGTGGATCGCCTGTGGCCGAAATCGGCCGCACCCGGCAAAATTTGCCGGGTTCTCCTTGCCGCCCGGCAAAATCCGCCGGGTAAAAACTGCAGTTCGAGTGTCGGCGAGGCCGGCGCGGCGCGCGCCTCAGGCCTCGCTGTTAACGCTTCGGCCGCGCTGCTGCGCGGTTTTCTCGCCGTCGGTTAACGCTTGCAGCGCCGACTTCGAAGGAATCTGGAACACGACGGCCCCCGACAGCGGATTGCGCGCCTCGATGATGAGACGGTGCGTATCCGGGTCGAACTGCAGGCTCAAGCCGAATACCGGCGCGCTCTGGGGCTTCGGCGGCGCGCTGGAAACGGCCGTCCCATCGGCGTTGTTCGTCGCATTGGCATCGGCGGCGGCCGGCGGCGACTGCGGTGTCGGCGTCGGCTTGGGCGTGAGATCGCGCGCCGCGGGCACCGAAGCCGGCGGCTGGATGATCGGAGTGATCTGGGTCTCGTCGCTCATGGCACATCCAATCAACTTGGCCTTAACCATCACGCTCCTTTTGCAGCGTGATCGTTGGCGGTTGAAGCCTGATGTCGGCCTCCCCATTCATCGACATCGCTCGGTATTAGAGGAAGCAAGAAGCATGCCCTTGGTACCGAAACGCTCTCCGCCGCCGGCACTATTTGCCGCGCATCCCCGGTAGTGCCTGCCGCCGGCGGCATGCTTTGCCTGCCGCTCGTGCCGTTGCCGACCGACAAAAGGCCCGCCATTCAACGCTTTGCCCGCTGTCCAGGGGCTGGCACGGGATTTGCGGTTCACGCCGCGAGAGAGCCAGGAGCCCGTATGCAAACCGCGCCCGTCACTTCACCAATGCCGCACGATCCCGGCGTGCCGCCGTCGATGCCAGCCTCGCCATCGGCGTCGGGCAGCTTCGCCGATCTGCTGGCGAGCTCGAGCGCGCTCTCGCGGTTCTCGACCGCGGCACCCGACAGCGCCGCCGCCTTCACGAATTTCAAGAGCAAGCCGGCACCATCGGCGCCGAAGAGCGATAACGGCTCTGACCCCAACACGCCGACGCCGAACGCGATGCCGCTGCCGGCACCGGTGCAGACGCAGAGCACCCCCGCCAACGGCGGCGGCAACACGCAGCAGAACTCCGCCGCTGCCGTCTCCGGGCAGAGCGCGGCACAGACCCGCTCGACCACCGCTGCCGGCAACAGCGGCGGCGGCACGCAGCAGAATCCGCAGAGCCCGCAGCCCGCCGCCGCTACGACGGGCGCGCCGCCGGCGGCGCAGAACGGCACCGCCGCGGCGACCGCGGCGGCGAACGGAACACCCGGCGGCGTCGCCGCCGCGATCGACGCGACGCAGTCGAACCTGCTGTCGCAGCCCGGCATCACTCCGCCGCAGCCACAGACGGTTGCCGCGGCCGCGACGACCGCTGCCGCGACACCGGCGCAGGCGGTTGCGGCCGCCATGGTCAACGTCATCGCCAATGCCGCCGCGGGCGCCAATCTCGGCACCGGGACCGGCACGGGCACCGCCACCACGCCCGGCCAGAGCAGCCCGACGCCCGGCACCGCAACGACGCCGGCGTCCGCCACGCCCACGAACCCTGCGACCCAGAGCGCCGCCGTCACCGCGACCCTGCCGCCCGCCGCCGCGCTGCTGAATGCGCGAGTTGCCGCCGGCGCGCAGACGCTCGTGTCACAACCGAGCCAAACGCTCGCCACATTGCCGCACGGCCTCGCTACGCCGGCAGCGCCCACCGCCCCGGCGGTCGCGGCGCCGGCGACGGCCACTCCTGCCGCCGTGGTGGCGAGCGCCAGCGCGGCGACAACGGCGCCAGCACCGGCCCCGACATCTGCCGCGTCGGCCACTCCCCATGTCACGGTCGCGGCGGATCCCACCGCGCCCGCCGCGAAAGCCGCCGACGCGACGATCCCCGCGACGCCGAGCCCGAGCGCCAGCGGCGCCGCCGCCACTCTCGACACCGCTCTCAAATCGGTGGCGCAGAGCGCGCATACCACCGGAGACGCCGCGCTCGTCCCGCCCGCCGGTCCCACCGCCGCGGGTGCGCAGGCATCCGCCGCGGCGAGCTCGGACGCCAGCCAGCAGCCGGCAGTGCCCCTCGTCGCCGCGATCAACACGCCCGCCGGCGCCGCCTCCGCCGTCGAGACCACGGCATCGCCGGTGAGCGCGGCCAGCGTCCTCGACCAAGTCGCGTTCAATCTGCGCCAGGCCGCCAAGAGCGGCGTCAATTCGATCGAGATCCAGCTCAAGCCGGCGTCGCTCGGCACGGTCGACGTGAAGCTCGAGCTGACCCATGACGGTCGCCTCACCGCCGTCATCTCCGCCGACCGCAACGACACCATGATGTTGCTGCAGCGAGGCTCCGGCGAACTGCAGCAGGCGCTGCGCGACGCGGGCATCCAGGCCGACAGCGGCAGCCTCAGCTTCAACCTGCGCGGCGACGGGCAGAGCAGCGGCCAGGGCAATGCGGGCGCCGGCCAGAGCAGCTTTTCCTCGCTCCCGCAGAACAGCGCACTCGCCAACGATCTGCCGCCGGCGCCGATCGCCGCCCCCGCGCTGGCGTCGACCCCGACCGGCCGCCTCAACATCCAAGTCTGAAGGACGAACCCATGACCGTCAGCTCGACAACGGCATCGCAAGCGGCGAATACCGCGGCAGCCAACAACGCCGCCGGCACCGCGAGCCTCGGCCAGAACTTCCAGACCTTTCTCACGCTGCTGACCACGCAGCTGCAGAACCAGGATCCGCTGTCGCCGATGGATACCGCGCAGTTCACCCAGCAGCTGGTCTCCTTCAGCGAGGTGGAGCAGCAGATCAACACCAATACGAATCTGCAGAACCTCATCGCCATGCAGAACACCAGCCAGGCGATCGCCGCGCTGCCGCTGGTCGGCGAGACCATCAACTACTCCGGCAACAGCGCGCCGCTGGCGAACGGCCAGGCGAGCTTCTCCTACACGCTGCCGAGCGACGCGGCGAGCGCCACGCTCACCGTCAAGGATTCGTCCGGCGCCGTCGTCTTCACAGGGCCCGCCCAGACCAAGGCCGGAACCTACAGCTTCAATTGGGACGGCACCACGACTGCGGGCACAACCGCGAACGACGGCGACTACACGCTCTCAATATCCGCTGTCGACGCGGGCGGCGGGACGATCACGCCCACCATCACCGCCTCCGGCAAGGTCGACGGCGTCAGCGTCGTCAACAATGTCGCCACATTCAACGTCGGTGGAGTGCCGGTACCGATGGAGAACTTCATCTCGGCCCAGGCCGCCCAGTCCACCTCGAACTGATTTTCTTCGGAAGGAATCTCCCCCATGAGCGTTTTCGGTGCATTGTATTCAGCCGTGTCGGGCCTCAGCGCGGACAGCCAGGCGCTCGGCATGATCGCCGACAACATCTCGAACGCGAACACGCCCGCCTATAAGGCGACCTCGGCGCTGTTCTCGACGCTGGTGACCCAGGCGCCGAGCGAGACCACCTACACGCCGGGCGGCGTCCGCTCGATGCCCTTCACGGCGATCAGCGCCCAGGGCCTGCTGCAGGGCACGAGCTCGCCGACCGACCTCGCGATCCAGGGCGGCGGCTTCTTCGTCGTCAACAACACCGCCGACAGCGCCAGCCCCGCGAGCGTGTTCTCCTTCACGCGCGCCGGCTCCTTCACCGTCGACTCCGCCGGCAACCTGAAGAACACGGCGGGCTTCTTCCTGCAGGGACAGAAGCTGACCGCCGCGGAAGCGACGGCGATCCAGAACGGCAACATCGACCAGCTCACGGCGAACTCGGTGTCCTCGCTGCAGACGGTGAACATCAACGGCCTCAGCGGCTCGGCGCGGGCGACCGCGAACGTGGTGCTGGCGGCCAATCTGCCCGCCGGCGACACCCCGGCCTCCGCGCCGCATACCGCGACCGTCCCGGTCTTCGACTCCCTCGGCAACGAGCACGACCTGACGCTGAGCTTCTCCCGCGTGGTCGGCACGCCCGCGGTGGCGTCCAGCGCCGACCTTACGGTTCCCGTCGGCGCGGTCGGCGGCAACAACGTGACCGCGACCATCGACGGCACGCCGCTCACCATCAACAACATCACCGCCGCGGGCGGCGCGGGCACCCAGCTCACCGCCGCTGACGTCGCCACCGCGGTGCAGAACTCGCTGAACGCCGCCGGCTCGCCGCTCAACACGTTCACCGCCACCGTCGTCGGCGGCAATGTGCGCATCACCGATCCTTCCGGCGCCACCCTCACCGCCTCGATCAGCGACAGCACGACCAGCCAGAGCTTCGCATCCGCCGGCAGCGTCACGGGCTCGCCGGCGCTGGGCGTGCCCAACCAGTGGCAGGTCTCGGCCTCGATCGCCAATGCCGGCGCCAGCACGGTCACGATCACCCCCGGCGACAACATCGTGCAGTTCAACACCGACGGCACGATCAACCTGGCCGGTTCCAGCTTCGCCACCCCCGGCGCGCTCAGCATCGGCTGGGATCCCGCCGTCACCGGCGCCACCTCGCCGCAGGCGGTCACATTCAACCTCGGCAATAACGCCGCCTCCAACGGTCTCACCCAGTTCGGCAGCCCCTACTCGGTCACCTCGATCAACCAGGACGGCCTGCGCTTCGGCAACTTCACCGGCATCAGCATCGACCAGAACGGCATCGTCAGCGCCAATTTCGACAACGGCCAGAGCACGCCGATCTACCTGATCCCGCTCGCCACCTTCCCGAACGCCAACGGCCTCGCGCCGGAGACCGGCAACACCTACCTGCAGACCAACATCTCGGGCGTCTACCAGCTCCGCCAGGCCGGCACCGGCTCGGCGGGTCTCGTCGCCCCGTCCTCGCTGGAGAACTCGACCGTCGACATCGCGACCGAATTCTCGAACCTGATCGTGACCCAGCGCGCCTACGAGGCGAACGCGAAGATCATCACGACCGCGAGCGAGATGCTGCAGACGCTCACCGACGCGGTCCGGTAATTCCGGCCCGCTGAGGACCTGACCAGACGGCGCCGGCGGATGGCCTCCATCCGCCGGCGTGGCGTCTTCGCCCCGCGCCGCCGGGGGCAATTCCCCCCGCGCCACAGGGGCTTCGCAGGCGCTCGTATGCCGGCCCTTAAGCGGGTGTTAACGCTGACAACTAATCGTCGATCCGGCTTAGGGTTTTTTTAAACGGAGAGGACGACAATCGGGTGTCGTCCGCCGTGACCCAGGATCGCTCTGCCGCCACCATGGATATCGCACCTTTTCACGTCGCCACCAGCATCGACGAGCTGCCGCCGCCCGACACCAAGCGTTGGGTGATCCGCCGCAAGGCGGAGGTCGTGGCCGCCGTGCGCAACGGCCTCATCAGCCTCGATGAGGCCTGCCGCCGCTACACGCTCTCGATCGAGGAGTTCCTCTCCTGGCAACGCCTGATCGACAGCCACGGCCTTGCCGGCCTGCGTGTGACGCGCCTGCAGGATTACCGGAGCCTCGATCGCACGCGCTGAGCGACGCCACCCCGGGCGGCAAGAATTGCCGCTTGCTAGGCAATTTTTTCCGGGGATTAACCAGTCATTCACCGGGACTCCCTAGCTTCGCCAAGGGGCAATGAGCCCTCGTGCGCGTCAAGCCGGAGCCTCGTTTCGTGAATGGGTTGATCCAGAATCTTGCCAAGCTCGGCACCACCCGCCTGATGGCGATCGGCGGCGCCGGCCTGGCGATGATCGCCGTCTTCGTGTTTCTCACCACCCGGCTCACGACGCCGGGCATGAGCCTGCTCTATGCCGATCTCGATCTGAAGGACAGTGCCCAGGTCGTCCAGAAGCTCGACGCGATGAACGTGCCCTACCAGCTGCGCGCGGATGGCGCCCAGATCCTGGTGCCCACCGACCAGGTGGCGAAGCTCCGCATGACCATGGCCGAGCAGGGCCTGCCGCGCGGCGGCTCGGTCGGCTACGAGCTCTTCGACAAATCCGAGGGCTTCGGCACCTCGAGCTTCGCGCAGAACATCAACCAGCTCCGCGCGCTCGAGGGCGAGCTCTCGCGCACCATCACCGGGCTCGGCCCGGTCCAGGCCGCCCGCGTCCACCTGGTGCTGCCGCGCCGCGAGCTCTTCGCCCGCGACACCCAGGAGGCGACCGCCTCCGTGGTACTCAAGCTGCGCGGCGCCGAGCGGCTCAACAAGAGCCAGGTGGCGGCGATCCAGCATCTCGTCGCCACCTCGGTGCCGTCGCTGAAGCCGTCCCGCGTCTCCGTGGTCGATGGCGAGGGCAATCTGCTGGCGCGCGGCGACGGCGAGGACGCGACATCGCCCACCGGCGCCGCCACCGAGGAGCTGCGCGTCAACTACGAGAACCGCACCTCGCGCAAGGTCGAGGAGCTGCTGGAGCGCTCGCTGGGTCCGGGAAAGGTCCGCGTCGACGTCCACGCCGACATGGACTTCGACCGCATCACCACCAGCTCCGAGAGCTTCGATCCCGATGGCCAGGTGGTGCGCTCCACCCAGACCGTGAACCAGAGCGACGCCAGCACCAACGGCAACCAGGACCAGGGCGTCACCGTCGCCAACAATCTGCCGAATGCCGGCGGCACCAACGCGGCGCAGACCACAAGCAGCAGCAAGTCGGGCCGCAACGAGGAGACCGTCAATTACGAGATCTCCAAGACGGTGCGCAACCAGGTGCGCGATGTGGGCGCGGTGAAGCGCCTCTCCGTCGCGGTGCTGGTGGACGGCACCTACACCGGCAAGCCGGACGGCAGCCGGACCTACGCGCCGCGCTCCGCGGAGGAGATGAAGCAGATCAACGCGCTCGTCCGCTCGGCGATCGGCTTCGACGACAAGCGCGGCGACACCATCGAGGTCGCCAACCTGCAGTTCGTCAATCCCGACGAGCCGCTCGCCAACGGCCCGCCGCCGCTCAATATCCTGGGTTTCGACAAGACCGATCTCATGCGCATGGGCGAGACCCTCGTGCTGGCGGTGGTGGCGCTCCTGGTCATCCTGCTGGTGGTGCGTCCGCTGGTCTTCCGCCTGCTCGAGAGCACCGCGGCGGCGCAGGAGAGCACGCCGCTCCTCGCCGAGCCCGCCCTGCCGGGCGCGGTGGCCCTGCCGGCGCCGGGTGGCGGCACCGCCGCGCTGCCGCAGCAGCCGGGCGCGCCGGCCGCGATCGCCGGCCCCAAGGCCGCGGGGCAGCAGCCGGCGCTCGACCAGATGATCGACATCGGGCAGGTCGAGGGTCGCGTCGCCGCCTCCAGCATCCGCAAGATCGGCGAGATCGTCGAGAAGCATCCCGAGGAGGCGGTCGCGATCGTCCGCAGCTGGATGTACCAGGGCACATGATCGAAGCACCTTTCGCAACTGCCGGCAGGAACACCGATGCGCGTTCGTGAAGACTTCCGCTCGCTGACCGGCCCCGAGAAGGCCGCGATCCTGATGCTCGCGCTCGGCGAGGAGCATACGGCGCGCCTGTTCTCGCTGATGGACGACGAGGAGATCAAGGAGATCTCCCAGACCATGGCGAACCTCGGCACGGTGAGCTCGGAGCTGGTCGAGCGGCTGTTCGTGGAATTCGCCGAGCATATCTCCGCCACCGGCTCGCTGGTCGGCACCTACGAGAGCACCGAGCGACTCCTCGCCAAGGTGCTGGGCAACGAGCGCGTCAACGCGATCATGGAGGAGATCCGCGGTCCCGCCGGCCGCACCATGTGGGACAAGCTCGGCAACGTGAACGAGGTGGTGCTGGCGAACTACCTCAAGAACGAATATCCGCAGACCGTCGCCGTCGTGCTGTCGAAGATCAAGACCGACCACGCCGGCCGCGTGCTGACGCAGCTTCCCGAGAGCTTCGCCATGGAAGTGATCATGCGCATGCTGCGCATGGAGGCGGTGCAGAAGGAAGTGCTCGACGACGTCGAGCGCACGCTCCGCAACGAGTTCTTCTCGAGCCTGGCGCGCACCAACCGCCGCGACAGCCACGAGCTCATCGCCGAGATCTTCAACAGCCTCGACCGCAACTCGGAGAACCGCTTCATCACCGCGCTGGAGGAGCGTAACCGCGACTCCGCCGAGCGCATCAAGGCGCTCATGTTCACCTTCGAGGATCTCGGCAAGCTCGACGGCGGCGCGATTCAGGGCCTGTTGCGCAACTCCGACAAGGAGAAGATCCCGCTCGCCCTCAAGGGCGCCTCGGAGACGCTGCGCGACCTCTTCTTCTCCAACATGTCCGAGCGCGCCGGCAAGATCCTCAAGGAGGACATGGCCTCGATGGGCCCGGTCCGCCTCAAGGACGTCGAGGAAGCGCAGAGCTACCTGGTGGCGCTGGCCAAGGACCTGGCGGCGCGCGGCGAGATCGTCATCTCCGACGGCAGCGCCGAGGATCAGCTGGTGTACTGAGCATCCCATGGGCACGCCGCGCAAATACATGTTCGATGCGTCCTTCGACCAGCCGGCGGCGTCGGTGGCCGTGCTCGTCAACAAGCCGCCGCCGGCGCCGCCCGAGCCCACCTTCACCGCCGCCGAGGTCGAGGCGGCGCGCGCCGCCGGCCTCGAGGAGGGCCGGGCGACCGCGCTTGCCGAGGCGGCGCAATCGATCGAGCAGCAGCTCGTCGATGCCGCCGCGGCGCTGGCGGCGGGCATTCCCACCCTGCTGGCGCGCGACGGCGAGATCCGCCGCGAGGCCGAGCAGCGCGCGCTCGAGCTGCTGCGCGCGCTCGTCGCCAAGGCCTTTCCGGTGCTCTCGCAGCGGACCCCGATCGAGGAGATCGAGACGCTGATCTCGGATTGCCTGCATGAGGCGTTCGAGGAGCCGCGCGTCGTCCTGCGCGTCCCGCATCGCCTTTTCGAGCCCATCCGCGAGCGCCTTGGCGATCTCGCGCAGAAGGCCGGCTTCGCCGGCAAGTTCGTCCTCCTCGCCGAGGACAGCCTGGGCCCCGCCGACTGTCGCCTGGAATGGGCGGATGGCGGCGCCGAGCGTACCACCGACCGGCTCACGCGCGAGATCGATGCCGTCCTCGAGCGCGCGCTGCTGACACCACCGCCGGCATCCGAGCCTTCCAACCAGGAGACGCCTCATGAGTGAGCCCAACAATCTGCAGCTCGCCGAGCTCGAGAACGAGCCGGCAGCCGCCGCCGAGAACCGGCCGCAGAACGCCCGCGAGCTCGAGGCGGTCTACGACATCCCCGTGCAGATCTCGGCCGTGCTGGGCCGCGCCACCATGCAGGTGAGCCAGCTCCTGAAGCTCGGCCGCGGCGCGGTCGTCGAGCTCGACCGCAAGGTCGGCGAGGCGATCGACATCTACGTCAACAACCGGCTGGTGGCGCGCGGCGAGGTCGTCGTCGTCGACGAGCGCCTGGGCGTCACCATGACCGAGATCGTCAAGGCCGACCGTACCTGAGCACCCGAGCCGTTGAGCTGTTGAGTACCTGACACAGAGGATCGACGCATGCGCCTTCTCATCATCGGGCCCCTCGAGGGCTACATCAGCACCGCCGGCAAGATCGCCCTTTCAAGGGGCGCGACGGTGGCGCATGTCGACGATATCCCCCGCGGCCTCGCCGCGCTGCGGTCCGGCCAGGGCGCCGACCTCGTCT
>Ga0335078_10008304_pt1 | contig 15440 bp, 8 predicted proteins | sample Lox_Sample_32_FD_206711 | JGI IMG/M metagenome (GOLD analysis project Ga0335078, IMG submission 206711) | Soil microbial communities from Loxahatchee National Wildlife Refuge, Florida, United States - Lox_Sample_3.2 | ecosystem: Environmental > Terrestrial > Soil > Wetlands | place: USA: Florida... | reverse complement strand
GGGGTTCGGGGACGGCCACGTTTTACCGGTGTTGCCTGCGTTCGGCAACATGACAACTAACTGTCAAGCCAACCTGTAAACGCCAAAGGCGTTCAATGACAGGTCAGCTTATACGAAATCAGGTCGCGGGATAAACCTCGGAACGTCTCCAGGCGACCTTGATCGTCATGCCGTCGTCGCGTTAATGGTCGTTTCGCGTTCATGGCGGTTTTCCGGAAAGTCGCCGCCCTGGTCGGCAACGCGAGCCGGGAACGGGGTTGGAAGAGGCAGAGCAGGGAGCGCACGGCACCAAAAGGACGTCGAGCATGCAGGGGCGAACTTCCGCCGAGAATTCCGAAATATCAACACTTTCGGCACTTTATGCATTTTTCGCTAACCACAGGTGGCCGGCAAGGGGCGGGAGGGTTACAAAATGAGATAAACCGGCGGCGGAGGCGAGAAGAAGCTGCGGCTCGGCCTGCGCAGGCTGGCCCCGTAACGCCGAGTCCCGGAAAGCGAAATGGAGCCGAGCTGTTCCATGCGGCGGCCTCGCGCGGCGGGCGCAATAGCACTCGTTCGACGATTTGTTTAGGATGGCCTTGGCGATTGATCATGGGTTCTAAGTTTTTTTTGACCGTGTCATTGTTGGCCTGCGGGGGGATAGCCTGGGCCGCAGGTCCTGAGCCGCCGCCGGAGCCGCTTCGCTACATGGATTCGGTGCAGATTTTTCAGGGAACGGCGGATGGGCGGCCAGCCGTTATCAGCCGAAAAATCACCCTGGCCTCGCCAGAGGGTGACTTCCAGTATCTTGTCGTTGCGGTCGGCGCGGGCGAACTAAAGGTGAGCGTTGAAGGCTTGCCCGAGGCCCTGGCCTATTCGCCCGGTGGGCCGAAGCTTGCTCTGAGGCGCGAGACCGGGAAGCCCGAGCAGGTTGCCGTGACCGGCTATATCCGGGGTCAGTATCGGAGCCCGGCGAAGCGGACTTTCATCGTGACCGCTGTCAATGAGCTGGGCAAGGCCAGCCAGGAGGTGGAGATTTGGCCGCACCGGCTCGTGTCCCCGACGCCCCCGATGGGCTGGCTCTCCTGGGAGTTCTATGGCGAGGGCGTGTCGCAGCCGAAGTTGATCCAGATCATTGATGGGATGGCGAAGGCCGGGTTGAACCGGCACGGATGGAAATACATTGTGCTCGACGATGCCTGGCAGCAGGCCTTGGGGTCCCGACGACCGGGCCAGCCAATCCATCCCAACGAGAAGTTTCCAGATATGAAGGCGTTGTCGGATTACGCCCGGCAGCGGGGCTTCGTGCTCGGCCTCTACACGACTCCCTGGATCCGTAGCTATTGCGGCAAGGAAGGGTCGGGTCACTCTGAGGCGGTGGATGCCCGGCAGTTCGCGGACTGGGGCATCGGTTACGTGAAACTGGACTACCGGCCGTGGGAGGTGAAGCAGCTCTCGATCTGGTACGATGCCCTGAGGCAGACGGGTAAAGACATGGTCCTGGCGTTCTCGAACAACGGGCTCGTGGATGGCGGCGCCGCGTTTCTGGGGGACATCACTGACGTATGGCGCACCGGGTCAGACATTGGAGCGAACTTCGGCAGCATTATGATGTCGGCCTATACCCAATACCTCGATCGCGAGGGCTGGAGATACGCGCGCCGAGGCCATTGGCCGGACCTCGACATGCTTGAGATCGGCCCACTCCGGGAAGGCAAGGAACTGTCGCAGAGCGAGCAGGCATTTCAGATGACCTTGTGGGCGCTCGTGCCGGCGCCGCTGATGCTGAGCTGTGATACGACGAAACTGACCCCGTTCCACCTGAGCTTGATGACGAATGATGAGGTGCTCGGGGTTAACCAGGATCCCCTGGGCATAGCCGCCAAGCCGGTTAGCGCGGGAAACCTCCACGTCCTCTACAAACCGCTGGCGGATGGCACGATCGCGGTGGGCGCGTTCAATCCCGGCGACGACGAGCGCGAAATTGTGATCTCTTTTGATGCCTTGGGATTCCACGGACCCCAGCCCATCCGTGACCTCTGGGCGAGGAGAAACCTCGGCACCTTGCCCGATTACCATGTGAAAGCGGGGCCGCGCACCGCCAGACTCATCAAGGTGGGCAGGTCGGGCTAACGCCGCAGAGCCTCACGGTATCGCCGCGGGGTGGCGCCGCAATGCTTTCGGAAGATCTTGTAAAAGCGGCACACTGAACCAAAACCGCTTTCCAAGGCGACGTCGATGATCTTCAGGTCGGTGGTCGCAAGCAAACGCTGGGCATGGCCGACGCGCTGCTGGGCCAGATACTCCAAAATCGTCATGCCGCTGACCTGGCGGAAAAGCCGCATCATATAATTCGGGTGCAGGCTGACGGATTGGGCGATCTCCCTCACCGAGAGAGGATCCCGACAGCGCTCGGCGGCGATGCGCGCGATGCGCTCGAACTGGCCAGCCTGTCCCCCCGAGCTGCGCGACCGTTCGGCCAGGCTCTCCTCCTTCAAACGATAGGTTCCCTCACAGGCCAGCCGGCGCAGCCGGGCCTCGAGCTCGAGCAATACGATGGCACGCTGTTCCTCTCGCTCGGCCTTCATCAAACTGATCCAATGCCGCATCAGCAGTCCGTCGGGGAGGGTGCTGCCCGGGTTACGAGGCAGCAACACGTCGCCATGCAGCAATCCCTTGGTGAGGGGGGCGGGCAGATTCCAATCCAACACCTGCGCCAACGGCACGTGAATCGCGTACGCGGTGACTCCCGGATCGACGGCGACGGGGCCATGCGGCTGGCCCGCCCAAAAGATCAGCAGCCGTTCAGGCGGGATCCGCAGCGTGCGCGCACCGAACATCGCACGGATGGCCCCGCCCTCGACCATGCCGAACTCGATCTCGTCGTGCCGGTGCAGGCGCACAAATGGCGCCAAGGGTTCCGCCAGAAAGGAGAAACCAAAGCGCCGGAAGTCGGTCGTTGGTTCGATCACCATATCTATGTTGAGGTTACAAAATGATAGAATCCGGCAACTGATGCAAGAAGAAGTCTCAACCGCGAAGTCTCTATGCTGCTATCATATGAAACTATTCGTCCTGAACAAAGGCTGCATTCTTGCTGCCGTTATGGTGATGGGGTGCGGGGCCAACTCCACCCTCCGCGCCGATTACGCCGGCACGGTAATGTCTTTCAACCCGGTCATGTATTGGCGTCTGGACGAGCCAGCCTGGCCCGATCCGACCGGGCAGACGGCCGTTAACTCAGGGACATTTGGCTCGGCCGCCAACGGGGTTTACAGCGCCGGGGTGCAAACCGGCGTGCCGGCGGCCGGCTATCCGGGCTTCGCAGCCAACCACACCGCCTGCGCGATGGATGGCTCGGCCGGCAGCATCGTTGTTCCCGGGCAACCCATCGGCACGGCAAACCTGACGATCACCTGCTGGGTCAGGCGCAGTGTCAACGACCAGAATCCCTACGCGGCACTGCTCTACCAGCGTAATCCGGGTGGGGGGCCTGAGCTGGCAACGGGGCTTAACTTTGGCGCGGAAAATGACCTGCAAGAGAGTTGGAATGACACACCGAACTGGCTCAGTGGCCTGGTGGTGCCGGCGGATCAATGGACCTTTGTCGCCATGGTGGTTACGCCCACCAATACGACGCTCTACATGAATGATCAATCGGCAACCCACGATTATCCTCACGATCCCCACGATTGGAGCGCGGCCTCGATCTACCTTGGCGAGGATCCCGGCAGCGACTGGCGGTTCTATAACGGCTTGATTGATGATGTGGCGGTCTTCACGAACTCACTGACAGCGGACCAGATTCAACAAATCTACTACTCGGCCGAGGTGCCGCCCATCATCCTGGAACAGCCCCAGGCCCCGTCGGGCACGCTGTCCATCGGCGGTAGCGTGACGCTCACGGTCACAGCGATTGGCATCCCGCCCCTGGCGTACCAATGGACCCAAAATGGCCAACCGCTTTCGGGCTCGACTACGCCCGCCCTGACTCTGGCCCACTTATCCATGAGCGACGTGGGCAGTTACGCGGTGGTGATCACCAACGCCTACGGCTCCGTCACCAGCTCAATTGTCGCGCTCAACGCGCAGTCAGGGCCGCCGATCATCGCCCAGCAGCCCCAGCCAGTCACGCGCTTCGCTGGCGGCAATGCTGTGTTTAGTGTGGGGCTGGTGGGCCTCGGGGCGTACACCTATCAATGGAGCAAGGACAGCGTGCCCATTGCGGGCGCGACTCAATCCAGCCTGACCTTCCTGGGTGTGCAGGCGGCCGATTCAGGCAGGGTTTACAGCGTCAGCATCACGAGCCCATACGGTTCGACCAACAGTACTGGGGCGGTACTCACTGTGATACCCGTGACGAACTACAGCGCAGCGGTGATGGCGGGAAATCCGATGGCCTATTGGCGGTTGGACGACAGCGGCGGCGGCACGGCGTATGATTATGCTGGCGGATACGACGGGACGTACGGCATTGGTGTTACTCCGGGCACGGCCGGACCACAGCCACCGGCGTGCCCGGGAATGGACCCCAACAACATTTGCTACCAGTTCGATGGGGCGAGCGGCAACATTGCCCTGCCGCCACTGGGCCTCGAAGCCAATGCCCTGACGATCGTCTGCTGGCTCAACCCGGTCCTGCCCGAGACACCCTACGCGGGAATCTTCTTCAATCGCAATGATGCCGGGAACATGGGCTTGAATTTCGGCACCGATGGTGAGTTGCTGCACAGTTGGGACGCGTGCAATCCGGATCCTTCTTCATGGAACTCGAGCCTGGTTCCGCTGCCCGGCCAGTGGAATTTTGTCGCGCTGGTCATCACGCCTGATAGCGGAACCATTTATCTCGATGACGGATCAGGTGGGGGGCTGCTCTCGGCCATTCACCCGGGCAGCTACCGCCCGATGCAGCTCAATACCACCTGGATTGGGCAGGACCCATGCTGCGGCGGGCGCTGTGCCAGCGGCGGGATTGATGAAGTCGCCCTTTACAATCGTGCTCTCTCACCCGCTGAAATACAGAACCTGGACACGATGGCCTTCAGCGGTCCGACGCCGCCGGTCATTGCGGAGAACCCGATCTCGCAAACGGTGATCGCGGGCCAGCCGGCAATTTTCACGGTAGGCGCTCTCGGTGCCGTCCCGTTCAGTTATCAGTGGATGCGAGCTGGCACCAATCTGCCGGGCGCCACATTCAGGACGTTGACCATTCCGAGTGCCTACTACACCGATACCGGCTTCTACCAGGTGGTCGTCACCAACGCCCTCGGCGCAGCGGGGCCGAGCAGTCCGGCGACCCTCACGGTGCTTGCCCCGCCGTCGTTTGCGAATCTGACGAACGGTCTGGTGCTGCATCTGAGGTTTGACGGGGATTACACTGACGCCTCCGGCCGCGGCAACGACGGCAGCGCCGGTGGCAACCCATCGTTCGTTGGCGGGAGGATCGGCAGCGGGGCGGTGCACGTCAGCACCGTCGCGAACAGCACGTATAATTATGTGGCGCTACCGCTCACACCCGACCTGGCGTTCGGGGCTTCAGACAGCTTTACGGTGGCGCTCTGGGTCCGACACACCGGCATACCCAATGACTTGCCGATGATCGGCAACGCGACCAATTCAACTTACCAACCCGGTTGGGTGATCACCGACGACTATGGACAGACCGAATGGAGCCTCGTGGACGCTGACACCGGCGCCTCATGTATCGCAGATCCTGCTGGTGGGCCGCTCATCAACGACGGCGCCTGGCACAACGTGGTTCTGGCTATCGACCGCACCAGCAGCCCGAATATAGCCGCGACTTACGTAGATGGCGTTGGAATCGATGCGCGGTCCATTGACGGCCTTGGGAGTTTGGACACGGGCTACCCGGTTACCATTGGCCAGGACCCGACCGGAACCTACAATGTCTCCGGGGCTTATGATATTGACGACGTCGGCATCTGGCGCCGCGCGTTGACTGGCTACGACGTTGCCAGTCTCTGCGCGGCGGCGCAGATCGGCCAGAGCTTTGACGTGGTTGGGCCAGAGACGTTGACCGTCCACATGACCAGCACGGGCCTTGAACTTATCTGGGCGGCGGGCACGTTGGAGTGGGCCGACCAACCGACCGGGCCCTGGACCAACGTGGACGGCGCCGCCGCGCCCTACTACAAGTTCGCCCCCAACGCGGGGAAGAAATTCTACCGCGTCAAACTCTAATCCATGCGAATCCGTGAAATCCGTTTCTAACGACGGGCAGGTGCGCATGATTCCGCTCGGCTTGTGTCGGCCTTTGAAGCGCCGTGGTTGCGGCAGCGGGTTCACCTTGATTGAACTGCTGGTGGTGATTGCGATCATCGCCATCCTGGCCGCTTTGTTGCTGCCGGCGCTGACAAAGGCCAAGACCAAGGCCCAGGGTATCTTCTGCATGAATAACACGAAGCAACTCGCCTTGGGGTGGACGATGTACGCCGGCGATAACAATGACACGCTGGTCCCAAACCAGAATCTGGGCACGCCGGGCAAGGTTGAGGGCTCGTGGGTGACCGGGTTCCTTACCTGGGCTTTGGCAATCGACAATACGAACGTTCTCTATTTGACGGATGAGAATTATGCCCTCCTTACCAAGTACATCGCTAACAACCCTAGAGTCTATAAGTGTCCGGCCGACAACTACGTGTCAGCAGTCCAACGCTCCCAGGGGTGGTCCCAGCGGGCGCGCAGCGTCTCGATGAACTTTTGGGTCGGGGACGGCTCGCCGAAGGGCAGCAAGGACTGGGCGGAGAGCGTGGGTTTCCGGGTTTACCGGAAGTTCTCTGACATCAAAAAGACCGGCCCGGCGACCCTTTGGGTTTTTGACGACGAGCATCCGGACAGCATCAACGACGGATCCATGATCATTACTCCAGGAGGCTCCTGGGGTGATGTCTGTGCGAACTATCACAACCGGGCGTGCGGCCTGGCCTTCGCCGACGGCCATTCCGAGATTCACCGATGGCTCGGCGCGGTCGGGAGCTTGCCCATCCGGTATGTGGACCTTAATACCGTGGACCCTATGGTCAAAGGGGACAAAGTGGATTATGACTGGATCATCCAGAGGACAGGCGAAGCGCCCTGATGGACCCGTATGCTATCTATGAGCCCCCTGAACCGAACGGGAAGAACATCCAACATCCAACATCCAACATCGAACACTCAATGGCCCCAATTCGGGCTTTCATTGGATGTTGGAGGTTCTCTGGATTCATGGAAAGGGATCCGTCTGTTCGCCTGTCTGCTGGTCTCTCTTTCGCTCTGGGTCGGTCCGTCGGGCTGCGCCCTGGAGGCATCTGACATTCCGAGCGATGCCCCGCAAGACGCGATCATGGCCAACCTGGAGGAGGTCCGCGCGATGCAGGACTGGGTCAGCGCCGCATTTACCGGGAGGGAGCGGCCAGGCCGCGCGGACTCTGTCGGCGTCGAGCTTCGCCGCCAGGACTACGGCAGGCTCGGTTTCGGCCGATCCTGCGTCGGCACCCCAATCAAGATCGGTCCTCGCAGCTTTGAGCACGGTCTGGGCACTCACGCCAACAGCGAGATCGTGTTGTCTGGGCCCGCAGAGGCGAAGGAGTTTAAAGCGTTTGTTGGCATCAACAACGACCCGGACACGGGCGCCGAGCGAGGTTCCGTGCAGTTCATCGTGGCCATCGCAGGGGCCGAGGTCTTCCGGAGCCCGACCCTCCGTGGGACTAATGGGCCTTTGGAGGTTAGGGTCACGTTGCCGGAAGGCACTCGCCAGATCACGCTGAAGACCGACGCCACCTCGGACGGTGCCAGTTATGACCATGCCGATTGGGCCGATGCCTGCATTGTCATCGGCAACGGTCGGATTTGCTGGGCGGATGAGGACCGGGGGCCTCAGCCGTTTATGACGGCAGCCATCCCTTTCTCGTTCCGTTTGGGGGGCCAGCCCTCCGCCTCCCTGCTGCCCGAATGGCGGCAGACGGCCACAGGCAACGAGACCTCGACTCGAATCCTGCGGGAGGTCACGTGGACCGACCCCAAGACCGCCCTGCGAGTCAGCGCTGCCGTGGTGGCGTTCAAGCGGTACCCGGCCGCCGAGTGGGTGCTGAGCTTCGAGAACCTTGGCGATCGGGATACGCCCCCGATTGAAGAGGTCCAGGCCCTGGACGTGCAACTACGCACCAGTCGCGCCGAGGAACCCGTGCGGCTGCACTACCTGGTTGGAGACGTGTGCGGTGAGCGTTCCTTTCTGCCCCTGGAAACTGAGGTGGAGCAAGGCAAACCGATCACCCTGGCTCCAAAGGGGGGACGTCCCTCGAGCGGCGCATTTCCTTTCTTCAATGTACAATACGGTGAGGAAGGGTTGATTACGGCCGTCGGCTGGTCCGGGCAGTGGGGGGCCTCGCTCGAACGGCCGGCAGACGCATGGACGCGCCTGCGCGCCGGCATGGCGAACGTCTCAATACCGCTGCATCCGGGGGAGAAGATCCGCATGCCGCGCATCCTCGTGCTTCCCTGGAAGGGAGACCGGCAAGCGGCCCATAACCGATTCCGGCGACTAATGCTGTTCGAATACATGCCCCGACAGAATGGCCGGCCGGTCCCGCTACCGGTCGCGCTGCAAAGCTACGACCGCTACAACGACGTCTGTCCTGATTGGGGCACCGAGGCCTGCCAACTCCGGGCGGCGAAAGCCGCTCACGAGATTGGCTGTGACACGCACTGGTTGGACGCGGCCTGGTTCGAGGGCGGCTTCCCCAACGGAGTCGGGAATTGGTTCTGCCCCCCGCAGAGGTATCCCAACGGGCTCAAGCCGCTGAGCGATGCCTGCCATCAAATGGGGCTGAAATTCATCCTCTGGTTCGAGCCGGAGCGGGTCGCGGCTGGCACCCAGATTGCGCGGGAACATCCTGAGTTTGTTTTTGGCGGCACCAACAGCGGTTTGTTCAAGTTGAGCGAGCCGGCAGCCCGCCGGTGGCTGGGAGACCTCTTGTCCCGCCTCATCACCGAGTTCGGGGTGGATATCTATCGCAACGATTTCAACATCGCCCCGCTCGGTTTCTGGCAGCGGGCCGATGCCCCCGAGCGCCAAGGCCTCACGGAGATTCGATATATCGAAGGCCATTATGCGCTGTGGGACGAGTTGTTGGCCCGACATCCCGGACTCTGGATTGACAACTGCGCCAGCGGGGGAACGCGCATTGACCTGGAGACCTGCCGGCGCTCGGTGCCACTCTGGCATAGTGATACTGGCGGCTCTCCGGGCCACGCCGACTGGAACCAGACGCAGATTTACGGCCTGAGTCTGTATCTACCCTTATTCGGAGCTTGCGCTTGGACGCCTGAGGCGTACGACGTGCGGAGCGCAGCGACCGCAGGACTGATTTGCCAGTTCGGTGTGCTCGACGCCGACTTCCCCTCGGAGCAGGCGCGCGAGGCGGTCGCCGAAGCAAAGGAGAACCAGAAGTACTGGTATGGCGATTTCTATCCTTTAACCCCGTGCCTCCCGGGCCCGGAGTCATTCCTGGCCTACCAACTTCATCGCAGCGACCTGGACGCCGGCATTGTAATGGCGTTCCGACGCAGCGATTGTCCTTACCCCGTCTTCCAATCGGGGCTGCGGGGTTTGAATCCGAGGGTGACCTACGCCGTAGAGTTTTTTGACGAGGCCCGGGCCAAGGAGCGGCGGCGGATGACCGGCCACGATCTTATGTCCAGCCTCGAACTGCGCATGACGAAGCGCGGCAGCAGCCTGCTGATGCGATATCACCCGCTCTCCGGCGCCGAGTAAGGATGCGCCCGAACACTGTTGAAATGGGTCTGACGTTGCAAGTTCATGGAGCACATGAATAGGAGGCGAGCCAGTTCAGTCCTTGGGCCTTTGGCACTGCTTCGCGGATTCCGGGAAGAGGCACTCTCGGAGCTCGAGCAGGGGGCGCTTCGCCGCATGGCGCAGGCGGCCAGGAGGGACATTCTGACCATGTGCTACCGCGCCGGATCCGGCCACCCGGGCGGTTCCTTGTCCTCAATCGATATTCTTCTGTTGCTGTGGACCTGCATGCGGGCGGCTCCAGGATCAACCTTCAACCCTCATCCCTCATCCATCAACGTTTCCAGAGACCGCATCGTGCTGAGCCATGGGCATGTGGCCGCAGGTCTTTATGCGGCGCTCATTCAGGTTGGCGAGGTCTCCCGTGAGGACGTGCTGTCCGGATTCCGAAGGGCAGGCAGTCCATTTGAAGGGCATCCAGCTCTCTCGGTGCCGGGAGTGGAATGGAGCAGCGGTAACCTTGGCCAGGGGCTTTCTGTCGGATGCGGCTTTGCGTTGGGCGCCCACCTGCGGGGAGAGGAGGCGCACGTAACTGTCGTCATGGGCGACGGTGAGCAGCAGAAAGGTCAAGTCCATGAAGCAGCCCGCTTCGCCTCGAAGTACCGGTTGGGCTCGCTGGTAGCGATCATCGACTGCAATGGCTTGCAGGCGATGGGACCAATTGCGGAGGTAATGCCCCTCAGAATGGCCGAGGAGTACGCCGCCCTTGGCTGGAAAGTGGCGGAAGTTGATGGTCACGACTTCGGCGCCCTGTACGAAGTGCTTCGCGGCTATTACCATCGCAAGGATGGCCCCGCTGTCGTGTTGGCGCGCACCGTGATGGGCAAGGGGGTTTCCTTCATGGAAGACCGCTCCCTGTATCACGGCAAGCCGCTTAAAGCGGAGGAGTATGAACGGGGAATGTGTGAGTTGGGCGCCGATTCAGAAGAGAGCGAGGCTGACACCAATCAGTCGGCGGCCTCGTTGGAATGCACAGCGGCAGAGCCGGAACTCGCCGGATCCGTCATTGCTCCCGGCCAGCCGCAGAGCTACGCGGCTGGTTGGGTGGAATGCCGTTCCGCCTTCGGCAGGGCCTTGCTGGACCTAGCGGTCGCAAACGCGGGACGGGTTCCGCTGGCTGTTCTGGATTGCGATCTTGCCGATTCGGTCAGGACGGCGGAGTTGGCCAATGCCTTCCCCGAGAATCTGATTCAATGCGGAATCGCTGAACATAATGCGGCCACTCTGGCGGGGGCTTTGGCGCGAATGGGAGTGCTGACCTTTTTCGCGGACTTCGCCGTGTTCGGCCTGAACGAGACGTACAACCAGCAACGGATGAACGACATCAACCGATCACCCCTAAAACTGGTGGTCACTCATTGCGGGCTGGATGTAGGCGAAGATGGCAAGACTCATCAATGCATGGATTACATCGGCGCGACCGCGAGTTGGTATCATGCGAAGCTGCTGATTCCCGCCGATGCCAACCAGGCCGACCGGATGACACGGTATGCGGCACAGGCGCCCGGTCTTGTGGTCTTGGCGATGGGCCGCTCGAAATTGCCCGTGCTCCTCCGAGAAGAGGGAACACCCTTTTTTGGCGCTGATTACCGGTTTGCTTATGGTGCGGCGGACTGGCTGCGGCAAGGGAGCGACTGCGCCATCATGACCTGCGGAACGATGGTTCACCGGGCCATTGCCGCGAGGGAGTCGCTGCGAGCGCATGGAGTCTCGGCGGGAGTGTTGAATATTGGGACTCCGCTGGCTTTGGACGACGCCAAATTGGAGGAAGCCATGCGCACCGGGCTTATCGTGACTTATGAGGACCACAATGTTCGCACGGGTTTGGGCGTCCTGGTGGGAGCATTCATTGCTCGGCAGGCCTGGGGATGCCGAGTGATCTGCCTGGGGGCCACAGATTATGGGGATTCGGGCAGCCCGGACGATTTGTACGCTCGCCAGGGTCTGGGTGTGAACGATCTGGTGCGAGCGGTCTTAACCAACCTGGCCCTGCAGCCGACCTGCGAGCCGGGATGAGCCTTTTCATCGAGTATTTATGCTAACAACCAAAATCGGGTTCTTGCCCTCAAACTGGGACGCCTGGGATGGCCCGCTCAAAGACGGCAGCCGCTGGGCGCTGCAGATGCGAAACCGTTGCGTCAAAGTCCTCGAGACGATTCCCGGCCTCGAATTGGTGGCACCCGCTCTAGCACTGACCGGCGATGGCTGTGTGTCCGACCTGCCCTCAGCCCGCCGAACCCTGGAGTTGTTCCGCCAGCAAAACATCCAGGGTTTGTTCCTTGGCAACATGACCTTTGGCATGGAAGTCGCCGTGTCGGAGGTCATGAGCGGATTGCCCCCGGACATTCCGATCCTGCACTTCTGCACCCGGAGCGGTCCGATCGAGGACGGGCCTTTTGGCGGGCATCGCACAACCGACACGTGGTGCGGGCAGTTCATGACCACCTCGGCCCTGCGCCGACGCGGCTTCAAGTTTCTACATGTCCTCACGTGCAACCCGGAGGAACCTCTCTTTCGGCAAAAGGCCGAGATCTTTGTCCGAGCGGTGTCGGCCATATCCAACTTCAAAGGAGCCCGGTTCGGGCAGTTAGGCAACCGGCCGGCGCTCTTTGAAAGCCAGGTGATCAACGAGCAACTGCTGCAGCGGCGTTTCCGCCAGACCATTGTCCCGATGGACCTGGATACGGTCTTCGCCCGGCTCGACGCCGTCAGCCCCGGGGATCCGCGCGTGCGGGAGATCATCGGCGAGATCACCCGCGGGGTGGAGATGCGCGACCAGAGCGAGGAGGCGCTCACGAACATCGCGCGCTATGAGGTCGCCGTGCGAGGCATCGCCGAGGAGCTTGACGTGCGGGCGCTCTCGGCGAGTTGCTGGACGCGCATCCAGGAGCGATTTCACATTTCGGCCTGTTCGACCTTTGGGCGTTTGAATGAGCGCGGCCTGATAACCGCCTGCGAAGTGGACATGGGTGGGGCGATCACGATGTGGGCTATGTATAACGCAGGGCTGAGACAGGTGATCCCCGATTTCATCGATTGGACCGACCTTCATCCCTCGACGCCAAATGTGTGGCTGGCCTGGCACTGCGGCAACGCTGCTCCGAGCCTTAAGCAAACTGGCTGCCGCGCGCTACTTGACCGCAATGAGCGCATGATCCAGTGGTGCCCGACCTGCTTCGGCACGCTGGAGTTCAGGCTCAAGAACGGTCCGGTGACCTGCGCCCGGCTGGTGGAATATGACGGCGAATTCCGGATGTTCATCGGCAGCGGCGAAGTGGTGGACCTGGCGCCGGAGGTTCGCGGCGCCTTCGGCTGGGTCAAGGTTGCGGACATCGGCGACTGGGAGGAGAAGATGATCCAAGCCGGCATCATTCATCACGGGGTCTTGATTCACGACTCGAAGGTTGCGGAGGCCCTGGAGATGTTCTGTTTCTTTCTGGACATCAAGGTTTACCGCGGGGCGTAAGGGGGTGATGGAGCTTGAGAGCGTGGGTGGACACCAAGGTCTGGCGAGGGAGGGCATGATGAGGATGAAACGCGTGCTGATGACCGGAATCAACCGGCTCACGGTGCAAGTGGTTGAGAAGGCGCAGGCCCAGCCCGGCGAGGCGCTGGTGAAGGTGATGCGCTGCGGGGTGTGCGGATCGGACTCAACCATTCTCCGTGGCAAACATCCGTGGGCAATCCGCCCGTTGGTGCTGGGGCATGAGTTTTCGGGGGTCGTCGAGGAACACGGGACTGGGGTTTGCGCCCCTCCTATAGGGACGCGGGTAGCGGTCATTCCACATCGGGTTTGCAATCGGTGTTGGGCCTGCCGGTCCCAACGGCACAATCTTTGCGATCATCTGCGCTGCATGGGCGCAGAGGCGGACGGGGGCCATGCCCAGTACGTCAGTGTCCCGGCGGAGATGCTGGTTCCCATCCCTGCCGGGATGTCTTTCGAGCAGGCAGCGATGCTTGAACCTGCCTGCGTTGGGTTGCACGCGGTCAGACGGGTCGATGTTACCGGCAAGTCGGTACTGGTGCTCGGCTCCGGCCCCATCGGTGTCTTCACGGCCCAATGCGCCCGGGCGCTGGGGGCTGGGAAGGTGTATGTTGCCGATCCGGACTCCTGGCGCCTGACGATCGCGCGGAATTCGGGCGCAACCGCCACATTGGATCTGTCGAAGGCCGATCTCGAAACGGCGGCGGCGGCTAGCCGAATCGATCTTAAACAGATCTCAATCTTCTTTGACTGCGTTGGGCTTGAAGGCCAGGCTTTGGACGAAATCCTCCGCATCGCTCGCCGGGGGAGCACCGTGGTAGTAGTAGGCGTGCTGCAAGTCCGCTACAATCTCCCGCACCTCCCCGACATGGTCCAGCACGAGCTGTCCCTTCACGGCACAACCATGTACGTCGCGGATGACTTCCGCCTGATGATCCAATTATTGGCTGAGAAGCAGGTTTCCACGGATGGGCTGGTCACTCATGAATTCAGCCTCGACCGGATTCCCGAAGTCTTTCAGTTGATCGAGGCGCGGACGGAGCCGGTGTTCAAAATCATGCTTCGTATCAACGATTGATTATGAGTTTGCTGGGCTTAGATATCGGCAGCAGCGCGATGAAGGGCGTGGCTTTCGGCGCCGACGGCGACGCCATCGCGCAAGCGCAGGCGCCTTATGCGGTCCACTCGCCGAGGCCTGGCTGGTTGGAGGCTGATGGCGACGACATCTGGAACGCGTTCGTCGGGGTAGTTCGTCGCATCGGGCACGGCACCGACCGGGACCCGGTCGAGGCCTTGGCACTCTCTTGCCATGGAGAAACCCTTGTCTTGCGCGACGGTGAGGGCCGGACGCTTGGTGGGGCCATCATGAACGCGGACAACCGGGCTTTCGAGGAATCCGACCAAATCCAGGCGATCATTGGATGGGAAGCCGAGTACCGGATTTCCGGCGTACCGCCACACGCGATGTTTCCCCTGGCAAAACTGGCTTGGCTGCGCAAACACGAGCGGCACGTATTGGATGCGGCCGCCCAAGTGCATTGTCTGGCGGATTTCCTGCTTGCCCGCCTCGATCTTCCACGGGTCATAGACCCGTCGCTGGCGGGGAGAACGCAGTTGTTCGACGTTCACGCCGGGAATTGGTCCGCGCCCTTAAGCGAAGTGGTCGGGCTGGACACGAGCCGGCTAGCTGAGGTGCAACCCGCCGGCGCCCTCGTCGGCGCCTTGGATCAGAGCCAGGCAGCCCTGCTAGGATTGCCGGCCGGGGTGAAAATCGTGAATGGCGGCCACGACCAAACTTGCGGGGCTCTGGGCCTCGGGGTTGTCGAGCCAGGTCTCATGGGGGACTCCGCCGGCTCCTACGAATGTTTGACCGTGAGTGGCCCGAGCCCGGTGCTGGGACCGGCAGCCATCGAGTGCCGTCTCAATTGCTACAGCCATGTCGTGCCGGGCCAATACGTCACGTTGGCCTTCTTTCCCTCCGGAGTGATGGTGAACTGGTTTGTGGAGACGCTCTGCGGCGTCGGCAAGGCGGACCAGGGGCGATGGTATCAGGAGCTGGAATCGTCGGCGGAAATCGAGCCGTCCGGGCTTGCCGTGTATCCGCATTTGGTCGGTGCCTGCCATCCTCAGTGGAATGCGCAGGCGCGGGCCCATATCCTCGGC
>Ga0335078_10008303_pt1 | contig 15440 bp, 10 predicted proteins | sample Lox_Sample_32_FD_206711 | JGI IMG/M metagenome (GOLD analysis project Ga0335078, IMG submission 206711) | Soil microbial communities from Loxahatchee National Wildlife Refuge, Florida, United States - Lox_Sample_3.2 | ecosystem: Environmental > Terrestrial > Soil > Wetlands | place: USA... | reverse complement strand
AACCAGATCGCCCACCAGAAAAAGCTCTTCGCGAAGTTGAGCGCGCGGGCGCAGTTCCGCAACGGCCCGTTGACGCTGCTCCACCGTCTCGCGATCGGCCGGCTGCAGGAGCCAGCGGGCGAGCATTTCTTCGGCCTGACCGGTGCGGACCGTGCAAAGCAGCTCAAAAAGCGAACCTTTGCCGAAGATATCGAGATCGTCGGCGTAGACGTGATCGGGCGGCCGAAAGCGTTCGCCTGTTTCGCCCTCGCCCGGCCATCGATCCTCAAGCCGCGCCAGTCCACGTTCAAAGAAGAGAACGCCACGACGGGCGTTGTTCAGACGCACGTAGACAAACTGGTGCCAAATGGCCAGCACGACGAAAAAAAGCGCGGGAGGGATCAACCACCATGGAGCGATGAGGAGCCGGCCGATGGCGAGCCAGGCGATGATGACGCCGGCGACTCCGGTGATGAGTCGAGCATTGCCGATCCTGCGGAACAGGCGGCCCTCGCGTTCGGAGACGCTGCGGCGGCTCTCGAGTTTGCGGGTATACTCGGCATGCGGGTCCATTAGCCGAAGGCTAGCAGACAATGTTGACAGGCTAACAGAATGGACGGCGAACCTATCCGTATTCCCATCACCGACGTTTTTGACCTGCATACGGTGCCGCCGCGCGATGTGAAGGAAGTGGTAGAGGAGTATCTGGCGGAATCGCACCGGCTCGGGCTGAAGGCGCTGCGGATCATTCATGGACGGGGGATCGGCGCGCAGCGCGAAATGGTACGCGCAATCCTCGCGCGGACAAGTTTCGTGGAGAGCTTCGGGGACGCGCCCGGCGAGGCAGGCGGGTGGGGCGCGACGATCGTGACCCTCCGATAATGGAAAGCGAATGAGGTTCTCCTTTGAGGATGTGATTGAGACGCGCGACGCGGGGCTGTACGAGATTCGCAGCCGTGCGGCCGGTCCTCGCGGCGCGTTGCCGATCACGGCGGAGATGCTGCGGCAACGCCCCTCGGGAGACCTCTTTGGTCTGACACAGGACGCTGGGATGGGTTGGGACCCGGCGAAACTGGGCGGTCCGGAGTTCTTGATTCTCAGCACGCATGGCGGCCTGCGCGCTCACGACGGTACGCCGGTGGCGCTGGGATATCACACCGGACACTGGGAAGTGAATCAACTGGTTGAGGCGGCGGCGCGGGAGTTGGCGGCCTCAGGCGCGGTGCCGTTCGCGGCCTACTGTACCGATCCCTGCGACGGCCGAACGCAGGGGACGAGCGGGATGTTTGACAGCTTGCCCTACCGCAACGACGCGGCGATGGTTCTGGGGCGGCTGATTCGCTCATTGCCGACGCGGCGCGGGGTCATCGGCGTCGCAACCTGCGATAAGGGCCTGCCGGCGATGATGATGGCGCTCGCGGCGGCGCGCGATCTTCCTTGCGTTCTGATTCCGGGGGGCGTGACGCTGCTGCCGGAGGCGGGCGAAGATGCCGGACGGGTGCAGTCGCTGGGAGCGCGCTTCGCGCATGGGGAGATCACGCTGGAGGAGGCTGCACAGGCGGGTTGCCGCGCCTGCGCATCGCCGGGAGGCGGGTGCCAGTTTCTGGGGACAGCCGCGACATCACAAGTCGTGGGGGAGGCGTTGGGGCTGGCCTTGCCGCATTCGGCGCTGGCGCCCTCGGGTCACCCAATCTGGCTGGACATGGCGCGAAGATCGGCGCGGGCCGCGCTGGCGCTGTCGGGCAGAGGTGTGACCGTTCGCCAAATCCTCACCCCTGCGGCGATCCGCAATGCCATGCTGGTACACGCAGCATTCGGTGGTTCGACGAATCTCATCCTGCACTTGCCGGCGGTGGCGCACGCAGCCGGGCTGACGCGGCCCGGTGTCACCGAGTGGGAGGAAGTGAATCGCGCCGTGCCGCGGCTGGTGGACGCTCTGCCGAATGGACCGAGGAATCATCCGACGGTGCAGGTGTTCCTCGCCGGAGGCGTGCCAGAGGTGATGCTGCATTTGCGGCGCATGGGACTCCTCGATACCGCGGTTTTGACCGCGACGGGCGAGCCTCTGGATCGCGTCCTCGACTGGTGGGAGAACTGCGAGGGCCGGGCGCGATTGCGGGCCGTGCTGCGAGAACGCGAAGGCGTGGATCCGGATGACGTCATCACAGACGCCGATTCGGCGCGCCGTCGAGGCCTCTCCTCGACGGTGTGCTTCCCGCGCGGCAACATCGCACCCAATGGCGCGGTGATCAAATGCACGGCCATCGACCCTTCGGTGATCGACGCCGATGGCGTGTATCGAAAGACCGGACCCGCGCGTGTATTTCTCACCGAGCCGGATGCCATCGCGGCAATCAAGGACGGCAGGATCCGAAGCGGCGACATTGTGGTGCTGATCTGCCGCGGTCCGGCCGGCGCGGGGATGGAAGAGACGTACCAGCTGACATCGGCCCTGCGCTATCTGGAAGGCGGCAAGCATATCGCGCTGCTCACCGACGCGCGGTTCAGCGGGGTTTCGACAGGTGCGTGCGTGGGCCATGTGTCGCCCGAAGCGTTGGCCGGTGGCCCCATCGGTAAACTGCGCGAAGGCGACTTCGTTGAGATCGTCATCGACCGGAAGCGACTGGAAGGAGCAGTCAATCTGGTGGGCGCCGAGGGTCGGATGTTTGGCGTCGATGAGGGACGGCACGTCCTGGAGCAGCGCGAGTTACGGTCAGACCTGAAACCGGACACCGCGCTGCCGGACCATACACGCCTGTGGGCGGCGCTGCAGGAAATCAGTGGCGGTAGCTGGGGCGGGAGCGTCTATGACGTGGAAGAGATTCTGCGGGTGATCAATGCCGGGCGCCGGGCGACTGGCCCCGGCGGCCATTCAGGCTAGAATGACAGGAAGCGGGTGATGTCCATGCGAGCCGCGCGATGCGCCGGGTTGATTTTCCTGTTCGCGGCCGGGCTTGCGGCCCAACACTCGAATCCGGCTCCCCAACCGGGCACGGGCACGCCTCCCGCCGACCCCGGTTCGCCCGCGCCAAACGGCACGCAGGTTACCAATCAATCAACAACCAATTTGCCGGACCCGCTGGCCCAGCCGACCGACTCCGTGAATCTTAAGCAACCGGGCAATCAGGTAACCGCAAACTGGCAGGCGAAGATTCTTCCCCAGGGTCTTGATGCGCTTCCGGCCACGCCGCTGATAATTCCGATTCACGAGGGCAAGCTTCCCTGGATCTGTCATGTCGATCACGTCTTTAAGAACGGCAATGTTCTTTATCATGTCGAGCCGGGCGATATTCTGGGACCGCCGGACGTGAGCGCGGGCGTTCCCGACGACTGCCGAGTGACGGTCCGGCTCGAAGGCTATTCGATGGTGGATGTCACCCTGCACGACAAAGCTGTAATCGCGCTGAAGCGGCTGGGCGCGCGCGAAGGGTCTTTGGTTTCGGCATCGTCGCTGGAAGCACCGGACCCGGCGCGCAAGGCTTACGAAAAGGGCATCGACGAAATCGACAGGAAGAAGTGGGACAAAGCGCGCCAGGATCTGGAACGGGCCGTTACGCTTTGGCCAAAGTATGCGGCTGCCTGGACGGATCTGGGCGATGTTTACCGGGCGCAATCGATGGATCGCGAGGCGCGCGGCGCCTATGAGCACGGGATGAGCGCCGATCCAAAGTACGCGCGCGCTTATGTGCCGGCGGCGCGGCTGGCTTTGGATGAGGGCCGTACGGAGGAGGGGCTGCGGCTGAGCGAACAAGCGATTGCCATCGATCCGGTGGAGTTTCCCGAGGCCTGGTTTTACAGCGGTGTGGCCAATTTCAATCTCAGGCATTTCGATCAGGCGGTGAAGGGCGCGCAAAGGGCGATTGAGCTGGACGCAACCCATGCGTTGCTGCCGCGCGCGGAGCACTTGCTGGGATACATATTCGCCGCCAAGCGGGAGTATGCCGAGGCTCTGGTCCATCTGCGCACATATATCCGCATCTCGCCGATGGCGACTGATGTGCCGGAGACGATAAGCCTGATTGCCACGCTGGAACAAATGAGAAACGCTCCGGGCAACGCCGGCGACAATTGAGCTCGAAGCCTCCGCGCCGTTCAAGCACATTGAGGCCGACTAACGCACATCGCGGTAATATTTTGGCAACAATGATGTTAGGAATAGCGGGATGCGCTGCATTTATTTCTATAGTTCATTCATGATATTGCCGATATTCTCTATGTGATGGAGCCTTCGGAAACTGTGTGTCCGGCGGTAGGATTGTTCTCTGCCGCTTTCGCGCTTTCCGGGATTTCGAGCGTTGACGCTCAGCATGTGGAGATTCTCCAACTCGCAGACAAACTGCACGTGGCGATGACCAGCGGAACGGCGATGATGATGATCGAAGATTTCCTCCAGGAGCTGGAGGTATGCCTGGCCATTCACCTGGGTACCGAAGAACGGCTAATGGAGACGTTTCGCTTTGACCGAAGGACGGATCACATCCGGGAACATGATCGCGCCCGGGACGCCGTCGCGAGATTGCGGGCGGCTTCAGGCGCTGGGTCGATGCCGATCGCCTTCGATACCATGGAGTTTCTTCGCGGCTGGCTGCGGCCTCATCTCGAGGGTCCGGATCGCGAGTTAGGCGACTTCCTTCGGGAGCACTACGGCAAGCCTGTGGAATCGGCTCGTCCGTTGGCCATCGAGACCGGCGATGTGGGCCGAGCCTGAGCACAACGAAAATGCCCCTTTCGTGGGGTTTGGTAACATAGTTTCGAACGCTGAAGCGGATAGCTGCGCAGCGTCCCGGGCCACCCTAGCTCAGCTGGTAGAGCGGCTGATTCGTAATCAGCAGGTCGCCGGTTCAATCCCGGCGGGTGGCTCCATTAGCCTAAGAAGACTACCTTTTCGGGATGCGGGCTCTGGAGCGACGCGCCTCGCTTAGGGCTATGGCCACGGACCGCTTGCGGCTTTTAACTTTCTTTCCACTGCCGGATTTCAGTTTGCCTTGTTTGTGCTCCTTCATGACCTTGTGAATTTTGCGCTTGCCCCTGGAAGCACTCTCCGACTCGGAATGAGAACGAGGCGATTTGGTGGCCATACGATTCAAACCTCCTGAGGTGTGACGCTCACATGCCTGATCCCTGCACGTGACTTTGGCGTCACCCCCCGGGCCGGCCAAATCAACTCGTTACCAGCATGGCGATGGTCGCCCCGGTCATGAGGGCGAACGTGATCCATCCGAGACCGCGCAGAGGCCAGGAGCTGGCGCGATCGCCCATGACCCGCCGATTGCTCGTAAGGAGAACGACCAGCAGGATGAGCGGCGGCGCGAGGGCGCCGTTCACCACTGCGGACCAGAACATCATCCTGACCGCGTCCACCCCAGCAAAATCAGTGGCGAGGCCGCAAATCATGGCGATGCCGAGCACCGAATAGAACCGGCGTGCGCCGCGCGGCTTCTTCGCAAGAGAGCCGCGCCAGGCGGAAGCCTCCGCGATGGCGTAGGCGGATGATCCCGCCAACACCGGCACGCCCAGCATGCCAGTCCCAATAAGGCCGAGCGTGAATAGCCAATACGCCGCCGCGCCCGCGAGCGGGCGAAGCGCTTCCGCGGCCTGCCGGGCTGTGTCGATGTGGGTACTGCCGTGGGCATGAAGCGTCGCCGCCGTGGTCAGGATGATGAAGTACATGATGAAGTTCGAGGCGAACATGCCGGTGATCACGTCGATGCGCGCGCGGCGTAGTTCGGCATTGGTGGCGCCTTTTCGCTGCGCGATATTGCGGCCCTGTGCCCGCTCCTCTTCCACTTCCTGTGCCGCTTGCCAAAAGAAAAGATAGGGGGAAATCGTGGTTCCCAGAATGCCTACCAACACCGAGAGAGAATCGCGCGACCAGGAGAGCCGGGGAAGGAGCGTGGAGAGCATGGCGTCCTTCCAATCGACGTGCGCAAAGAAAGCCGTGACCACGTACGCGAGCAGCACAAGTGTGATCCATTTGGAGACCCGCGCGATTCGCCGGTAGGAGGACCAGAAGAGAAAACTGACCATGAGCGCCGTGAAGAAGACCGTCCAGACCCGGGCGCTGACGCCCGTCACCATGGCGGCCGCCTCGCTCATGCCGCCCAGATCGGCCCCGATGTTGAAGATGTTCGCCGACAGCAGCAAGAGGCAGGCGCCCCAGAGCACCCATCGCGGATAATTGAGCCGGATGACGGATGCCAATCCCCGCCCCGTGACCATGGCGAGGCGGCTGCACATCACCTGCACGCCGATCATCAGCGGGAACGAAAGGAGAGCGGTCCACAAAGTCACATAGCCAAAGGAGGCGCCGGCGATGGCATAGGTGGAGATCCCTGAGGGATCGTCATCGGCGCAGCCGGTGATCAATCCCGGGCCGAGATCGCGAAAGAAGCGGTAAAGGCGGTTGAGGGCGGCGAGATTTGTGGCGCTGGCTATGCGGTCGGTTTCCCCGCGGGTCGACAGTGATGAAGGCCGACGCGCTCGACTGGTCCTTTTGCCCGGAGGCTTCCCCGTCGGCGTGGTCATAAACAGCAGGGCGGGAGACAACGGGGCGCCACTATGGCCGCCGATATTGGGCAGGATTTCGCCAGTGCTACATCGAAGCATGGTGGAGACGCGGGGAAGGGCGGTCTCCCCTCAAGCCGCGCGACCGACGCCTCAATATGGCGCCCGTGGCGCGACGCGCTTTGGTCGTTCAATTCGCTCCTCGCATCCGCAAGATCCCAGTGTTGGACGCCCGAAGGCAACTTTTTAAGTCGGTCGCCCCAGCGATTGAGACGCCACTGCTGTCCCCGTTAGGCCTGTCGGCCTCCCGTGGCCTCAGTTGAGAGGGCTAGCGCTGGATCGGGTCTGCTTCCGTTGGGCGGGCACGGCTTTCTTCGGAGCCCATCAAATGAAGCGGAAGCACCTTACCGGTCTGAGTGGCGACCGGCTCGGCGATGAGTACCTGGACCGCTTCCGCCTGGCGGAAGATACGAGCAGCGAGCGAGCCGCCCTCGTTGCGGGTCAGTTCCTGAAGGAAGCACTCGCGCACGCGCTCGACATCTGTAACGCCGGTTCGCGCACTGGCGCGCAACGTAAACACTGTCTGATCCGCGCCTTCCCCCTCGACAATCTGATAATCGCCGGGGGCGCCGCCGAGACGGCGCGGCAAGACCTCTTCAAGGATGCGGACGACGTCGGTGCCCGCCAGGGTGATGCCCTGTCCGGTAACTTTTCCAAAACTGGCGATATCGCGGATTTGGCGAGTCAGGCCGAGGCGGCTATAAATGCAATCGCACCGGGCAGGTTCAATCACGCCGCTATCGTCCAGCTCGGCGTTGATGACGATGCGTGGCGAAAACGAACCGAGCGTTGTGAACAGCAGTGAGCTGACCTGGGTTTGCGAGAGCGGCGCCAGCCGGGTACGGGTAATGGCCGCGAGCGAATCCTCGAATAAGTGGACGCAATTCCCTTCGTGCATGCGACTACAGGAGTAACCCACCGGGCCGACGTCGATCGTGGCATAGAAGGGATAAACTCTGCCTCCCACCGATTCCATAATGGCGCGCTTGGCAGGAGTCAGCGCTTCACCGCCAACCGAGAAGATGACCCCGCCGATGTCGAAACCATGTTCCATTGCCGCGGCGGCGACGCGTACCGCGGGGCTCAGAAAACCGCCGACGATGGACTGCACGCCATCGGCCTTGCGGCGGGCGATATACTCGGCCACCCGAGAGAAATCGCCCGTGGGCAGATACTCCGGAAACGGGGCGCGGGATCCCGCGATTCTGCCGGCAAGGACCAATAGACGGGTCATGCCGCGGTAGTGTCCCGAGTCGAGTATGGTCCCTACCGAATACCAACGCTCAGCGCGCCAGCCGATCCACCGGCCGCGAGCTGTGATGGTCAATCCGGTCAGCGAGGGAAGGATGGGAAGCGGAGCGATGAAGGCGCGGTCGTGCAGTTCCAGATCGTCGGCCATGAGCGCGAGATACCGCTCCCAGTGGAGCTGGGCACCAACGCTATGGGAGATGCGGGTGTGCCTCCCGCTGCTGCCGCTGCTTTGACCCTGCAAGCCGGAGGCGGCCGGGTTCAAAAAGCTGCGCTCATCGGAGGGGATCAATTCACCCCCGCGAACGATCGGCGTCCTGCCTTTGGCTTCCTCCTGGGTGAGGTACACGCCGGCGTCGAACAATGCGGTCAACGCGGGCTCAAGGCCTTTGCTGCGAACCTCGCGCTCCAGGTCCTCGAATTCGCACTGCGCGAGATGGAGCATGCGGCGGAAGGGATTGGCAGGGTGTGCGTAGATCGCGTCGCGGACCACCGCGAGAAAGTTCGCTTCGCGATTTTCGAAATTGCGACGAATGTTCGCGGCGTAGTCGGCGATGGCCGGTGTGCGCGCGAGCCTGACCATTTCGGCGGACATACGGCCGTAGCGCAACACCTCGGAGGCAAGTCCCATGAAGTTCCAGCATGTTATCAGAAATGGGGACGCGATGCGTGCGAAAGATATAGCCCTGTTGGGCGCGGCACCCTGCCGATTGCGTTCACGGCCGAGGGCAAAGCCGCGAACGCAGTCTACGTGACGACTTAGTAAGTACGGCCGGTTAGCCCGCGCTCGCCGACCGCGCGAACGTAGGTCTTATGCCGCCGTCTGCTCGAACGACGGTCTGAGCCGGCTGGCGGGGATCCCGCGCTTCAGTGCGGCTTCTTCCGTGCAAATCCAGAAGGTGGGCCACCACTTTTCCTGCTTGTTGTAGGGCGCCCTGTACTGGTAGAAATCTCGAGCGAGACGCTTGACCTGAGGCTGCGGGCGGTTCTCATAGCCGAGAAACATGGCTTCCTGAAGCGCGCTCTCGTAGCTTTCAAACGGCCCGTCGATGTAGTCCTTCCAATTGATGATGTGCCACACGGTCTGGCTCATGTCCTCGCGCTCGACAATCTGATAATCCCCGGGGCCGCCGCCAAGCCGTCTGGGCAAAGCCTCTTCGAGGATTCGGACCACATCGGCGCCCGCCAGCGTGATGCCTTGTCCAGTCACCTTGCCAAAGCTGGCGATGTCGCGGATCTGGCGCTTGAGGCCGAGGCGGCTGTACGCGCAGTCGCAGCGGGCCGGTTCTATCATGCCGCTGTCGTCCAGCTCGGCGTTGATCACCACGCGCGGAGAACAGGAATGCAGAGTGGTAAACAACAGCGAGTTCACCTCGGTCTGCGAGAGGGGCGCAGAAATGGTGCGGGTGATAGCCGCCAGCGAGTCCTCGAAGAAGTGAACGCAGTTCCCCTCATTCATCTGATTGCAGGAGTAGCCGACCGGTCCGACGTCGATGGTGGCGTAGAACGGATAGACTCTGCCGCCTGCCGATTCCATGATGGCGCGCCTGGCCGGAGTCAGCGCTTCGCCACCGACGGAGAAAATAACTCCCGCGATGTCGAGGCCTCGCTCCATCGCCGTCCAGGCGACGCGCACCGCAGGGCTGAGATAGCCGCCGACAAAGCATTGCACGCCCTCCGACTTGCGGCGGGCCACGTACTCGGCGACCCGGGAGAAATCGCCAGAGGGCAGATAGTCGGGAAACGGAACTCGCGATCCGCCCAGGCGGCTGGCCAGAACCATCACATTGGTCGCGGCGCGGTAGTGTCCGGAATCGAGGATTGTTCCCACCGAATACCACCGCTCGGCGTGCCAGCCGGTCCACCGGCCACGCGCCGTCATGGTGAGTCCGGTCAACGACGGAAGAATGGGTAGCAACGCGACGAAGCTGCGGTTGCGCAGCTCCAGATCGTCGGCCATGAGCGCGGCATAGCGCTCCCAGTGGAGTTGCGTGTTCACGCTGTGCGCGATACGCGTGTGCCTGCCGCTGCTGCCGCTGCTTTGGGCCTGCATGCCGGTAGCCGCGGGATTCAGAAAGCTGCGCTCGTCGGAGGAGATCTGCTCTCCCGCGCGCACAATCGGCTTCCTGCCCTTCGCTTCGTCCTGAGTCAGGTACACGCCGGCTTCGAGCAGAGCCCTCAGCGTGGGCTCGAGTCCCTTCCGCCGGACCTCGCGGTCCAGGTCTGCGTATTCGCATTGCGCGAGCTGGAGCATCCGGCGGTACGGGTTTGATGGGTATGCGTATATCGCTTCGCGGACCAGCGCGAGAAAGTTCGCCTCACGGTTCTCAAGATTGCGCCGAACGTTCTCCGCGTAGTCGGCAATGGCCGGCGTCCGCGCGAGCTTCAGCATCGCAACGGACATACGACCGTAACGAACTACCTCCGAGGCCAAATCCATCTGTCGGTTTCACACATTGCCACGACGCCGGGGGTTACGGCGCGGGCCCCAGTCACCTGGCGCGGGACGGACCCCTGCCAATCGTGGGGAAGTTACACCCCTGCACACACTCGGCGCTGCGATTGTTTCGCCCAAAGCTGGCGGCCATCAAGGGCGCGAATATACGTCTGCCCAGCCCGCTCGCTGATGCGTGACGCGCCGCTTATGCGGCCGTTTGCTCGAAAGAAGGCCGGAGACGGCTGGCCGGGATGCCCCGCTTCAATGCCGCTTCTTCAGTGCAAATCCAGAAAGTGGGCCACCACTTCTCCTGCTTGTTGTATGGCGCCCGATACTGGTAGAAATCTCGCGCAAGGCGTTTGACCTGGGGCTGCGGGCGGTTTTCATAGCCGAGAAACATGGCTTCCTGAAGCGCGCTCTCGTAGCTTTCAAACGGCCCGTCGATGTAGTCCTTCCAATTGATGATGTGCCACACGGTCTGGCTCCTGTATCTATTCTCGCGAATGAGACCGATTTAGTCCAGCAATGACCCCGCACAGGTTCGCGCATTTCTCGGGGCGACAGCCGAACTTCACCGCTAACGAACTGACTTCACAAGGTTTATCCGCCAACGAGCAGGCAGCTGCGAAATGTCCCAGCCGCCTCCCCGGGCTTTCACCAGAAGAGCACTGACGTCCATTCTCGGCGCGGGTGTCCACTTTCGAGCGCTCATTGGCCAGTGCGGTGCTTTGCCCGGTCAAACCTCCAGATATGTGACGAGCCAGCCCTTATATCGGTTCAAGGAGAGTTCGCGGCGGCCTCAATCAAAGACGGTCTGAAGTACCGACCGTCCCACCGCCAGGAAGCGGCTCGGCCATGCAAGCCAGTCGGCAATTCACCCGCCTTTAAGGCCGATGGCCGCTGCCCGCCGGCGCGGCGCGACCACAACTAGTCGTAAAGCCACATACGTTCCGGATGGCCTACGCTACGCGGTAAGTACCAGAACTTGAAGGGCCGCGTACGGTATTGACCTTAGAACGGAAGTTCAATAGAGTTGTCTTGACGTGACGGATCAACGGAAAGCCATTCGGTTCGAACTGAAGCTGCCACTGGAGCTCGTCAGGACGCGTACTCTGAGGGAGCCGCGCACTACCCAGACGAAGAATCTCAGCTCGAACGGAGTATTGTTCGTTGCCGACATTGAAGTGCCGGTTGGCGAGACCATTGAGTATCTCATCACGCTGCCGGCTGAAAAGCACACGCAGGTACGTCTTCGCTGCATGGGCAAGGTGGTTCGTTACGACGGGGCGAATGGGGTGGCGGCCACGCTCGAACGCTACGAGTTCGTGCGCAACTGAGTTCTTCGGTCGGAATCGCGCACAAAGCAGCGGTGCACCAGCGTTGCTTGTCTTCATTGTGCGCATCCCGCGCTCTGCGCTTCAGCGGCCGAATTTCCTCCTCAGGCCCGACACCAGCCGATCGCCCCAGGAACCGAAAGGTTGATCGGTGGTGAGGTATGTCCACACCGCGCCGCGCTCGCCAGAATCGTTGCCGGACTCCTCCGCCTCCGCCACCCGGCGCGCGATTTCCACGGGTAGTTCGGCTTCCAACCCGGTGAACCATTCGTGGATCTGTTGCGCGTATTCATAGAGGGCGTCGCGGCGATCCAGGGTGAGCATGGGCAACCCGGCGAGTCCCCAGTTCAGCCACGGCAGCCCGGACCGAAACTCCGCGAGGCGCGCCAGGTAGTCGGCCCACAGCGCGTCGATGGCGCGCAGCGTGACCCGCCGCTCCAGTTCCGAAGCGCAGCCGGTGGTACCTTCCAGAACCTGCTGCCGAAACGTGTGGATGCGGTGATGCTGACCCTCCACGGGAAGCTCGTACTTCTGCAGGAACAGGCGCTGGTCCAGATTGTGGCCCTCCACGCGGCGCTGAATGCCCTCTGGATCGGCGGCGAGTTCGGGATCCAGATCCCGATACTTCACCAGCAGGTCGTCTTCGAGCGAGACGAAGAACCGGGAGCAGCCGGGATCGCCCTGCCGGCCGGCGCGTCCGCGAAGCTGATTGTCGATGCGGCGGGCCTCATGCTTTTGCGTTCCGATTACGTAGAGCCCTCCAGTCTCCGCCACGCCGGGACCCAGCCGGATGTCCGTCCCCCGTCCGGCCATGTTGGTGGAAATGGTGACCGCGCCGAGTTCGCCGGCGCGGCCGATGATGCCCGCTTCGAGTTCGTCGTTGCGCGCGTTGAGCACATGGTGGGGAATGTCAGCCAGCGCGCGGCTGAACCGCTCCGATTCCTGCACGCTGCCGGTCCCCACCAGAATGGGTTGTCGCGTTTTGTGCGCCCGGCGGATCTCTTCGAGAACCGCGCCTTCCTTTCGGTCTCGCGTTTCGAAGAGCGCATCCGGATGGTCGATGCGGATCACCGGCTTGTTCGTGGGAATGACCTCCACGGGCATGCCGTAGACCTTTTCGAACTCCAGCGCCTGCGTCGCGGCTGTGCCCGTCATGCCGCAGATCGTCGGGTACAGAGCGACCAGATTCTGCAGCGTGATGGAAGCCAGAATCATGCCCTGCCGCTTCGCCGCGACGTTCTCCTTGATTTCCACGGCGGTGTGCAGTCCGGCGGGCCAGCGGCGATCCTGAGCGATTCTCCCCTTGAACGCATCCACCATTTCCACCGCGCCGTTCTTCACCACGTAATCCACGTCGCGGCGCAGAAGCACGTGGGCGTGCAGCGCATCCTGCACGGCGGTGAGCAGCGGGAGATTGCGCTCCTCGTACAGATTTCCGCAGCCGAAGGCGCTTTCCACGGCCACAATTCCCGCGTCGGTCAGCGCAACGTTATGAGCGCCGGCATCCACGGTGCAGTAGAAGGTTGGCCGCAACCGCTGAACCACGGGGTCTGCCGCGTACGCCAGTGCATTGTCGCCGGCATCGCCACCGGCAATCACCAGAGGGATGCGCGCTTCATCGATCAGGACCGAATCCACTTCATCGATCACCGCCGCGCCAAAGGGCCGCTGTACCTGCTCGTCGAGCCGGAGCGCGAGGCGGTCGCGGAGGAAGTCGAAACCGACCTCGTTGGCCGTGGCGTACATGACATCGGCGGCATAGGCAGCGCGCCGTTCGCCGGCGTTCATCCCCTGCTGCAGGCAGGCCACCGAGAGACCCAGAAAGCGATAGATGTCCCCCATCCAGGCGGCATCGCGGCGGGCCAGATAGTCGTTGGCGGTCATCACGTGGACGGAGCCCCGCTGGCGCGCGTACCATGCGATGGCGGGCACGGCGGCGAGCGTTTTCCCCTCGCCCGTCTGCATCTCCGCGATGCTCCCGCGAGCCAGCGCCAAGGCTCCGCGCAACTGCACGTCGAACATGTCCTGGCCGAGAACACGCCATGCCACGGCGGCGGTGACGGCGAATATGGCCGCCAGATCTTTGGCCTGCGCGGCGACTTCGCGAAGTTGCGAATCGCTGAGTCGGCGGTATTCAACCCGCATCGCGTTGATCCGCCTGATGCCGGAGTCGTCGCGGCGCGAGGGGGCAAAAAGAGAATTCAGAAATCGGTGCACGGCACCCTCCTTTCACGTCGAGCGCTGGTTGTTGCTCAGGCGCGAACTGGAGGGGGACGTTGGAACAGGGACGCGTTCGGAGCGGCGATTGGCTCGAACGAGCGATATTCGGCGATTGGCCGTACAGTAGCGGGCCGGGGAATCGCGGCTGCGGGACGATCGTGCTTCTCCCGCTTCGCGGCGATTCGACTCATCCATACGATGGAGGAGACCGCGCGGACGTTAATGCCGCGCGTGGCCGGCACGCCAGCGCCTGCCGATAACAGCAGAAGCGCCGCCGCCAGCCAGATTGTGAATCGTCGCGTCAACCTATCGCGAGTATCTCACGTTCCCGCGCCAACAGCGGCCGCCGCCGCGATTCGCAGCGCCGCTTCTTTGCCGCGTTCGCCGATCTCGCCGACTGGCCCAGCGCAGGCCGGGCAACCTGATTCACACGGGCAATTCCGCAGCAGGCCGACCGCGCCTTCCAGCAGCTTCGGGGCTATCTTAAACAACGGCGCGCTCTGGCCGATACCGCCGGGGTAGTTGTCGTATAGGAAGAGGTTGGGCTCCCAGACGGCCGGCGTTTCCTGCGAGACCTTGTCGGTGATGGCCGTGCCGACATCGCGCGCGTCGCACATCAGCAGCAGTGCGCCAACAGTGCGCAGGACATTGGCCAGACCCACCAGCCCGTTCTGCTTTTCCGTAGGTGACAGGTCGTCGAACTGCGCGAGAAACGCCGCCGGGAAGTGCACCCAGAAAGCCGTGGTGTGCATTTCCTGTTCGGGCATGGAGAGGTTGCCGGCGCCCACGTTCTCCATGGTGTAGAACTTCACCTTCTTGAATCCCACCACCTGACGGTTGATGCGCACGTCGCCGTGGGCCAAACGCACGCCGTTGTGATCGGCCGCGGCGAACTCTTCCAGTTCGCGCACCTGCGTGTAGTCGATGGCGTCGGTGAAGTAGTCGGAATCGACGCTGCGCACATAGGCTTTGCGGCCTTCGAAATCGAAGCGCTCCACCTGATATTGGCGCGCCTCGTGCAGATAGATGGCCTTCTCGTGCAGGGTGGCGAAGGCCATGGGAAAAGAGACCTCGCCGATGATGGTGTGCTCGCCGGTGATGTCCACCACCACAAAATTGTCGCTGCTGACGCTGCGCAGGCTGACCGCGTCGGCCGGATACGTGTCGGAAGTCCAGTGCCACGCGCCCGCGGAATGATGCAGAAGGCCGGCTTCTTCGTCGAGGAATCGGCACAGCTCGCCGACGTCGTGCGGCCCGAATTTCTCGCCCTCGCGGATGGGCAACTCGAACGCCGCGCACTTCAGGTGGTTCATGAGGATTTCGAGATTGTCCGGGTTAATGCAGGCGTGTTCGGGCGAACGGTCGAAGAAATATTCGGGGTGCTCGACGACGTACTGATCCACCGGCGCGCTGGAGGCGACCATTACCGCGAACGACGGCGTTTGCCGGCGGCCGGCGCGGCCCGCACGCTGCCACGTTGACGCGATGTTGCCGGGATAGCCGGCCATCACCACGGCATCCAGCGAACCGATGTCGATGCCCAGCTCGAGCGCGTTCGTCGACACCACGGCGCGGATCTCGCCTGAGCGCAGTTTGCGTTCAATCTCGCGCCGCTCGCGCGGAAGATAGCCGCCGCGATACCCGCGCACCGCGTCGCC
>Ga0335078_10008300_pt1 | contig 15442 bp, 10 predicted proteins | sample Lox_Sample_32_FD_206711 | JGI IMG/M metagenome (GOLD analysis project Ga0335078, IMG submission 206711) | Soil microbial communities from Loxahatchee National Wildlife Refuge, Florida, United States - Lox_Sample_3.2 | ecosystem: Environmental > Terrestrial > Soil > Wetlands | place: USA... | reverse complement strand
GGAATAATCCACGGTTCTGGGCCCAACCAATCGCAAAGCCCTCGGATTGGAATCGCGGTGCGCTATATCTCCCCGGATGTCGTGCAGTCGAGTTCGCGGCGCGACTTGATTGTTTTGGTTCGAGGAAAGGACAAGTACGGGCATTTCGATCTTGCCGACCCGCCCCAGAAAGACAGTGCTTATGGCGAGAGTGCGGTTCATCGAGATGCTATGGAGCGCAAAGTTCGAAATCAAGTTACCGGCCGACAATAGCGCTGGCCCGCGTTTCACCAGTTTCAAAGGAGAACTCGAAGGCGATGAAAAACCCCAGAGTGTTTTCCGGGCGGCGGTTTAATCGGCAATTCGCGATCGCTGTCGGATCGCTTGTTTCGTTCCTATCTGTCTTTGCCTGTGCTCAACAACCCGTGCGGGCACCCGACGCGAGCCTGGAGACAGTTTCGATCCTCGCTTTCACCGAGAGTCCCGTCTACGCGGAAGATGGCAGCGTGTATTTCTGTGATCTCGCCAATAATCGCATCCTGCGGTATCGTCCCGGCGGCAATAGCAGCCCTTTTGGTGGGGGCCCGGAAGTCTTTCGCATGCCTGCTGGGCGGGCCGCTGGTCTGGTGTTCGATCAACAGGGGCGCCTGCTGGCGGCGGAGGGCAACGGAGAAGGCGGGAATCGCCGCATCACGCGTACTGAGAAGGATGGGACAATCACCGTCCTGGCTGATCACTACAAAGGGAAAAGGCTGAATAGTCCCAACGACCTGGATATTGATGCCAAGGGTCGAATCTACTTTACCGACCCGCGCTACCTGGACCGCACCGACGTCGAGCAGGATAAAGACGCCGTATATCGGATTGATCCAGATGGTATGCTCACTCGCATCATCGACGACGTTGAGCGCCCGAACGGCATCGCGGTCTCCCCCGATCAGAAGACACTCTACGTGGTGGATGACAATATTACTGCGGGCGGCTCGCGCAAGGTTTATGCCTATCAGTTGAACCCGGAGGGTTCTGCCGGTACGAGGCGTGTAATTCACGACTTCGGCACCGGACGGGGCGGTGATGGCATGACGGTGGATGCGAATGGAAATTTGTACATCGCGGCTGGTCGGACCGCTCCCAATCTACCCGACGAAGATACGAGTGTTAAAGGCGGTGTCTACGTCTTTTCTCCGGACGGAAAGCAGATCGATTTTATCCCCGTTTTCGCGGATTTGGTTACGAACGTTGCTTTTGGAGATCCTGACTTCAAAACTTTGTACGTCACCGCTGGACCCAGCTTGTTTCGGATTCGCATGAATGTGGCTGGTGCTGTGCTCTGGCCTCAAGCAAAACACTGAATTCGTTATTGGTTCGGCGGCGACAAGCTGGCATCGACAGCAAGGATAAGAATCTGATGGGGCACCAGTTGTACGATTACCGGCTTGCTTAGATCAATCTCACCCATTTCTCCCTGCGGAAAAACACGCGCCCGGATGGTCTTCGGTGGTTGCAGTTCGAACCCAACCGTCTGCTTCTGATCAGTCAGATTCGAGAGCACGATTCCGGTCTTCTGACTTTTCTGGTTGGCGAACACCGCTACCACTGTGCCCGGCGTCTTCGTGACACTGTTCAAGCCGTCGTGATCACGAAATTCCGCATCCGCATAGTACGGAGTGGTAGCTGCCTTCAGTTGCTGTAGCCCAAGCAGATGGTGTGCGAAATCCGGGTAATCCTCAACCGAGTTCTGTCCGCCGTCCACGATCAGGTTAACCAAAGCCTTGTGGGCAAAACTCGTGTCGGCAGCTTCGTAGTCCAGAGCTTCCACGTCATTGGAGAAGTAGGTCCACGGCACGCTGTACGCGAGAATTTCTGAGTCGTGCGTCTGCTCCCAGGTGTAGGCGCCGTCGCCAAACGGGTTCACCAGGTCGTTAAATCCCTCGTTCAGCAACAATCCGTCGGAATAAGTTTCCCGCAATCCGCCGAGAAACTTGTTGTAGCCGGTGGCGTAGGCGTTCTGCGGCGCGATACCTTGATATCGGTTATAAGAGAGGAACGCTCGCTGCCCAATACCTTTCAGGAACAAATTCTGGAAGCCGTATTCGTCCTTCAGGCGCTTTGCTTCGCTCAGCAGGTAGTCCGTTGCCGCAGAGGTCGGATCGATCTCGATCCAGTAGTGGTACCCAGTGATCCCCAGCGGATAGTCCACTGTCTCAAATGTGTAGTCCACGGGGATCTGGTTGGCGTCGCGCCGTGTCCTTACCGCCCAGAAGGCGTGCTCCGGAGGGTAATGATCTTGCCGCACGTTCATCAGTGCCGAGTGATAAGCGAACAGCAAATCCGTTCCCTTCTTTTGCAGGTCGGCGATGATCCGCTTTAGCGCGGCCCCTCCACCCAGCCTTGGATCTGCAATTTCTCCATAGGGAGCCGGGTTGCTGACGCCTTCCTGCTGTCGCCAGCCCTCGATCACCAGACGGTGAATTCCGGCTTTCTCGGTCTCCGCGGCTAGCTGCGGAAGGTTCGCGTATTTCCAGAGGATGGTGTTGTCATCCAGCTTCAGAAGAAAAGTGGCATAACCCGCGGCTTGCTCCCAAGTCGTGCCTGGCTCAGGTTTGTTTTTCGCCCGGAACCAATCCCTGTGCTCGGCCGCGATCGTGTGCCAGTCGGAGTTATGAACGTGAATAACCATTGGGAGTGAGGTCCATTCGCTTTGTCCGCCGATGTGCGGATACTGGATCCAGCCGATAAAAGGAAACTCGTAAAGGCCTTTGTAGGCGGAGCCTTCCTGGCTCGGCCCGGGGCTCATGGAGAAGTAGGCATCCTGCGAGTCGAGGCCAGTCTGCGCCTCAATTCCTATTCCCTTCGAATCAAATTGGTAATTGAGCCATGTCGTGGCCAGTAGACCGGGATAGCGAAGTGCCCTTTGCCCAGATAATTCTCCGACGGTGTGCGGGTACACCCGTTGTGCCATGGAAGGTACGATCACCTTCGCGGATTCTTCCCCCGACTTCAACGGTAGGCCGCTGATATAGGGGAACACGACGCCCGTGATAAGCACGAAACTGCTGTTCTGAATGTGCATGCCCGCCAGAATATGGTCGCCCTGTAACTGCAGAGTGATCTCTACGGCAATCGGAAGCCGCGGTTCCGGGACGTGGACGTAGCCGGCGCCAAATCGGTACTGTTCCTCGTCGGGTTGCAAATCGTCATAGCGAATCTCAATCTTGTCCCCCGCGGTCTGAACGCGGGCCGCCTGCTGATTCCATGAGACGATGTGCCGCGAATAGTTGGTGGCATCTGGAATGAGCATTTCGAACAGACCGACGATTTTCTCGTCTGTGATGTAGTCCGTCTGGTTCCGCTTGTCGAACAGATGAATGATCGAACCCGTCTGCGGGGAAACCTCGAGCCGTAAATCAGCATTCTCTACAATTTGCGCGCTGACGGCGCAAGTTACAAAGATAGAGAAGAGCAGCAGAGACCCGATTCGCCGCATCATTGTTTTTCCCCTTGCTCGAGTACCAGCACGTTGACATCGTAGGGACCCAACTGCAACGACACACCGTCGGCGCTTGTGGGAGTGTTCACTGACCCATCCAACCGGTAGTTCGTCAGCCTTCCGCCTGCCGGCCCGGTGAAATTCAAAGTAGCCGTTTGCGGAGTGGCACTGGAGTTGATGACTACGACGGTCGTGCAATGTCCGGTTTCAATGTAGGACTTCGCCATGACCCCCGGTGCCACTGGGGAACCGAGTGTGAAGCCATCTTCATCGGAAAAATCGCCCTGGTACAGGTGCTTGTAGATCTGTTCCTTAAGGGCATGCAGCTTCTTCAGATGCGCCGCGTATTCTGGATACTTATTAAGGTCAATGAAAATATCCAGAGGAGAATTCATCATGAAGGCCTGATTGGCATGGCCTTTGTCGTTCACTGCTCGCGCGTTCAAGGTTGCCCACGGAATGCTGTAGCGGAAAAAGGAGTAAAAGGGAACCGACAGGGCTCCGCCCTCGTAGATCCACGCCGAATCGGAGTATTGATTCTCAAAATCAGAGATGCCTTCTGTCACCACAATCCCGTTGGGATCGTGTGCCTTCACAATCTTTTCTGACATCTCGTAAACTCGGCGGGCTCCGTTGGTATAGCTGAACTCGGGACTCCCAGTCTTACTGTAAGGGGAGTAGGAGAGGAAGTTTTTGCCAGCCTGATCCATTTCAAATCCGGAAAAGCCGTAGTCCTCGATCATGCGATGGACATTACTGATATTGAAATCCGCAGATCCTGTGCCCATATCAACGTTGAAATCCACCGTGGCGTCATCCGTGGTGGGCGGCCGGTTGGGATCGAATAAACTCCAGCGCCCATCCACCATAATGCCGCCGTAACTGTCCACGGCGACCCAATTCCGGCCTTCCTGCTGGTGTTCGCGAGTGCTTTCGACCGTGGTGGTGCCGTTGTACCAGGCCAGCGGATACCCTCCCAGGTCCTGGGCTTTTTTAAGGTTTTCCCGCAAGCCGGCTTCGCCCCCCAGCCAGTATTGAGGAAAATAACCGTAGGAGAGATCGTTCATCCCGTCGATGTACCAACCGTAGACGATGAAATACGGCGCGCCCACGTCAACCCCAGTTTTCGCGATTACCGGAATCTGATCGAAAGAAGTAACGCCACGGCTGAGCCAGCCGAGCGAAGACTGGAACTTCTCCGCCACTTTCGGCCGCTGCATCCAGGTTTCGGCCCACTCGCGATGCTGTTTTGCCAGTTCATGCCAATCGGTGGAACCGAACACCAACTCGACCTCCGGGCTCGCCCACGACTTCCCCTGACCAACCTGCGGAAACCAGCGCCAGGAGATGCGGTAGTTCTGGCGATTTGCGGCGGCTGAGACGTGGTCGCGCATGAGAAGGCGCTCCACCACCGCGTACTGCGATTGGAAAGACTTGTCGCGCACGTCCCAGCCGATTCCCAGGTCGCCGGCCCGGTAAAGCATCCAGTCAGAATGCATTCTCATGAAGCCGGAAGGGTATTCGAATGCTTTCGCCGAGATCGCCGGATCACCGACTCCCCAACCGGCAGATGCTTCTGGGTCGAGGCGCACAAAAGGGTTGTAGTGAATCCGAATCTTGTTCTGGCTGAACAACTCGTGCAGTTTCTGGGGTCCGGCAGTGGTCACGATAGATTCGCTGTTGTCGGCGGCCGGGCCGAGATCGAGCATGGGAAACGCAATCTGGTCGATGGTGTGGCTGCTTCGATTGGTGAGCCGAAGTTGCGTCACCAGGCGGTTTTTCTCCAAGCGGAATCGTATTTCGACATCAACCGGAAACTTGCCTTCGCCGGTCACAAAATCCGAAGTTGTCAGCGTGATCGAATCAGCCGTCTGCTGCCGCACTCCGAATCCGCTCCCCTGGCTACCCAGCGCGGAGTGGCCTTCCCACAGCCCCATCGGGATCCGCAGCAGCAGGGCTTCCGGAGAGGTTGCCGGGTTCTTATAGGACACCTGCCCTTGTTTCTTGAGGACGGCCTGAATGGCGCCCGACTTGCGCGACAGGGTCACCGTGAGCTGATCATTCTCCAGCTTCCAACTGCTGGCCGCTGTTTGAGCGACGGAAATCGCGCCTAGCGAGCAGAATGAAGCCGCAAGGAGGAAAGTCAAAAGGTAGCGAATGCGGCAGCATGCTCGCGAGTGTTTTTGGGGATTCATTCCGTCTTTTTCGAGGTTCGACATTCGAAGTTAGCGGCATCGTTGGTATCGCCCGAACCCTTGTAGTGCGCGATCTGGGGATAGGGGCACAGGGGCCGGGTCATGATGATTCCCTTAGCACTGTTGTACTTCGTGGCAATAAGCTTATCGGGAGCTTTGCCTCCCTCGACCCATTGTTCTAGTGCGCTCAAGACGTCATGATCAGGGTCATGCGGCTGTAAGCGAGAACCGAGTGCCAAGTCTCCGAAATCCCCCGGACCTGAACCTCCGCCGCAATGGCCCATGCCCGGGGCCATGAACAGCCGATAGAATCCGCCCAGGGTGGCGAAGCTGTCTCCATTTCCTCCGCCCATGGCCGCCGCTACTCGCTCGTAGTAGTTGATGCTGTTGAGCGGCGCAATTGCGGCATCGGACCAACCGTGGTATTGGATCAGCTTGCCGCCGTGTGCTTGGAAGGGCTTGAGGTTGGGATCATTCGAGTTTAGGATCGGCCCCATTTTCTTGTCGGTGAGGGTTACATCCTTATCAAAATCGAAGGTGTGAAAGTCCCATTTCGGGTTGTCAAACAACATGTTGGAGAAGAACTGATTGGCGAATTGAGGTTGAGCCGCCTCGCTGGCCGCGGTAACCCCCACGATCCAAAAAGGCCAATTCCACAGTGGCGCCTCATCGCCTGCCACGTAACCCGGGAAGAGGAGTTCGCCGGTGCGGGGATTTTTCGGCCCATCGTAGATATTCTTGAGCGCTTCCACTTGAGGAGCGGTCAGGCACTCAGCAGTATCGCTGCCTTGGCAAAGAATCGTATGCGGGTCGAAATGGCAGGCTCGGGGATCTTCGATCAGGCCGTCCTTCACCCCATCCAGAGAATCGCAAGCGGCCAACGCCGCACGCTGCACCGCGGCTAGCTTCTTGGGAGGAATCCAACTCGCAGGATCCTCCTGCAGGGCCTTTTCATTCCAGACAAAACCGGACATCAGGTGCGTCCAGTAGTTGGCGGGAGCCCCGACAATGATTCCCTCAAAATCTTTCGGGTAGCGCTGCGCCTCCATTAGGGCTTCCCGTCCGCCGTCGGAACATCCGTCGAAGTAGGCGCGCGCGGGATCCCTTCCGTAGAAGGCGCGAAGGATCGCTTTGGTCTGCACCGCGGTCAGGTGGACGGATCGATATCCGAAGTCGATGATTTTTTCCGGGTGCCCAAGAGCCCAATCAGCGTCGGTGTGCGCGCTGACGGTGTGGCCGTCATCGGTGCCGGCTGTCGCATAGCCGCGCTGCAGGGGGCTGGTCATGGCGACGGTGTGAATTTTCCCCGCGAAGCCGCCGTTTCCAACCTGCAGGTACTTGCCATTCCAGCCTGTAACCGGCATCCAGACTTCGAATTTGATTTCGGAATCGGAGGTGGGTCGCGCTACTGCCTCGACGCGGCAATAGGCATTCAAGTCCACGGAAGGGGCGACGATGGGCGTGGGCGCGGGAAACTTGAATGCACCCGCGGGCACAACGGCCGAGGAGGTGATGGTGGTCTTGTCGAGCTTAAGCTGGGTGAGGCGCTCGCAGGGTTGCTGGGCGGCAGCTACGGCTGGCCAGAGCGTGGGGAGGACCAAGATTGCAAGCAAAACCTTGCGGAGTGTGCCCATAGTTCGTCAGAACCGCCAAGCAGTACGTTCTTACTTTTCCGACGTGCGCCGGTTGCAGGAAGTTAAACGGGAAAGCTGACGGCTCTTCTACCGGATGTAACACGGATTGATAAAGAACGGTATTTTGCTCCTGGACGTGATAGCCGATCACCCCGCCTGGAACTCCGGCACCATCCCCCGATCCAGGGGTCGGCTGGGGGAGGAAACGAGAATGCGGAGAAAAGTTAGACGATTCAACAATAGGTGTCAAGCTAATTCTGCCAGGAGTTGCAAAATGTGGAAATTACTTCTATAAGCTAGAAGTCCTGTTTTGTTGGGTACGGAATATATTTCCGATTTATAGAACTGCCGACGTGCGGTATGGTGCTTCGCTCAACGGGTCGAGGGGCAAATTCCAAGGTGTCAGGATGCTACCAATCTAGTCACTCTGAAAGACCTGCGCTGCTTCACCGCTTTGATTGCAAGAACCTCGGATTGGAAATCATTAGAATTGGGGTCTCGATCAGGTGCGGGCGACCGTGGCTGTGCTTCTAATTAAGGGGGATCGGAATCATGCCATTCATACGCAACATTGTTCGGTCAGCCTTCTGCGTCGCTGTATTCCATGCAACCGTCTTGTCGGCTGCAACGGGGAACGCGATCTCCTCATACAAGAACGCTCCCTCTCCGGTCACTCACGCCGTGCAACGCTTGGCGGAGTATGTAGGACTTCCCGTCGGAAAAGGCGGGAGCGCCACAAGCACATTGCGGATTGAACTCAACTCCCGGGAGATTCCTCGTCTCGGGGCGCAAGGATACACGATCCAATCCGCCAACCACAATATCATCATAAGCGGGAACACAAGTGAGGGCGCAGCGAACGGTATTTATACCCTGCTGCGGATGCTGATGATCGAACACCGCAAGGATCCATTCTCCCGCGAATGGAATGTTGAGGAGAAGCCGGCGTTTTCATTGCGCTCGATGCAGGTCGCGCCGTATCGTTTCGGTGCGTCCTACGGATTCGCCGCCTTAAGCCCCGATCGATGGTCCTTTGAACAATGGAAGGAGTACGTCGATTTCATGCGACTCTGCAACATGACCAACCTCGCCATGGGATCGGCCAGGGTTTATGACCCCAAGTATCCCGACAGCCGGCGCGAACAATGGCGCTATGAGGTCTGGAAACAGGTGATGGACTATTGTCACCAGATCGGCATGAAGTTCGACTGGTTCATCAGTCCGAACCTGACTCCGGAGGAAGCTTTCTGGGATAACCCGGATAAACGCTACATCAATGAGCACGGCGCCTGGTACGGCAACGGATTGGACTGGACCAAAGGCAAGGATCTCATCGTGGACACGCAGAAATACACGATGGGCTACTTCCGTGATCTCGACAATCTGATTTTGATTTACAGCGATGGAGGTTCGTTCTTCTTCGACAACCGGGATGGCAGCAATGATCCTGCCGCCTTGTTTGCCGACGTCACCAACACCTATCTCAAGTTACTACGCGATGTGGGAAATCACGCCAAGGTCGTGAACATGAATTGGGGACTTCAGCTCTGGGCCGATCTGACCCTTCCTAAGGCCCTGGTCGAAAAGTATCCCAAATACCGCACCCTGCAGGCCGACACGATTCCGCTGCTCCCCAAAGATGCAGGATGGGAAGACGCTTCGGTACTGACTTGGGCTCAGAACTTCGGATCTTTCATGAAAATCGCGGGGAACCCGCCGGTGAGTGAGAGCCTATTGCTCGCCAAGGAACACGGTTTCCACCCAGTGATCGACCTTTTCTGGTACATGAACCCGGAAAGTTCCATCAATATGTTTCCCCATCCCTATATCCAACGCGCCATTCAGGAGGCGCACTACGCCCATGACGAACTCAATGTCGATGGAGCTAAGGGCTATCGTTTGGCTCCGCCCATGCGATTCCTTGATGATTATGTGTTCTTCCGGGTGGCCTCAGATGCTTCGCTTACCCAGGATCAATTAGTCGGCGAATTGGCGGGGTTGCTAACGGAGACCGCTGAAGACGAAGCTCCGGTTAAGGATGCGATTAACACTCTCGAGCAGTTTTGGAGCACTCGTAAATTGGAAGATATCGAAAAAGTGGATAAGCTCTTGCGCGGTGTGCTGCCACGAGAGCATTCCAAGAATCTGGAGCGGGTAAGCAACGGAGTAACCTTCCTCACCTACATTGTCCGCATGTGCCAACCTGGCATCACCGCACAAGAGAAGTTGAAACTGAAGAGCGAACTCTACGAAACCATCAAGCCGATGTACATCCTGCAGGGTTTGACCGCGGACATCGTCTGGATTCCAGAGTCGGTGAGATTCTTCAATGCTCGGGTTGACATGATGGTGGAGGACTATCAGTCACCGCTCTATTCGGCAACGCCGCCGGTCGTGGACCGCAGCATTTATCCCAAAGCAACCTCCCAACCGGTTCAACTGCAATGGCCAAGGTAGATTGTTTGTGATCCCTGCACACCTAATGCTTCGCGATTTATCTCAAACCCAGGCGGATGACGGATCAGGCTTTGCGCCACAGGCGCATCAAAGCTTACTGGAACGGCCAGTATTTTCCCGCGGTACACTCGTCTGACGGTCTGTTTTGACAACGAGCTACGCTTTCCCCATTACACCATATAGATGCCGCCATTCAGCTCAATCGTCTGCCCGTAGAGGTAGCGCGATTTGTCGGAACACAAGAAGACGATGGCATCTGCCATTTCTTCGTTAGTACCCAACCGCCCTGCCGGAGTGGCAGCCACCACCTTGGCAAGGATCTCTCGCGTGGAAAACTGTTCATGGAAATAATTGTCCACGGTGCCGGGACTGATCGCATTGACGCGGATTCCTTGTGGAGCGAGTTCGCGGGCCAGACCTTTGGTCATGGCCGCCACTGCAGCCTTGGCTGCACCGTACACGACGGCTCCGGAAGCGCCCCCGTTGCGGCCTGCGATCGAACTCAGATTGACGATCACTCCGCCGGACCGGCGCAGCATCGCGGGCACGACCGCTTGCGTAATAAACCACACACTCTTGACGTTCAAAGTCATAACCCGGTCGAACAAGTCTTCGGAAAAATCAGCGAGGTTCGTCCGCTGGATGAGTGCGCCGGCGTTGTTGATGAGAAAATCGATTTCCGCCTTGCGTTGCTGCAAGTTGTGAATCAGGTCGTGGATGCCAGAACTCGTGGTGAGATCGGCACAAAGGAGTTCTCCCTCCGCCCCCGCCTTGCGGACGGATGCCAGAGTTTCTTCCGCGCCTTGATGGTAGGAGCGATAATGGAGGAATATTTTGCCCATCCCCTCGTGCGCCAGGGCAAGGCAGGTAGCCGCCCCAATTCCTCGTGAAGCTCCAGTGACGAGAGCCACCTTGTTGCTAAATTCCTTGGACATATTGACCTCACGCGATGGATGTTGGAGCTGTATCCAAGCGCTGGATATTCCGCGCGCTCCACAACAGGATCAAAAACGAAACCGGATGCAAGAAGCCGACAATCAGGAAAATTGACGCATAATAATGAAAGTACCCGAGCAACACGCCCGCCAGTAAGTTGAACAGCATGGCTCCGAAAGAACCCACGGCGCCCATCAATCCCGCAACCGAGCCGACGGATTTTGGTGAGAAGAAGTCAGCCGCCAGCGTCTGAACGATGGTGGACCAGAATTGATGTCCAAACAGCGCCACACTAAAAAACACAATGGCAAAGGCCAGCGGCGCCGAGGCAATCCACAACGATATGGGCATGAGCGCCGCGCTTATGCCAAGTGGAAGCTTTCGCGCAAAATTAAGTGAAAAGCCACGCCGGACAAGCCAACTGCTCAACGCCCCGCCGCACAAACTTCCCATTCCGGCAAAGGCATAGGGAATCCAGGCGTAGTAGCCGATTTGCCGAATGTTGAGTCCACGCGCATCGGCCAAGTACCTGGGTAGCCAGAATATGAGAAAAAACCAAGCCGAATCGGTCAAAAACTTCGCCGCCATCAGACCCCACACGGGTGAATAACGAAAGAATTCGCGATAGGGTGGCGGCGGTTCAGAAGGCAAAATGGAGCCTCTTAAGAAACTCCATTCTCTCGGAGTGATCCATGGGTGGCGTGAAGGAACGGCGTAAACCTTCCACCAGAAGACGGCCCAGAGAATACCAAACAGGCCCGTCGCAAAAAACACCCAGCGCCAATTGCCGAAAGTTACGATCAGCAGCGCAATCAAAGGCGGCGCTACTACTGCCCCAACGCTCGACCCAGTGTTGAACATGCCAAACGCCACCGCACGTTCAGACGTAGGAAACCACTCCGAAACGGCCTTTGCTGAACCGGGAAACGCTCCTCCTTCCCCGAGACCCAGCAAAAATCGAAAAATCCCCAGTCCTAGAACTGAGGAGGCCAGCCCATGCAAGAAAGTGGCGACCGACCACCACAGAATAATGATGGTGAATCCGAGGCGGGTTCCCAGGCGGTCCACGATGCGTCCGCCCCCGGCATACATCAAGCCGTAAGCTAAGAGAAACGCAGCTTGCAGCACTGAATATTGCCGGTCGGTGATGGGGATATCATTTTGGATGACTTTGACAACCACCGGAAAGCTTTGACGGTCCAAGTAATTGAGGGCCGTGGCGACCGCAAGCAGTCCGGCAATCCACCAGCGGAGATTGGGGATTTGCGGCACCGCTACTCCCCCTTCGAGGTAGCGAGGGAGAATTTCGGGAGGACGAAACTATAGGCCCAGTAGCGCATCTCGCTCCACGCCAATTCCGGCGCCGAGGCTCCGGGATAAAGAGGAATTTGTACAGGCGTGAACTTTGCTCGAATGCGAATGGCGCTTCGGCCGCGCGTGAGCCTGCGGGGAATGAGGAATTCATCCTCGCGGAAACGGCGGTTAGACGTCTCAAGCACATGCTCGGTTGCGCCCAATTCGTTGCGGTTGGGCGGCATCGAGTAAACACACGTGTTGGATCCAGCGGTATACCAGATGCCCGCCAGCTTCCAATGGGGGGTCTTTGATCGAGCGTCAGCAACGTAGACTTCGGCCCGCTGGTTGAGAAATGTGTAATCCAACTTCCTGCGTAACATCACTCCGAGATTCTGGGGATCGACCTTGAGGACAAATTCGGAGCCGGTGCGAGTGCTACGACCTCGATCTTTGGTGGCAGGGAAGATTTCTACGCCGTTGACGGTGTCCGGGCCCCACTCGTAACGCGATTCCAAGTCGTACGGGGCGGAAGCATCCGGCGAAGAGTACAGGTGCTGTTTCTCGCTGGTTTCATCGCCGACCGCTAGTTCATCGGTCAGAACCAGCGAAGCAGCCGGCAATCCGTACCAGTAGGTTACCGTCTCATAGTGTTGGGTGGATTCGTTAATGCCTCCATGCTCCAGGTGGATCACCGCGTTCTTGCCAAAAGGCATCAGGTCGGCGAGCAGAAAACGGTAGGCCGATTCAATTTTGTCTTCCTCGGCGCGAGCATCTTTCGGCGATTTGGCTCCCACAGGGTGACCCGCCAAGGGAAGGGTCATGTTGAGTCCACCCCAATAATCTCCGCCTCCGCCCCATTCCTCGGTCCCAGTGCCTTGCCCTTGCGGCGTCTGGCTGTCGTCAAAGAAGAAGCGCGGATCGCCTTCCAACGTAGTCAGGACTGCCTCATGCGAGAAGATGAACGAAGTGCCGACAAACTGACCCGACCAGTCGCCGCCACCCTCCTCCTGCCGAGTATCGAGTAGCACAAGGTCTTTGCCCAACTCCGGCGACGGATGGTCGCGGTAGGTGGCGTGAAAATAACCGGCCCAGTTGGGGGGATCTTTGTACGGAGCATATCGCACCGTCCACTGCACGTCTGGGAAGGAGGCGCCGTCCACACCGCCGATCTCAATTCGAGCCGAGCGATAGAATGGCATGGGGAAATAGCAGCTCAAATAAACCCGGGTTTCGTCATAACGAATTGCCATGGGCAAGCTTTTCACCAGATACTCGCGGTTATCCCGGTTGTAGAGAATTCCCGCACCGTAGAAAAGTGAGATGGGTGTATCTACGGACGCATCTTTACGGCCATCCCAAACGATTCGCAACCGAGCCTTCGAGAAGGCAAGTGCCTGATCTCTTGGAATGGAGAACTCCAGCAAGCGGATCACTCCCGCATGATTCGATCGCTCCCATACCGGGGTGAGGTTTGCCCCGCTCAAGGAAAGGTGACCCGAGTCTTGTTGAGGACGGGTTTTTCCTGACTGCGCTGATATATCCGTGCCGGCTCGCGACAGCAGGTCGAGCACATCTTTGGGTGGGACCGTTTTGGTGTCCCAGGCGGAAATCGGTTGCGAGAGCTTGCTCCCCTCCACGAATTGATCGAAGATGTAGTATCCGGTTCCGTAGAAAGTTCGGGAATAGGCCATGCGGAAAGACTGGGAGAAACCAATCGGAATCCAGGACAAATCCGCACCCCTGGTAACGGACCAGGTGAAGGCGAGCGGTTGCGGGAAAAGTCTATCGGGCAGGAAGGTAGAGTTCTCAACGGGATGCAGGGGGTCTCGGGTGCTGCTTTCCGAGATGATGTGATCCTGTCCGTCTATTTCATAGTGCCACGGGCTACCATGCCAGTGGTTATAGCGAACGAAATAAAGGACTCCCGGTCCCTGCACGTCTAGAGTAACATTCTTGTCGTCCGCTAGTTGATAGAGGAAATGGGAAGCATCGGCAGACTCGTTTCCGCCGCGCCGATCATACGTACTGCGCATGTAAGCGCGCATGCCGATCCGCTGATAGGGCCATTTTTCCCAGGAACGATAGGCGTCGTAACCGACGGGAATCGTGGGTGTTTGTGCGCTGGCCATCAGGCTAGCAAAAAGCAGTGAGCTGACCAAAACCTTCATAGATTGGCAATCGGCAATCGAGTATAGGCCCGGCATTTGTCCATGGTCAAGTGCAGGCGAATCGTTTCGCTGAAGGCTTTTAGGAGCCGCCGGGGCGTAAAATTATAAGCGGATATCAACAGGTACACTATATGGGTGCCATGAATCGACGAAAGACCTGCACCATCCAAGATGTGGCTCGGTTAGCGCAGGTTTCTGTCGCTACCGTTTCTGCCCTCTCGAACGGCTCCGCCTTCGTAAGTGAAGCCCTGGCGGAACGGATCCGCAAAGCCATGGCTGTGCTGGACTATCATCCTGATCGTGTGGCGCGGAGTCTGCGAACCGGCAAAACGCACGCCTTAGGCATGGTTGTGCCCGATGTCACCAATCCCTTTTATCCTGAGGTGATCTGCGGAGTGGAACAGGCGGCTCAGCGGGCCGGGTATTCCCTGGTCTTGGTCAATTCCAACGAGAATCCGGAACAGGAACAGCGGGGCCTGCAAACCTTGATTTCCATGCGAGTGGATGGGCTGCTGATTGCATGCTGCAACAGCACGGCAGCGGCTTATGATGTGGTGGGACGGCGCAACATTCCCGCCGTTTTTCTCGACCGGGTGCCTTCCCAAGGGAACACGATTCGAATCTCAACCGACAACTTCAAGGCGGGATGGGTCGCCACCAAGCATTTAATTGATCTGGGACACCACCGGATCGCCATCGTTGCGGGCCGGATGGAGCTTTCGCCCCATGCCAATCGCGTGGAGGGCTTCCGTAAAGCGATGCAGGAAGCAGGATTGCCGGTGCTGGACGACTACTTCCGAACCGGTTCGCTCTCCTCCGATACCGGCTACAGCACCGGCAAGCAACTCCTCGGACTTCAGCGCCGTCCCACGGCTATCTTCTGCACCAACAACAAGAGCTTGCTGGGCTTGGTGCGCGCCATGGCGGAATGCAAAGTCGCCTGCCCGGACGAAGTCAGCGTCATCGGATTTGACGATTTTGCGTGGACGGAGAATTTCCACCCCCGGCTCACGACAATCGTGCAGCCAACCGAGGAATTAGGCCGGCGCGGCACCGAGATACTGATCGGCCGAATCAAGATGCACGACGGCAATGGAGAAATGACACCGATCCCATTGGAACCTTTGCTAATAGAAGCTGAACTCCGAATCCGCGAATCAACCGCACCGCCTCGCAGTGAGGCCCTCTGAAGGGTCCGTCGCCCTCGTCGTCTCGAAGCCTTCGAATCTCTTGTTTTTAGCTTCCAGCGAAACGGTTCGCTTGACCTGAATCACCCCCTTGAGTAAT
>Ga0335078_10008298_pt1 | contig 15442 bp, 13 predicted proteins | sample Lox_Sample_32_FD_206711 | JGI IMG/M metagenome (GOLD analysis project Ga0335078, IMG submission 206711) | Soil microbial communities from Loxahatchee National Wildlife Refuge, Florida, United States - Lox_Sample_3.2 | ecosystem: Environmental > Terrestrial > Soil > Wetlands | place: USA... | reverse complement strand
CTGCGGGATCGTCGACCGGGGCGGGGTCGTAGCTGACCGTTCCAGAGACGACGGCCGTCTCGCAGGTGTGGCACACCCCGGTGCGGCATGACCAGCGCACCGGCACGTCGCAGGCCTCGGCGAACTCAAGCAGGCTGGCGTAGCCGTGGTCCCAGCGCGCGCTCAGGTCGCTGCGGGCGAAGGTGACCAGGGGGCCGCTGCCCGGCTGGCCGGCGGGCGGGTGCGGCCGGCGGGCGGCGGCGGGCGCGATGCCGGGCGTTATCGCGGGCCCGGCGCCGAAGACCTCGGTGCGGATGCGGGCCGCCTGGACACCGTACGCGGCCAGCGCGGCGGATATGTCGGCCATGAACGCGGGCGGGCCGCACAGGTAGGCCTCGGCATCGCGGGGCAGGTCAAGCGCGTCGAGTACCGGCGCCGACAGGCGTCCCGCCGTGTCGTAGTCGCGGCCATGGACGTCGCCGGGGCCCGGGTCGCTGTAGCAGACGTGCCGGTGCGCGCCGGGCAGCGCGGCGAGCAGCGCGCGGGATTCCGCGGCGAACGGCTCGTCGGCGCGGCGGCGCGCGCCGTGCAGCCACCAGATGTCGCGGGTGGACCGGGCGGCGGCCAGCGCGTGCAGCATGGCGAGCACCGGGGTCGCGCCGACGCCCGCGCTGATGAGCAGGACCGGCGCCTGGCCCGGGCGGAGGATGAAGGTGCCGCGCGGCGCGGCGGCCTCGAGCACGTCACCCGCCCGGACACGGGTGTGCAGGAACTGGCTGGCAGCGCCGTGTTCCTCCCGCTTGACGCTGATGCGGTAGTCGCGGGCGCCCGGGGGCCCGGACAGCGAGTAGCTGCGCAGCAGCGGCCGCCCTGCGGGGTCGGGACGCAGCCGCAGGGTCAGGAACTGCCCGGGCAGGGCGGCAGGGACGCTCCCGCCGCCGGGGTCGGCCAGGTGCACCGAGAGCACCGTCTCGCTCTCCCGGTCGGTTCCGGTGACGACGAGCGGCCGGAACCCGGGCCAGGCAGGCGGCGGGGCCGCCTCGGTGAGGCCCGCGTTGCCGTTGCCTGGCTCGTCGAGCATCTCACTGAACGAGGTCTTCCACCCGGCGCTGAGCGCGGGGATGCGCAGTGCGCGCAGCAGCTGCTGCCTGGGATGCCCGGGCAGGTAGAGCAGGGCGTCCGTCTCCGCGACCGTCATGCCCTCCGGCCCGTCGGCGAGCTTGACGATCTCCTGGCCGGCCTGCACCGCGCCCTCGGTCAGCACGCGGAAGTAGAACCCGGGCCGGTGACGGGAAACGAGCAGCGCGGGCATCCGGGGATCATTCATCCGGATGCCGACACGGAAGCAGGTGACCCGCGGCTGGGTCACCTCGAAGACCGCGTCGCCGATCCGGTACCGGTCGCCGATGCACACCTGGTCGTCGGCCAGTCCCTGCACGGTGAAGTTCTCGCCGAACTGCCCGTGGGTGAAGTCGTCCCTGTTCAGCTGCTCTTGCCAGTACCTGTAGGACTCGATCTGGTAGACGAACACGGCCCGCTGCTCGCCGCCGTGCCCGGCCAGGTCGCCCTGCCCGTCACCGTCGATGTTGAGCCGCCGCACCATCCGCGGCCCGGCGGCCGGCTTCTTCCACACCGCCGTGTGCACCGTCCTGCCGTGCCAGGTCACGTCCTGCGGCAATCCGACGTTGACCGACAGCAAAGCGCCGGCCCGCTGCCCTGAAGTCACCACCAGGTCACCTTCTCACGGGCCGAGTTCGTTCGCGCCCTTGGCACTCCCTGGCCGGTCACCAGGCCCAGGACTGGCCAACGGAACCGCTGCCCGCGCCGGAGATGATGCCACTGGCGACGCTGGTGATGAATTCCCGTGCCGCCTCGATGAGTTCCAGCCTGACCTGATCGCCGTCCTCCGGGGTCAGCAGGCCCGGCGGTACCTGGCAGGCCCCGGACAGGGTAAGCGCACTGCACCCCTGCGCGGTCGCGGGGGCCAGGGTGATCGTGCCGTTCAACCGGACGGTGGACTCGTCGTCCGGCTCCACCGGTTCCCAGCCGACAGGAAGGACGATGTGGTCCGCGGCCGGGGCGGTCATCTCACCGAAGGTCACCGCGATCAGCACCGCTCCGCCGTCAGCGGGCATGCCTGGCCGTCCCCGCCCGGCGGGATGCCCGCGGTATGCCGCCCGCCGCAGGGGCAGGCTCATCACCCAGCCGGCGCCTGCCAGGCCGGCCAACCCGTCACGCGCGGCATCCATCCCCAGGTACAGGATAATTTTCGCGCCTGTCATCACGCGGCAAGTAGACCAGGCCGCACAGCGGCACGGCAGGGGCTTCGGTCCCCGCCTGGCGGGTCCTTGGGCCCGGGCGTGTCCCCGAGGGCCGGATGCTCACCCGCCTCGCGCAGCAGGCCCGCCTTGGCGAGCAGGATGTCATCGGGCTGCTGCGCGCCTACGGCCGGGATGTCGCGGGAGCGCTTCAGATCTGGGATCCCGACATCCCGGGCGAGCCGAGGCAGCCCAGCAATTCGCTGGAGCGGTTATTCAAGTTGATGGTGCTCTCCGCCGCCGCGGGCAACCTCGACATGCACGCGAAGAACCTCTCCCTGCTCCACCCTACCGACGGGTCCATGACGCTGAGCCCCGCGTACGACGTCGTGCCGCAGGCACACCTACCCAACGATGGCGAGGTCGGTCTCGCGATCGGCGGCGAGTATCGTCACGCCGCCATCACCATGGCCCACCTCATGGCGGAGGGACATGCGTGGGGTCTTAGCGGGGCCGCCGATCTCGCCGAGGAAACACTTGTCCTTGTCCGTCAGCTGGCGGGCACGGAGACACCTCACCCACGGGCCTATGCCAGGCTCGCCAAGGAAATCACCGGGTTCGCCGACAACCTGCTCGCCGGGCGCGCCATCGGAGCAGGCGGCCGGCAGCCTTGAGCCGCGTTGCCCTCAACGGCACCAGCGCCACCGCCCGGTTACGCGGGCAGCGCGTCGATGAGGGCCCTGGTGACGTCTCGGGTGGTGGCGGTGCCGCCCAGGTCGCGGGTGAGGACGCCGGCGGCGGCGGCCGCCTCGATCGCGGCGTGCAGCCGGGCCGCCTGCCCGGGCAGGCCAAGGTGCTCGAGCATCAGGGCGGCGCTGCCGACGGCGCCGACCGGGTTGGCCAGTCCTTGGCCGGCGATGTCGGGTGCGGAGCCGTGCACCGGCTCGAACATGCTGGGGAAGCGACGTTCCGGGTTCAGGTTGGCGCTGGCCGCCAGGCCGAGGCTGCCGGCCAGCGCGCTGCCGAGGTCGGACAGGATGTCCGCGTGCAGGTTGGAGGCGACGACGACGGACAGGTCCTCGGGGCGCAGCACGAACTTCGCCGCCATCGCGTCCACGAGCACGCTCTCCGTCTCCACGTCGGGGTAGTCCCCTGCGACGCGCCTGAAGGTGTCGTCCCACAAGACCATGCCGTACTGCTGCGCGTTGCTCTTGGTGACGCTGGAGACCTTGCGCCTGGCGCGGGTGCGCGCCAGGTCGAAGGCGAAGCGCATGATGCGCTCGCAGCCGACCTCGGTGAACAGGGCCGTCTGCACGGCGACCTCGCCGCCCGCGCCGCGTCCGGCGAAGTTGCGGCCGCCCGCTCCCGCGTACTCACCCTCGCTGTTCTCGCGGACGACGACCCAGCCGAGGTCGGTGTCGTCGGCCTTGCGCAGCGGGCTGCGCACGCCAGGCAGGAAGTGCACGGGGCGGACGTTCGCCCACTGGTCAAGGTTCTGGCAGATGGCCAGGCGCAAGCCCCAGAGGCTGACGTGATCTGGTACGCCTGGCCAGCCGACCGCGCCGAAGTAGATGGCGTCGAACTCCTTGAGCACCTCAAGGCCGTCAGCGGCCATCATCCGGCCGGTGCGCGCGTAGTACTCGCAGCCCCAGCCGAACTCCTGCCAGTCGAGCGCGAACGCCCCGCCGCTGCCGGCGGCCAGCGCGTCGAGCACCTCGCGCCCGGCGGCGATCACCTCCTTGCCGACGCCGTCCGCGGGAATCACCGCGATCCGCAACGTGCGTGACGCGCTCACCATGGGCTCTGCGTCCTTTCATGCCTGCTGTCCGCCGCCGGCGCAACGGGGCCCAGGATGTGAGCGCCGCTGTTCGCGGCTTGCCAGCAGGTACTTCGTGCCTTCCACGCCGAGGTAGGCGGTGACGACGGCGATCAGCACCGGTGCGGTCTGCAGCGCCCCCGCCTGGGTCAGGAACGCGGCCATCAGCACCATCGAGAGCGGCGCGGCCGCGAGCGAGCCAAGCACGGCGGGGAGCAGGCAGCTGAACGCCAGCCCAAGCGGAACGCCGGGAACGGCCTGGTGGACGACGACCCCGGCGGTCCCGCCGATGAACAGCGTGGGGAAGATGGGGCCGCCAACGAACCCGCTGCCCTGGCTGACCGCGTACATGAGCATCTTGGCGATCAGGATCGCGGCGCACAGGCCGAGGCCAAGCGTACCCGCGCCGTTCAGCACGGACGTGAGCTGGTCGCCGCCGGAGAACAGGGTGAGCGGCAGTGCCACGCCGACGACGCCGAACAGCATGCCGCCAAGCGCCGGCTTCGCGATGGCCGGGATCTTCAGCCAGCCGAACAACCGCGCCGCCAGCATCATGAACCCGGCCGTCAGCAGCGCCACCAGGGCTCCGAACAGGCCAAGGGGGATGGCGGCGAGCAGTTGCCAAGCCGCGAACGGGTACCGCGGCACCTGGTAGGCGCCAAGGAACACCGCGCCGGCGATGGCGAAGTAGATCCCGAAGGAGACACTTCCCGCCGCGATGCCCGTGACCAGGGTCTTGCTGAACCGGTGCCCGCCCGGACGGACGATCTCCAGGATCAGCAGCACCGCGATCACCGGGCTTGAGAAAAGCCCGCCGAAGATGCCCGCGATGCCGGCCAGGGTGGTCACCTGGGAATCCTCGTCACCCAGCGCTCGCCGCCCGGCGAGCCAGCTGCCCGCGCCTGCCCCCATGGTGGCAAGCACCTTCTCCGGGCCGACGCTCGCGCCACCGATCAGCGACACCGCCGAGACGGCCATGGTCCCCGGCACAAGCCCGGCGTCGAACCGCTCGGCCCGCAGGTCGTCGAACAGGCCGGGAACCTCCTCGGGCAGCCGGGTCAGCCGCCGCAGCAGGCCAACCACGAGGCCGGCCGCGACGGTGACCGCCACCCACCACCAGTGCCCGCCGAACCAGCCAGGACGGAAAGCGGCGCCCCACCTGACACCGAACTTGACCGCCCCCAGGTAAACCAGTGCGGCGAAGGCGCCGAACGCCCCGAGGGCAATGGCGTAACCAACGAGCGCCCAGAACTCCCGCTTCTTGGTGACCGGGGGAGCCGCGGCCGGCCCGAGCATGGCGCCCACAGACGTGACGCTAGCAGAATTGAGCCCGCGGCCTTTGAGGGGTGCCCGTTCCGGTCAACGGGAATATAATGCGCGGCAACCTAATCCTCGGCGCGGAGGGGAGGTCATGGTGGCGGAGCTCGGGCTAGCGGACACCAATGGCATCCTGAGCCTGCCCTGGATCGATCCGGTGCGGACGAGCGCCGGCCTGGGCTGGGAGCGGCTGTACGTGTCCACCCAGGCGGAACGGCCCTACCGGTCGAGCTTCTGCTCGGCGGGCACGCATCAGCTGATCCTGCACCTGGACGGGCCCGTCTCGGTGCGGCGGGGGCACGGCCGCCTCGGCACACCGCGACGGGTGCTGCCCGGCGGGCTGTTCCTGCACCCGGCGGCGCATGACCTGACAGTGGAACTCGGCGGCGACCTGCGGACGGTGCACGTCTACCTGACCGACGAGGCGGTGCAGGAGGCGGCGGACCTGACGGGCCGGGTGGAGCTGGCCGAGGAGCTTGGTCGCTCGGATCCGCTCATCGAGCAGATCGTCCTCGGACTTGACGGCGTGCTGCGCGGCTGGGAGCCGACCGCGCGGACCTATGTCGATCACCTGTCCGTGCTGCTCGCGGCCCAGCTTGCGCGGTATCACTCGGTACGGCCCGCCTGCGGCTTGCCGGCCGGCCGGCCGGGCCTTACCGTGCGCCAGCTCGCGGCCGCGCGCGAGGTAATGGAGGCGCGCCTCGCCGAGCCCATACCGCTGGCGGACCTGGCCGCCGCCGTGTCGCTGTCGGTCAGCCAGTTCAGCAGGCAGTTCAAGGCGAGCACCGGGGAGACGCCGCACCGGTTCCTGATGCGGCTCCGTGCGGAAATGGCCTGCCGGCTGCTCCGGTCGACCACCATGCCGATACCCGAGGTGGCGACCAGGTGCGGCTTCTCCCACCAGGAGCACCTGACCCGGGTACTGCGGGCCCGGTCGGGCATCACCCCCGCCGCGGTGCGCCGCGGCGGCTAAGCCACCGCGGGCCGACGGCACCGCGGGCCGACGGCACCGCGGTGTCGCGCCCGGCAGCGGCTTGCTCACGGTTTTCCCGAACGGAGGCGGCTGGCTCCTTCGGCCGCTCGCGCCGCCTCGCCCCCTGGCCCGCCGTGGTCAGCTGGTAACCGACCGGGAAGAGGCTGAGCCGGGTGCGCGTGGTGACCAGGCCCCAGATGCCCTGCGGCAGCCGGATCGCCATCACGATGGCGAGCGCGCCGAGTGCCACCAGGTACCAGACGCCGCTTGACGAGTAGTGGTACTGGATCTCGAAGAAGATCACCGCGCCGATGACCGGTCCCTCGATCGTGCCGAGGCCACCGATGAGCACGCAGAAGATCATGTACGCGGTCAGCGTGACGTCGAAGGCCGAGCCTGGCGCGATCGACAGCGTGTTGGCGAGGGTGAGCGCGCCGGCCGCGCCGCAGCCGAGCGCGGCGACAAGGAAGGCGACGCGCTTGGCGAACCCGGTCCGCACGCCGAGGCTGTCCGCCGCGGTCTCGCTGTCCCTGATGGCGGTCAGGCCAAGCCCGAGGCGGCTGCGCAGCAGCGCGAAGACCCCGCCGACGGCGAGCACCAGGAGCGTCAGCGCCACCCAGTAGGTATTCGCCTGCCGCTGTGCCGGGTCGTATCCCGACAGCGTGGTCAGCGAGGCACCAGAGCCGCCGCCCAGGCTGCTGTCCTGGGAGACGATCAGGTAGATCGCCTCGGAGATCACCCAGGTTCCGATCGCGAAGTACCCGCCGCGCAGCCGGAAGGCGAGGAAGGAGACGGGCACCGCGATCACCCCGGTGATCAGCGCGGCCAGCGGTATCCCCGGCCACACGCCGACGCCGTGGTTGGAAAGGAACAGCAGCGTGTAGCCGCCAAGGCCGTAGAACGCCTGCAGCCCGATGGACATCATGCCGCCGTAGCCCGCCAGCAGGTTCCACATGCTGGCGAGCATGATCAGGACGAACATGCTGACGAGGTTGAAGATGACGTCAGGGCCCGCGGTGTAGGGCAGCACGGCGAGGGCCGCCACGACGACGAGCATGCCGATGCCGCCTGGCAGCGAGCCGCGGCCACGGCGGCGGACCCGGGCCGTACGGCCATCCCCGGCGACGGGCGTCCCCGCACTGGCGACGGCCGGGCGGGCGAGGTCAGCGAGAGCCTGCGGTATCCCCCGCAGGGCGCGCAGCAGGCCGGCCGCCGACGGTGTGCCGCCCATGGAGAACAGGCCCTCTGGCCGCAAGACGAGCACCAGGAGGAAGACGAGGTGCCCGGCAAGCACGCCGTCGGCGGGGTTGACCTGCGCGCCGATGGTCTGCGCGAGGCCGAGCACGACGCCGCCTGCCAGCGTGCCCCAGACGGAGCCGAGCCCGCCGATCACCACCGTCTCGAAGCCGAAGATCAGGTAGTCGTTGCCCGATGTCGGCGAGAACTGCGTGTGCATGCCGAAGAAGATCCCGGCGAGCGCGACCGTCGCCACCGCGATCGCGGTCGCGGTCGCGTACACGCGCCTGGTGTTCACGCCCATCAGCAGCGCGGTGCGCGGGTCATCGGAGCTTGCCCGCATCAGCCGTCCGATCGTGGTGCGGGACATGACCAGCTGCAGCCCGCTCAGCAGCGCGACGGCGACAAGGAAGGTGACGATGTCGAACCAGCCGATGTCAAGCCCGCCGGGCAGCTGGATCGACGCGGTGCCGATCGAGCCTGGCTGCAGGCCGCGGGAGTTCGCGGAGAATACCTGCAGCAGCAGGTTGGTGATGATGACCGCGAGCCCGAACGTCACAAGGACGGACGTCACCTCGCGGGCACCGACCGTGGCGTTCAGCAGCCAGCGCTGCAGGCCGTAGCCGGCCACCGCCGCGGCGGGGACGACGATGACGAGCGTCAGCCAGGCGCTCATCCCTGTGGCGTCCACCAGCGCCACCGCGCAGAAGGCGGCGACCAGCGCCAGGCTGCCGTGCGCCAGGTTTACCAGGCGCATCACGCCGAACATCAGCGACAGGCCTGCCGCGAACAGCGCGAAGTATCCGCCGAGCAAGATGCCCTGCACGATCGTGTGTACCCAGGTCATCGGTCTGCTCCGAAGTATGCGTGGGTGACCTGGTCCATGCTGAGCCCGGCGGGAGCGCCGTCAAGCACGGCGCGCCCCTCGAGCAGGCAGTAGACATGGTCGGCGACGGCGAGTGCCTGACCGACGTCCTGCTCCACAAGCAGCACGGTCGCGCCGCCCGCCTTGATGTCGGCGAGCGCGGCGTACAGGGCCTTGACGACGACGGGGGCCAGGCCGAGTGAGACCTCGTCGAGCAGCAGCAGCCGCGGGTTGCCCATCAGCGCCCGGCCGATCGCGACGGCCTGGGCCTCACCGCCGGACAGGCTGCCTGACTTGCGGTCCCTGTGCCGGGCGATGGCCGGGAAGAGGTCGTAGACCGAGGAAAGATTCCACGGTCCCGTCCTGGCCTTATAGCCGCCCATCTGCAGGTTCTCCCTGACGGTCAGGCTCGGGAACAGCTTCCTGCCCTCGGGGACCATGGCGATGCCGAGCGCGGGGCGCCGGAACGCGGGAACGCCGCCCAGGTCCGCGCCGTCGAAGACGACCCGCCCGGCGCTCGGCGTGACCAGTCCGGTGATCATGGAGAGCAGCGTCGACTTGCCCGCACCGTTCGCGCCGATGACGGCCACCGTCTGCCCCGCTGGCACGCTCAGGTCGATGCCGGACAGTGCCTGGAACTTGCCGTAGTGCGCGCTCGCCTGCTCGACGGAAAGAATCACGGCGCGTCCTCTCCGTTGCCTGCCCGGCCGGCCGGCCGGTCGATGCTGCCCAGGTAGACCTGGCGCACCTGCGGGCTCGCCATGACCGCCGCCGGGTCGCCGTCCGCGAGCACCTGGCCCGCGGCGATGCACAGCAGCCGGCCGACCACGGCGGTGAGCGCGTGCACGATGTGCTCGATCCAGATGATCGCCACGCCCTCGTTCTGTACCTCCCTGACGGTCACCACGAGCTCGGCTACCTCCGGGTCGGTGAGCCCGCCCGCGACCTCGTCGAGCAGCAGCAGCCGCGGTGCGGTCGCCAGCGCGCGGGCCATCTCGAGCCGCTTGCGGTCGAGCAGCCCGAGGTTTCCCGCGGCGGTGTTGGCCCGGCCCGCCAGGCCGGTGAGGCCGAGCACCCGCTCGCAGGCGGCGTAGGCGGCGTGCCCGCGGCGACCCGCGCCGTGCGCCGCGCCCACCAGCACGTTCTCGAAGACCGTCATGCCTTCGAACGGCAGCGGCTGCTGGTGTGTCCGGCCGATGCCTGCGCGGCACCTGGTGGACGCGCGGGCCGCGGTGATGTCCCTTCCGTTGAAGGTGACCGTGCCCGCGTCGGGGGCGAGTTCTCCGGAGATGAGGTTGAACAGGGTCGTCTTGCCCGCGCCGTTCGGCCCGACGATGCCGAGCACCTCACCCTCGCGGAGTTCGGTGCTCAGCCCGTCGATGACCGTCACGCCGCCGAAGCGCTTGTGCAGCCCGTCAAGGGCGAGCAGGGCGGTCATGGTGTCTTCCAGGGTTGCCTCTCGGTAGTCCCGGTGTCAGGTCAGGGCCTCGGGCGTGCCGCCGGTCGGGATGTCCGGGTGGCCGGGGTTGACCACGATGGTGAGGTCGTACTGGTACGGCCCGCTCGGCGTGCGCCGCCATTGTGCACCGACTAGCGGCGTCTTGGATACGTTCGGCACCGGGCCGCTCGTCCAGTCGAGCGGGCCGGCGATCGTGGCGACCTTCAGCGTGGACAGGGCGGCGGCGATGTCCGCCGCGGCGAGCGACTTGCTTGACTTGAGCGCCGCGTTCGCGACCTCGAACAGGGCGTGCGAGAAGCCGATCGGCTGAGTCCACTGCTGCTTGGTCGCGGCCTCGAACTGGTCGACGACCTGCTTCGTCGTCTGGCCGGTCAGCGAGCTTGTGAAGGGGTGGCTCGGTGACCACCAGCACTCGGTCGACAGGTTCTGCCCCAGGTCGCCGAGCGCGTTCACCGCGGCGGGGAACAGCAGCGCCTTGGCGACGTTGGCGACCTTGGGCTTGTAGCCCTGCTGCGCGGCCTGCTTCCAGAACGTGGTGAAGTCCGGCGGCACGGGCACGCCCGCGAAGATCTGGCAGTTGTGCGACTTGAAGTCGGTGATCTGGGCGGAGAAGTCCGTGGTGCCGTCCGGGTAGCGGCCCGGGTCGACGACCGTGTAGCCCTGCGGGCCGACGGCGGCGGGGATACCCGTCGTCTTGTTGGCGAACGCGTCGCCGTCTGAGTCGTTCGGCCACAGGCCGCCGATGACCTTGTTGGTGGGGATCGCGGCCCACTCGGCGAGGTAGACGGCCTCCAGGTCCTCAAGACCCCAGAAGAAGTGGTACGTCCACTTGAAACTGGACGACGCGGCCCGTGTGGCGCCTGGCTTGCCGCCCCTGCCGATGAAGTACGACTGCCACGGGGCGACCGAGGAGATACACGGCACGCCGTTGGCCTCGCACGCGTCGGCCACCGGGTTGGTCGTGTCGGGGGTGCCCGCGACCAGGATGACGTTCACCTTGTCATCGAGTATCAGCTGGTTCGCGACGGCGGCGGCCTGGGCGTCCGTCGACTGGCTGTCCTTGCGGATGATCTCGACGCCGTACTTCTTACCCGCGACCGTGATGCCGTTCTTCGCGAAGTACGGGTTCATCGTGCCGATCACGAACGAGTCGGCCTGGCCGAACAGCGCAAGCGACCCTGTTTCCGGTGAGACGTAGCCGATCTTGATCGTGCCGCCGGCCGGGCTGCCGCCGCCGGAGGATGAGCTGGCCCCCTGGACGCCGCCGCAAGCGGCGAGCAGCGGCACCGCCGCCGCGGCACCGCCGAGCAGGAGGAATTGCCGCCGCGCGAGCGGCGCGGCGGTATCGGAGGTAGCTGGAGAGGGAACTACGCTGTCGCCCATCAGGGCCTCCAAATGAATAACGGCCGCTTCGCAGCGGCTGCGGGGGATGGTAATCGTGGTGTGCGGCGCCTAGGGCGCCGCGTTCGTCAGGTCAAGTTCGGTGATCGCCCGCTCCCGGTCGGGCTGGTTCTTGAACAGCACGGGAAGGGTGCGGGTGACGGCCGGCGAGTCGAGCTCGGTCACGCCGAGCAGGACGAGGCTGCGTGCCCAGTCGACGGCCTCGGCGATGCTCGGCGGCTTGCGCAGGTCAAGGCCGCGCATCGCGTGCACGGCGCGGGCCGCCTGCGCGGCGAGCGCCGGCTTGATGTCAGGCACGCGCAGCTCGATGATCTGCCGCTCCCGCTCGGCGTCCGGGTAGTCCAGGTGCAGGTACAGGCAGCGGCGCCGTAGGGCCTCGGACAGTTCCCTTGTCGCGTTGGACGTGAGCACGACGAGCGGTGCCTGCCTGGCCGTTACCGTGCCGAGCTCGGGGATGGACACCTGGAAGTCGGAAAGCACCTCGAGCAGCAGCGCCTCGGTCTCCACCTCGACCCGGTCCACCTCGTCGATGAGCAGGACCACCGGGTCAGGTGAGCGGATCGCGGCGAGCAGCGGGCGCTCGAGCAGGAAGTCCTCGGTGAAGATGTTCGCCTCGGTCTCTTCCCAGGAGCGCCCGTCGTCCGCCTGGATCCGCAGCAGCTGCTTCTTGTAGTTCCATTCGTAGAGCGCCTTGGCCTCGTCCAGGCCCTCATGGCACTGCAGCCGCAGCAGCCGGGCACCGGTCAGCGTCGCCGCGGCCTTCGCCAGCTCGGTCTTGCCGACCCCGGCCGGCCCTTCGAGCAGCAGCGGCTTGTCCAGGCCGTCCGCGAGGAACAGCGCGTCGGCGATCAGCTCGTCGGCGACGTATGCGGCCTCCCGCCGCAGCCGCTCGCGGAGCGTGGCGGTGTCACCGAGGCGCTTGCTCACCGGGCGTGGTCAGAACTCGACGGGCTGGGTGGGGAACTGGCCGCTGCTGATCAGCTTCGGGATCATGCCGCTGGCGTTCTCCCAGACCAGGAGCATGGACCGCTTCGGTGAGTAGCCCTGGTGCCGGATGTCGGACGGCATCGCCGCCACGTCACCCGCCTTCATGACCACCTTGGCGCGCTTGCGCCCGGTGTCCCGGTCCTCGACGTCCCAGATGATCTCGTCCGACAGCTGGACGAACCATTCGGCCCGGTCGTTGCCGTGGATGATCGGGAGGATGTACTCCTCGGTGGTTGGGCAGTACAGGGACTCCCGGCAGACGCTGACCACGCTCGGGTTCCACGTCACCGGGGACCTGGACAGGTAGGCGAACAGGTTGAACGAGCCGACCTCCGCCTCGAACCCGGGCTCCGCGTTGACCTCCGGCTCGTCCTGGCCGACGTCCGCGAACATGCGGTTCACCGGGTGGCCGTTGGCGTCGTCGCGCAGCGGCTCGTCGCCGGGCAGCGACACCATCCGTTTGGCGGTGACCCGGTGGCGGGTGATGGCGGCGTCGTTGTTCCCCTGCTTGGGCCCGAACGCGGATCCGGTCTCCTCGGGGCTGGCGAACGGGTCGAAGCTCTCGTTCGTCCAGTCGGAGAGCATGGCGCTGAAAACGTCCTTGAGCGCCGCGGTCTCGATGTTCTCCACGTGGTCGAGCTCGGCCCTGCGGTACGCGTCGTTGTACCGGCCGGCGAACAGGTCCACCGTCCCGTAGTGGTTCACGGTGCCGACCACGCCGTCGAAGTTGACGATCCCGTAGAAGAACTCCCAGGCCACGTCCCGCTGCAGGGCGCGGAGGAAGGCATCCACGCTCATCACGTGACGGCCGGTTGGCCAGTTCACGTAGGCGAAGTACTCGTCCCTGCTGAACTGGAACTGGCCGAGGGTGAAGGTACGGTAGCCGAACTCGTTCGGCTCGCTCGCCTCGTTGCGTGCTGCGGCATCGGCGACTGTCATCGGTATTCCTTCTGTTCGCTGTTCGCTGTTCGCTGTTCGCGGCGATCAGGCCGTCTGGCAGATTTCGGCCCAGCGGAACTGGGTGTCGGGACCCGCGATGGTCTGGATGAGCAGCACCGCAGGCGCTTGCGATGAGTAGCGGTAGGCGCGTACGGCGGGAAGCAGCGTGAGGTGCCCGCGCCGCGCCGTCACGCGCCCCATCAGGGCCCGCACCGCCTCGTCCGGCACGCCGCCCGACCCGCTTTCCTGCAGCGCTTCCCCGTCGCGCAAGGTCATGAGGGTGAACTCCACCTCGCCGTCGAGCACGAGCGCGCTCTGGTCATGCGCCGCCGCCCGCCACCCGGACGTTCCCTCGACACGGACCGCCTCGAGCACGTACTCGAAGTTCTTTCCCACCGCGACCAGCTCGAACGGCTTGGCCAGCGACGCGACCTCGAAGATGTTGGAGAAGGCGTAGTTCTTCGGGTCGTCGTCGATGACCTCGACTCCGCCCTTCTCGTAGCTGGCGAGGGACCCAAGGCGTGTCTCGTAGGGCATGGCTAGCTCCTAGTCGGCCATCCGCACGGTGCGGGTTGTGTACTAGGTCGAGTGTGCGCAGCGCGGGATGCGGGAGTCCTGCACCAAAGCGGCGTCGTTCTGCACGTTCCTGCCGTCAGGCAGTGACGCGGCGCCCGCCCCAGCCGTCCGGCGGCGGCGGCGCGGCCGAGGGCGGTTCACCGGGCCGCAGCACGCCCGCGCCGATGGCGATGGACCGCAGCTGCGCGAGGACGTCCGGGAGGTCGCCGGCCAGCGGCAGGTAGCAGACCAGTTCTGTCGCGCCCGCCTGAGCGAGCCGCGCCGCGGTGGCCTGGCACTCCTCGAGCGTGCCGAACAGCCCCTGCTCCGCGGGATGGCCCGCGAGTGTGAACAGCTCGTCCGCGTCCGCGCGCGCCCGGGCCTCGGCGGCGGTCCTGCCCACCGACACGGTGACCTCCGCGAGCACGGGCCGTCCCGCTGCGGCGGAAGCGGCGGCGGAGACCGCGCCCGCCAGGTCCCTGCCGGGCGCGCAGGGGACGAAGACGGCGGGCGGCCGAGCCGCGGCCGCGTCTCCGTTTACCAGAACGAGGCGGTCTAGCCAGGCGTTGCCCGCACCGGCGAGGTCAGCGGCGTCCGCGTCGGCGTCCGCGTCGGCGTCGGCGTCGGCGTCGACAAGCAGTCCAAGCGGAACACGTACGGCGGACGCCAGCTCGGCCAGCAGGCCGACGAGCTGTGACTTGCTCATCGTGCTGCCACGCAACGGCCACCAGGGATAACGCAGCCAGATCCCGGCGAGACCGAGCCGGCCGGTGAGGGTGGCCACCTGACGCGCGCGCGCACCGTCCAGTCGCCCGTCGATGACCACGCTGAGCATGACCGGCCTTGACTTGCTCGCGGTGGCCGGGTACTGCTCCGGACGTTCCGCCTCATTTAGGCTGCCATCCATGAGCAGTCATGGTAACGCCAGTCAGCTGCCTGTCCCAGTGAGCTCGCTCGCCGCGGCCGTTACCGCGGCGGTCACCGGGTTCGCCCGCAGGCTGCGCTGGCTTGGCGTGGACGTGTCTGCCGCGGAGATGGCCGACGCGCTGCGCGCGGTCAGTGACGCCGGCCTGCTTGACAGGGAACGGCTGCGCGGGCGGCTGCAGGTCACCCTCGTCAAGCGGTCCGCGGACATCGCAACCTTCCATGCCGCCTTCGACCTGCTGTTCCCGGCCATGGCCGCCGTAGACGGCGATGGTCATGCGGCCGGCCCTGGGGCGCAGGAAGACGCGGCCGCGGCGGCGCCGGACGGCGGGCCTGCGGCGCCCGACCTACTCGCGCGGCTGATCGCGCTGCTGCGCGGCGACACCACGGCAGGCGCGGGCGAGCTGGCGGCCGAGGTGATCGGTGCCTACGGCGGGCTTGGCACCGGCCAGGTCGCCGGCTCGCAGCGGTACTACGAGTACCGGATCATGCGCCAGCTCGACCTGAGCACGCTGCTGCACCGGGCCATGCGACTCGAAAACGAGGCGCCGCGCGCGGGCCTTGACAGGCGGCTTGCCTGGCTGGAGGCGGAGACACGTATGCAGGAGCTGCGCGCAGAGATCGCCGCGCAGCTGCGTGACCGCCTCGCCGGGTCGCGGGGATTCGAGACGTCGCTGCGCCAGCTGCGGGAATCGGTGCTCGACAGGGACTTCCTCACCGCGAGCCCGGCGGA
>Ga0335078_10008295_pt1 | contig 15444 bp, 14 predicted proteins | sample Lox_Sample_32_FD_206711 | JGI IMG/M metagenome (GOLD analysis project Ga0335078, IMG submission 206711) | Soil microbial communities from Loxahatchee National Wildlife Refuge, Florida, United States - Lox_Sample_3.2 | ecosystem: Environmental > Terrestrial > Soil > Wetlands | place: USA... | reverse complement strand
GGACCACGCCATCAGAGGGGGCAGTCTTCGCCATCTTTTCCAGCGAGATGCGGTCGATCATGCGCTTGACGCGGCGGGTGGCATCTTTCAGGTAAAACGGCTTTTCCAGATAGTCGTCAGCGGCGTCTTGAGGTGAGAGGCGTTCCGCGATGTCGGACTTGCTGGCCATCAACACGGTCGAGAAATTCGCAGTGGCGGGGCGGCTCTTGAGTTTCTCGACAAGCTGCCGGCCGTCCATGCCGGGCATGCGGTAGTCGCAGACCAGCAGATCGGGAACGTCGTCCACGGCTTTCAGCAGGGCATCGGCTGCGTCAGTGGCGGTTGTGACCTTCGCGAGCGGCGACAAGGCCTGCTGCAGCATGGCCAGAATCATCGGGTTGTCGTCCACCAGAAGCAGTTTGACGTTATCGGCCATGCCTTTGTTCGACGCTATTATTTGCGGCGCCGGTAGTCCCCACTTTTTCCTCCGCTCTTGCGTTCGAGCACGATCTCGCGAATCTCGATGCCTTTGTCGACCGCTTTCAGCATGTCGTAGAGAGTAAGGGCCGAGATGCTGACGGCAGTCAATGCTTCCATCTCGACGCCGGTTTCTGCGGTTGTGGCGACTTTCGAGGTGATCGCGACGCCATTCTCGCACACGCGCACCTCGACATCAACGAGCGAGAGCGGAAGTGGATGGCAGAGCGGAATGAGCTCTGAAGTTCGCTTGGCGGCCATGATGCCCGCGATGCGGGCTACTTCGAGCGGATCACCTTTAGGACTGGACGGCAGCTTTGCGAGGACTTCCGGTTTGACCGCGACGAAACCGCTGGCCTCGGCCTCGCGTTTTGTCGGCGATTTGCTGGAAACGTCAACCATTCGAGCGCGACCTGCTCCGTCGTAGTGCGAGAGTTTCCTGGCCATGCCGTGAAGGTTCTTCAGTGCAAACTGTATCTTACATGGATTGGAGAGAGGAATCCTTCTGTGTCGACGCAGTTACCGCATCAGTATCGCCACGAATTCATTGGCCGCAATGAAATCGCGGTCGGGAGGAATCACGATGTAGCAATTCGCCCGCGCGGTGGCGGCGATGTCTCCGGAACCCTGCCACGGGACGAGTTCGACTCGTGAATTCTCGAATTCACCAGAAAGGACCGCGGGAAGGAAGCGCTTCAGCCCGGTTTTGACTCGGATCTCGCTCTTCAGCTTGACGTAGACGAACGCCAGCTTTTTCGGTGACATACCGGCGAGCGCCTCGATCATCGGGCGGGCGAAGAGTTCGAAGGTCACCATTGTGGAAACTGGATTTCCGGGGAGGCCGAAGAAGTATGTGCCGGATTCTTCGCGGGCGGGGGCGCCCGCGCCACATCTGCCGAAGACAACCGGACGCCCCGGCTGGATTTTGGCGCCGGTGAAGAAGAATTCGGCTTTCATCTCGGTCAGGACTTGCTCGACGAGATCGTATCGGCCCATGGAAACTCCACCGGTCATCAGCAGCAGGTCCGACTTCAGGCCTTCTTCGATCCAATTGCGCAGTCGCTGCGGTTCGTCTGGCGCAATCGGGAGCAGGACAGGAATGCCGCCGGCGTCGCGTATCTGTGTGGCCAGCGAGTAGCTGTTCGAGTTGCGAATCTGCGTGGGCCCGGGAACGGTGGTGAGACCTACGATTTCGTCGCCCGTCGTGAGCACCGCTGCGCGCGGCCGCTGGTAAACCTGCAACTGCGACTTGCCAGCCGAGGCGGCTAGCGCGATGGAAGCCTCACTTAGACGCGTGCCGCGATCGACCAGAACGCCACCCTGCCGCGCTTCTGCACCGCGGGGAACGATATTCTCTCCGGGTGCCGCGGTCCGAGCGATCTCAACCGACTTTTCCTTTGTTGTGGTGTACTCCACCATCACCACTGCATCGGCCCCGGCTGGCACAGGGGCTCCTGTCATGATCGACGCGGCTTGTCCGATACCGATTCCTGCGAGGAGTCTGTCCGGTTTCTCTCCGGCCTTGATCTCTCCGATGACGTCCAATGACGCCGGGATTTGGGCAAGATCGACGGACCGTACCGCGTAGCCGTCGCGCGTCGAGCGGGGAAATGGCGGAATGTCACGGTCGGCAACGACGGGTTCGGCCAGCACACGTCCGGCGGATGCGAGCAGATCTACCAGTTCGGTTTGCCCGGGCTGAATCCGTGCAGACTGCTCTTCGACAACGCGGCGAGCTTCTTCGAAGGACAGAACGGACGAACCCGACATGCGGAGATGATACGCCAGCGGCGAAACAGGTCTGGTGCTAGAGGATATCTACCGCGCCAGGGCTTGTCCGAGGACTGCCGGATTGGTGGCGAAAGAAAGGCCAGTTTCGAGATCGACGATGCGATCCTGAACCAGTGCGGCAATCTCGCTGTCGAAATGCTGCATGCCTTCCGAGGTTCCGGCTTTGATCGCTTCCAGCAGACTCTTGTTCTCGCGCTCGCCTTTTTCGATGCATTCGCGAGTTCGAGAATTCGCCTTCAGAATTTCGAAGGCTGCCACGCGTCCGCTGCGGTCCGACTTCGGAAGGAGCCGCTGGCAGACTATATAGCGGAATGATTTCGCAAAGCGCTCGCGAACTGACTGCTGCTCGGCAGGCGAGAAGGAACTGACGATGCGCTCCACCGTCTTGGAAGCATCCATCGTGTTGAGGCTGGAGAAGACAAGGTGGCCTGTCTCGGCGGCTTCGAGCACGATCTCAATGGTCTCACGGTCGCGCATTTCGCCGACGAGGATCACCTTGGGAGCTTGCCGCATCGCCGAACGCAGCGCATGGGCGAAGCTAGGAGTATCGCTGTGCAGCTCGCGCTGGTGAATCGTCGAACATTTGTGGTTATGCAGAAACTCGATCGGATCTTCGATCGTGATGATGTGGTAATACTTCTCGCGATTAATCGCGTCCAGCAAGACCGCGATCGTGGACGATTTTCCAGAACCGGCCGGTCCGGTTACGAGTACGATGCCGTCCCTGAGCTTGGTCACTTCCGACAACTGTTCCGGCATGCGCAGCGACTCGAAGTCGGGGATGTTGGTCGGAATCACGCGCATCACAACTGCACAACTGCCGCGCTGAATGAAGATATTTACGCGAAAGCGGGCCAAGCCAGGCAGTCCATAAGAAATGTCGCAAGCGCCATGCTCGCGGAGTGTCGTGATTGCCTGCTTGTTATCGCCAATCAAATCAGCCGCAATACGGCGAGTGTCGTCGGCGTTCATAACCGTGAATCCCGCCACTTGCACGGGAATCATCTGGCCGTAGACCTGTACTTGTGGAGGGCGTCCGGGGGAGAAGATCAGGTCACTGATCTTCTCGGCGGCGCGCAACATCGCGCCCAGCAAGGCCGGAGTCGCTGCGCGGCCGCTTCCAGAGAAGTCATCTAACGCAACGGAAATGGGGGCTATTGTCGGTGCTGCCATTCGTCCTCACACTCGGAATCGCACGCACCACAGACGGGAGAGTTGCTATGAATTTACTGTACCGCGCCGGAGGCATGGGCGCGAAGGACACGAAGTACATAGTCCTTGGTAACTGTGGCGGCAGACGAAAGGGTGGCTTGGGAACCACCCCCTATTTTCAATGCAAGTTGTTGGATCGAAAGGCGATCTACTTCTTGGTCGGTTTCTTCTTGTTGCCGAAGCTGGTTTCCACGGAGGCCCCAATACTGGTCAGCATGGCCTTCGCTTCTTCGGAATGTCCACCGGTAGGCACAAGCTCAAGATACTTCTGGAAGGCTTCCGCCGTGCCCGGAACTGCGACCATTTTGTCGCCCTGCAGGGTCGCCTTGCCGAGCATGTTCACGCCCTTCTGGTAGTACGCTTCCGCTCTGGTGGGATCGGCGGCGATGCATTTGTCGAACGCGACAATCGCGTCGTCAGCTTTACCGGCGTTAGTCAAAACGGCGCCGGTGTTGAAGTAAGCCTGCGCTGCTGAACTGGGGTCGGCTTCGGCAGCCAAAGCGTAAGTCTTGACTGCGTCATCGACCTTGTTGGACTTAGCGTATGCCTCTGCCAGGTTGTTGTAGTAGGCATTGAGATTTTTGGCGGCAACGGTCGCATCTTTCTCAGGCGGTGCCGCTTTCCGGATTTCGATCGCCTTGTTGTAGGAGTCAATGGCGGAGGCCAGCCTTTTGTCTTTCTCGGCCTTGTCGGTCTGCTTGGCTGCCGAGAGGCGGTAGTAGTCGCCCAGCTTGAACCAAATGAGGTCACGGCTTGGATCAAGCTGATTGGCTTCCGTCAGCGTCGAAATCGCGGTATCGAAATCGCCGGCATCGGCTGCAGTTTTGGCGGCGTTCAACTTCTCGTTCAGCGATTTGACCGTGCTGACTTCTTTCTGCTGCTTTTGCTGCTGCTCCTGCAATTTCTTGGCTTCTTCAGCAGAAACTCCTTTGCCTTTCAACGCGTCTTCATTTTCCTTCTTGACGTCGAAGTCGTAGGTGTTCTCATCGAGATTGACCTGGAACCCTTTAATGTGGTCCATCTCTTTGTTGGCCTTCATGTCATCAGCAGTCTTGTACAGAGTGACCACGTATTTCCCGGGCGTGAGTCCGAGAGAGAAATACTCGCCTTTCTTGTTGGTTTTGAGCGTGTACTTCTGGCCATTGTCCATATTGGCAAAGACGACAACACCGTCCGCCACCGGAGCACCACTAGCATCTTTGCAAACACCTTTAACCGAGCCGGACTGACCAAAGGCTGGGCAAACACACAGTCCTATTACGAGCAATACGGGTAGAAAGATTGCGAATCGCGTTTTCATTTTGCCTCCCGGCAAACAATCAATTTCGGCGCGTACTGTCCTTCATCCTGCGAACGAGCAGCAACGGCCGTATCATCCGAAACTTCGCGGGTCGAACGATCTTGTTTACTTTGGCACGTAAGGGATCGGGTCGGGCGCTCCAGCCGCCTCAAAGGCTCGGAGGCGCAGCACGCAGCTATCACAGACTCCACAGGCCTGATCCTCGCGGCTATAACATGACCAAGTTAAATCGAAGGGTGCACCCAGTTCAAGGCCAAGACGCACAATCTCGGCTTTGCGCATGGCGATGAGCGGGGTCACGATCTCGATTTGGCCCTCTTTGGTCCCGGTTTTCACGACGTCATTGAATGCCTTGTAGTAGGCCGGACGGCAGTCGGGATAGCCAGAACTGTCGGGCTCGACCGCGCCGATGTATACCTTCCCGGCGCCAAGCACTTCAGCCCAGCTTATGGCGACGGCGAGAAAATGTGCGTTGCGAAAGGGCACGTATGTGACCGGAACGGTGTGGCCGATTGTGTCTGCCTCGGGCACGGAGATTGATTCGTCCGTGAGAGCAGATCCGCCGATCATGCGGAGCGCCTCGTTGCGGACCATGAGCTTGTCGCGAATTCTCAGATGCTGACAGACAGCGAGAAACGATTGCCGCTCGCGCTCTTCGGTGCGCTGGCCGTAGCTGATGTGAACGGCCGCCGCCTCATAGTCGCGCGCCGCCAGCGCCGCGCAGACACAGGAGTCCATGCCTCCGCTCAGCAGAACCACGGCGCGCGGTTTCGTCGGCAATCTTTCTATACCCCCTTCACGGCGGGATCCCAAATGAATTTGTGCAACTGCAGTCCGAGCCTGGCGGAAACGTTGTCTGCGATCATCCACTCGGCAAGCTCTTGCGGGTCGAGCACGCAGTGCGAGCTGTCGCGAGCGCCGGTGGCATCTTTGCCGAATGCGGGAGAAAACAAAACCGCGTTCACCCGCTCGGCCAGGCGGTGTTGCTGCGTGAACTCACACGCAAAAATGTAGTCGGCGCGGCTGCTGAGCACGAACTTGACCTCGTCGTGAGCAGTCAATGCTTCGAGGTTCTCGATACGGAAGGTGTCACCCTCGCCGGAACCGGGGCACTTCACGTCGACGATCTTTACGACTCTTGCAGGTACGTGAGACAGCGGACGCTCACCACTGGTCTCCAACAGAACTTTGTATCCGGCGTCAAGCAACTGCTGCATAAGAGGAACGACCTCGCGCTCCTGCAGCATCGGCTCCCCGCCCGTAAGTTCGACTAGACCGCCGCCTGGGCTGAGGCGCATGACCTCAGAGATTACTTCGTCTGCCGCCATCCTGCGCCCGCCCTGGAAGGTGTACTCACTGTCGCACCAGGTGCAGCGCAGATTGCACCCTGTAAGGCGAACAAACACACATGGCAAACCAGCGTAAGTCGACTCTCCCTGAAGCGATTTGTAGATTTCGGTGATTTGCATAACGGCAGTTGCCAGCACCGGTTACCAGTTTCCAGTTCAGCGTGCTCCTACTGGCACTGGCCGCTGGCGACTCGTTATTCGCTGTACTTGGCGGTCGTTGTATCGGTCTCGAAGACGGTCACGTCTTTCACTCGCACGCGGCCATTGGTCACAGACAGCAGCCGCGTGTTCGATTCGTCATAGAAGTACTTGGCCAGATTCTCCGCAGACGGATTGATCACCGTAAACGGCTCGATCTCGTTGATCATCTGATGATCAAGGCGTTCGATGACGTGCCGCATGACCTCGCGCAGATCCTTGAAATCCAGCAACAGACCAGCCTTATCGAGTTCGCCCCCGGCCAGCGTGACTCGGATCTTGTAGTTGTGGCCGTGCGGATTTTCGCACTTGCCTTTGTAGTTGCGCAGGTAATGCCCGGCAGCAAACGAATCTTCGACGGTAACTTCGAACATGCTATCCCTTGTCGCCCGCGTCAGTGCAGGCGAAAGCTGACTCCACAAATGTCTCTATTGTACCGCGTGAAGAGTGAGCCTCGGTTGGGGCAGATGTGGGAAGGAAGAGTTGCCGGCTTACTCGCAACCGAAGAATTCCTCCACTGTGTGCATGTCGGTGGTCCTTTTGTAGTTCGGCAGGCTTTCGACAAAAACGCGCCCGTATTGCTTCTTCAGAATGCGGTTGTCAAGAAGTACGAGTAATCCACGATCGTGTAGAGACCGAATCAAACGCCCAAAACCCTGCTTCAAGGTGATCACCGCCGCAGGCACCTGATATTGGAAGAACGCGTTACCGCCGCCGGCGTCGATAGCTTTCACGCGGGCTGCAACAACCGGATCACTCGGCACAGCAAACGGCAGGCGATCGATGATCACGCAACTCAACTGCTCGCCTTGCACGTCCACGCCCTGCCAGAAGGAAGATGTGGCGAACAGCACCGCGTTCGGCGTCAGGCGAAATTCCTCGAGTAGCGCACTTTTTGGCGCGTCGCCCTGGCGGAACATCGGGAACTCTACTTCCCCCAGCAGGCGCTGGTGAATCTCGTTCATCTGCGCATAGCTGGTAAAGAGGACGAAAGCGCGGCCGCGAGTCACTTCCAACAATTTGCGGATGCGCTCGGCGGCTTTAGCTGCGAATTGAGGTGTACGGGGATCGGGCAGGTCTGGCGGGACATATAGCAGCGCCTGACTTCCGTAGTCGAAATGCGATGGCAAAACCAATTCGCGGGCGTGCTCGAAACCCAGGCGCTGGCGGATATATTCGAATCCTCCACCGACGGCGAGAGTGGCCGACGTCAGCACGGCGCACTCCAATTTCGACCACAAACATTCGCGCAAGATCGGGCCGACATCGATTGGCGTGGCTTGCACGAAGACGTGCTGGCGGCCTTGAGGAGACTGTTTGCTCTTTTGAGACTCGCCTTGCCTCCTCGTCGATGACGCTCGCCCACGTCTTTCGATCCAGAACACGGTATTTCTGTCGTCGGATTCGAGGGCGAAGCTAAGTTGCATCTGAATTTCCTGTGCGCGCCGGACGAAGTTGAAAATCTCTTCCGGCTTTTGTGGGAGTGCGTCGAGTTCGCCCGTAAGGCGCGTCAATGCCTGATTTAATGCGATGAACTCGTCCCCATTTTCCTCCAGGAATTCACGGCGGGTTTCAAAGGCAAAGCGTCCGTCTCCAGCGGGCAGTACCGAGAAGAACAATTGCGACCGGTCCCGCAGACTGCCGATAGCTCCTGACAGGGACGGGGAAAGCATCCGGTTGTGCTGCATCGAATTCTCAAGGTCGTGCGCGAGTTCTTCGATGCGCAGATTGCTTACCGAAATCCCGAAGTAATTTCCGGCGATATCCTCTAGCTCGTGAGCCTCGTCAAAGATCACAGCCGCAGCTTCGGGCAGAATGCCGGCATCGGGAGCTCCGTCGGCCTGCAACTTGATGGCGAGGTCGGCGAAGAATAAATGGTGGTTGACGATGATGATGTCGCTCTCCATGGCACGGCGCCGCATCTCGGTGATGAAGCATCGCTCCCACTGGCTACATTTCTGGCCGGTGCATGCGTCGGCGCGGGCATCGAGCTTGTGCCAAAGCAGGCTCGCCTCGGGCAGTTCAGCCAATTCCGCGCGGTCGCCCGTGCCTGTGTTCTTTTCCCAGGCGGCGATGGCGCGATACTGCTCAATTTCATCCAGACCGCTCAGCACCGGCTGATCCGTCAGGTCGTAAAGTTTCTTGCGGCACAGATAGTTGTTGCGGCCTTTCATGTAGCAGACCGAAATCCGCGAGTCGGTGCCTTTGTAGAGGGCCTGCTCGAGAAATGGAACGTCTTTGTAGAAAAGTTGTTCCTGGAGGTTCTTGGTTCCGGTAGAAATGATGACGCGCTTACCGGAACGGATCACGGGCATCAGGTAGGCCAGTGTCTTGCCGGTTCCGGTGCCGGCTTCGACGATCAAATGGCGTTTCTCCTCCAGGGCCTGCTCCACGGCTTGTGCCATTTGAAGCTGTCCGCGCCGAAACTCGTACGCTGGATGCGTACGCGACAACACACCGCCCGGCGCGAAGAACTGGTGGAGAGACGCGTCACGCGGGCTCGCAGTGCGATTCGGCGTTGGAGGCGACGCGGGATGCGAAGAAGCAGGCACGAGTCTCTATAATAACGATTCCGGAACTGCCGCATCTGTGACGCTTGATCCGTCGCACTAGTGAACGGAAGATGCGGCAACTTTCGCAAACGAGATCGACTTGAAAATCGCTCACAATTCGTCGGAAGCACCAACGAGCGACGCCTCCATCGCTACGGTCGCCATCGTAGGCCGTCCGAATGTGGGTAAATCGACGCTCTTCAACCGCATCGTGGGATCACGGCGGGCAATCGTGGGCGATGAACCCGGTATTACCCGCGACCGGCTTTACGGCAATGCCGAATGGAACGGGCGGCGATTGCGGATCGTCGACACCGGCGGCATTTTGCCCGAGGACAAAAACCTTATTCCGTCGGAAATCTTCCGGCAGGCTCGAGTTGCCCTCAGCGAATCCTCCGCGATCATCATGGTCGTCGATGGACGATCAGAGCTGGCGGGGCCAGACCTTGAACTGGTGCGGTTGTTGCGAAAGGCGAACCGGCCTCTGTTCCTTGCGGTGAACAAAGTTGACAGCGAAAAACAAGCTGGGCTCGTCAATGATTTTCATCGGCTGGGCGTCGAGCAAATGTTCCCCGTTTCGGCCGAGCATGGACGAGGCGTGGATGACTTGCTGGATGCCGTGGTGAACAGCTTGCCGGCACAAATCACCACAGAGGACACAGGGGACACAGAGCCAGAGGCAAGCGATGCTGACGAGCTAACGACCAACGACCAACGACCGCCCTTAGATCGCCCTGAGCGGGGCGAAGGGGCGGAAGTCAAAGTCGCCATCATCGGGCACCCAAACGTCGGCAAGTCGACACTGCTGAACTGCCTGACGGCTTCGGATCGCGCGATCGTCTCGCCAATTCCCGGCACCACTCGCGACGCGGTCGACGAGGTCGTTGAACGCAATGGCAGAAGTTTTCGATTTATCGACACGGCAGGCATCCGCCGCAAAGGCAAGACTCACCTGATGGCCGAGAAACTCTCGGTGGTGATGGCGCGAAAGCATCTCGAGGCTGCCGACATTGCACTCCTGGTGATCGACGCCACAGAAGGCGTCAGCCAACTCGACGCTTCGATCGCCGGGTATGCGCACGAAAGTGGACGCTCGATCATCATCGTGGTGAACAAGTGGGATCTGATGATGAGCGGCCAGAAGAAATCGGGCCGACCGACCAAGTCAGAGCGCATGCGGGAGTCGAAGCGACCCGGCGACCGCGACGCCTACGAGCAGCAGCTCCGCTACGAACTGAAATTCTTGAGCTACGCACCCATCGTTTTCATCTCGGCCGAGAGCGGCAAGGGCACGGAGAAAATCTTTCCGCTGCTCGAGGAAGTGGCGGCGGAGCGCCGCAAGCGGATTACGACCTCAGAGATGAACCGCTTCCTTGAGCACGTCGACTTCGAGCGCGCATCAGTCCCAGTGCGGCAGCGGGTGAAAATTCTGTACATGACGCAAGCAGCGGTGGCGCCGCCGACGTTCGTGCTCTTCACCCACCGCGCCGTCAAGCTGCACTTCTCGTATCAGCGTTTTCTCGAAAATCAGATCCGCGCAGCCTTCGGATTTCTTGGGACCCCCATCTGGATCAAGAACAGGGCGAGGGATTAGCGCGAGGCGATCAGTGAAACTCGCCGCTGGTCCACGAGGAAGGCAACTCGGAGAATACCGGCGGCGTGCACGCCGTCGAGAACAGGCTTGATCGTTCCCCACCTGGCGCGCATGTCAGCCTTGATGTATACCTTGCGCTCCGTCGCGTGACCCTTCAGGCGATCTGCTAGTTTCGCGGACAGAGTGATGGGGCTGACTTGCTCGGTCCCGAAATATACTTTACCGTCTCGGGTGATGTTGATGATCATCGCGTCTTCGCGGTTGGCTTCGGGCATCGCTACAGGGTGAAGCACCTTCGGCAAATCGACAGAATAGCCGCCGTGATGCACGGGCAGGGTCATAAATATGACCAAAGGAACAAGCATCACCATACACATCACACTCGCAAACTGCAGCGTGTTGAAATCGCTGAAGAGCTTCGGTGGTGTCCGATCTTTCCGCGGCATAGCAACCCCGATCTCACTTCATTTCACCACCCGGCGTGCACAACGGAAGATGACTGCCGTAACATTAGCGGGAAACGCAGATCACTCTCCCTCCAACATACGATCCTGCGTCACCAGCCCGATTCTCTGTACTCCTGCGTGATGTGCGAGGTCGATGACGCTGGCGACATACTGAAAGTCAACGTCGGCGTCTCCACGGACGAACGCAACTTTTTCTACGCGGGTCAAATAAATTCGGGCCAGTCGATCCTCCAGTTCATCCCAGCGCACATCTTCGCGATTGAGCTTGACCGACGGCAACTGGTCTTTCCCTGTCATCACCACCTGGATCACGACTGTTCGCGGTTGTGGCGCGGTCGGCGTTTCTGTCGGATTCGGCTGAGGAATCTGCGCCTTTTCTCCCCACTCCGTTTCCAATGACACGATGAGCATGAATAGAACGATCAACGTCAGCAGCACGTCGATCAGCGGTGTGACATTAATCTGGGGTCTGGTCGGACCTCCGCCTGCCATTGAGAAAGCCATCGAAGTTGCTCCTCTCGGGCACGCGTGTCTGTAAGATCAGACACCTGGCAGGCACCGGGAGTTCCCGCTGTCCGCGCGGGTTTCGGGCGCATGCGTCGGTCAGCGGTTGTGCCGATTTTTGTCATCCAAGGAAAAAAGTGAGTTTCTTCGTTTTGTCCAACGGGAAAGAAACCGTCAACGAGCCGAACTGGTTTGCGTCGCGACCGCTGGACCGTGCATGATGGAGGCACGGTCGCACGTGGAACGCGGACCGCAGCCTCGGACCATGTTTCATTCATTGCGACCTGCTCTCCTTTTCTTGCTTACGATTCTGGCGCACGCCGCCGTCGCACAGGACAACTACGAAATCCAGGTGTACGGAGCCGACACGGTTCAACCGCGCGCGACCATGGTTGAGCTTCACTCCAATTTCACCGTCGAAGGCAGTAAGACGATCGAAGACGGCATGCTGCCCACGAATCACGCTTTGCATGAGACTCTTGAAATCACGCAAGGCGTCAACGATTGGTCCGAACTCGGCTTCTATGTATTTACGAGCATTCCGTCAGACGGCGGGTGGCAATGGGTTGGCGACCACATCCGCCCGCGGGTGCGTGCCCCGGAGGGTTGGCACTGGCCGGTGGGTGCGAGTCTGTCGATGGAATTCGGCTACCAGCGGGCGGCATTCTCGCCCGACACCTGGACGCTGGAGATCCGCCCCATCATCGACAAGAAGATCGGTCCCTGGTATCTGAGTTTCAATCCCACGCTCGACCGTTCATTTCACGGACCGAGCGTAAACCAGGGAGTGGAATTCTCTCCGAATATAAAAGTCAGCTACGACTTCACCAAGAAGATTGCCGGTGGTCTGGAGTACTACGGCACCTACGGGCCGCTTTCGGGCTTCGATGCTTTGCGCGACCAGCAACAGCAATTCTTTCCGACGATCGATGTCGATTTCGGTCCGCAGTGGGAGTTCAACTTCGGGGTGGGCGTCGGGGCGACGCGATCGACGGATCACCTCATCGTCAAGTGCGTCATCGGGCGTCGATTCTCGTGGCCGCAGGGGAAGGGCGCGAAGCTCGATTTGCACCAACCCTGAGTCCCAAAAGGCTAGTGGACTGTCGCATTGAAAACGTTAGCGGTGAGCGAAGTACACCTCCTCTTCGCTTCGCTCAGGGTCGGTGGGCGGACGAATGCGTCCGCCCCTACACTTGCTCGCGTTTAACAGGTCGCTCACGCAGGGGCCGGTGCAGCCGGAGGAAAATCTTGCGGTGGAGGAGTCATCGCGGCCGGAGGTGGAGGATATAGCGCGAGGCTCAAGGCCCTGTAACGGGGCGCGAAAAAGTAGATCGAATAGGCTGGGAAGAAAATGATCGCCGGCACCGAGACCAGCGCGATGACGTAAAAGAGAATCGCGAACAGGATGCATCCCCCGATCACGGCCGCTGTGATGGTAAGAGCATTCCACGTGAGGCCCGCCGCTTTCCCGGCAAGAATGGCTGCTACCGCGAGGGCAGCCGCTGGAATCATGACCACCAGGCCGACGATCAGCCCGGCAATTCCGATGACAATTCCCGCGCCAATTGTAAGCACGACCTTCATGCCGGCGTAAGCCGCGTATCCACCTGTCTCTTGTTGTAAGATCGGCCACAAACGCCGCCACCCTTCGAAAGCATCGATTCCTTCGAGCGCCATTTGTGGGACGACAAAGTCTTTTGTGAACACCTGAGCGACGATCGCTGCCACGAGCCAGATCAGAAACAGGAAGAAGACCGCAATGCCGGCCAGGACCAGAGCCGCGATGTGCTGTCCAGGTTCGCGGAACCATCCCTCGGAATATGCGAGGGCCGCAGGAATCCCCACAATGACGGCCAAGCCCAGCAGCATCACGACGATAAACGCCAACTGCCAGAGGAAGTAGTCCCAGCCTCGCTCCTGTCGGCGAGTCCAACCTTCACGAATGCGGCAGTCTTTTAACAGCACGCTGTCGAACAAAATGAACCGCATCACGCTGCTGATGTAGGTGAGCACAATCCCGAGGATGATTGCGGTGACCACAATAATCGTGATCAGTGTGCCCAGAATCGCAGGATCGATGTGGGGAAAACCTTGCGATAGAAAGTGCTCCGAGGATTTGCCCTGCTGCGGGATGTTGAAGTTGCTGGGAAAGTTGAAGCCTCCGCTGGATCCAGACTCGCCAGCGAGCAAACCGACGAGAGCCAGCTTCGTCCACTGCCAGAAACGAAAGGGTTGGAAAAGTTGCCGCTTGGTGTGCTGGAACGCGAGCGAGATCGCATCTACGGCGGAGATGGGCACGTTCACCTCGGCGTGGAACGCTCCAAGGTACAGCGAACTGCGGCGAGGAGCAAACTATTTCCTAAGTGAAATCGTTGTTGTTGCAGACTCTAGTCTATTCGTAACGCAACGCTTCAACTGGATCGAGCTTCGATGCCCGTAACGCGGGCACCAGGCCACTAATGACGCCGACAAACAGCAGCGCTGCGGTCGAGAGGAAAACGGTCATCATCGAGATTTTTAGGTGGATGTCGCCCTGTCCGGAATCGTCTTCAAACAGTGGCCCCATCATCGGCAGAGTGCCCACCGCCCACGCGATTACGTAGGACAGAAGCACACCGATCGCTCCGCCCAGCAGCATGATCAAGAGAGTCTCGGCAAGGAACTGGAGTTTGATATGACGTTTGCGCGCACCCAAAGCGCGCCGCAGGCCAATTTCGCGAATCCGTTCATCGACCGAAACGAGCATGATATTCATCACACCGACGCCTCCGATGCCGAGCGTCAGTGTTCCGATGAACGTGAGCAAAACCTGCAGTCCGATCGTCAGAGCATCAATCACGGGACGAAACTCGTCGCGCCCAAACATCTGGAACGCTTTCGGATCCGTGGGTGAGAAATTCTGCCTTTCCGCCACCGCAGCTAGCACTTGCGCCATGGCTTTCTTCTCGAACTGCGGAGCGATGGGTTCAAACACCATCACTGCCGCGTACCGCGTATTCCACAAATCGCCGGCCGCAGAATATGGAATCCACGAAGACTCGTCGTCGCTCGAGAAATAATTGCTGAGCTGAATCTTCCGCGCCATCACGCCGACGACAGTGAATCGGACGCCGGAGACTTGTACCGTCTCTCCGACGGCGGGGCGTCCGCTGAAGAGCTGTTCTTTGAGGCGCCCACCGAGGAAAATCACGCGCCGGCGCTCAAGTTCGTCTTCGGCGTTGAGCCAGCGGCCTTCCGACGGGACTTCGTTACGCATCTCGCCGTATTCGGGGCATACCCCGCGCACGGGCGCAGTCCCTACCATGCGGTCTCCGTAAGCGATGCCGGGCCTGCGCACAGTTTCGAGGCACACATGCTTCACCAGCGGAGCCGTGGCCTTGACCATATCCAGGTCTTCTTTTTCGAGCACGACCTTCTTGCCCGCCCGTTGTCCTCCCGGCTGCTCGCTGGTCTGCTGCGGCCAGCAGATCACCACGCTCTTCCCAAACGCATCGAAGCCATGGACGAGTACGCTGCGGAAACTGCTACCGTAGGCGATGAGTAGCGTGACCGTCGCGATGCCCCAAACGATACCCAGCATCGTCAGCAGGCTGCGCGTGACATTGCGCTTGAGTGCGATCCAGGCTTCGAGAATGATTTCAATCAACATTCGTAATCCAAAGCGAACTTACCCGCCAGCTTCGTAACGCAACGCTTCGATGGGATCAATCGACGCCGCCCGCTTGGCGGGATAGAGCGCCGCTCCTACCGCAATCGCGCCCAACAATCCCGCCGCGGTCAGTCCCGAACTCCAGCTCGGAACCAGCCCAGCGAAGAAATCTGGCATGGGCAGCATGTTCACCAGCGCGCAAAATCCGAACGCGATGCCCAGGCCGATTCCTCCGCTCAGGAGAGCGATGATCAGCGCTTCCATGAAGAACTGCCGCAGAATCGTCCCCGCCGGAGCGCCAATCGCCTTGCGTACGCCAATCTCGCGTGTCCGCTCGCGCACGGCGACCAACATGACGTTCATGACTCCGAT
>Ga0335078_10008294_pt1 | contig 15444 bp, 13 predicted proteins | sample Lox_Sample_32_FD_206711 | JGI IMG/M metagenome (GOLD analysis project Ga0335078, IMG submission 206711) | Soil microbial communities from Loxahatchee National Wildlife Refuge, Florida, United States - Lox_Sample_3.2 | ecosystem: Environmental > Terrestrial > Soil > Wetlands | place: USA... | reverse complement strand
AACAGCCGCCGATGGTGACAGAAGCGGGGCAAAAGGCGCCGCGCGGGCGGGCTGGCCGGGACGACCAATCCCGGGTGCGTTTTGAAATCACCGACAAGACCATCGATTTTCTGGGATTTCGCGCGCTCAAAGAGCTGATGGGCTCGCTGGGCAAGAGCAGTATGGGGCGGCACGACACGCGGGATCTGGCCACCGGCGTGGAAACCTCTGCGGCGTCCAAACCCTATGAATTTGGCGACACCCTGAACCTGGATATCGGGGCCACGCTTTTCAATGCCGTGCGCCGCAACGGGCCCGGTCTGCCCATCGAGCTGGAGCACAGCGACCTGCGCGTGCACCAGTGCGATTACCAGAGTTCTTGCGCCACGGTGCTGCTGCTAGATTGCAGCCACAGCATGATTCTGTACGGGGAAGACCGCTTCACCCCTGCCAAGCGCGTCTCCATGGCGCTTTCGCACCTGATCCGCACGCAGTATCCCGGCGATTCACTGCACCTGGTGCTGTTCCACGATACGGCGGAAGAGCTGCCGCTGGCGGAACTGGCGCGTGTGCAGGTGGGCCCGTTCTACACCAATACGCGCGAGGGCTTGCGGCTGGCGCGCCGCATCCTGTCTCGGCAGAAAAAAGATATGCGGCAGATCGTGATGATCACCGATGGAAAGCCCTCGGCGCTGACTCTGGAGGACGGCCGCGTCTACAAGAACGCGTTCGGACTGGATCCCATGGTGGTGAGCGAAACGCTGGACGAAGTGGCGCGCTGCCGCCGCGCGGGGATCATGATCAATACGTTCATGCTGGCCAGCGACTACGCCCTGGTGCGATTTGTGCAGAAAGTGAGCGAGATGTGCCGCGGGAAGGCCTACTTCACCACGCCGCACACCCTGGGGCAATATTTGCTGATGGATTTTCTGGCCAAGAAGACGCGGCACATTCATTAGAGCGATGCCGAAGAATTCATTTCGTTGCCATCCCGAGTTTCGAGATTTTGGGGCCAGGGGTTTGCTTCTCATGCCATGCAAGCAAGATTCTCACCCCGGCGGATACCGCGGGGTTGGGAATGACCGTCTTACGGGAGCCTGCCTGGCAGGCGAAAAAAACACGGTCAGAACGGCACGGAGCGTTGCCACCCCCTGTTTCCGACAGGGCACAAATACCGTGCTCTACGGATAGATGACCGGGAACGGAATTCGCTAGAATCGTAGACGAATGCTGAAGAAACTCATGCGTGCGCTGCACGGCTGCTGCCCGGAGATGCTCCAGGCGGGGGCCGAGGCTCCGGAAATCGATCTGCCGGACACAGACGGCCGGCAGGTGACGCTCTCGGAACTGGTGAGCAAAGGCCCGGTGGTGGTTGCATTTTACAAAGTGTGCTGCCCGGTGTGCCAGTTCACGCTGCCCTACCTGGAACGCATTCACCGGGCTTACGGAAGTCATAAGGTTACCATCGTGGGCATCTGCCAGGACGAGGCCGGAGAAAGCAAGGATTTCGGCACCGAGTACGGCCTCAGTTTCCCCTCGTTGATTGACGCCGCCGGCTACCCCGCGTCAAACGCTTACGGGCTGACCAATGTGCCGTCGATTTTTCTGATCTCACCGGAAGGAAAGGTCGCCGTCAGCTTTTCAGGATTCGACAGGCAGGGTCTGGAAGAGATCTCCGCAGCATTTGCAAAACAAGTGGGCGTGCGCGCGGCCCCGGTCTTCCAACCCGGCGAAAGCGTACCCGATCACAAACCCGGTTGAGGCTCGAAAAATTAGGTCCCGTGCGGACCTTCCTGCAAACGATCAAGTCTGAATGGAAGTCACGCAGGGCGCTGCCCCGCATTCTGTTCACCCTCGAGGGGCATCCAGAACGGTTAGGCCGCGTGGACCAGCTCGGCGTGCCTCGGAACGGCAACGGCACGCTGGAGAAGGATATGCATCGCGGGACCGTTGAAACGTACGGTGACCGCGGCGGGATCCACTTCCGCGCTCAATTCGTGACTGCGGAAAATCCAATCCTTGCGGGTGATCTGGGAGGACTTTTCCCCTGTCCGGTCCAGTTTGGCCGATGCCGCGGGCCCGCACACCGTGACGCGATGCGGTTCAACCCACAGTTCCAGGGTGCCCGGGCCAAAACAGGAGAGGTTTGTGGTCAGGCAGACGCGATGGTCCTGCACAATCGTGCCGCAATCCATGGGCTGCAGGACGTCTGCCTCCGCCAGGCTCCAATCTTCGATTTCATGTCCTCTCATACCGCCGCGACCTTCGTAGAGAGCGAAGGCCCGCCAGGAAACCGCGTCGTGAATTTTCTTCTTCAGCGCGTCGGGGGCCGGCGGCATGATTCTCACCTGATGCGTGCGTTGGAATTCGGTGACCTCGGCGATGGCTTTCATTTGGCACCTCCGCGCTGCTTCCCGCGTCTAGAGTACGCATAGCGCGGCGCGCGAGGGCAAACTATGACTGGCGTCACCTCAGCAGGTGACGTCGATCACCGCGTTTTTGCGATCATGGTGCTAGAAGGAAAGTGAATCAGAAGAAGGGCTGGAGGAGCTCCGACTCGATTGAAGTTTGCGGCATGCTTCGTCGGGGCTAGCGAGACCGCCGGCAAATGCCGGCACAGAGCGAGGCGGGTAGCAGCAGGAGAAGTCCCGCATCGCTCCATGGGGGCAGTGGAGGCGTCCGAAGCGTACACGAAGCGCCCCAGGGTTATGGCGCTCCGGCCTTGTCAGGCCGGTTCGGCTTCGGCGATGGCCACTGCCCCTCTGTTTTTGATCTCAATGTCCCGCCGGGCAAAGTCGCCGCAGAGCCCATTCCGCTCGAGCAATGCGGAGGCCGGACCATGAAGACCAAAGCGTCCTGGAAACCGATCGGTCATTCTGCGAACAAATGGCGGGAAGCCATGCACCGCAGGAAACTGGTCTTGAACACGGCGAAGACCGGCGGTCCGAGAAGGAAGAACCGGAACCGGAATCCGCTGGCGGCTTGAACCGTGCCTAGAACTGCTCCTCGGCGGCGATGGGCTTGCGGTGTTTGGGCGGCCTGCGGCGCTTGTCGGGGATGATACGCTCGACCGGCGGCTGGCCGGCAAGTGTGCGCGCGGCGCGGCGCGCGGCCTGGCCCTTGTTGAATTTGCGCCGCTTCTTCGCTGATCCCATTTTCGCGGCCACAGTCCATTCCAGGCGTCCGCCCGCGGTCAGGTGTGGTGCAGGCGTGCCTGCTCCTCCGGCGGCAGCGCGGCAATCCAGGCAGCTTCCTCTCCCGGCTCCGGCAGGATACGCCCCAGTTCCGCCATCTGGCTGGAGGGCAGTTCATGGAGGTACACCCAGACGTTGGCCTGGGGCAGCTCGGAGATTCGGCTGGTTTCCTGCTGAATGGACACGATGAGCCGGCGCTTCACTTCCCTGGAGCGTCCCGCGCGAATCTCCCCACGCACAAAAATCTGCCCGTGCTGTGCGGCCACGCCTCCGACGAAATGATCGCCCCGCGGCAGTTCGTGAAAGAACACCTGGGCGAAACCACGAGGGGCGCCGGTGGCTTCGCTATGGAGGCGCGTGATTTCGCGGGCCAGCACCGCCTTCTGCTCCTCGCTGAGGATGTCTTCAGGAATCATCAGGGTGTAGGTGGGCATAAGCCGCTCCTTACGAAGCAATTTCGGCCACAGATGCGGGCGGCGAGAGGCTCCGCGCCGCCGAGTGTGCCAGAGAGGAAGCGGGCAGGGCAAGTGTGCATGAGCGGGCCAATCGCGCTAGAATCCCGGATTCATAGAAAAGCCGGCGAAGGGGAGAATCCTCGCAATGATACTCAAACGGGCACAAGCATGCGGATTATGCCTGAGGTGCATCGGCTTACTGTTCTTCGCGGTCATGGTGGCGGCCGGCCCAGCCGTGGCGCAACGTGCCGTTCCGCGGGACCCGGCAGAGCCCGCGCAGGCGAAGCCACAACCGAGGATTTTACCGCGGCCTGCGGGACCCGTTCTGCGGGCAGCAGTGGATGAAAAATCCATGAAGGCCCTGATCGAAAAGCTGGTGGCCTGCGGAACACGCCTGACGCTTTCTTCGTGGACGGATGCGAAACGCGGCATCGGGTGCGGGCGCGACGTGGTGGTGGGGCGGTTCAACGAGATTGCGAGGGATTCCGGTGGGAAGTTGAAAGTGGTGGTGGACAAGTTCGAGTCCCAATCGGCGCGGACCGGGGAGAAGCCCGTTCCCCTCGAGAACGTCTACGCGATTCTTCCGGGATCGGACCCCACGTTTGCAAAAACAGTGTTTCTCGTCTCCGGACACCTGGATTCGCGGCCGTCCAACACCATGGACGCGCAGGCGGACGCTCCGGGCGCGGATGACGATGCGTCCGGAGTCGCGGTGAGCGTGGAGTGCGCGCGCCTGCTGAGCAAAGCGGGCGCGAAGGGACACGGGACCTATCGCGCGACGCTGATTTTCGCGGTGGTCTCCGGCGAGGAGCAAGGATTGCTCGGCAGCACGCACATGGTGGACTGGCTGAAGCAGCAGGGATACACGGTGGGCGGCATGCTGGATGACGACATCGTGGGTGCGGACCCTGCTCCGGGCGCACCGCATCGTGTGCGTTTATTTTCAGGAAACGGCGAGGTGGACGACGCGGATTCACCTTCGCGGGAACTGGCCCGGGCGGTGGAAGAGATTGACGGGCGCGCGGCCATCCGCATGATTTTCCGGGTGGACCGTTTCGGGCGGGGCGGGGACCACTATCCTTTTTACAAGGCGGGGCTGCCAGCGGTGCGGTTTACGGAGCCGCTGGAGGATTACAACCACCAGCACCAGACACCGCGCACCGAGAACGGCGTGGACTATGGAGATGAGGTGAAATATCTGAACTTGGCGTTCCTGGGCGACGTGGCGCGGGACAATGCGGAAGCGTTGCGGCAACTGGCGCTCGCGCCGCTTGCGCCGACGAATGCGAAGCTCACTGGAGCGGTGACCCCGGACGCGAAGGTATCCTGGGCGGCGGAAGACGATGCGGAGCGGGCCGGGTTCGAGATTCTGTGGCGGGAGACGACGGATCCCCGGTGGACGGTCTATGATTTTGCCACAGCCGCGGGGCAAGTGGTGCTGAAGGGCGTTTCCACGGACAATCACTTCTTTGCGGTGCGCGCCGTGGGGAAAAGCGGCGCGCGGTCCCTGGCCGTGCCCACGGAAATCGAACGGAGACCGCCGCCCGCGACCGCGCCGGCAAAACAGTGATCCTTGGCCGGGATTCCGGAACTGACCTCGCCGAATCCGGGGCGTTTCTTTCGCGGCGGGATTCGGACTCTCTCCTGGAGCAATCTCCGCGGCGGCGCTGTTGAGGGCGAAGGCCCGGCGTCCTGTGCTGCTTACCCGCGCCGCCGGCATGAGGACTGCACCTCGTGCTGGGAGAAGCGCTAGAACACGCGGCCAAGTGCAAAAAACCACTTGGCGTGTCCGGTGTCTCCCACGCTGCCGCCGATGAAGATGGGCCCAATCGCCGTCTCCGCGATTGCCCCTGCGGCGCCGTCGGTGGGGAGCCGGCTGATTCCCGGGGCGTTGAACATTTTCCCAACCTCATAAAACGAAACCGCGTACACGGATTTGCCGAGGAACGGCGGGAGGGTGAAGATGGAGTGCAGGTACCCCGCTCGGAACAGGTAGTACTGATCGCTGCGCAGCTCATTTTGGCCGTACGCATACCAGCCGGCCGTCCCACCAAGAAGGTATTGAGGAATGCCGGTGTGGTCGTAGCCCACTGTGGAGCCGCCTTGGGCGGTGAGGAACACAGAACCCGGCCGGGAAACGGGCTTGAAAAACTCAGTTCGCAGATCGAGAGCCGGAAATGCCGAAGCCGCTTGGGGGCTGGTGTCCACCCAGTGGAAATTGAAGTCCGCGAGATAACCGCGGCGCGGAATGATTGGATCGTCGAGGTGATCGGTAATGAAACGAAACCGCGCTGCGCCGACTCGCCCACTTACTGAAGAAAACTCAGGGGTGCCCAGTTTCAGGGTCGCATCCAGGTAACCAATGTCGTAGCCGACCCGGACCTCGCTGAAACGGCTGACCGCGTATCCGATGTCCAGCCCGAAGTCCGCGTTCTCCAAACGGTAATCGGCCCTGGGGTCGCCGTTTGAATAGATCCTCTGCTGCGAATCGCTGGCATTCATGTGCGGCGCGATGAACCATCGAGAGGAGTGGGTGAAGGGCTTGTAGAGTTCGCTGGAAATGCCATAGGTATTTCCAAACTGGAAATCGGTGCGCAATTCGGAGCGATACCCGGCCAGATCCAGGATGGTCAACCGCCCTCCCAGGGTGAAGGTGACGTGATCGGGTTGCGAGCCATCGACTTCAAAGGCAGGCTGCAAGACCGGCGGGGCGTACCCCTTTTCGTGGACGGTGACCAGCAGGCCGACCTGGCCGTCGTTCTGAGTCAAGCCATAAGACACGCTGTCAAACCTGCCAATCCCAGTCAGGCGGGTCAGCAGGGTGTCCAGTTCGGAGGTTTGAATCGGCTTGCCCACCAGGGGCTGGAGAAATTTCTGGATTTTCTGATCGAAGTCCGGGTTGCTGCCTTGCACCTTCACAAACTGAGGAATGCCGACCGCGCCTTTCTTGCGCGCGGCGCGCTGCGCGAGGTAATCGGCCCAGGCGGCGTCATCCAAAGCGTAGGGCCGCAAGATGGTTGATTTCGCTTCGGCAGCCTGCATGCCCTGGGCAATCAACGCCTCCGCCTTCCCGTAATCCAGGCTGCTGAATTTCTCGACATCCACTTTGACCACCAGGTCCGCGCCCGCCATTCCCCGGACTTCCGTATTGGCAATTCCGACGGTGATCGAACGCCCGAGAACGCCGAACAGTGATTGAATTTCATCGGCGGTGGCCGGAGAGACCTGAAGATGAACGCCAATCACGACGTCAGGCCCCATTTCGCGTACCAAGTCCGTGGGCAGGTTATCCACCAGGGCGCCGTCCACGTACAGACGGTCTCCGTCTCGAACGGGAGAAAATACCGCGGGCAGAGACATGGTGGAACGCAGGGCCACGCCGATAGGTCCGGTTTCGAAGACATGAGCCTTTCCCGATATCAAATCCGTGGAGACGCAACGGAAGGGGATGGGCAGGTCGTCGAAGGATTTGACCGTCGAGTAGGGCAGCGTTTCATGGTCAATAATCAAGCTGATCTGATGCCCCGCATTCAAACCGGGAGGGAGGGACACCCCTCGCCGGAAGCCCAGGGACAGATCATTGGGAATGGCGCGCGCATCCTCTTTGCGCCGGAACGACAGGTCCCCGTAAGGCGTTCCACCACCAATGATGAGGGGCCAATCAATCCCTTTTACGAGACGTTCGAGCTCATCGGGACTCTGGCCAGTCGCGTACAGGCCGCCCACCAGGCCACCCATGCTGGTTCCAGCGACGTAGTCAACGGGAATGTGGTGTTGTTCGAGCCACCGGAGCACGCCGATGTGGGCCAGGCCGAGGGCGCCGCCGCCCTCGAGCGCAACCCCAATCTTTAAACGCTTTGTGGCGGATGGACCGCTCTGCGCACCGGCGGCCGCCACCGACAGGAATATCGCCAGGAGAGCGAAGACAATCCTTGCCCTTGAAATATAAGGAAACAAGCAACTGCCCTCACACGGATCAGTACGAATCATTGGGGCCCCCAGTCTCCTCTTTGCAGGTCATCATCCCAAACAATCGGGCCGACGGCGCTCATGCTGCCGGCCTAGAAGGATCTTTCCACCATTCACAGAACGCGAAGGCCGCCGTGGACGCAGCCGTCAGAGAAAAGAGCAGATTCGCCAAAGCCTTTCGATTGCTGTGCCACGCCAGGCGGTGAATTCCCTCCAGCGAGAGCCAGGTCCTAGCGCAGATTTCCGCAATCGGACCACTTTACACGGAGTGAACACTCTGCGATTCTTGCGGGCCTCCGCAACCTCCCCACACAGTCCCGCCGAGACACACTTCCCCAGAATCATCGATCTCGTCCAAACGGACGCGGTCCGGGCCGCCAGAAACTTTAGGTCGCGGCGGCTTGCCAGGAGACTGTCAAAAGTTACAGAGCCCTGCAGGTCACGGTGGGTTGAAGACCATTGAGGCGCCCATCAGAGAGTGGTCGCTGGGAACCACTATCTCTCACTACCGCATCCTGCAGAAGCTCGGCGGGGGCGGCATGGATGTGCTTTACGAGGCCGAAGACATCCGCCTCCATCGTCACGTCGCACTGAAGTTTCTTCCGGAAGGGATGACCCACGACCACCAGGCACTGGAACGTTTCCAGCGCGAGGCGCAACGCACGGAGCAGTGGAAGTCAGAGGGCTTATGACCAAGCCGTCAGATAGACGCCTTAACTGACTTCGAATTGCGGTGGCCTGCGCTGACCTGTAACTTTTAACAGTCTCCCCCCGGGCCTCCCCGGCTTAGAATTCGCGTCATCCCAGGTCGCACTTGTGTGGACGATACTGAGAACTACGGAAGGATGTGTCGCGGTGGGACCACGTCGTGAGATTGTCGCGGCCAGCGTAAATCGAGGAGTTTCCACTCCATGCAAGTGAGTCTGATTACTGTCATCTGGTCCATGAGTGCGTCAGCGTGCCTCACGCTTGCCGCGATTCATTTACTGATCTGGGCCAAGGATCGCGCGGCCGTGGCCAATTTGGTTTTTTCTCTGCTGGCGATCGCGACGGCTGCCTGGACGTTTTGTGAATTGTGGATGATGCGAGCGGATACGCCGTCAGAATTCGCGACGGTGCTGAAGTGGGGACACGTGGCCGTGTGGCTGCTGATTGTGTCCCTCGTCGTGTTCGTACGGAATTTCCTGAAGGCCGGGCGACCCTGGCTCGCATGGACGGTCTGCGGCCTCCGGACACTACTTCTCCTTGTCAATTTTCTGGTGGGGCAGAATCTCAACTACCGCGAGGTCACCCGTCTCGGGCACATGAGGCTTCTCGGTGAATCCGTTGCGATCCCCGAGGGTGTGCCGAATCCCTGGATCCTCCTGGGCCAGTTAAATTTAGTGATCCTCATCATTTTTCTCGCAGATGCCACCGTCACTGCCTGGCGGCGTGGCGACCGCCATCGTGCATTGGCCCTGGGCGGAAGCGTTGTGTTCTACACACTGATCTCTACCGGTCAGACGCTGTCGGTATTCTGGGGAGTCGTCCGCGTACCATACGTGGGCACGGTATTCTTTATGGGTGTGATCGCAGTGATGGGCTACGAGTTGAGCAAGGACGCAGTCCGCGCGCCGCAACTCGATCGCAAGTTGCAGGTGAGTGAGGCGGGGCTGCGTGAGAGCGAAGGAAGAATGAGCCTGGCCGTCGAAGGCGCTGAATTCGGCATTTGGATCCGGGATCTCGCGCGGAACGAAATCTGGGCAACCGACAAATGGCGCGCCTTATTCGGCTTTGCGAAGTCGGAACGGCTGGAGCTTGACCGCATCCTCGAGCGGTTCCATCCCGCGGATCGCGATGCGTTCCGCATGGCAATCGAGAAAGCCACCGAAGGCGACGGCAGATACGAAGTGGACTATCGAGTGGTGCTTCCAGACGGCCGGATGCGCTGGATCGGCTCTCGCGGTCGCGTCGAGTTCGACGACGCCGGCAAACCGATGATCATTCGCGGCGTATCACAAGACATTACCAAGCGAAAAGAAGCTGAGCAGGAGGTACAGACACTTCAACAAGAGATTGCACATGTGGGCCGCGTCTCCATGCTGGGCCAGCTCGCCTCGGCGCTGGCGCATGAGATCAACCAGCCGCTCGCCGCGATCTTGCGCAATGCGGAGGCGGCAGAGCTTTTCCTGCAGGATCCATCGCCGGATCTGGACGAAATCCGCGCCATCCTCGCCGACATTCGCAGCGACGACCAGCGTGCCGGCAGTGTGATCGACCGCATGCGCGGCCTGCTCAAGCGGCACAACCTCGTTCGAAGACCCGTTGATGTTGGCGAACTCGTTGGAGGGGTAATTGCCCTGGTGCGTCCCGATGCCGCGGCACGGCACATCACACTGAGGGTGACCATGGCCAAGGATCTGCGGCCCGTGTGCGGCGACCCCGTGCATCTCCAGCAAGTGCTGTTGAACCTCATCGTCAATGGCATGGATGCCCTCGGCGATATATCGGGAAAAAACCGGCACGTGAATGTCACCGCGTCGCTCGACGGGCCGGGGAGCGTCGAGATCGCCGTGAGCGACTCCGGCCCCGGCATTTCCGCCGATAAGCTCACGCACATTTTCGATTCCTTTTTCACGACCAAGCCGGAAGGAATGGGCATGGGCTTGCCAATCTCCCGCACAATCATTGAGGCGCACGGCGGGCGGCTCTGGGCGGAGAGCAGCAATGGGAGTGGGGCATCGTTTCGATTTACGCTCCCGATCGCAGGCGAGCACCCCCCGAAATGAGTGCGCCCACTATTCACGTCGTCGATGATGATGGCAGCTTTCTTACCGCCATCTCGCGGCTGCTCCGGGCCAACGGATTCTCTGTAAGGACCTATTCGTCAGCGCATGAATTTCTGGCGCAACGGGATGCGGATTTGCCGGGCTGCGTGCTGGCGGACTTGCGGATGCCTCAAATGAGCGGGCTCGATCTTCAATCTGCGCTCGGGCAGACTTCCAATCCGCTGCCGATTCTTTTTTTGACTGGGCACGGCGACATTCCCTCGACCGTGCGCGCCATGCGCGATGGTGCGGAGGATTTCCTGGAAAAGCGTGCGCCTAAAGCGAAGGTGCTGGACGCGGTGAAGCGCGCCCTTGCCCGTGATGCCCGTGAACGCGATACGCGCACCCGGCAGCGCGCGTTGCGCGCGCGCTTCGACGCGCTTACCGCAAGGGAACTGGAAGTGCTTTCCCACGTTGTGCAGGGACGACTCAACAAACAGATTGCAGGAGATCTAGGCATCCACGAGCGGACCGTCAAGCTGCATCGCACCGCGATCACCACCAAGCTGGGTGTGCAGTCCGTGGCCGAACTCACGCGACTGACACAGGAAGCGGGAGTGTTTCCCGAACCCGCTCGGACCTTCCCCAAAGGGCAGTAGCCCGCATTACCGCTCCTTTCCTAAAGTGTTCGTCGGTTCCCGGATGGCGCGCGAGCCAGCCGGCAAAATGACGGCGGAGCAGTCTGGAGGAGCTCTCCAATGGCCAAACAAAACGATGACAACGGCACGAAGCGTCTAAAGACAAAGCACTACGAAAAGGAGTTGAGGCGGCTCCAGGCTGAACTCTGCAAGCTGCAGGAGTGGATCAAATACAAGGGCTTGCGCATCATGGTGGTCTTCGAGGGGCGCGACGCCGCCGGGAAGGGCGGGACCATTCGTGCCATCACGGAGCGCGTGAGCCCCCGTGTATTCCGTCTGGTTGCCTTGCCCGCTCCTTCCGACCGCGAAAAGTCTCAGATGTACATTCAGCGCTATATGGCCCACTTTCCGGCCGCCGGTGAAATCGTGATCTGGGACCGCAGCTGGTACAACCGCGCCGGAGTGGAACACGTGATGGGATTTTGCTCGAAGGAGAATTACAAGAAATTCCTGGAAGTCTGCCCCATCGTCGAACAGCACATCACAAACTCCGGGATCATCCTCATCAAGTACTGGCTGGAGGTCGGGCAGGAGGAACAGGAGCGCCGCTTCAAAGCGCGCATCAAGGACCCGCTGCGGCAATGGAAGCTCAGTCCAATGGATCTGGAATCGTTCCGGCGGTGGTACGACTACTCCCGCGCCCGCGATCGCATGCTGGATGCAACCGACACCAAGCATGCTCCCTGGTACGTCGTCCGTTCCGACGATAAGAAGAAAGCGCGGCTCAACTGTATCTCGCACCTGCTAAGCATGATCCCTTACGGCAAGGCTCCGCGAGAGAAGGTAAAGCTGCCCAAGCGTTCAAAGAAGCGCCGCTATGACGACGAAGCGACAATGAAGCGGAGGCACTTCATCACCGAGAAGTACTGATCGCTGCTCATCGGCGAGAGTGTTTGCAGGCCGTCAATGATCGCTCTGAGTTGCGCGCGATTCCGAATTCATTGCGGCGGCGGATTGTGAAGCTGCACCGCACCGCGATCGCCACCAACCCGGGTGTGCCGTCCATCGCCGCAATCCACAATTACGCAGGAATCGGGCAACTTTCCTGCGCCCGTGCAAACCTTCCCCAAAGGGCAGTAGCCCGCATTTTCAGCCAGTGTCTATAGTGCTCATCGGCGAAGAACATGAACCTGTCGATCGGGAGCCATCAAAAAGCCTACTTTGTTATCGCGGTCCTTCTGTCGGCGGTGATTCTGCCTGCGAGATGTGCGGCTCAATCGCAGGTTACAAGCGACGATGCGCAACAGTTGCGGAAGCTTCTTGAGCAGATGCAGGCGCAAATGAACAAGATGCAGGCGGAAATTGAGCAGCTCAAAAGCGGGAAGAGCGAGGCTTCCGTTGGGCAGCCTACAACTACTGCCGCTCCTACACTTAATCCTGCAGCGGCAACTTCTTCCGCTGAGCAAGCGGGCACAATCCAAACTGCGACACCTCCCCGTGAAGGGCCTACCTCCCAGCACGTCGGAGCAGAGACTGCCCGGCGGCAGGAGTTCTCGGAGGACAAAGTCGCGGCAGCGCAGTTTAACAACGTTCCGCTGGACCCAAAGTACGACGGATTCTTCCAATTACCCGGAACCCAAACCATTCTAAGAATCGGCGGATACTTTAAGACAGACTTTATCCGCGACTTGAAGCAACCTGGAACCACGGATGCGTTTGTACCGTCATCCTTTCCTGTTCCACAAGTATCAGGCGTGTACAATTCGACGACTTCGATCCGACCCACCCGACTGAGCCTGGACTTTCGGATTCCCAACACCGGGGCCGGTGATGTGCGTTTCTACGTGGAGGGTGACTTCTTTGGAACGAATTCGACCACACCTAGACTCCGCCACGCTTACGCTCAAGTAGCGAATTTCCTCATCGGGCAAACATTCTCGAACTTTATGGACCCGGATGCCTCCCCGGATACGCTCGACTTTCAAGGTCCCAACGGGATCGTTAACCTCCGCAATCCTCAGTTCCGCTATGGCATTGCCCTAACGCCCAGCACGGCCCTGTATTTTTCCGTCGAAAAGGCCAGTTCCGATGTGACCTTTTCGACTCAACAGTTTAACGTTCAACCCAACAATCCAGCTCCCGATGGCGTCGTTCGCCTTCGCCAGGAATTTGAACGCGGCCACTTTCAGGTAGCCACAATATTCCGGGACATTGCCGCCTTCGATTCCAACGGGAAGACCGGTTCGGTGTTTGGCTGGGGGGTGAACACATCCCTCGCCGTTCGGACTCTTGGCAAAGACAATGTGGTATTTGCCGTCGCCGTGGGCCACGGGGTATCGAGGTATATCCAGGACACGTCGGGATTAGGCATCGACGCTGAAGTGGCGTCCTCAATTAATCCCCATTTGGTGGCGACACCTGCGGTGGGTGTCGACGGGGCATACCAGCATTACTGGCTGAACAAATTACGCTCCAGCGCCGTCTATTCGTACGCGGCAGTAAACAATACTGAACGCGCGCTACCGACGACATACAATCACGCGGCGTACATGGGCGCGAACCTCATCTGGAATCCGATCGGGTCTCTAAACGTCGGCGGCGAGTTTCTGTATGGCTGGAAAATGTTGCAAAGCGGCCAAAAAGCAAATGACCCACGAATTCAATTCAGCGCGAAATACAGCTTCGTGAAAGTGGATCCAGACTTACCACTCGCTACCAAGCAAAGTCCCCAATGCTGCCTCAAATGAAGAAGAACGAAGAGGGCTCGCTGACCACAAACTGCCGGTGGAGCGTACCATGACGCGAAGATTCATTCAGATAACTGTGCTGGTCACTTTGATCGCGGGCGCAATCCGTCTCTGCCGTGCCCAGACGAGTTCAGAACTAAATGCCTATTTCCAGCAAAACGTCGGGCTGAGTCAGGATCAGATTGCAGCTATCCGGGGCGGGCAGGCGGTTACGAAGGCCGCGAAGTCCCGCATTCCCGATGAGATTTTCGTGTTCGGCGCGGTCTACGTCAAGGCGCGTCCGGAACGATATCTCACACTCGCCTATGATTTTGACCGCCTTCGCAAGATCCCAGGGTACGAGGCCATCGAGAAATTCAGCAATCCCCCGCAACTCTCTGACCTAAAGGGGTACACCTATGACAGCGAGGATATAAAGGCGCTGAAGAAGTGCAAACCGGACGATTGTCAGCTCCAGGTGCCCGCCAGCAGTATCGAAGCGCTTCAGAACTCCGTTGATTGGTCCGCTCCCGACGCGGAGGCAAAGTTGAATCAGTCTCTCCACGAGATTGTGATCAAGCGTCTGCTCGCATATCAAAAGGACGGGAACAAAGTGTTGGGAGTTTACAACGACAAGGAAAACCCCACGAATGTGGCTGAGCAATTCAAATACATGCTCAGCTATAGCCAGCTCTTGCCAAAAATACTGCCGGATTTCTGTAACTACCTTCTCGACTATCCCAAATCCAAGCTTGCTAACACCGAGGACATGTTTTATTGGACTAAAGTGAAATTTGGGTTGAAGCCGACCCTGCGTGTGGTGCAGGTAGTGAGTATGCACAGCAACAATCCGCATGAGCCGGCCTACACGATCGCCGAGAAACAACTCTACTCGAGCCACTACTTTGAGACGGCCTTGGATTTCACTTTTTGCGTCCGCGGCGACGATCCAATGCAACCCGGCTTTTACCTCATCAAATTCATGGGATCAGAGCAGGCCGGGCTGACCGGTTTTAAGGGCTCCATTGTCCGTAAGGTCGCGGTGGGCCGGTCAGCTTCCTCTTTGCAGAAATCGCTTACGGCAATTAAGGACACTTTGGAGAAGAACCAATAGAGTTCCGCGGGGCGGGGGCTGTGATCCAGACAATTGCGAGTTTGCGCGAATGTGTTCCATATAGACCGTGCGATGACGCCGGGACCGAGAATCCCTGCGTGGCCGCTCTAAATGAGTAAAGTGGAAACAATGGGCGGGCCTTTGCCATCACGGCAGCGACGACTATTGCAGTCGGCTGCGTATGTTGTCCTCGTCGCTTCAGGAATTTGGGCGATATCCCACATTCTCAATATCGTTCTGATAGCCCTGCTGGCTGCCTACGTGTTCCTCCCATTTCCAAAATGGCTTATTCATCGTTTCCGGGTTGGCCAGAGCCTGGCAATCGCGTTAACGGCTGTCTTGTGGGCCGCATTTTGGATTGTGACATCGTTTGCCTTGTTCGAGGCCGGCCTTCGAATGATGGAGAAGCTTCCGATTTATGAGGAACGCATCAGCACCCTGTACGGGCGCGCTACCGTCTTTTTGAGTGCCCATGGGATCCAATCCGCCCAGAATCCGATGAAGAACTTGTATGACTACGATCGGATTGTCGAGTTCGCAAGCGCAATTCTCCCGACGCTGATGGGCTTTTTCTCCGATCGTCTGATGGTCTTCCTCGTGGGTCTCGGCTTTCTTATCGAAA
>Ga0335078_10008293_pt1 | contig 15449 bp, 12 predicted proteins | sample Lox_Sample_32_FD_206711 | JGI IMG/M metagenome (GOLD analysis project Ga0335078, IMG submission 206711) | Soil microbial communities from Loxahatchee National Wildlife Refuge, Florida, United States - Lox_Sample_3.2 | ecosystem: Environmental > Terrestrial > Soil > Wetlands | place: USA... | reverse complement strand
ACCCTTTGAACTTTAGCCTTTAGACTTTACTCATCGCTATCATGAACAAAAGCGGAAGGCTACCCTTGCTGTTTCGTCACGTCACGTACAACCTGCGTGGCGGCTTCCTGGTTCGCCCGCTCACCATCGCGCTGACTCTGGGTTGCGCGGGCGCATTGTTTTCCTGGTGGGAAGAGGCGGTTCCGGCCGTCAGCGCCTGGGTGCCGAAGGCGCTCTTCCCTTCCCATGCCGACCCGCAGGTCGCGCAGGTGATCCTTGCCGCCATTGCAGCCTCCATCATGACAGTGGTGTCCATTGTCTTCGCCATTCTGCTCATGACGCTCACGCTGGCCTCGATGCAGTTCTCGCCGCGCATCATCGTGAGCTTTGCGCGGGACCGCGTCACACAATGGACCCTGGGCATATTCCTCGGCACCTTCTCTTACTGTATGGCGGCGCTTCCCACGGCGCGCTCCTTGCCGCGACCCTTCGCGCCCGTCGCCACCGTTCTGGGCGCGATGTTGCTGGCCCTTGCTTGCGTCGCTTGGCTGCTTTACTTCATTCACCATATTTCGCAGGCCATCAGCGTCAACCAGATCGTCGACCGCATCGCCTCCGAGACCGAAGCCATGATTGACGAGATGATGCCGAATCCGCGGCGGCCCACCCGCATGGCGGATGAAGACGCGGTTAAGCCTGAGAAGTGGGAAACGCCCGTGTTCAGCGATACCTCCGGCTACATCCGCTTCATCGACACGGAGCAGCTTGTGGCCCAGGCGAAAGCTCGCCGCGTCAAGGTCCATGTCCTCCGCCGGGTTGGACAGTTCGTGCCCGCGGGCATCCCACTACTGATGGTGCACAGGGGTGAGCGCCTTTCTTCGGAGGAAGTCAGTGACCTTCGCGGGACGTTTGACTTTGGCCCCTCCCGAACCCTGCAGCAGGACCTGGAGTTCGGGGTTTTGCAGATCGTTGACATTGCCTTGAAAGCCATCTCTCCTGCCGTCAATGATCCGAGCACAGCGATAAGCTGCGTCGACCAATTAAGCCGCATCCTGATCCGTTTTGCCTCCCGGGAACTGCCGGAATCTGCGCTCTACGATCCGCCCGGCGTGCTTCGCGCCAGCATTCAGTGGACCGATTTCGACCGGATGGTAGACGCGGCATTCGAGCAAATCCGGCTCTATTCTCAGACAGACATGGCGGTCAGCCTGCGCTTGTTGCGCGCCCTCGGCGACATCGCCGTCAGTACGCAGGATCCACAGTACCGCCACACACTCGCGGAGCGTGGCAGGAGAATTGTTGCGGGTTGTGAGACGAAGCTTGGAGAGTTAGAGTTGCGTGAGATGCGCGTCAGGCTTGCGACCCTGGAGAGCTTTCTCGCCCCTCCGGCCTAGCGCCGGCTATCAGGCCGGCAGGTGCGGACCTGAAGGTCCGCGCTACTCGCAATTGGCCAGGCGTCACGCCGGCAGTTTATCGGGGAAAAACGTGCTCACCACCAGCAACAGGGTCAGCACGATCATGACTGCGCAGGTTGCCCAGGCGATGTAATTGAACAGGCGAGAATTCTTATACTTCCCCATCAGGTCCTCGCGGTTTACCAGATGCAGCATGAAGATCAGGACAAAAGGCAGAAGAATGCCGTTGGCCACTTGCGAGAACAGGATGATGGGAATCTGTTTCGCTTCACTCAACACCATCACGGCCAGTGCCCCGACCGCAATCAGCGAAGTGTAGAGCCAATAGAAAGTCGGGGCTTCGTGGAAGCGCTTGTCGATGCCCGCCTCCAAACCGAGTCCCTCGCAGACGTAATAAGCGGTGGCCAACGGCAAAATGCAAGCCGAAAACAGCGACGCATTGCACAGTCCGAACGCAAACAGCGCGCTGGCCGCGTGTCCGGCAAGGGGACGCAACGCCAGCGCGGCGTCCGCCGCGTCATTAATCTGGCGGTGGCCGCTAAGATAAATAGTGGCGGCGCAGGCGACGATAATGAAAAACGCCACCACGTCCGTAACAATACAGCCCACGATCACATCCCAGCGGGAGTAGATGTAATCTTTCACCTTGATGCCCTTTTCCACTACTGCCGCCTGAAGGTAAAACTGCATCCAGGGCGCAATCGTCGTTCCGACCACGCCGATGAGCATGTACAGGTAGCTGCCACTAAACGCGAACGACGGTTTCAAGGTGTTAATCACCGCGTCCGGCCACTTCGGGTGCGCAAGGAAGCACGAAACCGGGTAGGCGACGTAGAATACACAAGCCGCAAGAAAAACTTTCTCCACCGTCCGGTAAGTGCCCTTGACGACCAATGCCCAGACCAGCACGGCGCCCAGAGGAACCACCACGTAGCGTGTCACGCCGAACACGGACATGCCGGAGGCGAGTCCCGCAAACTCGGCCACGGTGTTGCCAAGGTCAGCGGCCAGCAGCATCATCATGAGTATAAAAGTGGTGCGAAAGCCATACTCCTCGCGAATCAGGTCCGCCAGGCCCTTCCCCGTGACCACGCCCATCCGCGCCACGATTTCCTGAACCACCACCAGCGCCACGGTGATGGGAATCAATGTCCATAGCAGCGTAAACCCGAACTTCGCTCCGGCAAGAGAGTAGGTGTAAATGCCCCCCGCGTCGTTATCCACATTCGCGGTGATGATCCCCGGGCCGAGGACCGCCAGAAAAATCAGCAGGCTTGTACGATATCGGCGGAGCCGTTCGCGATTCACGAGCGATTATCCTCTGCTGCGGAATTGCTTTCTGGTGATGACGAGTTCCAAAACATCGTCCGCGGTTACGACTCCAATTAAATGGCGTTTGTCGTCCACCACGGGCAACGAGATCAAATTGTACTTGTGAAAAAGATCCACCACGGAGGCCAGGGAGGCGTGCGAAGGGACGAAAATCAGCGAGTCCATCGCTAGGTCCCTGAGCGGCAGCGATGCCTGGGAAAGCAGTATGCGTCCCACGGGAACGGCCCCGGTCAGCACGGCATCGTTGTCCACAAGGTAAATCACCTGGATCACCTCGATCGAGCCCTCAAAATTCCTGAGTGCTTCGATGGCGCCTTGCGCTGCGGCGCTCTCGTGTACGAACACGTATTCCGTGGTCATGAGGGCGCCGGCCGTGTTCTCTTCGAACCCCAGCAGTTCGCGAACCTCATTGGCTTCCTCTTTCTCCATATCCGAGAGCACCTCGGCCGAGGTTTCCGGCGACAACTCGTGCAACACGTCCGCAGCCTCGTCAGGGGGCATTTCCTCGACGATATCCGCCGCTTTTTCGGCCGGAATGCTCTCCAGCAAGTCGGCCTGCATGCGGGTGGGGATTTCTGAGAGCGCCTGGGCGGCCGTCTCGTCGTCAAGGCCCTCGATAACCGCTTTCTGCTCATCGCGGCTCAGCCCCTCGAGAATATCCGCAATGTCGGCGGGGTGTAGTTGCGCCACACGATCGTAGGAAAGGCGAAGCTTGACGCGCCGCTGCGGGTCTGACTCGATCAGGTTGACAAACTCCCAAGGGATGCTCTTGGTCGGGAAAAAGCCGGTCACCATGCGGATGGTATGCTTGGCCATGAGGCCCTGCAAAAGCCTGCGTATGGCCGCAGCCATTCCGACATTGACCGCCACAATGCGCAATTCGGCGTGGTGATCGGTGGGCTGAATATCAAAGTCCACATCGTTGACGCGCACCACTTTGCGGTTATTCACATCGATGATCTGTTGATCCAGGATGTCCTTCTTAACTTTCAACAACCCTTCATCGGGAGTGTAGCAACGCACTTCATCGCGCGGCACGCTGGTCTGTCCGGCTCGAACTGAGAGCGATTGCATCTGATCGTGCGTGATGCAAATGAGGGCCTTCTTGGGACTCTTGACAAGATAAGAGGCCACGCGGAGGGAATTCTGGGCGGGCGAGACACAAACGTCCTCCAACTGGCCCAGGTATTCTCCCTTCACCGCGTATACGGGAAGATGGTCGAGTTCAGTGAAATAGATCATGGCAAGCCAATCAGTGAATGGTAAATAGCGAATTGTAAAGGCTGATTCCCGCAGGGGCGGCCCTCGTAGCCGCCCTGGGCGCCCAAGAAAGGCGGCCCTACAAATCAGAGTTCGGTATGGAACCGCAGCGCAAAGAGATTAACCGGCCCGCGAACATGATTGTACGCGGGGTTCTGCGCGAACTGGTAATCGAAAGTCAACTGGAAATGTTTCACGATCTGCCAGTTGTAATAAGTTTCAGCAACACGCTCCGCACGATAGTCCAGCGCGCCGTCGCCGACGGTGATTCCGAGGCCGCCGGCCGCAAGATATTCCCGGTGAACAGCGCTGATGCCGTTGACCACCGCGGCCACGCCGACAGTATCGCGCGGGCGGCGCCAGGACGCACCTTTGAGGCTGATTCCCGCTGTGGCCGTGCGGTCCACGTCGGTAAACTCGTAAGTCTGATTCTTGCCGTCGCTCCAGCCCAGGCGCAGGAATGCCCCCAGGTCCTGGCGGATTTCCTGCTCCATATTGATGCCGAAGCCGTACTTGTGCCGGTACGCGGCGGTCAGGAAAATGTCCTCGCTGATCGCAGGATCGTCGATCGTGGCTTGGTAATTTCCCATGTGGGCGCGAGTGTCATAGGCCATCAAACGGATAGCACCCGGGTGACCCCGAGGCGTGTACCGCCGTTCAAACTCCAGAGCTGTCGACCAGGCGTTCGACAAGTTCCAGTCCATTCTCAATCCGTTCGCGAATTTCGACACCTGAAATATGCCCAGGCGCGCGCTCCATGAGCGGGTATTGAATTCCGCCGTGGCTCCGTTCGAAAATCCCAGCGTGTTTGCCGGATAGTCCCACGCGTCGTTGGCATACAGCGACCAGCTCATGAATTGGGTGCGAGGGTCATTGGCGTAGGCGTTGTTGTCGAAGATGTCCTTGGCGTTGAAATGGCCGATCGTGAACGTCAGCCTCCGAATGTCCTTACGGCCTCTCAAATCGTCCGGCGCATCGTCGGTTTGCATCTCTTCTCCGCCGAATCCCACCGTCTCACGCAGGTAAGCCCGGCTGACAGCGACGTCGGGATAAGTCTTGCCCACTCGAAACGCCTCACCGTTCGGAAACGCGCCGAGACCGAGCGTATCGCTGAGCCCGTATCCCTGCCACATCAGGACGTCGACGAAAAATTCGCCCCCGCGCCAGACTCGTACTCCGCCCATCGCGTCCACAGATAGCGTGTCTTTGAGTTGAGCGTCCGGCGTAAGACTGTGCAGGCCGGTGTACTCCGCCGGGAATGATGGGTGGCCTTGAGCGACGACGGTCGATTGAACGTGCCAGTTCCAGTTTTGGGCTGTCGGGTCGGCCGGGTTCTGCCCCTGATTCAACGCGGGACTTTCCTGACCCCGAGCCTCGCGGGGGGGCATCACGAGTACAACCAGCATCGCCGCAAGCCCCAAGGCCCGGAGCAAACGCCAGACACGTACGAGTTTTGGCACCCTCCGAGCCATCGCCAACACAACCCGACATTGAGATATTCAACCCAAAACCAGAACGCCCCTGGGAGCTGAAACTCCGCAGGGGCGATACAAGGAACCGAGGTTTTCGAACCTGGTCCTTCAAACCTCCTGGTGAGAGCTTCGGCTCCACACAACGTAGTACCTTGCCATCCGCGACAGCCACTTTAGGCAGAGCCTTACGCCGGCCGTGCCTGCTCTACCCGTTGGCTCGTCTCCGAGTTTCCGGGCAGTGGCTTTTGTTTGTGTGGTAACCTCGCCTAACGAGGTTGAATCCTTTTCCAACGGTCTCCGGCACTGCGCGCGCTGCGCACGAGGCCGCTATTCCCCTTATAGAAGGCCCCCAATCCGGATGTCAAGAAAAAAGCGCCACCGCTCGATCGAAAATCGAAATTCGTACCAGGCGTCTGCGGGTCGCTGCAGCGCGCGGAACAACCCTTGCAGGCTGTCATTCTGAGCAATGGGAAGAATCCCGGCAGTTTGAGTGATGAGCGAAGCGAAGGCTCGGCGTCATGGTGCTGACCTAAGGGTCGGCGCTACGAGGCTTCGATCGTCACGTCTTCCGCTGGATTACAGCCGCAAAAAAGCCGTCCATGGTATGCAAATCAGGGCGAGTGCGCAAATAACCTCGAGAGTCGAACAGCGGGCTGAGGGCGGGGTGTCGAGACTCGAGCGCAGCCCGCGAAACCAGTTGGTATTCGGGCGACTCTGCCAGCACGCGCTCCACGACGCCTTCGTTCTCCTCGCCCTCCAGCGAGCATGTGGCGTAGACGAGCCGGCCCCCCGAATCGAGATAGCCGAGCGCCCCTTTGAGCATCTTCGCCTGAGCCTCCGCCAGGCGTTCGATGTCCGCCTCGCGCAGCCGCCACTTGATCTCCGGGTTGCGCGCCAGAGTTCCCGTGCCCGAACAAGGCGCGTCCAGCAGAATACGCTCGAAACGGCAGCCAAAAGGTAGCGCCTGGGCCGCGTCGAGTCGAATCGCGAAACAGCGCACCTCGTTAGGAAGCCACTGAGGAAGCAGTCGCGCCATGGTGCGAAGGCGCGAGGCGCTCCGATCACAGGCTAGGAGCGTTCCGCGCCGCAACATCTGCGCGATTTGGCCGGCCTTCACGCCGGGCGCCGCGCACAGATCGAGAGCCCGCTGCCCGGTTTGCGGCAACAAAAGTTCAACAACAAGCTGTGACGCTTCATCCTGAATCACCACCAGGCCTTGGCGCAGAGGTTGGGACGCTTGCACATTCCCTGAGCTGACCACGAGAGCGCGAGCTGAGAATTGCCCCGGTTTCGAGCTCACTCCCTCCGACGCCAATTCTTCGCTCAACCTCGATACGTCTTCGTCAGGGTTTACCACGCGCAGCACAGTAGGAGGAATCCGGGTGCTCGCCCAAGCCAGCCGCAAGGCCACCTCTTCCCCGCCAGAATCGGTTCCCGCTTTCGTGGGAATGACCCAGGGGCCGGGTTCCGCCCAGCGTTTGAGCAGCCACTCGGGAACGGCGCGCCGCACGCTCGCCTGCGCCGCTTCGTCGAGATCCTCAAATCGCTCGAAAGTCTTTGTGCTGCCTGCAGGAAATTTCCGCAACAGTGCATTGACCAATCCTGCCGCCGAGCGTTTGCGCGCCGCTTTAGTCATCTCGACGGCTTCGTTGACAACGGCTGCCTTCGGAACTCGCGACAGGAACTGAATCTGGTAGATGCCCAGGCGCAATATCGCCGCCACCTCGGGGTCCAGGCGCTCCACAGGCCTTCCGGACGCTTCGGCAAGGCGAAAGTCTAATTCTCCGCGCCAACGTAAAACACCCATCACCATCTCGGTCGCCAGTCGCCGGTCGGCCTCCTTCAGCACCGAAACCTCCGGCGATTGCAGCAAGTCGACGGCGAACTCTCGCCCCGCTTCGACGCGGCGAAGGATTCGATAGGCGAATGATCGGGCGGGTGAAATAGGCAAGGAGGGCCTCGACTGATTGGTAGAGGCAACCCTTGTGGTTGCCCTGGGCGGCCGCGAGGGCCGCGCCTACAGGACGTTTATCCGCCCAGCCGTTCCCCGGCAGCCGGGCGCACACCGTTCAGAAATTCCCGGGCCGGCAATCGTTTGCGTCCTTCAAGCTGAAGCTCCAGGAGATCCAAAAGCGTTCCCTGTCCGCACACGACGCGCAAACGCCCACGCTCGGGAAGAAGTGTGCCAGGCTGACCGCCGGCATCGCCCTGGCCTGGCACGAGAGCAGCCGACCAGATATGCAGGTTCTTCGAGCGAAAACTCGTATAGGCTCCCGGCCATGGCCGCAGTCCCCGCACCCGCCACGCGATCTCTTCTGCGCGAAGCGTCCATGCGATCCGGCCATCTTCCTTTTTCAGGATCGGGGCAAGCGTAGCCTGGGCATGATCCTGTGGCTGGGGCCGAATCTCGTCGCGGCTTAACTTCGCCAAAGTCTGCGCCATCAGCTCCGCCCCGATGCCGCTCAACCGCTCGGAAAGGGTTTCGGTAGTGTCGGAAATTTCAATCGGCACCGTGCGTCTCAAGAGAATGTCCCCGGTGTCAAGCCCCTTGTCGATTTTCATGGTGGTCACCCCGGTCACGGACTCGCCGCCCATAATCGCCCACTGAATCGGCGCCGCGCCACGATACTTGGGCAGCAGCGAAGCGTGCAGGTTGATGCATCCCTGTTTAGGAAGATCGATCATCCATCCCGGGATAATATGGCCGTAAGCAACCACTACAATGCAATCCGGTTGGAATCTTGAAAGGAACGTTAGCGTGGATTCATCCTTCAACTTCGCAGGTTGGAAAACCTCCAGGCTCGCACGCACGGCTGCTTGCTTCACCGGCGACGGCCTGGTTTCGTAACCCCGGCCGCTCGGCTCGTCAGGGTTGGTCATCACCAACGCAATCTCGTGCTCATCCGCGATTAGCCTTTCAAGCGTGGGAACGGCGAATTGAGGAGTGCCGCAGAAGATGAGTTTCATCGACAGAAGTCGCCAGTTATCAGTTACCAGTTCTCAGTAAGAACCGCACACACCACGGTTCGCCCGCGTCACCTGGTTTGACTGACTACTGACAACTGAAGACTGATAACTTGTTTACCACTCCCCCGCCTTGATCATCCTGCGGATCTGGCGTTTGATCGAATCGCGCTTCAGCCGGCTCAGATACGAGATAAACAGTTTTCCGCCCAGGTGGTCGGACTCATGGCAGAAGGCCCGCGCCAGCAAGCCTTCGCCTGAGAGGATGATTTCCTTTCCATTGGCGTCCTGGGCGCGAACCGTGGCGCGCAAGGGTCGAGCGGTTTTGGCGCGGAAATCCGGAAGGCTCAGGCAGCCCTCTTCTTCTGCCTGCTCGCCCTCCCTGGCAATGACCTCGGGATTGGCAAGCACCAATTTTGAATTCGCATCCTTGCCGCAGGAAACATCAATCACGCAGAGCTTCAGCGAAATGCCGATCTGCGGCGCAGCAAGCCCGACGCCGTTGGCGGCGTACATCGTCTCGAACATGTCCGCCACCAACTTCTCGAGATTTCCATCAAAGAGGGTCACCGGGGCGCCGGGCTTCTCCAGGACCTCCTGGCCGTACTTCACAATTGGATAGATCATATCCCGTCTCTTGTAGCGCCGCGCGCTACATCTCAGAACCGTCGCACCTGCTCCATGTAGGATGAATAATTCCGCTTCGTTTCGAGCATGGAGTCTCCGCCGAACTTCTCCAGGAACGAACGGCCGAGCGTGAGCGCCACCATGGCTTCTCCGACCACACCCGCGGCAGGTACCACGCACACATCCGAACGCTCATAAGCCGCCGTGGCAATATCCTTGGTCGCCATGTCGACCGATTCGAGCGGACGGCGCAACGTCGAAATGGGTTTTATGTAACCGCGCACGACGATGTCTTCGCCGTTTGAGATCCCACCTTCCAGGCCCCCAGCCCGGTTCGATTTGCGAGTGAAGCGCAAATTCTCCCGGTCGTAGCCGATTTCGTCGTGGACTTGGGACCCCGGACGGCCCGCGGCTTCGACCCCGCCGCCGATTTCGACGGCCTTAATCGCCTGAATCGACATCACCGCCTGCGCCAATTGCCCGTCCAATCGCTCATCCCATTGCGCGCACGACCCGAGGCCCGGCGGCACTCCATGAGCAATCACCTCGAAGGTCCCTCCCACGGTGTCGCGCGCTGCGAGAGCCTTGTCCACTTCTTCCTTCATGCGCGCTTCAACCGTTGGAATGACGCAGCTTAGAATGATCTCTTCCGTCCCGCGCAGCGCCAGCACCTTCTCAAACAAAACCTGCTCATCCCCCAGAGCCACGCCGCCCACCGACACCACGTGGCTCGCGACCTCGATGTTGAATGCCTTCAGAAAAAGCTTGGCCACAGCCCCTGCGGCCACTCGCGCCGCCGTCTCACGGGCGCTCGCTCGCTCGAGCACGTAGCGCGCCTCGGGAAAGTTGTACTTAAGGCATCCCGCCAGGTCGGCATGTCCCGGGCGCGGCCGCGTCAGTGCTTTGTGCCTGTCGCGCGTTGCAGGACTATCCTCGACCGCCAGAGCCTCTTTCCAGTTTTCCCAATCGTGATTTGAAATCAATAGAGTGATGGGTGAACCGATGGTTTGACCATGGCGAACGCCGGAGAGAAACTGGGCGGCGTCCGATTCGATTTTCATCCTGCCCCCGCGCCCGTAACCACCCTGGCGCCGCTTCAGTTCCCGATTGACGTACTCGAAATCGATGTCCAGGCCCGCCGGTATTCCTGAAAGGATCGCCACCAGAGCTTGCCCATGCGATTCGCCGGACGTCTGAAAACGCAACATCACCACCCCTGAGGGTTCCAGTTACCCGTCTTCAAACTGTTAATATTAGCGGAATTGGGCAAGCGGGTCAAAATTTGGACTCCCGCCTGTGGTAAAGTATTCCCTTTTGGCCTGGCGGAGGAGACATTTGCGAAAGAACACAGTCGATGTCGTTGGACTCGGATTGAACGCCACGGACACGGTGCTGATGGTGCGCGACTTCCCCGCCCTGGGTGGCAAGGAGCGCGTCTTGTCCTCATCCACCCATGCGGGCGGACAGGTGGCTACGGCCCTGGTCGCTTGCCAGCGCCTGGGGCTGCGCACCCGTTACATCGGCAAAGTCGGGGACGACGAGGGCGGTAAAGTACAACTTCGAAGCCTGGAGCGCGAGGGAGTGGACGTGCAGTACGCGCGCGTCGTTCCCCATACCGCGAATCAGTTCGGCATCATCCTGGTTGACCAGGCGACCGGCGAGCGCACCGTCTTCTGGGATCGCGATCCGCGCCTGACCGTTACTCCGGAAGAGTTGACCGAGAGCACTATCACTTCCGCCCGCATCCTGCTTCTGGACGGATGCGACGTCGAGGCCTCCATCAAGGCTGCGCGTTGGGCCAGGCGGGCTCGCGTGACCGTGGTCGCCGATCTGGACACGGTCTACAAGAAGGTCGAACGGCTCTTCCCCTACATCGATTACCTGATCGCCTCCACCAAATTCCTTCCCACCCTGACGGGCCGGGCCGATCCCTTCCAGGTCCTCGCTCACACTGCCCGCGAGCACAAGATGAAGGCCCCCGGCATGACGCTGGGCCGCGACGGCGCGTTGGTTTACCACGCGGAACGGTTCTACTATTCGCCCGGGTTCGTCGTCGAGACGGTCGATACCACCGGCGCCGGAGACGTTTTTCACGGAGCGTTCATTTACGGTCTGGTGCAGGGCTGGCCCATCGAAAGAATTCTGGACTTCTCGAACGCCATGGCGGCGCTGAATTGCACTGCTCTCGGCGCGCGCGGCGGTATCAAGACTCAAGCCGAGGCGGAAAAGCTCATGGCCAGCGGCGCGCGCCACGTGAACCCGGCGTACGTTGGGCAGGTCTGAAGTAGGCAGATGGGAACAGCAATTCAAATGGCAAATAGCAAATTTGAAATGGCTTGAGATTTGCTATTTCGGAAATCACCAACCATTTGCCATTTGAAATTGCTCTTTCATCTGGCTCGCGACGTGATCTATGTTACGTTAACGCGTGCTTCCTTGCAGATACCCAACCACCGTGCGCACCACATCGTCCTCCGCCTTGGGAGTGTAAGGCGAAGTGGCCGGCTCGTAGCCGCCATACGGAAACTCGGCTGCGCTGGGCATATAACCCAGCCAACCGTTCGAATACCCGAAGTAGAAAGTATAGGGAAACGGCGAGAGGCTGCGGACGCGCATGGCGATTTCGCAGAAGAGTTCGACCGGCGCCGCCCAGATGGCCACGTCATCATTCACTCGCAGGAAGCGAAGGGGAAGGCGGATGACGGTCTCCCCCGCATCCGTTTTGCGAAGGTATTTCTCGATATCGGGCGCCCATCCCAAGTTTGGCTTTCGAGGCGTCTCGACGATCTGTTCGCCGGCGGCGAGGCGCACCTCGGAAGTCGTGCGTCCGATCCGGTCATTAGCGGCGATAATCTTGTCGCCCAACATCAGTCGGAACTGCCCCAGGTGCGCGCTTTCGAAATCCGGGCAGACGGTGTAGATGGGCGCGAGATTGCCGGCGGCCCCGTTGATGTAGAGCATGGGCGCGCCCAGTTTTTCCTCCACGTAGGCGGCCACGATCCCCGGCGCGTCGCCGGTGATGAGATTGTTCTCTGACCCCAGCGCCGTCCCGTGCATGGCGTAGTTGGCAATCAACGCCAGCAGTTTTCCATCCGCTCTTTCCAGCCGAATCAATCCGATCTGGCGGTCCGCCGGGCCATCGGGATTCAATCCCAGGTAGGTGGGACCTTCGAGGTCGCGGGCGCGGCGGTTGATGTTCGCCATGGCCCATCCCCATCCGACGCCCAGACGCGCGGGTTCGAGTTTCGTCCTCGCCTCTTTAATTCCTTCGATGAGACTCTTCTTGACCCGCGCCGTGTATTCCGTGTTGTGGTCGTGCTTGTACCGCTCGCCCATAAATGCCGCTCCGAGTCCCGGCGGGCCGACTTCCGGCGCCGAGTGGGTGTGGGTGACGGTCCACCAGACCTGCACCGGCTTGATTCCAGTCTGCGCCTCGAGTGCGCTCATAACTTCGTCGTACACGGAAGGAGAGAACAGGCAGATTTCAGTGGAAACCAGGAAGAACTGCGTCGCGCCGTCGTCCATCGCTACAATCCGGTGGTAGATGTGGTCGTGCACTCCCGTCGATTGCCTTGGCCCGTAGCCGAGCAGCCACTGCGGTTGCTCCGGAGTAATGTCAATCTTCACCACCGAGGCGCGAAACTGCGCGGCGTTAGCGTTGAATGCAGTCTTCGCCGCGGCCAGCAGCAAAACAGCTACGAACAGTCTTCGCCAAACGCGGCCTGTTTTCGGATGTCCTGAAACCATCATGAGTCCCTCCTTTGCGGCTAGTAGTATACACCGGCCCGGCAGTTCGCAGCCCACACGCGATTGTGCCGAAAGCGTTCGATTCGAGACAAGCGGGTGTATACTCTCGGGCGTAGCGCCGACCTTCAGAGCCTGCCCTGAGCAAAGCGAAGGGTCGGCAAGTGCTGACCTGAAAGTCAGCGCTACAGGGAAAGGCATCTACGCGCAGTCGCAGCAGTGCTGATACTGAGGGTAGAGACGGGCTAAGGGCAAACAACGATGGCTTACAAGTCTGACGAATACTATATGACGTGTGCGTTCGAACTGGCAGCCAAAAGCTACTCTGAAGGCGGTTGTCCGATTGGCGGTGTGCTTGTGGATAACGCTACCGGCGAAGCCCTGGGCGAGGGACATAACGCACTCGTCCAGGAAAGCAACCCGATCATCCACGGCGAAATGGCGGCGTTTCGCGCTGCGGGACGCATGCTCAACCGTCACCACACGACCCTGTACACAACGCTTCAGCCCTGCTTTATGTGCACGGGTGCTATTATCCAGTTTGGCATACCGCGCGTCGTGATTGGCGATGTCATCAATGCCCTTAACGATGAGACGATTCGCTTCCTGCGCAGCCGGGGCATCGAAGTCTTTATATTGGATCCGGCTGCCAGCAAAGCCGCGCGTGATTCTATCGATCTGACTGCCCGGTTCCGTAAAGAGAAACCTGAGCAATGGCTTGAAGACTGGGGCGGAGGTCCAAATCCCAAGCTCCAGGCGCCCCAACCCATCTAGTCATCACAAGGTCCAGCCGTAAGATGTCGGGTGAGGTACTCCCGTCAAGACAGATTTAGTCCCTCGTTTCGGAATTGCGTTCCTCGGCGATGCGGCGCCCCACTGCCTTGGGCCCCGCGGCGCATGGGCGGAGGGCGCTCCTGGTTGCAGTGGCGGTCCTTGTGGCGCTCTCGGGCAACCACGAGGGTTGCCCCTACAAAGTTCAGCGCTACGCAACGGACTTTTCCGGGCGCATGAGTGGAAACAGGATAACGTCGCGGATGGAGCGCGAGTTGGTGAGCAGCATTGCCAGGCGGTCGATGCCGATGCCTTCTCCGCCGGTAGGCGGCAGGCCGTAACTGAGGGCACGGATATAGTCTTCGTCGATGGCGTGGGCCGACAGGTCACCCTTCTCACGCAGAAGTTGCTGATACTCGAAGCGGTCGCGTTGCTCGGAGGGGTCATTGAGTTCACTGAAGGCGTTGGCCACCTCCATGCCGGCAATGTAAAGCTCAAAGCGTTCGACGAAATCAGGATCGTCGGCCTTATGCTTGGAGAGGGGCGACACCTCGAGCGGATAGTCCAGAATGAACGTAGGCTGAATCAACCGGGTTTCCGCCACGTGCTCGAAGAGAGCGGCGAGCGCCGTACCCGGCGCGGTTGACGCAGGCATGTCCAGGGGCTCGTATCCCGGGTGAGAGTCGCTAGTAGTCCAACGGTTGAAATCCTCAACCCATTTGAAGATCGCTTTGGGTTCCGCGAGATCCTCGAGCGAAGGGCCCTTGCCCGCCGCCGCGGGCCAAAATTTGCCCAAGGCCTCTTTCATGGTTAAGCGGTGGAATTCTGCGAAGGAAATATGGTGCTCTCCGTATTCGAACTCGACCGTTCCCAGCACGGCCAGGGCCACGTGGCGCAGCAGCTTTTCCGTCAACGCCATCATATCCCGGTAATCGGCGTAAGCTTGATAGAACTCCAGCATCGTAAACTCGGGGTTGTGGTGCGTGGAGATCCCCTCGTTGCGGAAATTCCGGTTTATTTCGTAAACCCGATCGAGGCCTCCCACGGTCAGGCGTTTCAAGTAAAGTTCCGGGGCGACGCGCAGGTAGAGGTTGAGGTCCAAGGCGTTGTGATGGGTGACGAAAGGACGCGCCAAGGCGCCGCCGGGCAGCGGCTGCATCATGGGGGTTTCCACCTCGACGTAGCCTTCGCCCTCCAGGAATTCCCGAACCGCGCGAACCAGGCGAGCCCGGCGTTCGAAGGTTTTTCTGGATTCCTCGTTCACCATGAGGTCGAGATAGCGCTGGCGATAGCGAATCTCCACATCCGTCAGGCCGTGCCATTTTTCCGGCAAGGGAAGCAGCGCCTTCGCCAGGAAGTGCAGGCTCTCGGCGTGGATGGTCAGCTCGCCGGTCTTGGTGCGAAAGAGGTAGCCGGCCACGCCCACCAGGTCGCCGATGTCGAGCAGCTTGTAAAGCTCGAAGTCACGCTCTCCCACCGCATCCGAGCGCACGTAGATTTGCAGGCGCTCTCCCCCGCCTGCCAGGTGTGCAAACCCGGCCTTCCCATGCGGCCGGACGGTCATCACCCGCCCTGGCACTCTCACCGAAATTCTTTCCGCGGCTAACTGTTCCGCCGAAAAGGCGGAATAGGACTTGAGGATCTGCGGGATGTTATGGGTAAGGTCGAATCGGCGCGGATAAAGCTCGAATCCCAATTCGGCGAGGGTCTCGAGCTTCTTGCGCCTTTGAAGTATAAGATCGCTAGCTTCAGTTGTTGACACGCCAGTAACCTGCCTTAAACCAGTGGCTTCGGCTGAAAGCAGCAATTATAGGGTGGCGGTGAAAGGGGTGTCAAGAATTACACCCGTACCGAGGTACCTTGCATTGTCAATGTCCCGCCTCTA
>Ga0335078_10008291_pt1 | contig 15449 bp, 13 predicted proteins | sample Lox_Sample_32_FD_206711 | JGI IMG/M metagenome (GOLD analysis project Ga0335078, IMG submission 206711) | Soil microbial communities from Loxahatchee National Wildlife Refuge, Florida, United States - Lox_Sample_3.2 | ecosystem: Environmental > Terrestrial > Soil > Wetlands | place: USA... | reverse complement strand
CCCGGTCCCACCAGCGCCGCGTATTGCGGCGCTGGTCCCATTGTTTATCTCTGGGCCGCGCCGGTCCAGAGATAAACAATGGATAAGAATATCTTGCTCGGAGCGGTGCAAATTTCATCGGATGCAAGACTGGCATCAGTTGGCATAAGGCAGCCGGCTTTCCCGCAGAATAGCGGTTAAGCACAGGTAATGCCCCTGTCTGGCATTGTCTGCTGCCGGGTGCGCCCGCCGTCGCGGGTGGCCCGGCGTGGCGCGCTGACCAGCCAGGTTGGTAGTGGGTCAGTTTGAGCGGGGGTCACGGGGCGGCGTCCAGGCTGCTACAACCAGGGGGCCGGGTCCGGGTTGTAGCGGGCGCGGTAGCGGCATCGTCAGGCCTGCGCGTACATTGGGGACCATGAGTCAGCCGCAGCATCAGCCCGGGGGTGATCGCCCTCGGGTGGATCCGTATGAGCTTATTGCGGCGATGGCTGACGCCCTGGGTGAGCTGGAGGACCGGGACGACGCGCAGGACGCCAAGGATGCACTGGACGAGCCCGGTGACGACATCCCTGCGGAGCAGGTCTGGGCCGAACTCGGCCTGTCATGACCGAGGATCCCCCGCGACCCGTAAGGGGAATCGGGAGAGACCGTGCCCGGCAGTATCGGCTGCTATTCCGCCCGGCAGCGCTGCGCTCGCTCCGCAAGCTTGACCGGAAGGCCGCTGAGCGAATCAAGATCGCAACTGAAGCGCTCCGCGATGACCCTTGGCCGCCCGATGCGAAGAAGCTCACCGGACTGGATGGGCTGTTCAGGATCCGGGTCGGTGACTACCGGATCCTCTACATCGTGGACGACGACGACGCGGTGGTAAGGGTAGTTCTCGCCGGTCACCGCCGCGATGTCTATCGCAACATCTATCGCGGCCTGGGCCGCTAGGTCCGCAAGCTGGGTAGATCGCTGGGGTAATATCTGGTTATGCCTGAGCGGTCAAGGAAGAAGCGTCCCCGTGACATCAACGCGCTCGCCGCTGCCATCGTGGACGAGGCCACAGACGAGGACCGCCAGCCCGAGGACCCCTACGAGGGTAAGGACCCATCTGCCGTGGAACTTGGCCGGCGCGGGGGGCTCAAGGGCGGCCGGGCACGGGCCGAGAAGCTGACGGCCGAGCAGCGGAGCGAGATCGCTAAGAAGGCCGCACGGGCACGCTGGCAACGCTGATCTCATGCAGCATGGAGAGCTTCCCCTCTCCTATCACGTGGGTTAGATGACATGCATGTAGCCCGTCTTGCGTGCCCTCATCGGCGACACGACCCGCCGCTGACGTCTAAATGCGTGCCCCTCTCATGTCGCTCAGCTAGCCTCCTACTACCAGCAGGAGGTGAGGGTTAGATGGATCAGTTGTGGACGCAGGTTCTGGAGAAGGCCGAGGCCGATCTCCGCGCGGCTGACGCGGACGTTGAGGTCACGCAGGCCGACATGGAACGGGCGGTGGCCGCAAACGCCATGGCGGTCGAACGGCAGGCCCACTTGAGGGCGACCCGTGAGTGGGTACGCCAGCAGGCGCGTGCTCCTTCCGGGGAACCTGCGTCGCCGTATACTCGGCCCACTCAGCCGACGGCGCCTCCGGGTCTGGCCGATCCGGCCAAGCCGCGGAAGCTCTTCGGCAAGGACATGCCAGCGACACCGCTCACCCAGTTGAGCATGGAGACGCTGGAGAAGATGGGCAGGTCTGCCTCGACCAAGCAGGTCCGTGAGAGCCTGGCGCGAGACGGCCATGAGTACAGCCAGAGCCAGGTGAGGGCCGCACTGAAGTACCTGGCGGGCAAGAAGAATCCGCCGATCGAGAGCACCAAGCCGGGGGTATGGCGTCTCCGCACGAGCGATGCGCCCGTCCCTTTTGAGCCGGCTGGCGTGACCGGGATGAACGGTGCTGGGCGGATGATGCCCCTGGCCTGAGCAGCAGACAGGCCGTTGCCGTGAAACTTCGCAGGCTCGCGGCAACGGCCTGACCAAGGAGTCCTCAGCGAGCGTGTTGTGACTCACGCCGCCTCGGGCTCTCACACACGCCGCCGTGGCGGAATTGGTAGACGCGCCGGGTTGTGACCCCGGTTCCTTCCAGCAGGAGTGCGGGTTCGAATCCCGCTGGCGGCACGTGCTTCTACAGGTTACAGGGTTGCTAGTTGACTATCCAGCGTGCTTGACCGGCGTGTCGACAATGCTTGAGCGGGCAGGCTAAAGTGTCAGATCCCTCAAGCATGATGGTCAGTATGAACAGGCTGAGCACGCAGCGCCGGGCGCAGGTCATCGGTTGCTTGGTGGAGGGGAACTCCATCAGGGCCACCGTCCGGATGACCGGCGTGGCGAAGAACACGATCGCCAAGCTGCTGCTGGACCTAGGCGATGCGTGCTCGGCCTACCAGGACCGCACCCTGCGGCACCTGCCGTGTGAGCGTGTCCAGGTGGACGAGATATGGTCCTTCGTTGGGGCCAAGCAGAAGAACGTCAAGCCTGAGCACAACGCCGACTACGGGGACGCCTGGACGTTCGTGGCCATCGACGCCGACAGCAAACTCGTCCCCTCCTGGTGGGTCGGCCAGCGCACCGCAGACGACGCCTACTCGGTCCTGTGCGATCTCCGGGACCGGATCAGCCAGCGGGTCCAACTGACCACGGACGGGCACTCCATGTACCTGACGACGGTGCCTGACGCCTTCGCTGGGGACATCGACTACGCCATGCTGATCAAGGAGTACGGCAACGCCCCGGCGGAAGGGCCGTCCACCCGCTACAGCCCGGCACCTTGCACGGGGATCAAGGTCAAGAAGATCACCGGCGCACCCGACCCGGCGCACATCGCCACGCCCTACGTGGAGCGCCAGAACCTCACCATCCGCATGAGCATGCGGCGGTTCACCCGGCTGACCAACGCCTTCAGCAAGAAGCTAGAGAACCTGACCGCCGCTGTCTCGCTGCACTTCATGTACTACAACTTCGCCCGGCCACACCAGATCCTCACCAAGCGGCACGGCACCCCGACCACGCCCGCGATGGCCGCAGGCGTGGCAGATCACGTGTGGACGCTGACCGAGATCGCCGGGCTGCTCGATTCAAACTGACCCACTACCGCCAGGTTGCGGATGAAAGATTCCTTCTTCTGATGTAAGCAACGGAGGGTGACCGTGGCGGAGCGGGACGGCCGGGTGCCGGGGGCGGCCGGCTTGCAGCTGATGGGCGGTGCGGTGCTGCTGCGGCCCGATGAGCAGGTGTTCGCGGCGATGCTGGAGGGCTGGCGGGCGCAGCAGCTGGCCCGCAACCTGGCGTTCGGGACCATCGGCGGGCGGGAGGCGGCGGTGCGGGCGTTCGCCCGGCACGCGGATGCGTTCCCCCGCAGGAGCGGGGCGCGCAGCTGTTCGACGAGTGGCTGGGCGACCTGTGAGCGGTGCACGGGCTGCGGCGCTCGACGATCCGAAATTACGCGCTGGCGGTGGCGGCGTTCTGCCGGTATGTGACCGATCCCGCCTATGGGTGGGCCGGGCAGTGCCAGGCCCGGTTCGGCACCCACCCGGTGCAGGTCTGCCATGAGTTGAACACCGCCATCCACGTCCAGCAGCCCGAAGGCGACCCGGTCAAGCGGGCCTTCACCTTCACCGAGCTGCAGGCGTTCTTCGACTACGCCGACGCCCAGGTGACCCGCTCGCGCGGGGGCGGCCGCAAGGGATGGCTGGCGGTGTTCCGGGACGCCACCATGTTCAAGGCGCCTATGGGTTCGGGCTGCGCCGCACCGAGACAGTGATGCTGGACTTGGCCGACCTGGGCACCAACCCGCACGCCGCTGAGTTCGACGGCTATGGGCTATGCCAGGTCCGCCATGGGAAGGGCGGCAAGGGCTCGCCGCCGAAGCGGCGCAGCGTGCTGACGGTCTGGCCGTGGCTGCCCGAAGTGCTGGGCCAGTGGATTGATGAGGCCCGGCCGCTGATGGCCGAGGCAGCGTCCTCACCGGCGCTATGGCCGTCCGAGCGCGGCCCGCGAGTGGGGGTCAGCACGCTGAACAAGCGGTTCGACGAATACCGGGACGCGCTCGGCATGGAGGCCGGGCTGGACTGGCCGCCGCGGGGCTGTTCAACGCCTCCGACCTGGAGCCGCTGCTGGCAGACAGGAGCATCAACCTGTCCTCGGGGCAAGTCTGGCGGCTGGTCGCCGGCACCCCCCGAACGGCTGTCACTGCCGGTGCTGGCCGCTTTGTGTGACATCTTCGAGGTCACCCCCGCCCAGCTGATCGCCGCCCGCGCCGAGAACATCCCACCCCGCAAAGCCGCCAGCTGCGGCGAGGGAGTGACCGGCCTGAACGCGTTGCGGCCCCGCCGCGCCCACCTCAAGCCCCCCGCTATGACCAGCCCACGGCGGCGCACCTGCGCCCGCTGCGGCGATAACTGCGGCGGGTCCGCCCGGTGATCGCTTTGTGAGCCAAGGGGGGCCTCGCCGCAGCGCCGACGGTGAATAAGCCGTAGTGGCCTTGCGGCAGGCCGTTATGGGAGGAGACCGTTCAGCCGGGTGAACAGCCGCCCGGCCCGCTCGAGGGTGTCCGGGCCGATCTGTGGCAGCAGTGCCGCCTGTTCCCGCAGTAGCACAGCCGCGGGCCGGTAGTGGTTGAACTTGCCGTCCGCGATGTTGTGCTGGCGGAAGTAGGCCTCCACGGCTCTGACGACGCGGGGGTCGTCCCGGTTGAGGTCGGCCAGGGTGATCCCGGCTGGGAGGTCGCTGGCATACGCCTGGTTGACGAGCTTGAGATAGAACTCGCGGCCGAACAGGTCCTCGACGTCGCCGTCGGCAGCGCCGGTGAACTCGCTGATTTCCACCAGGCCGTTGCTGGCGAGCTGCCCGTTGTCCCGCAGGCGCCTCACCGCGCCGGTGTCTTTGGCGCTGGAGTCGATGAGCACGCCGACGTGGAGCTGGTTCGCGCCGAGCAGCGTCACGAAGGTGGACAGCTTCCCAGCCCCGCCGATCGGGGTCTTGACCCACCGCGGGTCCAGCCCCGTCAGCCCCTTGCTTTCTGCCAGGTCGCTGAGCACGTCGAGGTAGATCAGGTCACTGGGCCCTTCCAGCAGCAGGGTGTGCTCGCCGATGAACAACGTCTGGGTCATCTCGATGCCCATGGCGGTCAGCAGCGGGAACGCGGTGTCCTCGTCGGCCCGGAAGATGTCCGCGGAGACCCTCGTCCCGGCGTTGTTGTGGTCGATTACGGTGCGGACCCGGTGGAAGTGCCCGGGTGAGACCATGAACGGCGAGTGGGTCGTATAGATCACCTGGTGGCACGGTGCCAGCCGCTCGTCGACCAGGCGCAGCAGGTCCTCCTGGGCACGGCCGTGCAGGGACAGGCCCGGTTCGTCCAGCAGCAGGATCAGGTTGCTGGTCTGGGCTTCCTCGATCTCGTTGAAGTAGGCCAGGAACGAGAAGAACCAGACGAACCCGCGGGAGCGCTCGCTGAACGGAACCGACACGCGGTGGCGGCGGTTGTCCACCCGGATCTGGAGGATCGGCCCCTCGTTCAGCGGCGGCGCCGCGTCGGCCTCGGGCTGCAGGATCTGGAGCTTGACGTCTAGGTCCTTGTTCTGAGCCCAGTACCGGAACACCTCGTCGGAGATCACGTTGCCGGAGTTCTCCAGTTCCCGGATCAGCCGCTCGTGCTGCTCGCCCTGGGCGAAGTCCTCAGGCTTGACCCCGGCCATGGTCAGCAGGCTCAGCAGGGCTCGCTCGCCCCGCGTGAGAGTGTTCGCGTCGCGCTTGCGGATGAGGTCAGGGATGGACACCTTGCCGGGCATGAAGTCGTAGTCGTCGAAGTAGACGAACTTCGGCATCAGCGGCACCGCGTACGTGTCGATCAGGTAGTGGCCGAGGCTCTCCTGGCGCCAGGTGCGGATCCGCGCCGCGAGGGCCTGCGCTGCGGAGGGGGGTTCCGTCAGCCCGTCGAGCGCCGCCAGCAGCCCGCCGACCGTGGTCTCCGCGGCCAGCCTCGTGGTGGCGGCTTTCGGGAGGTCCAGCTGGGAGCACAATCCTCGGACTACCGCAGCCTCGTCATAGTCGTGGGTGAAGGTCTGCGAGGCCTTGCGGTATCCGACGGTCACCGTGAACTCCGGGCTTCGCAGTGCCCCCTTGCCGAGATCCTTCTCGATCGTGGCGACCTCGTCGTCGTCGTAACGGAAGGTCGCGGCGACCACCGGGATGCGCTGGCCGGCGGGAAACTCCCGCCGTTGCCGCGTCAGCCAGGCCGGGAAATCCACCACCTCGTCGAAGGTGGTGGAGGATTCCACTGGGTTGACCCGGTACAGGCCTTGCAGGATGTTCGTCTTCCCGGACTCGTTCTTACCGACCAGGCAGGTCACGTCTGGCTCGACGGCGAACTCCTCCGAGTCCTCCGCCGACCGGTAGTGCGTGATACGCGCGCGGACAAGCTTCAACTGGACCTCCCCAGCGATAGCGGGCTACCGGGCGCGGCTGGGCAGCGAGAGAAACCTCACAGCGTGAACACTGTCGCTGCTGGCTGGAGGCGGGGTATTGTCCAGTGGTCAACTAAGGAGAAACCCCGGTGCTCGCCGCCCAGGCGCGGCGCGCCCGGGGTTTTTCGTGCACTGACCTACAAGGGTATCGGCGCTCACCGACGCCGGGCGCCAAACCGCCTCTCATGCTGGCGCACCGGCGGGCTGAGCGTGTCGCTGACCTGCCTTATCGGTGATCGCTGCTATAACATCGCGAGGCGAGCTAACAGGGCAGCGCCGGACCCCGGCCAGCTGGAGGACGTGTGGCAGACCAGGCGGTCGACCGGTATCTGCGCCTGCTGGGGGAGATCCGGGAGCAGCCTGAGGCCAACCCGGAGCTATCGCTTCGTGAGCCGCTGCTGGAGTTGCTGCGTGCCCTGGGTGACGCCGCGGACCGCCGTGGCCTGATGGTGGCCCCCGAGGCCAGCGCCGGGGATGTGGGGCAACCGGACATTTTCATCAAGGATGGGCCCCGGCTGATTGGGTTCGCCGAGACCAAGGCCCCCGGTGCCCCGCTCACCCGGCTGCTCCGGACCTCGAGCCAGCTCAAGAGATACAGCGAGTCGCTGCCCAATTGGATCTTGACGGACTACTACCTGTTCATCTTCATCGAGAACGGGCAGGCCGGTCCCCCGATCGACATCCGGGCCGAGCCGGAGGCTGTCCGCGACCGGTTCGGCGTCTTCCTCGACAGCACGCCGAGCAACATCCGTAGTGCCTCCCGGCTCGCGGAGGAGATGGCCCGGCGGGCCCGCCTGCTGCGCGACGGGCTTCACGGCTCTTTGCAGAAGGAGCCGCCGGGTGGGCCGCTGCGGATCACCCTCGACTTCTATCGCAAGCAGCTCATGGACGACCTGACTGAGGCCGGTTTCGCCGACACGTTCGCGCAGACGGCGGTTTATGGCATGTTCCTGGGCTGGCTCCGCTGGGCTGAGGAGCAGCCCGCGTCGCCCGGCGCGGCCAAGGCGGACCACCCGGGGGCCGCTTTTACCCGGGCGCTGGCGGTGTCGGAGATCCCGGCCACCGTGCCGTTTTTGCGCTCGTCGATGCGGTTGCTGACCAGCGAGGAGATCCTGCCCCCGCCGGTGTCCCGGCTGCTCGATGACCTGGCGGCGCTGTTCGACAACACGGTGGCCGAGCCGATCCGCCGCCAGACCTCCGCGGCCGGCCTGGGCAGCGGCCACGACCCGACGCTGTATTTCTACGAGCGGTTCCTGGAGAAGTACGACGCCGGCGAACGGCAAAAACGCGGCGTCTACTACACCCCGGGCGACCTGGTGATCTACATCGTGCGGGCGGTGCAGGCGCTGCTGCGCACCGACTTCGGCCGCGCCGACGGCCTGGCCGACCCCACGGTGGTAGTGCTCGACCCGGCGGTCGGGACGGGCACCTTCCTGCTCGGCGCGGCCGCCGAGGCACTCAGCGTTGCCGAGCCGCAAGGCACGGCGGCACAGCAACGGCTGATCCGCGACCATCTCCTGCCCGACTTCTACGGGTTCGAGCTGCTGCCGGCCCCCTACGCGGTGGCTCATCTAAAGGTCGGCTCGTTCTTCGACCAGCGCGGTTACAGGCTCACCGAACGCGACCATGCGCACATCTACCTGACCAACACCCTCCAGCCGGACGAGCACGCCGCCGGCGAACTGCCGATCCTGCCGATCTTCAGCGCCATCACCGACGAGGCCATGGCCGCCGCGAACGTCAAGCACAAGATCCCGGTCCTGGTCGTGCTGGGTAACCCGCCCTATGAGCGGACCTCGCACAACAGCAACCCCTTCGCCGACCGGCTGCAGGACGACTTCTACCTCATCGACGGCCAGCGCATCCCGGACCGGAACACCGGGCCGCTGAAAGACGACTATCTGCGGTTCATCCGCTGGGCTGCCTGGAAGCTCCTCGAGCAGGACCAGGCCGCCCAGGGCGGCCTTCTCGCCTTCGTCACCAACCGGGCGTTCCTGGAACGGACGCTGCACCGTGGCGTCCGCAAGTTCCTGCTGGACCAGTTCGATGACATCTACGTCTATGACCTGCACGGCGACCAGCGGGAATGGTTCCGGGGCCGGGTCGATGAGAAGGTGTTCAAGCAGGTCCAGGCCGGCATCGCCGTCACCATCCTGGTCAAGCGGCCAGGCACCGGCCAGGGCCGGGCGAAGGTCCGCTACCGCGAAACCTGGGGCACCCGCGAGACAAAGCTGGCCGCGGCCGCCGCCGCCACCGTGACCGACCAGGACTGGGCTGGGCTCCAGCCCCACGCACCCCTGTGGCTGATGGTTCCCTACGACGTCGACCCCGCCTACGACACCTGGCCCACTGTCGCCCAACTCTTCCCGGTGAACGTGATCGGCGTCCAAACGCACCGGGATCAGCTCGTCGTCGCCGACAGTGAACGAGAGCTCCGGGGTCGGCTGCGGCGCTTCGCCGACGCCACCGTCCCCGACAGCGAATGGGAGAGCCAGGGCATTCACACCAACCGGGACTGGAACATGCCCACGGCGCGGGCCGCGTTGCGGGCCGAGGGCCCCAGGAACGTCAGAAGGTGGAATTACCGCGGGCTGGAACGCCGGTGGGTCGCGTTCGACGACCGGCTGATCGACTACACGCGCACCACGGTCAGCCCCCACCTGGTGGCCGACGAGGCGAACATCGCCCTGGCCTTCTCCAACGGCTCCCTCCCGGACGGGCCCTACGCCCTGGTGTCCCGCGGCCCAGTGCCCGCCGCGGTGCTGTCGTGGCGCACCTTCGGCGCCGCCTACATGGCGCCCCTGTGGCTGCACAGCCCGATAAGTGGCCCGGACCCAAACCTCGCCGACGGCCTGCTCAACCACCTGCTCCGGGCTGGCATCAGCACCAGCCCCGAAGGGCTGCTGCACTACGTCTACGCGGTGCTCAACTCACCCTGGTACCGGCAGACCTACGCCGATGGGCTCCGCTACGGCTTCGCCCGTCTCCCGATCGCCAGCGATCCGGAACTGTTCAGCAGTCTCGCCCAGGTGGGCGAAGACCTCGTCAACCTGCACCTGTTCGAGCACCCGCAGCTAGCGAAGCACTGGCCACGCATGGACGGCGACGATCAGGCGACGCTTACCACTCCGGCCTTCGCCGCCGAGACCAAGACGCTCCGGCTGAGCCCTGCACTGGCCGCGACTCCGGTCAGCACGGAAATGTGGGCCTACCAGCAAGGCTCCTACCCGGCGCTGCGTAACTACCTCGAACAACGTCAGGGCCGGCCGCTCGATACTGCGGAGTTCGACGACTTCCGGAATCTTGCCGCAGCTGTCGCCGACACCGTTCAGCTCCTGCCACAGATCGACGCACTCGTTGCCCAGGCCGCTGCCCGCAGCCTCACAGCGGAAGGCCTCGGCTTGCCCCAGCAAGTAGCCGAATTACCCGCGCCGACTGCTCGGTCATGGCCGAACCGGCCCAGCCACAGCCGAGTCGATATCCCTCTCCAGACACGCCAGCCTGACGGCCTTCAGTCAGACCGGCTAACCGCGTCGAGTTCTCTGCGGATCCGGCTGACCCGCTGCTGGGGGAACAAATCCATAGACAGCCACTGGCCGAAGGCAGGATCCAGGCTGGGCACCAGCCAAACCGGAACATCGCGAAGCAGGCCACGCAGGGCCATGTCCGACGTCCCGCCCGAGGCGGGATCGGAGTAGTCGTGGAAGCAGATGACCAGCTTCATGCCGACCAGGCTTGCCTCTCACGCGTGGCGGCACAGAGAGCAGGATGCCGACCGTGTTCACACCGGCCTCTGATACGGCGTCCCGTTGTGTCGGCAACACCTCTTCCGGGACGCCTAGGCCGAAGTTACGTCGGTCAAAGTAGGTGAACCCCCTGCTGTGCAGGGGGTTCCGGCTTTGGGTGGTTTTGCTGGTGTCTACTCCAAGGTGATCGGGATGGGTGCGTCGAGGAGGTGGAATGCCTTCCGCTGCGCCGGGGTGGGGGTTGTGATCTTTTCGATCTGGTGGTCTCCGATCGTGATGACCTGCCGGGTGAGGGTGGCGAGGTGGCCGAGTAGGTCGCGAAAGCTGCGGGCTGGCTCGCCGCTGGCGGTGACCTGCCGGGAGGCTTTGCGGTCGGCGGAGACGGAGCGGTGAGCGGGGGCGAGCGGGTTGTCCCGCTGCGGGGGGTGCTCGTCGGTGTAGGTGAGCGGTGCCCAGGTTTTGCGCAGGTGCCAGGACAGGTAGCAGGCGAGCATGCAGATCAGCACGTGGGCGCGGACCCGGTCTTCCAGCCGGTGCCAGATGGGGCGCAGGTCCAGGTCGTCCTTGCTGATCCGGAAGTCCTGCTCCACGTTGGACAGGTCCTTGTAGGCGGCCACCGCGGCTGGCGCGTCCAGGCTGTGGGCGGGGACGGGGGTGCGGATGACGTAGATCCCGTCGAAGGAAGCCTCGGCGTCGATGTTGTCCTGGTCACGCCGCCAGGTGAAGGACCTCTCGCCGATGCCGGGGATGAAGTGCTTGCCGACCTTGTGCTTGTTGATCACCTTGCCCACGCGGACGCCGATCTTGGCGGGGCCGGTCAGCCGCCCAGCCTCCACCATGGCGGTGATCTTGGCGAGCTCGGCCTCGGTGGCGGCCAGCAGCCGCTCCCGGTGAGCGGCGCGTTCTTGTGCCAGGAATGGGTTGTGGCAGGCGATCAGACGCTCCCCTGGGTAGTCCGGTGAGCTGATCTCGGCCAGGTCCTGGGTGTCGAACAGGCTCAGCTGCAGCGGACCGCCGTCCTCGGCGAGCTTTTTGATCGCAGGGGCGCGCAGGCAGGTGATCCACGCCATGCCCGGGATCTCTTTCAGGGCTTTGACCCGCGCACTGGTGATCATCCCGCGGTCCCCCACCATGACCGCCTCGGTGATGGCGAACTTGTCCCGGACCACGTCCACGGTGGCGATGAACGCCTTGGGGTCAGCGGTGTTGCCGGGGAACACCCGCACCGCGACCGGGCAGCCGTCCCGGCTGGTGAGCAGCCCGTATTCGATCTGCGGCTTACCGCGCTTGCCGTCACGGGAATGCCCGAACGCGGCCAGCTCGCAATGCGAGCCTTCCACCCACGAAGACGACAGGTCGAACAGGGCCATCCCGCCCTGGGCCAGGTGCCGGCGGGCCAGCTGGCCCTCGATATCGTCTTGCCGGGCCAGCAGCCAGTCCATCGCCGCATACACCTCATCGGTGGACGCGCCGGCCACCCCGAGGTCAGGGCCGAGGGTGGTGTCGTCCCACCAGCCGATGGTGGACAGCTTGGAGGCGGGCCGGGCCACCCGGGAGGCCACCAGCGCATAGGCAAGATCTCGTTCCCGGCACAGCGGGCCCAGCAGTGCCGGGAAACCGAGCTTGCGCGCCATCGCATGGACGGCGGCCACGTGCCCGTGGCCCAGCGACCGGGTCGCCTCCACGCTGCCCTCAGCGTCCACCACGGTCCGCCCAGCCAGCACCAGCCGCACCGCCTCAATCGCGTCCTCGGGCAGGTGTGACAGGTTGGCCAGGGTCTCCTTGCGGACCTTGCCGCCGTCCCGGTAGGAGCGGCGGAGCAGATGCCGCTGGTAGACCCGCTCCGTCCCATCCTTCAGAACCTGATGGCTACGCGATGTCTCCACATGCATGGCACCGGCTCTGCGCGTCACGTGGGTATTCTCGCATGGCCAGCCAGCACATTCAACTATTCTAGTGTCTACACTTCGGCGTGTCGCTGGGCCGTTCCTGCTGGTCAGCTGCTAGAGCAGGCCCCGAACCCGCCGCAACTTCGGCCTAATGCCGCGACGTGGCGGCAAACCACACGGACAAACGACGGACAAATGATCAAGGACCCGACCGCTGCAGGCAGCGATCAGACCCTTGACCTGCTACTTCGGTAAGTAGCCCCGACCGGATTTGAACCGGCGCTACCGCCTTGAGAGGGCAGCGTCAAGAATTTCACCAGGCCGACGGCTACGTAGTGTTCGCTGCTGGGCACCTGATGATCAAGAAGTGTGTCCGGAACCTGCAAGTCGTGCAGGCCCGGTCTTGGGTCAGACGCAGTCGCCATTGCCGCCCAACACCCTACTGACGTCGAGAGACTGTTTTGATCCCCGGGGCCTCGTCCTCAATATCGCGTTCCCAGGTAAGTCGCCTGCCGACCGGAGCAGGGGTAGCCGTAAGGGTCCTTGTGGGCGCGAAGGGTTGCATCGCGTCGGCTATGGCGGAACTCCTTGCCGCAGCGGATACACCGGTAGACGTGGACGGGCACCGCGCGACGACCTCGCGTCGGCGCTGGTCGAATCCTGGAGCGTGCTGCGGAACGGCTTTGAACCGGGGCACGCAACGGTCCCTGCGCGGAGAACTCGATCGGATGGCGAGGCCGGAACGGGATGGTGGTGACGCGCAGAGCAGCGATCTTATCTACCCCGTAGGTACGATGCCCGCTGCCGTCTGCCCTCTCGGCGTGCAGCAGAAGACGCCCTGCGGTGCTGCGGCGAAGCGAGTACGGCTCGATCAAACGCCACCGCCCGTCGTAGTGGAGCTCGACGCAAAGGTGGTTGGTGGCGGCGAAGCGCACCGTCTCGAGCGGTATCCCGGCCCCCCAGGTGGCCACGGTCGGTGGTGGCGACCACGCCTCCTCACCGGCGCCCGCTGGCAGCGGAGGAAGGTCTTCGAACTCGACCGTCCCGTCCAGCCAGCTGAAGAGGACCGGCAACTCGTCGAGGAATCCTTGCAGGGGAGGTAGAGCAGGAAGCTGGTGGGCCAGCATCACCGCCCAGTCGGCTTCGAGCTCAGCGATGAGCGGGGAGTCGGCGCCGAAGTCCGCGGCCGTCGGAACAGCGATGCCCTTGGCGGAGCACTTCCCGGCCAGCGCCCGCTTGATCAGCTCGGGGTAGAGGCGCAGGTCGTTTCGCCGGAAGAGGTTGACGATGTCGTAGAGATCGCGGGGTCGGGCCCGCTGCGCCATGGCGCGGATCTTCTCAGCGAAGAGTTCCTCAAAGGAGTAGCAGCGCACCCGGCCCTGCAGCGGTCCGTCAGGGTAGGGGTGGGCGATCTGCCTCAGCACGGGCGGGCGGATGACCTTCTCGTTCGCAGTGATGTCAAGCTTGACTCGCGCCGCCTGGGGTGTCTGGCGAGGGCCAATGTAGTAGACGCGGCCTTCAGTTGAACGGCCGCCGGGGCGAAGCCGCAGAGCCGGGGGCCTGGTGGAGAAGTCAATACCTGAAGCGTCGTGGACCCGGGCGAGGGTACGAGCAAGATACGGCTCAATGTCCTCGGGCCGATATGGGCCACGGGGCAGGACCGTGAAGTCAAGGTCCTCGGAGAACCGGTGGGTCTCGATGTAGCACTTCTTCAGGCAGGTGCCACCCTTGAAGACCCACCGCTCCCCGAGCACCGGGTCTCTGCCCAGCCCCCACAACAGCCAGCCAAGGACGTAGTCCTTTTCGATGACCTCTTCGGTGAGCTGCCACTCGCGGACCCGCTCGACGATATCGGCTCGGCTGATCACCAGCTACCGCCCGGCGTCCCGAGGGTAACGTTGGCCCGCAACCCCCACCGCCGCACTATGCGCCCTGGGGACTTGACCGCAGGATCGAGGGCGACCAGCCCGGCGCTTCGCCGTTCCAGGCACGCCTTGACGAGAGCAGGCGCATCGGCCCCGGAGTGCTCAAGGAGATAGCCGAGCCGTTTGAAGACCGCCCGGTTGCCGAGACGGTCGCCGTAGTCAACAAGGAGCCCATCGTTTCGGTGCTCGCTACTCAAGTACTCGTGGACGATGTCGGCGACGGTCCTCACGCCTCCGCCCAGGCGAGGTTCATCGAGAATGTCGATGACGGTGCGGGATGGATCGGAGACCTCCACCCGGGTCTGGCTTCGCCACACCTCGACTGTCCCGTAGAGCCGCTCTTCACCCCGGACGGTCAGGTGGAACGGGAGGCCCTGGATCTCGACATCCCGGTGCCGCACCCGCCGCGCGGTGACCACGAGCAGGGTCCGAAATACCTGCTCGGTGAGATCCCAGTACTCGCAGGCGCTCCACCCCCCGATGTAGCAGGGGCTGAACACGCGCTTGGCCACCACCCAGGGGTCCGCAACCCACTCGCCTGGCCGCCGGGCGTCGAGGGGGACAGGCACATACAGCCCGCGGCGAACCCGCGATAGCCACCCCCGCCGTGCCAGGTAGACCAGCAGCCGACCAGCCTCCTCGTGATCGACGCCCAACACCCCAGCGGCCTCGGCGACGTCGAAAGCCGCTGTCGTGTGGCGGTGGAGCCGCTCAAGGAGTGCCCGGTTGCGCTGACTGATCCCAGCTGCTCCCTGAGGCGAAGTAACCGACACAAGATGAAGGTTATCGCATTTCTGTAGTACCGATACATCTCAAACGACGATATCACTACTCAATTACTATTACTTCGCTATAAATATACCGGCTTCGACGCCGTGTGCACACCGACTATGTCCCTCGCACCGCACGGCGCCGTGGAAACATCTCTCCGGGACGGCTGCCGCGCCCGGTGATGGCGAACCTCATGGGCAAACGACGGACAGATGAGGAACCCGACCGCCATGGACAGCGATCAGGCCCTCGACCTGCTACTTCGGTGAGTAGCCTCGACCGGATTGAACCCCTGACCGTCTCGATGCGGATGAGGGCTGGGCCCGCCACCACCGGACTTGCCCAAGGAGGGGAGGGCCTGGAACCCGTTCAACCCGCGAGGGCCGATGTCCTGCCGCGGTGGCATTCCCTGCCGATGCTCCCCGTCGCATGCCGCACACAGAGGTCTGATCTCGCCAACGGATGGCCAACCAACGATCAAAGGCATGATCGCCGCGCTTGGCGATCATGCCATCTGCCTGGAACTTCTCTGTCGGGGTGGCCGGATTTGAACCGGCGGCCTCTTCGTCCCGAACGAAGCGCGCTGCCAAGCTGCGCCACACCCCGCCGCCTGCCTGTGCGGCGCGAGGCCCCGGGTAACCCCGG
>Ga0335078_10008290_pt1 | contig 15449 bp, 11 predicted proteins | sample Lox_Sample_32_FD_206711 | JGI IMG/M metagenome (GOLD analysis project Ga0335078, IMG submission 206711) | Soil microbial communities from Loxahatchee National Wildlife Refuge, Florida, United States - Lox_Sample_3.2 | ecosystem: Environmental > Terrestrial > Soil > Wetlands | place: USA... | reverse complement strand
GCGGCACGCGCTTCAATCTGGAGCCGCGCCAGAGCCCCGTGCCGCAAGATGGCACGTCCGTCGACTTTTTGCCCGGCCAGGGGGTTGCGGCCGGCGACCTGGTGGTCGGTGCCGCCAATGACCTGCGTGCCTTTTACCCGGTGCCTGTCCCCGGCGAATTCCTCTTGTTCTACTTTGAGACGGGATTCTATGTGCACCGCAACGGCTCAGACGCAAACCCGTGTTCACCGGATTTCGAGGGTGGCTTGCCTCCCATCACCGATTCCTCCACGGGCGACACGCTGGTGGGCGCCGGCGAGCCCGCGGTAGTTGCCGATGCCAGAAACAATGCGTTCTTCGTCGCCGATATCCGCGGCGACCCCGTGGAGGAAAGCGAAGACGCCATCGCACTCTTTCGCGCCACCGCCGCCGACCTGGACGATTCCAGCAAGTGCCCGGACGGGACTCAAACCCTGGCCGAGTCCCAGGCCTGCTGGTCCACCTCGGTTCTGCTCGACCTTTCCTCGTTCTACAACATCTTTTCCAACCTCAAGCCGAGCGTCGTGGTGGATCAGCGGTCGAGCGGCGTGGGCGCCGGGGATGTCTACCTTTCGGCCACTGCGGAGCCCTTCAGCGGCTCGCAGTATATCTTCATCGTTGCCTGCAAGAATGATCTGTCCGCTTGCTCGTCGCCCGTTCCGGTCAGCGGCTCCGACAGCAAGCCGGACGCCTCTAACATCGCTGCCCGTCCCGACGGTGGCGTGACACTCACTTACACCGTCGAGAGCGGCGGCGAGATCGAGATGCCATCCAAGGCGGATATCAAGTATGTTGCCTGCACGCCGCAAGGCGCGCCGCTTCCGCCCATGTGCGCCCCGGCGTCACTCATCACCACGGAGAACCAGGCCATTCCCTTCGACCCGCTCATGATTTCGCCCACTGGCCTCGAGGCCGCCCGATTCGAAATGTTCACCTTTCCCAAGCACACACACCGCTTGGACCAGAACGGGATCGAGACTTACGTGGTGTGGGATCGCTGCAAAGTCTCCACCGCCGTCACCTATCCGGGTCTTACGTTAATCAGCGCTTGTCCCGACGCCGACCTGATGATGGCGGCGTCCAACGACGACGGCGCCACCTGGAGTTTCTCCGCCGTCGATACCGGACCGCAGGACCAGTTTGAACCGGCCATCACCACCGACACCTCCACCAACACCGTCAATATCGCCTATTACAGCTCCCAGGGGGACCCGTTCCAGCACAGGTCGCGCGTGCTCCTGCGCCAGATCCCGCCCGGTCCATCCACCCCCGATCCGGTGACCGACCCCGTGACCATTACCTCCTTTCCCATGGATCCGAGCACCGATCCCGTTACGCAAGGCACCTTCATCGGCTTCTATATCGGCATAGCCTCGCGCGGGGGCCTCGGCGGAAGTGAGACTTACATTCACTACATGCAGACGGCGGTGCCCGGAGTCTATCACGGCGCAACCGACCCGGAGCAAAACAACCACCTGAGCCGATTTGAATACTGAAGGCGAGCCATGATCATGACCTTGAAACAGGGGAATTGGACACTTCGTTCGGCGCCGTTACTCGCGCTATTGTTAGTGGCCGCCGCGCCCCTGTCACCCGCGGCGCGTCATCTTAGCCGGGTGCACACCGGCATTCTCCACCTGCTTGCCTCAGCCCGTGGACGCAGTATCCTGCGGGCATCCAGCAGCCCTGTGGCAAAAGCCTTGCTGGCGCGGGTGGGCGAAAACGTCACGCCCGCCGTGGCGCCGGAAACTTCACAGCCTCTTGAATCCACGGTCAGCCCGGATGCCTCGAACAACGGCTGCGGCACAATTTACGGGACTCGCTTCAACCTCGAGCCGCGCCCCAAAGCGCTCTCCCAGAACAACACCAGCGTCGATTTTCTGCCCACCGCCGGCCTTCAGGGCGCGGACCTGGTGGTGGGCGGCGCCGACGACTACCGCAGCTTTTACGGTGGTTTGGGCGGTAGCACCAGCGGCTATTACGTCCATAGAAACGGCGCCGAACCGAATCCTTGCGTGCCCGATTTCGAAGGCGGGCTGCCCTTCATCGTCTCCAGCCTCACTGGCGAGAAGCTTCTGGGTGGCGGAGTGGCCGGAGTCGCAGCCGACCCCGCCCGCGGCGCCGTTTTCATTGCGGATCTCCGTATCGGTCTGTCCGCGTCCGCCGTTGGACTCTTCCGCTCGACGGCCGCCATCCTGGACGACCCAACTGCCTGTCCCAACGGGACACACAACCTGGCGGCCGCGCAGACCTGTTGGCCGGTCCATGCGGAAGTCAATCCAATCGGAGGGTCCGACATAGCCGAAGGTCTGGCCGTCGACCCACGGCCCTTGGGAAGCGCAACCGGCGCTGGCGACGTCTATGTGGTCCTGGACATCGACACTGGAACGAGTGTAGTCGAAGGCCTGGCGGTCTGCACGAACAGTCTGTCCGCCTGCTCGCCGGCCGTCGTCATCAGCGGCAGCGATACGGCCCCGGCTTCGGTCCAGGGGGGCATCCGGCCCGATATCGCGGAACACCCGGCCGGGGGCGTCACTCTGACGTATGAGAACGTGAATACCGGCGGTCCTCCGGGCTTCCTGGAGACCTTCGACCTCAAGTATGTTACCTGCACTCCCGCCGGCGCGCCCACTCCTCCAGTCTGCTCCGCCCCTACGCTCATCGCCACCGAACAGCAGCCCATTCCCGATAAGGGAACCGGTCTGGGCGGACTAGACAATGGCGCCCTGGCCGCATCGCAGTTCTTTATCGAGACCATGGTCCGCCACGCGCATCGCGTGGATGCAAACGGCGTGGAGACTTACGTAGTCTGGGATCGCTGCCACGTGCCGCCCTTCAACCACGGTATGATCTGCCCGGACGCGGACATTTCCTTGGCGGCGTCCAACAACAACGGCGCCACCTGGCAGTTCGGCACGGTCGATAACGGAAGCGGCGACCAGTATTTTCCCGCCATCGTCACCGACCCGGCCACCAACATCGTGAACATCGCCTACTACAGCACTACCGGCGATGTCTTGAACCACCGGGCCAAAGTCGTGCTGCGGCAGATTCCTCCCGGTCCCCAGACTCCGGACCCGGTCGGCATCGCCCAGATCCTCACATCCGTGCCCATGGAGCCGGCTGCTGACTTCTTTCTCGACGATAGTTTCATCGGCAACTTCATCGGTGTCGCCGCCCGCACCATCACCACCGCCGGGGGCCGCGCTTACGTTCATTACATGCATAACATCGTGAACGGGATCTACAACGGAGCGGCCGCGCCGGAACAGAACAACCATCTCAGCCGCTTCGATTATTGAAAGCCGCACAAAATTTTTACAAAACCGCCACAACACGCGCGCCTGTCGATACTAGCCTGAGACGAGAATACACACTGGGCACCGGCGGAGATGCGCCAGGGGATACGTCTTGTGAAAGGGAATCGGAGGTCACATGAGACGACGTATCGCATCCATCACCTGCGCTGCGCAAATGGGACTTTGGGTCCTGGGCCTGGCCCACGCGCAGACGAACTGGCCGCAACTTGGCTTCGACAACGCGCATTCCGGCTGGAATCAGACCGAGACTCAGCTTTCTGTCTCCAATGTCGCCGGACTCGCACCGCTTTGGACGTTCCCCACCCAGGGGACCTTCAGCTCGCCGGCGGTCGTGAACGGAGTGCTCTATGTTGGATCGGGGGACGGCCACGTCTATGCCATCGACGCCGATACTGGAGCGCTCCTGTGGAAGACGCTGCTGGGTGGCGGAGGCACTTCATCGTCGCCTGCCGTCGCCGACGGAACGGTCTACATCGGCACGGGCGTCGACACGGGTTTCTTCTACGCGCTGGATGCCGCTACTGGAAATGTACGATGGCGCTTCCGGCCCGCGGCTGGGGTCGCCTCCTCGCCCGCCGTGGACAACGGCACCGTCTACTTCGGTGCGAACGATGCCAGCATCTATGCCCTGGATGCTTCCAGCGGCGCGGTTGTCTGGAAAGTGAAGACCAAAGCGACGGTCCTTTCCTCGCCTGCGGTCGACCATGGCATGGTATTCGTCGGCAGTGAGTCTGGCACAGTGCTGAGTCTGAACGCGGCGACCGGCGCCGTCGTGTGGGCTTCACCCCACCCCAGCGTTACGATCTTCTCGTCCCCGGCGGTGGCCGACGGAATTGTGTACATCGGACTGACCAACGGTGTCGTCCAGGCGCTCGATGCTGCGAGCGGTCAGACCGTGTGGCGCACCCTGATCACTCCACCGGCTGTCCTTGGCGCGGTTCCCGGCTCGCCCTCCGTGGCCAATGGCATAGTCTATGTCGGAACGGATGCCGGCACATTCTTTGCCCTTGACGCCGCTACCGGGACACCGCTCTGGCGGGCCAAGTTCCCTGGCGAGACGTTCGTCTCTTCGCCGGCCGTGGCTAACGGGGTGGTGTACGCGGGTGGGGAAACGTCCAGCCTTCACGTCATGGACGCGTTCACCGGGAAGATCCTGGATGCCCTCACTACCGGCGGTCCGCTCTATTACTCGTCGCCCGTGGTGGTAAACGGCACGGTCTATGCCGGATCGTTCGACAAGCTGATGCACGCCTGGCGCTTGCCGCAATAGCACAGGCGGTTGCAACCGGCCGGGCCCGAGTGGAACACTGGGAACGGAATGAATCCCCATTGTGCCACCATCCTGGTCTTCCACTCGGCACCGGTCGTGCGGACAGTGGTGCGGGAGATCCTCGAGCATGAAGGCTACCTGGTTCGGGCCACCGGCGACCTCGGCATTGCCGTAGACATGCTTCGCGAGTCGCCGCCCGACCTGTTGTTGGTGGACGTCTACGTTGCCGACATCAACGGACACGACGCCGCCTTATACCTCTGTCAGAAGTCCCCCAAGATGCGCGTGCTCATGCTGGCTGGCATGCCCGCCGACCAACGCATCGACATTCGGACGGCGGGCGAAGGCTTCTTCGTGTTTCCGCCGCCGTTCGCTCCCGCCGAATTGGCCGCCAAGGTGAAGCAGATCCTGGAGTTGGATCAGGGCGGACCGGCCTGATCCTGCTGGCGGACCGCCGCCCATGTCGTTGAAATCCACAGCCAGCCATGCCGCGATATCCCACAAGGGTGTCGACAAACGCACCAATTTCTGATAACATCCTCTGTTAATCTGAATTGTCGGCCGGAGAGTCGCTTCTCCCCGGAGCCGCCGTGCATCGTGTTTGCGCGTTGGATTCTGGAGAGTTCATATGCGAACAGCGTTTTCCGCTTCCAGGTTGATGCGCATCTGTCTGGTGTTTCTCCTGGTTGCCGGATCGGTTGTCCTGGTGGGTTCCACCAAACAACCCTATTCACCGCGCCAGAAAGCTTATTGGGCGGACAAGGCTTTGGTCGCTTTCGTGCGTCCAGGCTTGAACATTGCCATTAACTCGGCCCAGATCAACACCGCTGGGGCCATCACCGTAAAGTTCACCCTCACCGACCCCATGGGCCTGCCGCTGGATGCCACCGGCGTCACCACTCCAGGCGCAGTTTCCTTGACCTTCATCGCGGCCTATATCCCCAAGGGGCAGGAGCAGTATGTGGCGATCACCACCGCGCAGTCCACTGGCACGGCGCTGGGCACCATCACGCGCCCGACTTTCGAAGAGAACGCCGTTCCGACCTCGCTGGGTTCGGGCCAATACCAATACACGTTGAAGGCCCAGGCGCCTTCCGGATTTGATCCCACCACCACCTACACCGTGGCGGTGGTCGGCAGCCGCGACCTCACCGCTTTCGACCTGGGTACGGATTATGCCGGGACTACCTTCAATTGGGTCCCCGCCGGCACGCAGGTCACGCTGACGCGCGACGTGATCCGCACGCAAAGCTGCAATGCCTGCCACGACCAACTGGCCTTTCATGGCGGGCATGCTGTCGGCTTGGACCAGTGCGTCCTGTGCCACCAGCCGCAAAACGCGGATCCGCAGACCGGCAATACCCTGGATCTGAAGGTGATGATCCACAAGATCCATATGGGATCGAGTTTGCCCAGCGTCATCGCCGGCACGCCATATCAGATCATCGGCTACCGGAATTCGGTGAACGACTTTTCGACCGTCGAAGACCCGGCCGATGTGCGGCGCTGTGAAGTGTGCCACAGCCAGACCACCGGTGCGGCGCAAGCCAAGGTCTTCATGACCGAGCCCAGCCGGGCAGCCTGCGGCTCCTGCCACGATGACGTGAATTTCGCGACTGGCGAGAACCACGCCGGCGGATTCCAGATGGACGATAAGCAGTGCGCCAACTGCCACGTCCCGCAAGGTGAAACGCCCTTTGACGCCTCCATCATGGGCGCTCACGTAGTGTCCAGCGACACGGCAGCCCTGTATCCCGCGAATCCGGACACCCTGGTGGCCGGCCTGGATCTGGCCATCAAGGGCGTCACCAATACCTCCGCCGGCAAAACGCCGACTGTCAGCTTCACGGTTCAGGACGATAGCGGCAACAACATCGCCTTGTCCAATCTCTCCACGCTGCAGTTCACCATGGCCGGCCCCACCACCGACTATGGCTATACCAGCTTCGGCAGCGACACTAGCAGCACTCCGGGCTACGTGACAGAGAGCGCCCTGAAAGCTACCTGCGATTCAAGCGGCGTTTGCTCGTACACCTTCACGCACGCCATTCCGGCGGCGGCTACCGGGACCTACTCGATGGGCGGAGAGGCGCGCATGAGCGTCACCGTGCTGCCCAACACGAACGCGCAACAGTCCGTAACGTTGGCGGCCCAGAATCCGGTGGTCAACTTCTCCGTGGATGGCTCGACCGTGCTGGCGCGCCGCACGGTGGTGGCGCTCGGCAACTGCAACAACTGCCATGTCGCGCTCTCGCTGCACGGCGGCCTGCGCAGCAATACCGCCTATTGCGTGCTTTGCCACAATCCGTCGAACACCGACGCCAGTACGCGCGCCACAGCCACGGTTGCGTCCGACAAGTCGCAACCGGCACAGGGCATCAATTTCGCGCTGTTGGTGCACCGCATCCACGATGGCGTGAACGTTGTGCCGGCTGGCGGACAGCCCTACATCGTCGTCGGCCATGGCGGCAGCCACAACGACTTTTCCGGCGTGCTGTTCCCGGCTATGAGCCCGTCCGGATCGGCGACTGATCTGCAGAACTGCCAAATGTGCCATACCCAGGTCAACGGCGTCACTACCGAGCAGATTCTGCCGAGCGGGCTGAATGCGGTGGTCGATCCGCAAGGACTGATCAACCCCGTGCAGCCGGTCGCTTCTGCGTGCAGCGGATGCCACGTCGATAAGCCCTCCGCTGCCCACTTCCTCTCGAATACCGATCCGAACCTGGGCGAGAGTTGCGCCGTCTGCCACGGCTCGGGCGCGCAGTTTTCGGTTGATTCCGTGCACGCGCAGTGATGGCTGCTCGTACTTCTCACGATGGCGGCGGGGTGCATCTCGCCCCGCCGCATAAAAAAAAAGTAACGAGAACTTTTTCTCCGCAGACAAACCTTTTCACACCTGATAAAATAGCCCGTAAGTCTGGATCAGGGGGCCAAAGCACAGACTTGCTGCTTCAGGTCCGCCGCGCATGGTATTGCGCTTAAGAGGAGGGAGCTGTGCGAACTACTTCATCGCTTTCCGGGGCCTGCCGGGCCCTACTGGTGTTTCTCCTGGTTGCCGGATCGATTCTCCTGGTCGGTTCCACCAAACAGCCCTATTCACCCCGCCAGAAAGCTTATTGGGCCGACAAGGCGCTGGTCGCCTTCGTGCGTCCGGGCCTGAACATCACCATCAACTCGGCCCAGATCACTACGGCCGGCGCGATTAGCGTGAATTTCACGATCACCGACCCTATGGGGCTGCCGCTGGATGCCTCGGGCGTCACTACTCCGGGTGCCGTCTCGTTCACATTCGTCGCCGCCTATATCCCCAAGGGTCAGGAACAATACGTGGCGCTCACCACCTCGCAGGCCACCGGCACGGTCCTGGGCACCATCACTCGCCCGGGCTTCGAAGAGGGCGGTGTTCCGACTTCGCAGGGTTCCGGCCAGTATCAATACACCTTCAAGGCCCAGGCGCCCTCCGGGTTTGACCCCACCACCACCTACACCGTGGCGGTAGTTGGCAGCCGCGATCTCTCGGCGTTCGACCTGGGTTCGGATTATGCCGGGACTACCTTCAACTTCGTCCCTGCCGGTACACAGGTTACGCTGACGCGCGACGTGATCCGCACGCAAAGCTGCAATGCCTGCCACGACCAACTGGCTTTCCACGGCGGGCACGCTTTCGGCATAAATATGTGCGTGATGTGCCACCAGCCGCAGAACGCCGATCCGTCGACCGGCAATTCGCTGGATCTGAAGGTCATGATCCACAAGATCCATATGGGATCGAGTTTGCCCAGCGTGATCGCCGGCACCCCATATCAGATCACTGGCTATATGAATTCGGTCAACGATTTCTCGACCGTCGTAGACCCGGCCGATGCGCAGCGCTGTGAAGTGTGCCACAGCCAGACCACCGGTGCAGCGCAAGCCAAGGTCTTCATGACCGAGCCCAGCCGGGCAGCCTGCGGAGCCTGCCACGACGACGTCAATTTCGCCACTGGCGAGAACCATCCCGGCGGATTCCAAACGGACGATTCGGAGTGCGCCAACTGCCACATCCCACAGGGTGAGACGCCTTTCGACGCCTCCATCCTAGGCGCCCACGTGGTGTCTACCGACACGGCCGCCACCTATCCCCAGGATCCGGACACCCTGCTGGCCGGCCTGAATCTAGCCATCAAGGGCGTCACCAATACCTCCGCTGGCAAAACGCCGACGGTCAGCTTCACCGTGCAGGACGATAGCGGCAACAACATCGCCTTGTCCAATCTCTCCACGCTGCAATTCACCATGGCCGGCCCCACCACCGACTATGGCTACACCAGCTTCGGCAGCGACACCACCAGTACGCCGGGATACGTCACGGAGAGCGCCCTGAACGCCGCTTGCGATTCGAGCGGCGTCTGTTCTTACACGTTTACGCACGCCATTCCGGCTGCGGCTACCGGGACCTACTCGATAGGCGGAGAGGCGCGCCAGAATATCACCGTGCTGCCGAACACGAACGCCCAGCAGACCGTCGAATTGGGCGCCGCCAACCCGGTGGTCAACTTCTCCGTGGATGGTTCGCCGGTGCAGGCGCGCCGCACGGTGGTGGCGCTCAGCAACTGCAACAACTGCCACGTGGCGCTCTCGCTGCACGGCGGCCTGCGCAGCAATACCGTGTATTGCGTGATGTGTCACAATCCGTCGAATACGGACGCCAGCACACGGGCCACGGCTACCGTCGCGTCTGACAAAACACAACCACCGCAGGGCATCAATTTTGCCCTGCTGGTGCACCGCATTCACGATGGCGTGAATGTCACGGCCGATGGCGGCAAGCCCTACATTGTCGTGGGCCACGGCGGCAGCCACAACGACTTCTCCGATGTCCTGTTCCCGGCCATGAGCCCGTCCGGGGAGGCGACCGATTTGCAGAACTGTCAGATGTGCCATACGCAGGTCAACGGCGTCACCACCGAGCAGATTCTGCCGAGCGGGTTGAATGCGGTGGTCGATCCGCAAGGGTTGATCAACCCGGTGCAGCCGGTCGCTTCGGCGTGCAGCGGATGCCACGTCGATAAGCCCTCCGCTGCCCATTTCCTGTCGAATACGGATCCGACTCTGGGCGAGAGTTGCGCGGTGTGCCACGCCGCGGGGGCCCAGTTCTCGGTTGATTCGGTGCATGCCCAGTAGCCGGGTTATCGCTCTGCTGCTTCTCTGCTGGCCGGCGGGGGCCCAAACCCCCCCCGCCGCACCGGCTACCGCGCCCGCTTCTCCGCCAGCCGCCGCTCCGGCTTATGTCGGATCGGAAACCTGCCAGCCCTGCCATGAAGATATCTACGCCGCTTTCCAGAAGAGTCCGCACAAGCTGGTGGACACGGAAAAACGCTTCGGCTGGGCCACCAGGGCTTGCGAGTCCTGCCACGGTCCCGGCAGCAAGCACGCCGATACTGCCGAACCTGCCGCAATCGTCAATCCGGCCCATCTGACCGCCTCGCAGACCAGTCGCATCTGCCTGAAGTGCCACCTCAATCAAACCATCCACATCGGCCGGATCCATAACAGCCACGCCGATAACGCGGTCAGTTGCACGGCCTGCCATTCCGTCCATGCGCACGGCCCCATGGGGATCGTTCCCCGAAAGGCAGCCGCCATCAATCAACTGTGCGCAAGCTGCCATACCGCCGTCTGGGCCCAGTTCCAGCGGCCCTACAAGCACCGCCTGCCCGAAGGAGCCATGTCCTGCGTGGATTGCCACAATCCGCATGGCACCATCTTCGAGGCCAGCTTCCAAAGCTACGCCGCCAACGAGCCAGGCTGTTACCGCTGCCACGGCAACCTGAGGGGCCCATTCACCTTCGAGCACGCGCCCGTGCGCTTGCAGGGTTGTACCACCTGCCACGAACCGCACGGCTCGGCCAACCCGCGCATGCTCGTGCGCGCCGAAGTCCGCTACCTGTGCCTGGAGTGCCACGCCAACCTGCCCACCGCTCCCGGTCCGCCTACGAATCCTGCCGCGCTGGGCGGAGTGCCGCCGGCCTTCCACAACCTGCTCAGCCCGCAGTTCCAGAACTGTACCGTGTGCCACACCAAGATCCATGGCTCCTACGTGAGCCAGGAGTTGCTCCGATGAGACTCGCATTGGCTTTGCTGGTCTCCATTCCACTGCTGGCCCAGGACCCCGGACTCACCGGCAGCGTGGATCTCGGCTACCGCGTCACCAGCATCGGCGGCAGCAACGATGTCTACCGCAGCGTGGTGGATCTGGGCCAGGGGCCCCGGCTCCTGGGCCTCGATTTCACGCTCGTCCCTTCCAACAAGGTCCTCTTCGATCACCTCGACTTCAACGCTACCGATTGGGGCGGCGACCCCTACAATACCCTGCAGGGAAATGCCTCCAAGAAGGGCGTTTACGATTTCCACTTCGACTATCGCGATATCACCTACTTCAACCTCCTGCCCTCCTTCGCCGATCCCCTGCTGGGCTCCGGCATCGTCCTGGATGAGGACTCCTGGTTCTCTCACCGCCGCATGGGTGACTTCCAGTTGGACCTGCGTCCCGGCCACCACATCATCCCCTACCTTGCCTATGGCCGCGATTCGGGCCAAGGAACCGGCATCACCACCTTCGTCTCCGACGTGAATACCTACCCGGTCTCCGACCAGATGTTTGATAAAACGGACAACTACCGCGGTGGCGTCCGCCTGGAGTTCAGCCGCTTTCACATCACGCTCGAACAGGGTGGCACCACCCTGCGCGACGATCAGCAGGCCTACGACTCCACCGCCAATCCAGGCAATGTCCAGAATCCCTACTTCGGCCAGACGCTCGACCTGACCGGCCTGGCGCAAGCCTATGGCATTCGCGGCGACAGCATTTATACCAAAGGTCTGTTCAACGCCAGCCCGGTTTCCTGGGCCGATCTTTCAGGCGAGTTCCTCTATAGCCAGCCGGAAACGAACCTCAATTACAACCAGCTCAACATCGGCGATTTCGTTCTCGAACGCTCGTTGCTGTTCTACACCGGCGAGCAGGCCCTGGGCTTCGCCGAAGGCAAGCAGCCCCACACCACCGGCAGCCTGGGATTCGTGCTGCGCCCGTTGAAGCGTGTCCGCGTCATCGAATCCTGGATGACAGATCGCATGCACACTTCCGCCGCGGGCGCCCTGACCGACATGATCCTCGAGCCCGCCGCCGCCGCGCAAACCACTGAATCGCCGCTCACGAGCCTTCTGGCGATGAACTACAACCAGGAGCAGATCGACGTGTTGGTGGATGTCACCCGCAAGCTAATGCTGCGCGGCGGCTATCGTTACGTCTGGGGTAATGCGCAGACCGATGCCGCCCTAGTTACCGGCCCCGGCATCGAGTCAAGCGAGCTGCGCCAGAACGTGGGCATTGCCGGCGTCAACTTTCGCCCCACTCAGAAGATCTCCGCCAATGTCGATTTCGAGGGCGCTTCCACGGGTCACGCCTACTTCCGCACCAGCCTGTATAACTACCAGCGGATGCGCGCCCGCGCCAGCTATCAGGCCACCTCCACGCTGTCGTTGCAGGCTAGTTTCTCGCTGTTGAACAATCAGGACCCGGTTCCCGGCATCAATTACGATTTCCTGAGCCGCCAGAATTCCCTCTCGGCCTCCTGGGTTCCCTCCAAGCGCATCAGCATTCTGGGCGAGTATACCCGCTCTACTCTGCGCTCCAACATCAATTACCTGGAGCCGGAAACCCTTGGCCCTGAGCAGTCTCTCTACCGCGACAACGCCCATGGCGCCACCGCGCTGGTGGATGTAGCGCTGCCCGGCTACGCCAAGCTTACCCCCCGCCTGGCCTTCGGCGGATCGCTGTTCATTTCCTCCGGCAGCCGTCCCTCTACTTACTATCAGCCGCTCGCGCGCCTCACCGTGCCTCTGCTCAAGAACGTGGCCTGGAAGTCCGAATACCGCTATTACGGATACGGCGAGCTCTTCTATCAATACGAAGGCTTTCGCGCGCACATCCTCGAGACAGGAGTCACCATTTCCCGATAGCCCCCAGTTTAAACTCCCGGCCCTTCCAGTGGTGTCAAGTCTCCAAACTTGCACCGAATGGCATTCGCGTTCAATGAAGAGTGAGATGCAGGATCATCGGGGGCACAATACAGGAACCACCTGCCTGCCATGACGGCGATAGACGTGGAAGTCGGCATCCGTCGTGAGTACTAATGGATCGGCCATTGTCTCTGACATGCGCACCAGGCAGGCGTCAGCCAAACTCATCGGTATGCTTGCGTATTTCCGCAAGGACGCTAACACTGTCTCCACGTTATCGTCCAAATTGAACTTCGCGACTACGGCTCTCCGCGAAAGCATCGCGTTCAATGCGGGCCCGCCCCGTTCGCCAACCAGATGGTAGGCTTCAGACAGCACCGCCTCGCAGGTATACCAAGGCGGTGAATTCTCAGACGCCGCTTGGACCGCCCATTTGTGGTGCGAGTCGCGGCGGCTAAGCATTGCCACGAGAAAGCCGGCATCAACCAGCACGCTTCTTGCCATAGCCCGTCGCTTTCAAGTATCGCTTCCTTCTCCCGCTCATGTCGGCTGGCAAGCCGTCCACCGAGCCGATCAGGTCGGCGATGAGGCTGAGCCGCGCGGAGGAGATCGACGTGGGTTCAGCGCCCCGTTGCAAGCGTTCGCGCACCACATCCGACTTTGGGCAATTGCGCTCCCGGCATTCCGCCTCGATTTCCCTCACTAGCTGATCCGGAAGCCGCACAGTCATGGATCTCATACCACAAGTGTATTACATGACTGTCATATAAGCAAGACAGGCCGCGTCCATCGCTATTCTACGGCCATTTTCTCGCCGATGTCCTCATTCCACAACGCCGGGTGCTCCTGCTGGAACCGCTGCATCATCGCGATACAAGTGGCGTCGTCAAGAATTGTCAGCTCAACACCACGCCCTCGAAGATAGTCTTCCGGTCCTCGAAATGTGCGATTCTCACCTACGACCACTTTGGGAATCTTATAGAGCAGAATCGCGCCGCTGCACATGTCGCATGGCGAGAGCGTCGAGTAGAGCGTCGCCCGTCGATAGACTTCTGGTGATAGCCTGCCGGCGTTTTCAAGACAATCCATTTCGGCATGCAGGATCGGGCTCTTCTTCTGCACACGTTGGTTGTGTCCGCGCCCCACGATCTTGCTGTCAATGACCAGCACCGAACCGATGGGAATCCCACCGGCTAACAGTCCTTCTTTGGCCTGTTCGATTGCTGCTTCCAGGAAACGGTCCATGAGCTTTTCTCGCGTGGTATTTTCCTTAGACAATGTATCGCAGGAGCGCCTGAAGTGTGATCCAATCGTGGCATGCGATCCAAGAAGCTGTTATTAAGGGTTGGCGTGGCCGCCCTGTTTGTTGCAGGGTGCGCGTTCGCGCAGCACAAGGCCATCGATTTCAAACCCGGTATGCCCTTCAGCGACGGCTACATCGCGGGCAACACACTCTACGTGGCGGGCCAGCAGGGGCCTGACGCTCACGGCAAGGTCACGGGCACCGACATCACCCTCCAGACAACCAATGCCATCGCCGCCGTCGAGAAGGTCGTTAAGAAGGCCGGCTTCGCGATGACCGACATCGTTTCGGTGACCGTTTACATCACCGACCTGAACGATGTCCCGAAGATGAACGCGGTCTACAAAAAGCTCATGCCCGATCCGAAACCCGCGCGCGCCACCGTCGAGGTCGCGGGCCTGATCGGCGGAGCCAAGATCGAGATTTCCGCCATCGCCGTCAGACACTAAAACGGAACGTTCCGCCATTTCTCGCGTCTATACTCGGCAAATGCTGTCTGCGGATCTTCGTCAGGCCGTCCGTTCCCTGGTCCGCCGCCCCGCATTCGCGTTGGCGGCGATTCTCACGGTGACTCTGGGTATCGGCGCCAACACCGCCGTCTACCAGGTGATCTACGCAGTGCTCCTGCAGCCGCTGCCCTTCCGCGATCCGCAAGCGCTTCTCCAGGTTTGGGAGAGCACCCCCATACTGCCGCACCTGCAGGTCACCGTGCCGGACTTCGCGGACTGGCGCGCGCAAAACCATAGCTTCGTCGAGATGGCCGCGTACACGTTCCAGGCCATGGACCACATCACGCTCACCGGCCGCGGTGAGCCGCAGGTCCTGCAAGCGACCAACGTGACCGCCAGTCTGTTTCCGGCCATGGGCATTCGGCCGCTCATCGGCCGCACGTTCGACGCTGCGGACGACCGCCGCAAGCGGCCCGTGGCGCTGATCTCCGAGAAACTGTGGCGCGGCAAGTTCGCGGCCGACCCCTCGATTGTGGGCCGCTCCATGCGCCTTGAAACCGAGTCTTTCACCGTAATCGGCGTCGTGCCGGCGCGCCAGGCATTTCCGGAATGGGCGGACGTCTGGCTGCCGTTCTCCTGGATTGAGCCGGATCTCAGCACCCGCCGGAAGTATCACCCTCTGGAGGTCATTGCGCGGCTGCGCCCGGGCGTCTCTCAAGACCAGGCGCAAAGCGAAATGCACGCGATCGCCGCGCGCCTGGCGTCCGAATATCACGATACCAACGGCACGGTCAGCGCATATACCGTGCCGCTCGCGCGCCAGATCACCGGCCACGTGCGCCCCGCGCTGCTTCTGGTTTGGGCCGCCGTCGGTCTGGTGCTGCTCATGGCCTGCGCCAACCTGGCTCACATGCTGCTCGCGCGCATCGTCGATCGCCGCCAGGAGATGTCCGTCCGGGTAGCGCTCGGCGCGGGGCACGGCGCACTCATGCGCCTGGTGTTCACCGAAAGCCTGCTCCTGGCGCTGGCCGGTGGCTTGGCAGGCGCTTTCCTCGCCATGGCCGGCGGCCGCTTACTGCAACATG
>Ga0335078_10008289_pt1 | contig 15449 bp, 10 predicted proteins | sample Lox_Sample_32_FD_206711 | JGI IMG/M metagenome (GOLD analysis project Ga0335078, IMG submission 206711) | Soil microbial communities from Loxahatchee National Wildlife Refuge, Florida, United States - Lox_Sample_3.2 | ecosystem: Environmental > Terrestrial > Soil > Wetlands | place: USA... | reverse complement strand
TTCGACCTGGCGCGCGAGCGCGGCGCCGTCCGACTCGTAGAACTGTCCCGCGACCGCAGGGCGCCGCGCGGAGGTCGGCATCCGTCCCTAGGGCGAGGAGAGCTCGGCGACAAGAGCCTTTGCGTCGCTCTCCGCCAGCGCGGGACGGGAGCTGGCCCGGAACGGGTTTCCCTCCCCGTATCGCGGAATGATGTGGAAATGAACGTGGAACACCACCTGACCGGCGCGGGCCCCCGCGTTGAGCGCGAGGTTGTAGTCGGGAGCCAGGCGCTCGACGCGACGACAGAGCTCGTCGAGCGTCCGGATGAGCGCCATCTGGTCCTCGAACGGGATGTCGGTAAGCCGGGCGCCGTGTCGCTTCGGAACCACCAGAAGGTGACCCCGTGTGAACGGAAAGATGTCAAGGAACGCGAGCGTGGTCGCGTCCTCGTACACGATGTAAGCGGGTGCCCGGCGTGCGACGATGTTGCAAAACACGCACGGCTTGCCATCGGGGGCGGGCGCGGGGTCCATCGGCCGCCGAGACCCGGAGCCGAACTAAAGGGTTGCCGGACCGTCGCTCAAGTCGTGCTCATTAGGGGTGCGTGTCTCGGTAGAGGCAGATGCATCGCGGCGCGGTGGTTCTGGCCGTCGTTCTCGCCGTACTGATCGCCGCGAGCCCGGCGGCGATTTCGGGGGGACGGACCGGCGGGAGCCCATGGACGACCGGGGCCGTGCCCCCCCTGCTGACCGACGTCGTTCCGCTCCCCGTGGACTCGGTGCCCCGGCTTGTGCCCGCGGCTACTCCGGTCGAGGTCACGTTGACGCTCAGCAACCCGAATTCGGCCGCCCTCGAACAATTTCTCCTCAACGTGGAGGACCCCTCCGCCCCCGGCTACCGTCACTTCGTTTCCTATTCGGAATACCTCGCCCGGTTTGCCCCGCCGACCTCGAGCGTCGCGATCGCCGAGGCGACCCTGGCCGGCGCCGGGGGCACCGACCTCGCCGCCGCGCCCGACCGCTCTTCGGTGTCCGCGCTCGTCCCCGCCGACGGGGTCGCGGACCTCTTCGGGGCTCGCCTCGTCACCTACGGCTTCGCGGGCTCCGCGCCGCTCTACACGAGCGTCGGGACGGTCGCTCTTCCCTCTTCCCTTCAGGGCCTCGTCTCGGGAATCGGGGGCCTCTCCGATGGGTCGAGCGGCGGCTTCGCCTCGTCGCTCGAGACGCGCAACCTCTCCCCCCGTCCCGTGGCCCTCGGCTCGTCCCAGTTCGTCCGGGACAATTCGACCGGCGACTGGTTCATTGGGTCGGACTACACGCAGGCGTTCGCCGCGAACCACCTATTCCCGGGCTCGGGCAGCGTTCCGAACGCCACCTATCCCACGCACGTGGCGATCGCGACGCTGCTCGCGAGCGCCTACAATCTTTCCTCCCAGACCGACCTTCCCCCGTGGGACCCCACGGTCGTCGCGGCCTACTTCAACGGAACGCTGGGCCCGGGTTGGCCGACGTCGAGCCTCACCGGCGTTCCCGTGACCGCGGCCAATCGGACCCCGCCGCTGCCGAGTTCGTTCGGAGCCGAGAACGACACCTCCTCCTTCGAGGTGGAGAATTCGCTCGACCTCGAGATGGCCGGCAGCCTCGCTCCCGGTGCCTCCCTCTACAACTTCTATTTCGCCGGCAGCCTGCTCGCCTCGGCCTCCCCGGTCGGAGATCCGGCGGACTACCTCACCGACGACCTCAGCGCAGCCCTGGCGTACAATTACTCGCCGGCCCACCTGGCTGCGATCAGCTGCTCGTTCGGACTTCCGGACCTGGACGTGCCGGCGTGGGACGCGGAACTCCTGACAGCCGCCGCGCTGGGAGTCACCGTCCTCGCCGCGAGCGGGGACCAGGGGAACGCGCCCGATTCGCTCACGCAGCGCGACGACGGGCCGTGGCCGATCTGGCCGGCCACCGACGTTTCGAACACGTCGGGGGCGCTCTCCGTGGGCGGGATCTCGCTGGCCATGTCGGGGAGCCCCAACGCGTTCGTATCCGGCCCCTACCTGAACCTCACCTACGACGCAGGTGCGGGCGACATCTCGGGAATGTCAACCTGGTACGACACCTCGGGGGGCCAGGGGACCTACGCGGGCTCGGAAGGAGGGGTCAGCACCGTCTTTCCCGAGCCGTACTGGCAGCTCCATTCCGCGGCGCAGCCGGCGATCGTCAACGCGACCGTTCTTCAAGGGGCGGGTGCGCTCGGCCGGGCCGGCCCCGACGTGGCGATGCCGGGCAACGCGACCCTCGTCACTGCGTTCGCGAACGCGACGGGCACCATCTTCATCGAGCTCCTCGAAGGAACGAGCATCGCTTCGCCGGTGTTGGCGGGACTGGTGGCGGACGTAGTGGCCGTCGAGAACAACAACGGGGGGTCCGGTCCGTGGCGGTCGCTCGGGTTCATCGACCCCGAGATCTACCGGATCGCGAGCTACTTCGCCCAGTACCCCGCGACCCGCGGCGACCCCTTTCTCGACGTGACGACCGGGGCGAACTACGTCTTCTCGGCGGCGCCCGGTTGGGACCCGACCACCGGCTGGGGGGCCGTCAACGCGCCGGCATTCCTGGCCGCCGACCAGAACGCGACGCTCGTGGAGTACACCTATACCGGCCCCACGCCCGGACTCCCCCCCGGGACCGGCGTCCCTGCCGCCAGTGCACCCGTCCCGTGGGCGTACATCTTTGCGATCTTCGGCGTCGGCGTTGTGGTCGCGGTCGCTCTGGTGATCCTCACCGCCCGGCCCTCGCGCCGACCGCCGAGTTCGACGATCGTCCCGTGGGGAGCGCAGGGGTTTGGCCACCCCGCCCCTCCCTCATCGGTGGGAGGGTCCGCGCCGGGAGCGACCTTCCTCTGCCCGTACTGTGGAGCGATGCGCCCGGCGGAGCCGGTGCGCTGCCCGCAATGCGGTGCGTTCTAGGACGCGACTGGCGGCTCGGCCGGCGGGTCGTCGTCCGGGGGCACCACGTTCGGTGGGGGCGCGTCGTCCGACGGGTCGATGTCGACCGGCGGGTTCTCGCTCGGTAGCGCGGGCTCGGTGGGAGTCGGGGCGGCCCCGCCTCCCTCCGCGGGGGTCGGTCCCTCCGGCGCGGACGGCGCCACGCCGAGCTTTTGCTCGAGGAAACGGCGGATCTCTTCCGGCCGCGTCGACGCGATGCCGAAGTACTCCGCGAACCGGCGGGTGGTGGTGAGTTCGAGCGTCGAGCCCTTCGGCTCGGTGTGGACGAGGCCGATGCCGCGCAAGCGCTGGACCTCCTCGTAGGCCACGTCGCCGATCATGCGGACGATGTGGCTCTGCAGGATCGGTTGGTGGTAGGCGATCAGCGTGAGGGCCCGCAGCGTGCGGGGCGCCATCTCGACCGGGGTGACCGAGTGAACGGTAGTGACGTACTTTTCCTGGAGCTGGAGCGCGTAGCGGTCCCCGACCCGGCGGACCTCGAGCGCGGACTGCCGGTTCCCGTACGTCTGTTCGAGGGTCCGCACGGCGCGCTGGACGAGGCGCGAGTCCTCGACCACGAGCGCGTCGGCGATCTCCTTCACCGCGAGCGGCTTTCCGCTCGCGAACAGCACCGCTTCGACCTGAAAGACGAGGTCATCGAGCTTCGACGGCATGGATCCAATCCCCTACGTCCCCTCCGCGACGGCTTTTCGGTTTTCCGCGGTTCGCACCACGAGGACGGGAGTGGACCCGAGCACCTCTTGGCGCAGTTCGACCGAACGCTCGCGAGCGAGGAATAGCAGGGCGAGGAAGATCGCGACGAGCCGGTCGCGGCCCGAGAGGGGATTCCAGAGCTCGAGAAGAGGGAACTCCTCGCCCACGGGGTGACGCTGGGCGACGGCCCAGGTGTCCTCGAGGTCCCGCTCGGGGATCTCTCCGTGCACGAGGACCTCGGGGGGCGCACGCTGCTCCTCGCGCAATCGGTCGCGCAGCTCCTCGATCCGCAGCGCCCGTCGCGCGTCCGCTTCGGCCTCGCCGAACGCGCGGACGAGCTCGAGCAGGGAGACCGGGCGGGTCTCGGGGTGGCGGACCATTCCGAAGAGCGGGGGCGGGTCGTTGGTCCCGAGGACGGTACTCGTCACATCGACCGCCTCGGGCGTCTCGAGGAGCGGGAGGTATCCGTCGTCCGTCGGGCCGCCCGGGTCCAGACTCCCGTCGACGGGAGTTTCGGGGATCTCGCGGATCTTGAGGATCTCCTCCGATTGGAGGTAGAGAATGTTCCAGGCCATGTAGACGAGCCGACCCGCGATCGCGAAGTTGACCGCGCCCTCCTCGCGGACGCGCTCCAGGTACGACTCCGTGAACTTCACGAGGTCGATCTCCCACGGGTCGAACTCCTCCTCCATCACCAGCTCGAAGAGGAGTGCGATCGCCTTCTGGAAGGGGTCGGGGATGACGATGTGGACCCCTTCTTTGAGGTTCTCGACCAGCGCGAGATATCGCTCGAGCAACGGCGTCGAGGTTTCGCTTTCGCCGAGCAGCGAACGGTGGAAGACGAGGTACTGGAGGACCTTCTCGGCGGCGTCGCGGGAGACCGGTCCCGTCGGAACCAGCTCGTCCACTTCGGACTGGGAGATCGTCATCGGGCCTCGAGGGGACCGGCCGCCTCGGGGGCCCGGGCGTTCTCCCGGCTCTCGACGTCATGGATATCGTCGAGGTCGATCCCGACGACGCGGGAACAACCGTCCCCGCGCATCGTGACGCCGAGCAGGTGGTGGCCGAACTTGAGGGTCACTTTGCGCAGCGAGATCACGATGAACTGGGCGCGCTCGGCGTTGCGTCGAAGCATGCGGCCCACGAACTCGGCGTTGAGCCCATCGAGCGACATGTCGACCTCGTCGAAGACGTAGAGCGGGCTCGGGTCGTAGCGCTGCATCGAGAAGATGAACGCGAGACTCGCGAGGGACTTCTCGCCGCCCGAGAGCTGCTCGAGCCGGGCCACGGTCTTTCCGACGGGTCGGGCCTTGATGAGGAGCCCGCCCGCGAGCGGGTCCTCGGGGTTCTCGAGGGCGATCTCGCCCTCGCCGCCGGCGGAGAGCTCTCCGTAGATCTCCTTGAAGTGGGTGCCCACCTGGGCGACGACCTCGGTGATCTTCTCCCGCTTCTTCTTCTCGATCTCTCCGACCAGCGAGAGGAGCTCGGTCTTCTCGGACGTGAGCCGCTGGACTTCGGACTGGAACTCATCGGAGCGCGACTTTTCTTGGTCGTACTCCTCGACGGCACGCAGGTTGACGTCGCCCATCCCCTGGAGCTGTTGTTCGAGGGCGGCGATCTTCTTCTTGAGTTCGTCCACCGAGACCGGTTTCTCATCGGGCTCGGGGTCCGGGAACTGCTTCAGGGCCTCGTTGAGCTCGGTGAGCCGCACTTCGGCTTGCGCAAGGCGGGTCTCCTCGCCCGTGAGCATCGTGCGACGGGTCTCGAGGTTGGCCTGGGTCTGCGCGAGCTTCGCGGTGACGTCGAGCCGCTCGCCGTCGAGCTTCTTCTTCTTCTCGTTCTGCGCCCGCGCCGACTCGCTCTGCTTCGATTCGACGCCCTTGAGCGCCTCGAGCGCGTCTCGCGACTCCCGGAGGCTGCGTTCGGCCTGCGCGATCTCCTTCTTCTTCGCGGAGATCTCCTTTTGCGCCTTCGCGAGTTCGGCGCGCCGGGTTTCGAGATTCGTCGCGAGGGCGGCGAGCGAAGCACGAACCGATTCGAGCTCGCCGTTGACCTGGACGCGCTCTTCTCCGGTCTTCTGGGCAACTTCCTGGAGGGAGCGCAGGTGCGTGGAGACGGCTTCGGGGAGTTGGCTCAGGTACTGTTCCTGGGCCTTTCGAGTCTGCTCCTTGAGGGCGGCGATCTCCGTGGCCAGCCGGTCCACGTCCGCCTCGGCAGTGTCGAGCGCCGCCTGGGCCTTCTTCTGCTCGGCGCGCGCGGCGTTGATGCGTTCCTGGGCCGATGCGAGGCGGTCGCGAGCGGTCTCAAGGTCTTTGTCGAAGACCTGCCGGGCCGACTGGTGCGCCTGGTCCTGGATCGAACGGGTGGAGAGTTCCTCGGCGACCGCGCGGATCCGCTCGGTCACCTTCGCGAGCTCGGCCCGCGCGGCCGTTTCGGCCGCGCCCTTCGTCCGAAGCTCGTCGCCGAGCCGCTTCAACTCGACCGCGGAATCGCTCCCGCGTCCCTGGTTCGTGGGGTCCACATAGCCGCCGGAGATCGCTCCGGTCGCCTCGATCAGGTCGCCGCTGAGCGTGACCAGCCGAACGCCGCCCATCTGCGCCCGGGCGCGCCCGAGGTCGTCCATGACGACCGTCTCGCCGAACACGTACCAGAACGCCGGTCGGAGCGTCTCGTCGAACTTCACGAGGTCGATCGCGAAACCGGTCGCCCCGGGGGACTTTGAGACGACGAGCGACTTCCCGTGGGCCCGGCCCGGCAGCATCTTGTTGAGCGGTAGGAAAGTGGCGCGGCCGCGCTTTTCTTCGCGGAGAAGCTTGATACATTCCTCGGCAACCTGGTCGGTTTCGACGACCAGGGCTTGGAACCGGCTCCCGCCCGCGACCTGAAGCGCGGTTTTCAGCTTCGGGTCGAAGTCGGCCAGCTCTTCGACCGTGCCGCGAATTCCCTCGATCTTGCCGAGATTGCGCTGGGAGAGGAGGTAGTCGACCGCGGCGAGGGCCGTGGGGCGCCCGCCTCCGTCGGCACGGGCCTTGAGGCGGGCGTCGAGCGCGAGGTACCGGCGGTTGAGCTCGAGCACCTCCTGGGCGAGTCGTTCGCCCTCGGCCGCGAGGTTCTTCTCCTTCGTCTTGAGCGCCAGGAGCTCCTTCTGGAGATCGCCGGTCGAAGGTCCCGAACCATTCTTGCCGGGGGACGCCTCCTTGATCCGGAGCTCGAGGTCCTTGACCTCGACCTCCCGCTCCCGAAGGTCGTCTTCGGCCTGAGCCTGTGCCCGTTCGGCCGTTCGCACCGCCGCGCTCGCGGTCTCTCGGGCTTGGACCGACCGGGTCCAGGCGTTCTGCTTCGTCTCGGTTTGGCGCGCGAGTTCGAGTTGCTGTTTGCGGGCCGCCGCGAGCTTGTCGTGAGATTTCCCGGGGGTTCCGGTCGCGGACTGCAATTCGCGAGCGTTCTCTTCCGCCGTCTTTTCGAGCGCCGCCAAGCTCTCCGAGAGCTTCGATTCCTGGGCCCGGAGGGTGGACTCCTGCGTCTCGTCGGCGCGGACACTCTTCGCGAGCTCGTCGGCCTGGGTCGAGGTCGCCTCCAGCGCCTCGCGCAAATGCCCGAGGCTCTGGTCGAGCCGGGCGTAGGCCATCTTCTTTTCGTCGACTTCTTGCTTGAACTTGACCGCCGCCGCGCCGCCGGCTTCGGCGATCTCCCGGTCAATCGTGTCGATCGCCGCGGCCAACTCCTGCTGGTGCGACGCGAGCTGCGAGCGGGCCGCTTCGAGTCGGTCGATCTCGGCGCGAACGGCGTCGACCTGCTTACGGCAGGTGGCGAGCTCCTGCTCCGCCAGGCGGTGGCCCGCCCGCGCGAGCCGGGCTTCGGAGCGCTTCTTGTCGTCCTGGAGTTGTTTGTACTGAATGGCCAGCAGTCGCTGACCCTCGAGTCCCGCCAGGCGGGACTTGATGTCGGTCATCAGGGTCTGAATACGGTCGAGGTTGGAGTCGAGGTCGGCCCGTTTCGTGGCGGCGCGCTCGAGTTCATCGTCGAACTGACTGATCCCCGCGAGCCGCTCGACCAGCCCCCGCCGGGGGATCGGCCCCATCGTCACGACCTTGTTGATGTCGCCCTGCTGGACGAGGTTGTACCCGTCTCCCGAGAGCCGGGCGTGGGAGAGGAGCGAGTCGATTTCGGTCTGTGTCGTCCGCTTTCCGTTGACGTAGAAGTACGAGTAGTAGCCGTCCGGGTCGCTCGGGGCGAGCTTCACGTACCGCGTGATCTCGACCTCGGCGGAGTCGAGGGGCAGGAGCTTGTCGGCGTTGTCGAAGACGAGGGAGACCTCGCACTCCGTCGCGGGCTTCTTCGAAGAGCCGCCGTTGAAGAACAAGTGCGTGAGCCGCTCGGCCCGCAGGGCCTTCGAGCTCGTGGGGCCGAGGACGAAGAGGATGGCGTCCGAGATGTTCGATTTCCCCATGCCGTTCGGGCCGGCGACGCCGGTGAACCCCGGCTGGAACGGAATCTCGGTGGCGCCCGCGAACGATTTGAAGTTCCTCAGTTTCAGACGCTTCAGGTACATCGGGCGTTTCCTCCGATCCCTCGACCCGCCGCCACCGTCGCCGAAACCTGTCCGTTTGTCGGACGGTTGTCAGCAGCGCTCTCCGAGCCGTGTCAGCCATATTTAACCGTTAGGCTGCTTTGGCACGGTTCGGACGGGCGATGAACAACTCTCGTCCCTCCCGCCGGCCGCAACTCGGTTACGGTCCGGCCCACAGCGAACTCGTCAACCGGTCAGGTACGATACTTCGAGCGCGGCGTAGACGTTGAACTCCGCCGCATAATTGGCTGCGTTGTACAAGACCGCCACATCGCCCGACGCCCAATCGAGAGGGCCGTAACCGGGCCAACTGACCTCTTCGTTTGCCCCCGGGCCGCACCCGCCGTTCGACTGGGCGATCAGGTCCGCGCCGGTTCCGTTCAGCGGGCCCTGGCCCGACGCGAAGGCGCGGTACGCGGCCGGAGGCAGCACGGCGAATTCAAAGTCGCACGAGTTCGTTGCGATCGCGCCCTGGAGAAAGAAACGGGATGCGTTGTTCGGCGCCGCCAAGGCCCAGGCCAGGTGGCTTCCCGAGGCCAGCGTGAACTGCTCGGGAACTTGAAGAAGGTCAAGTCCGCGGTCGAATTCGGCCACCCATGGCTGGGTCGCAGTGATCAGCGGGGCGGGCACCGAATTGGGCCAAGTGAGCTGTACGACGTAGTTTCCGGGGAAGAGGCTGAGATTGAACGTTCCGTTGAGCCGCGGGACCCGCGCCGGCCCCAGATTACAGGACACAAAATTGAGGTTGAGGAGGACGAGATCGATCGGGGAATTCGCACCCCAGCTTCCCGAGAAGTCGGCGGGGGCGTTGAGCTGAAAACCGATCCCTCCGCCGGACGCGTTGTATTGGCTGAGTTTCGGGAGAAGATCCGGGGATTGGGGAGTGATGGCGACCGAACCGGGCCAGGGGGTCGAACTCACGGGGCATTCGGGATTGAGTGCGCCGAGCGTAGTTGGCGTCGGAAAGTAGGCGATCCCTGCCAAGACGGGGCAGAGCGACACCACCGCAAGGGCGATCACTGTCGCCCGTTCGCGCTCATTCATCCGGCTTCCGGCTCCGGGGCATCGGCCCATCGAGCTTGCGTGCGGCGGCCCGAATCTTCCGAGATCGGGATCCCTCGACCGCGGCCGTGACCTCGCTCTCCGTGACAAGGGGTTCGAGCGGGTGGAGTGTCGCGTAGGTCCGGGCCGCGGACGCGAGCGTTGCGCCGGATTCGACCAGCTCCGCGAGCTCGGCCCGCCGACGGCGGAGCGCTCGGGAGAGCGACCCGTAGGCCGTGCCCGCGGCGCTTTCCGCGTCCACGGCTCGACGGCCCGCGTCGTGGCTGGGGCGGGGCAGATCTCGCGTCCCCTCGCGAGGGCCGTTCTCACTCACGATGCCCGGCCTAGCTCGCGCCGAGAGATGAACCTCTCGGAGGCACCGGACCCGAGCTGCGACAGTCCTGCGGGCGGACTCTCGGCGCCCCGGCCCCTGCTGGATGCCGGTGGGTATCCGTCGTTGCGTCGATTCCTGAAACCGTCGGAAATACTCCCCTCGGCCGTGGGATTCCCGGAGCTCTTCGTCGTCGTGCGGATCACGGGAAGCTCCTCAGGGAGTCGGACCATCCCAGCGGAGGCGTTCGCCCCGTCGCGCGGTGGCCGGTTCCTTGAGTCAACCTCCGCCCATGACGTGGCCGCCCTGTTGGGGATTCTCCGGACGGGGGTGTGCTCCCTCGGTCGCCCCCGTCGTGGGAGGTTCTGAAACTCCCCGCCCTCGGACTCATCCTCCTCGCGAAGCTCCTCTCCCTCGACGCGACCTCGTGGCCGCTCCAATCCTGACCGAAGGACAGGGATCCGCTCGTCCTCCCCCCTTCGGGTCGCGGGAATTGCTTTCGCGACCCCCAAGAACCTAAGCGGAGAACGGTTTTGGGTTCGGCTCGAGAACGAATGGACGAAGAGAAGTATTTCGTTCGGCCCTTCGCGAAGACGGACTTCGCGGCGTGGGCGCGCCTGGACGCGTTGGTGAACCCCGAGTTCGTCTACACGGCTGAGGAGCAGCAGCAGTGGGAGCAACAGTACGCGACACCGGGACTGGTCGACGAGAAGTGGCTCGTCGAGGAGCGCGCGACCGGCCAAGTGGTGGGTTCGGCGTCACTGGCCCACTCGCCGTTCAGTTTTGAGCCACGGAAATTCTGGGTGTCCGCGGTCGTGCACCCGGACCACCGTCGCCGGGGGATCGGTCGCTCGTTGGCGGCGTTGCTCGACTCGGAAGCCGGATTGCATCAAGCCACCCATCTGTGGGCGGCGGTTCGAAGGGACGATGCACGGAGCCTGGGGTTCGCCCAGCGACTGGGATTCAGGGAGCAACGACGGCTGTGGATGAGCACCTTGGACCTGGCTCGCCCGGACCTCCCGACCCAGTCGACCCGGACGAAGCCGTCGACACTGCAGGGTATTCGGTTCACCACCCTGGCCGCCGAGGGCCCCGAACGGGAGGAGGTCCGTCGTCGACTCTATGAACTGCTTATCGAGGCCTCAAAGGACGTCCCGCGGATGGGGAAGTTCACCCCCATCTCCTACGCGCAGTTCGAAGCCTCCTTCACGAATCCGGCATTTCTCCCGGAAGGTACCTTTCTCGCGGCCGACGGGGAAATCTACGTTGGCATGACCGACTTCGAGAGGAGCCTCGGGCAACCCGACTCCCTGCGCGTGGGATTCACCGGGACCCGAGCCGCCTATCGTGGCCGGGGGATCGCTTCGGAACTCAAGCGCCGCGCCCTCGACTATGCCCGCGCGATGGGGATCCGGTATTTGCGAACCGTGAACGACTCCCTCAACATGCGGATCTGGGCGATTAACGAGGGCCAGGGATTCGTTCGAACGGTCGAGTGGGTCGACCACGAACGGACCCTCGTGCCCCCTTCCGAGGCTTCCGCCCCGCGGGCACCCTCGTGATGGCCGATGCTCCGGGACTTCCGCATTTATCGACCCCGTCAGGGACGGCGCTCGAAAACGCTTTTAATGGGGACCCGCCTCGTCGAATTGAATGCCTCGCTTTCCGTCGGGGGCCTAGTGCTTCCTTGACTCTCTGAGCCTGATTCTTTTTCGGTCGATTGTCATGGATGTCCTCGACGCAATCCGCTCCTTCCGACCCTGCCCTCAGTACCAGTCCCGACCGGTTCCCCCGGAGAAGCTGAAGACCGTCCTGGGGGCGGCCCGGCTCGCCCCCAGCCAGCACAACATGCAGCCCTGGCGGTTCGTCGTCGTACAGGATGACGAGCGCAAGCGCCTCCTTGCCCAAGCCTCTAATCGCGGGAAACTCATCGCCGAGGCCCCGGCCGTGATCGTCGCGTTCGCGGTGGAGGAGGATATCCCCGTGACGATCGGCGGGTACATTTCGGCCTACCCGCTCGATGTGGCTGTGGCGGTCGCGCACCTGCAGCTCGCCGCCACCGCGGAGGGGCTCGGCACCAACTGGATCATCGAGTTCAACGATGAGAAGGTCCGCTCGGTCCTGCACGTGCCCGAGGGGATCCATCCGATCGCGGTCATCCCGATCGGGTACCCGGTGGAAGGGAACGGCGCCGCGAAGCCGGCGGCGGACGGACGGAAGAGCCCCGACGAGATCATCGCGTACAACGAGTATCCCTGGTAGGCGTGACCGACGTTACCTTCGTGAGCACCAACTCCGGAAAGGTCCGGGAAGTGCGCGAGTTGCTCGCAGCCCGAGGGATCCGGACCCGCTGGCGGCGTCGGGTGCTTCCGGAACCACAGGCCGAAACGCTCGAGGAAGTGGTCCTCTCGAAGCTGTCGGCCGTCCGGGACCTTCCCGGATACGTTCTCGTCGAGGATTCCGGCCTTTTCATCCCGTCGTTGGGCGGCTTCCCCGGGGTCTACTCGGCGCACTTCCTGAAGCTCTGGAAGTTCGGCCCGACCCTCGAGCTCCTCCGGCACCGGGATCGGCGCGCGTTTTTCCGCACTGTGGCCGGCCTCGGGAAGGGAAACCGCCGCTGGACGTTCGTCGGCGAAGTGCACGGTCGGATCGCCGACCGCCCGCGGGGGACGCAGGGATTCGGCTACGACCCGATCTTCATCCCGGACGGCGGCCGTCGTACGTTCGGTGAGATCTCCCCCGCGGAGAAGAACGCACAGTCGCACCGGGCCCGCGCCGTGCTCCAGGTCGCCGAGCACCTTCGGCCGCACTAGGGCGCGTTCGACGCCCCACTCGGTCAGCTCAGAAATCTCGGGTCCCCGGGCGTGCGCCCGGGGACCGGGAGAAAGGGTTCGTTCGAGGGTCGCGGTGCGTTCAGTCTTCGCCGAAGTCGCCGCCGCCCATTCCACCCATGCCGCCCATGCCGCCGCCGGGGCCGCCCGGGCCGCCGGAGGGCGGTGGGCTCGACTTCGAGGCGATGACGTCGTCGATCCGCAGGATCATCACCGCGGCATCGGTCGCGCTCTCGATCGCCTGGCGCCCGACACGGATCGGCTCGATGACGTGAAGCTCGCCCATGTCGACCGTCTTCCCCGTGCTAAGGTTGACGCCGGCGCGCTGCTGGCCGCTCTTGTGGGCCTTGCGGAGTTCGATCAGCATGTCGATGGGGTCGAGACCCGCGTTCTCCGCGAGGGTCCGCGGGATCGTCTCGAGGGCTTCCGCGAAGCTCTCGAAGGCGATCTGCTCGCGCCCGCCGATCTTAGCCGCGTGGTCCCGCAGGCGCATCGCGAGCTCTTCCGCGGTCGCACCGCCGCCGAAGACGTAGCGTCCGTCCTCGACCGCCACGGCCACCACGTTGAGCGCGTCGTCGAGCGAGCGCTCGATCTCATCGATGACGTGCTCGGTGCCGCCGCGGATCAGGATCGAGACGGCCTTCGCCTTCTTCGCACCCGTGACGAACGTGAGCGAATCCTCGCCGATCTTGCGCTCTTCGACCAGGCCCGCGTGCCCGACGTCCTCGGGGGTGAGCTCGCTGACCTTCGAGACGATGTTCGCCCCGGTCGCCTTCGCGAGCTTCTCCATGTCGGACTTCTTCACGCGGCGGACCGCGTAGATGCCTTCCTTCGCGAGGAAGTGCTGGGCGAGGTCGTCGATGCCCTTCTGGCAGAGGACAACGTTCGCGCCCGACTTCTTCACCTGGTCGACCATCCGGCGGAGCATGTTCTCCTCCTCCTGGAGGAACGCGTTGAGCTGGGAGGGGTCGTTGATCTCGATCTTCGCGTCGATCTCGGTCTTCTTGATCTCGAGCGCGGCGTCGAGGAGCGCGATCTTCGGGCTCTCGACCCGGGTCGGCATCCCCGAGTGGACCTTCTCCTTGTCGACGATGACGCCCTCGATGAGCTGCGTGTCGGACATCGAGCCGCCCTGCTTCTTGATCAGCTGGATGTTGTCGAGGTCGACGTCGTAGCCGCCCGTGCTCTTCGGCTGGGCGACGGCGGTCACGGCCTTCACCGAGATCTCGCCCATGTGGTCGCGGTCGAAGGAGACCGACTTCGACGCCATCGACGTAACCGCGATGCGCGTGAGAAGTTCGTGGTCCGTGATCGAGACCGGTTGGCTGACCTCCTGGAGGACCTCGAGGGCCTTCTGGGAGGCGAGCCGGAATCCCTGGGAAATGATCGTGGGGTGGATGTTCTGCTCGATGAGTCCCTCGGCCCGCTTCAGAAGCTCGCCGGCGAGGACCACCGCGGTGGTCGTCCCGTCCCCGGCTTCCTGGTCCTGGGTCTTCGCGACCTCGACCAGCATCTTCGCGGCCGGGTGGTCGACGTCCATCTCCTTCAGGATGGTGACCCCGTCGTTCGTGACGACCACGTCGCCCATCGAGTCCACCATCATCTTGTCGAGCCCCCGCGGACCGAGCGTCGAGCGCACGGCGTCGGCGATCGCCTTCGCCGCGGCGATGTTGTTCGCCAGGGCACCCTTGCCCTTCTCTCGCTTCGTTCCTTCGCGCAGCACTAGAATCGGCGTCTGTCCGGTCAACATCGTTTTTCCCTCCGAGATTACTCTCGAGTGTCGAGTTTGGTAGAAAAGCGGTTCTATTTAAAACAATCCCGGTCCCTCGAGGGTAGGGCTCAGCGCTCTTCTTCGAGGAGCGGGGGTGGGGAAGGTGCAGCGCCTTCCCTGTGCGGCTCCTGGAAGGTCCAGCACATATCCCCGAGGACCGCTCCCGCTTCGCCCCGAGATGGTGAAACCCTCCGAATCCCCCGGTGCCTACCGCCGCCTGCTCGCGAACGCCGGATATTCCCGGGTGCTCTTCGCCGGGCTCGGCTCGACCGCGGGGTCCTCGATCGCTTCCGTTTGCCTCGTGTGGATCGTCTTTTTCGCAACGAACTCGCCCCTCGACGTCGGGCTGCTGGGAGCCGCCTGGCTGGTGGCGAGCGTCCTCTTCAGCGTGTTCGGCGGGACGCTGGTCGACCGGTACGACCGCCGCCGTCTCATGATCGGATCCGACGTCGCCCGCGCGGCCGCGATGGGGGTCGTCGCGGTGGTGCTCGAGTTCTCCGGCTTCAACCTCGCCATCGTGCTCGGAGCGTACTTCCTCGTGGGTGCGTTCACGACCATCTTCAATCCCGCGGAACAGTCGATCATCCCGGCGCTCGTGAATACGCCGCTCGTGGCGGACGCGAACGGTCTCGTTCGTTCGACCCGTTCCGCGCTCTCGTTCGTGGGGTACGCCGTCGGGGGCGTGCTCATCGTCAGCGTAGGGGCGGTCTGGGGCGTCGCGGCGAACGCCGCGACATTCGCCGTCTCGGCCGTGCTGCTCTTCGGGATGACGGTCCGGCCCGTACCGGCGGTCGTGGGACGCGCGAAGCCGAGCTACCTCACGGACGTTCGGGAAGGGTTCCGCTGGCTCGGAAGAGCCACCGGGTTTCTCGAGCTCACGATCTCCGCGACGTTCTTCAACTTCTGCAGCAGCCTCGTCGGCACGTTCATCGTGGTCTTCGTCTCGATCCTTCTGCACGGCTCGGCGCTCGTCTTCGCGCTCCTGCTCTCCCTCAACGTCGCCGGCACGGGCCTCGGTTCGCTGCTCGTGAGCCGCGCTCGCGCCGTGCGCTGGGCCGGACGCGCGTGGACGATCGGTGCCGGCGCCGGGTCGGGCGCCGCCGCGGTGGTCCTCGCCCTCTTCCCGTCCGTCCCGACCGCGGCCGTCTGCATGTTCGCGATCGGCTTGCTCGGAGGGTTCGCCGGGACGGCGTGGTTGACCGCGGCCCAACTGCTGGTGCCTCCGGAGATGCAG
>Ga0335078_10008288_pt1 | contig 15450 bp, 16 predicted proteins | sample Lox_Sample_32_FD_206711 | JGI IMG/M metagenome (GOLD analysis project Ga0335078, IMG submission 206711) | Soil microbial communities from Loxahatchee National Wildlife Refuge, Florida, United States - Lox_Sample_3.2 | ecosystem: Environmental > Terrestrial > Soil > Wetlands | place: USA... | reverse complement strand
CGGCAAACAGTTTCTGATTGATTCGGTCTACGCCGGCATTGACCAGAGCAACGTGTACGGCCGTCTTGATTTCTCCGGCAAACTGCCGCAAATGCCCTTCGATCTACTGGTCAACTTGGAATCCCGGGCCACCGAGGCCCAGAGCCCCCGGCGTGCTTTGCGCCTTGAGGTACAGATCGAAGCCGGGAAGATCAAGTCCTGGCAGGTAAGTGACCCCGGAGACGAAGCTCGGCTCGAACAACCGCTCGACGGAGTGAAGATCGCCTTGGCGCGAAACTTTGAGTTCAAGTTACCGCTGTTACTGCTACTGGCCGCGCCCGTGACGCCGCAAGCCCAGCCGCCGCTTGCCACTCAGTTGCGACTCCGCTTCAGCATCTGGCAGAACCATCTGCCCGTCGACGCACTTCCCCTCGAAGGTTCGATCGAACTGCAACTGCTTACCGAGCAGGATTTGATGTACCTGGCCTGAGAACTGAGCCAGGAATTGGTTCGCTACTGTCCCCCCGTCGCCGCGGCCGGAGCCATCTCCATCGGATGGCTCAATTCCATCACCAGCTCCGTCCCCGCCGGCAGCGTCGCAGAATTCCTCTTGCCCAGCCAGTGAGCTACAGTTGCGGTCGCGCCGACCGCCCCGCCAATCAACAATCCCTTCGGGCCGCCAATCAAGCCGCCCACTAACATGCCGCCACCGGTGCCCATGGCGACCTGTGTCACATCCGTGCCGTTGTGTCCCTTGCCCTTGAATTGGCCCTCGTCATTGACATCGCTGCCATCGCGCAGGCTAGTATCCACCAGCGTGGCGTTCAGCATGAATCGATCGCCGCTGGGCATGATTAAGGTTTCCGGAAACATGCTGATCGTTGGTTTGCCCGCAATCCGCCGCGGCTCGCTGACCTGCGTCACGCGTCCCTGCACCGTAGCGCCGATGGGAATTACCGGCTTGCCGTCGAGCAGCACGGCTTCTGTCACCCGGCCCGAAAAAGTGTCACCGCTCTTGCTGGAGCTAGTGCTGAGAGCGTTCTCCAATCTGACTTTGACCGATGTGCCCGCAGGCAACGAAATACTATTCTGCGCTACCGCAGCGGTGCCCAGCACGAATACCGAAATCAACCCTAGTAATTTCTTCATGGGACTCTCCTCAATGTCATTCTGCCTTTTCAATCAGCCAGCTTTTTCAAAACCTCCAGCACCGCGGCCACAGGAATCCGGTCCATCTGGTTTTCTCCTTGATAAATGAACCGTACGATCCCGTGCCGATCCACCACCAGCGTCGCCGGGTGTGCGATGTTGATGGCATCAGTTCCCAACCGGTGATGCAGCCCGTAAGCCTTGGTCACCGAGCGGTCCTCGTCTAAGAGGAAGGGAAACGACGAAGGATGCTCGCTCATATGCTTCTCCGGCTTGAACATCCCCCTCCGTTTCTCGGCCGCGATATAGACCAGCCGTGCCCCCAGCTGCGCAATATCATCCTTGGTCAGCTCAAACTGAGCCATGCGCTTGCGGCAGATGGGTCACCACGTCCCGCGCAGAAACTCCACAATCACCGGGCCCTGCTCCCGCAAATTGGAAAGAGTGAAAATCCCCTCCCGGTTTGCCGATGAGAGTTTGAACTCAGGCGCACGCGAGCCAATTCCCAGAGTTTGGGTAATGTTCTGCATCTAAAGGGAATGTAAGGCACCGGCCAGGCCCGAACAAGAGCAGAAGCATGCTGCGAACCATGCGAGACACCTTGGCGCTAGCCAGTTCAGGCCGCGCATGGCAACATGAAGAAGATGGCGGGCCAGCTCAAAGCAATTTTCTTCGACGTCGGCAATACCCTTCTTTTCCCCGACCGCAAAACCATTCTGCGATCTCTTTATGAGCGAAACACCGCTCCCAGTCTGGAGCAGTGGCACGCGGTAGAGCGCGAGATCAAGAACAAATTTGATGACCTCATGCAACATGGTGGATCCGTCGACCATAACTTCTGGCGGATGTTCTATGCACGCTTGCTGCAGGAGCTTGGCAGGCAGGATCATGGCTTGAGCGACGAACTGGTGGACGCGACCCGGCATTCCGCCAACTGGTGCGACATTCGTCCAGGAACGCGGGAGGCTTTGGAGCGCCTGGCAAAAAAATATGGCCTGGCGGTGATCTCGAATGCCGACGGCAAAATCGAAGCTGTCCTGAAAAAGTGTGGGATTGTGAACTGCTTTCAGTCGATTACCGACTCCGGCCTTGTCGGCTATGAGAAGCCGCACCCCGCGATCTTCAACACTGCCCTGCGCGATATGAAAGTAGCTGCCGAGGAGAGCCTCTATGTGGGCGACGTTTACTCCGTCGACTACCTGGGAGCGACGAGGGCGGGAATGCAGGCGATTTTGTTCGACGTGGCGGGAGCGTACAGCGGCAGAGAGTGGCCGCGCGTGGAGTCACTTGAAGACTTGGAAAAGAAGCCTCCGGTCCGCCAGGAGTGAGAACCCAACTATAGGGTGATGACCTGGTGATCCAGGCAGTCGGGATGGATGGACCCGTATAAATCATGCAGAAACGCCGTACCGTATCGCGCCAAAAAGTAGATGGCCGGGAATTCGCGCTCCTGCAGAATCTTGTTGGGGTAAAGCGCGCGGCTGAGCAGTTCGGCATGGCGGGTGAGAACCTCGGTTTGCCGCAATTCGGCCCGCGCGGCTCGAGCGCGGAGGCTTTCAAGTTGATGATGCATTTTGGAGGCGGCATTGTCGCTGGAGTCGACCAGGGTCTTGTCGAGCCGCTCCAGGGCGGCGCGAATCTTTCCCAGAGATCGCTTCAGGGAATCGTCCGCTTCCTCAAACGCCGCTTGCAATTCACCCGGAAGAGCGCGAGCCGCAAGCAATTCGCGCAACCGCTCCGGGCCCTGAAAGAGATCCCCCAGAACCAGTCCATAGCGTTCCAGCAAACTAGCGGGCTTGGACTCGACAACCGTGGCCGAAAAGCGCGGAATCACCGGAGTGATTCTCCCCAGCAAAGTCTGGTACACCACTGCAGCTTGCGCGAAGTAAGCGACCTCGGCCGAGCCTCCGGTGTAGGCAAGCGTGGGCAGCAGGTAGTCTTGCACCACCGGGCGCAGCAGAACGTTGGCGCTGAAATTCTCCGGTGCCGCCGCGATTCGCTGCAGCAACTCTGCCTGCGAAATCGTCTCTTCTTGAATCAGGAACTCACTGCCCGAGCCGTTTGCACGGCGATGCACTGGAATACGAGCGCCAGCCTTCAGCGTGAACAGTAGTGCCGAGGCAGGAGTGACTTTGACCTGCTGATGGTAGCCCGCGGCCTCCAGAGCTTCGCCGCGCCTGAGAAGCAACTGATCGAGTTCTTCCGCGCGCTCCACCGCAGCACGATAAGCTGGTGTTGCGATGCGATGCAGCTCTGGATCCGAGGCGTCGAGCAGAATGACTCCCCAGTCAGCAAATATGCGAGCAAACAAGCGCGCAAATGCGCTGCCGAAGTTTTCTCCTGGACGGTAACACAGGCTCAGTATATTTGTGATTTCAGAATCTCCCAGAAGCTCAGCCGCGGAATTCACCAGCGCCTCGATCTCCGCCGCAAAGGTTACCGTGCCGACAGGCGCGTCAGGTTGCGCTGGAGCAGTTGACGTGAGAGTTCGGAGAGAACCGTCAGGTGCGGGAAGGGCGATGTGATCGACTTCCGCCAGATCATGATCCTCGGTGGCCAGCCAGAAGACCGGAACGCAATCAGCTCCGTGCTGCGTCGCCAGGTCAGCCAGCTTGACTGCGGTGAGCGCTTTATAAATCGAGAACATCGGACCACCGAAAAGCCCCACCTGTTGCCCGGTGACCAGTGCCGAGGCGCCACTGCGAAACCGGGCGATGTTTGCAATGGTCTTGGGTGAAGCATCCCACGCTTGATTCTGCCGCGCCAGAACCGCCGCGACATTTTCCCGCCGAGCCGCGTCATAGCGGATCGCGGATGCTTCCGCTTTAAACCATTCAGCGAAAAAAGCCGACCGTGGATAAAACTCATGAACTTTGTTGGGATCGGAGAGGAAGTCGGCGAAGAGTTTCGTGGTGTGCGGAATCTGGCGGAAGGGAAGACACTCCGATTTCACAAGCCGCTCTCCTGGCAACATTGGACGGAACTTTCCATCGAAGGTCAACGCCCGGGATGGGCAGTCATACATCAGATGTTACAAGGTGGGCGAGGATGCAGAAGAATCGAAGCGTCAGTTCGAAGGTGCTTACCGACTTGGCCGCCGGGAGTTGATGCGAATGCCCAGGAACGATATAGGCAGAGCGCCAAACATGCCCAGGCCAATACCGGCAACTGGGTCCCAACCGAGCTCAACGGTCCGCAGGCAGACCGCCAGCAGCCAGAGTGCACCCGTCGCCTGAAAAGAATAAAACATCAGTTGCCGCATCATGGGCTCTGAATCCTGAACTTGTATTGTCACCACGATCTTGCTGGTTCGATCTTAGCCGGTCAGGGATCGATTTCCCTCACACTGAGGGCCATGGACTTTTGCGGGAACCTGGCTCATGGAGGTAGAGACGACGATTTCACAGACAGATACGCGTGTCAGCCGTCATCCGTTGGTGACCTCGGTGTTGCCGGGTTGTTACTTATTGTTTCAGCAGCCGTAAATCCTGGCCCGTCATTTCTTTGGGCTCATCCAGACCCAGCATCCCCAGGATGGTGGGTGAAATGTCGCGCAATGAGCCATCCTGCTTCAGCGTGAATTGCTTGCTGTTTTCTGCTATGACAATAAACGGCACGGGGTTTGTCGTATGGGCGGTGTGCGGACCTCCGGTGACCGGATCGATCATCATTTCGGCGTTGCCATGATCGGCAGTGATGAGAATAGCGCCGGCTTTGGCGCGCACGCCAGATTCGATGCGGCCCAGGCAGGCATCCACGGTTTCGACCGCCTTGATGGTGGGTTCGAGTTTGCCCGAATGGCCGACCATGTCAGCGTTGGCAAAGTTTACAATCATGACATCGAACGTCCCATCATTCACGGCTTTGACAACCGCGTCGGCGATGCCGGCGGCGGACATTTCCGGCTTGAGGTCGTAAGTGGCAACTTTCGGTGAGGGAACGAGAATGCGGTCCTCGCCGGGAAATGGCTGCTCTATTCCGCCGTTAAAAAAATAGGTTACGTGAGCATATTTCTCGGTCTCGGCGACACGCAAGTTGCGCAGATTAGCTTGCGCCATAACGTTAGCCAGAATGTTGGCCATTGATTCGGGCGGGATAACCATGGGCAGGCTGAAATTCTTGTCGTACTGCGTCATGCAAACGTAGTGAAGATTGCGCGGCACGCGGTCGCGCGGAATGGTGGCGTCGAGATCGTCGGCGCCGGGGAGATCGCGTCCGCCCTTTTCGTTCAGGCTGCTGTTGCGGGTTAAGGCGCGGGTAATCTGGCGCACGCGGTCGGCGCGAAAGTTGAAGCAGATGCAGGAGTCCTCGTCGCGAATCGTCGCCAGCGGCTCCCCACGGTTGTCGACGCAGACGAAGGGGACAACGAATTCGTCGGTTACGCCTTTGTTATACGAATCTTTCATACCCTGAACCGGGTCGACGAACTTCCCACCATCACCCTGGCCGTTCACCATGGTGTTAAAAGCCTTGGCGATGCGCTCCCAGCGGCGATCGCGGTCCATGGCGTAGTAACGCCCGTTGACGGAGGCGATCTTGCCGGTATTGTACTCGCGCATCTTCTGCTGCAGTTGCTCGAGATATCCGGCGCCGTTGGTGGGCAGGGTGTCGCGGCCATCCATGAACGCATGGACGAAAACACGGTCGACCCCTTGCTGCTTGGCCATCTTGAGCAAGGCATAGAGATGGGCTTGATAGGAGTGCACGCCGCCATCGGAGACCAGTCCGAACAGATGCAATTTGCGGCCGCCCGAACGCGCCTTCTTCATCGCTGCAAGCAGCACGGGATGCGAAAAGAACTCGCCGTTCTGGATCATCAGCTCGATCCTGGTGCTGTCCATGTGCACAATACGCCCCGCGCCGATGTTGAGATGTCCAACTTCACTGTTACCCATTTGTCCCTCGGGCAGGCCGACAAAATGGCCGCTGGTGTGGATCAGGGTATTGGGATATTCGCGCAGCAGGCGGTCGTAGGTAGGTTTGCGGGCCAAGGCGATCGCGTTGGCCTTCGATTCGGCGCGATAACCCCAGCCGTCGAGAATAATAAGAACCAGAGGTTTGGGACGAGTCATGGCTTGAAAAGCTCCTGCTCGAGCCTGGAGCGCTCGATCTTGAGGTAATCCGCGACGTCCGAGAGTATTGCGCTCAGGGTTCCGACCCGCAAGCTGCGATGGTCGGGAATCGTTAACTGATGAGGATAGCCACGCAGGCTCGACTGCAACCGGATGTGGCTTCCGACCTGGCGGGATGGCGGGTAACCATATTGCCGCAAGAGCCGGATAGGTTCGTGACCGGAGAGATCACGAGGTAGTCTCAAACTGGAATGACCTCGTCCTTGACCATGTGCAGACGAATCACGGCCGGGGCTTGTTCGTTCTCGAAATGACAGTGGACCGCTTCTCGGACGCTTCGTCTCAGTTCGTCCATCGTCTCCGCTTGCGTGAAAATGGAGTAGCCGAGTGCACGGGCCTCGTACCCACCCTCGGGCGATTCCTGGACAGAAAAAATAATCTCAACATCTGCCATATCTTCACTGTGATTATACCGTGGGATTATCTGTCCAGACGAAAATACCGAATTCCCTGGGCGTGCGTTATGCCAAAAGACCGTATACTGGCAACGAAAGGGAGATTTCATGTCCATCAGCGAACTGTTGTTGCCGGAATTTGATTCCGAGGTACAGAAGACGCGGGAGACTCTGGAGCGGGTCCCATTCGACAAGGAAACTTTTGCTCCACATCCCAAATCGATGCCGCTGGGCAAGCTGGCGCCTCACGTGGCCGAGCTCGCCGGCTTCGGAGCCACCGTACTAACCACGCCAGAACTTGACTTCAGCAATGCCCCGAGCCGCCAGCGACCCCCATTTGACTCGGCGGGGCTGCTGAAAGCCTTCGACGAGAATGCTTCCAAAGCCAGGTCTGCGCTCAAGAGCCTGCCCGACGGCGCCTGGACGGAGAACTGGAAGCTCAGCTTTCAGGGCAAACCGATCTTCAGCGGCAACCGTTTCTTGGCCTATCGGCAGATGTTCCTCAACCACCTGGTCCATCACCGCGCTCAGCTGGGCGTTTATCTGCGACTGAACGAGAAGCCGTTGCCCGCGACTTATGGGCCCTCGGCGGATGATCGCATGGGCTTCTAGGGCAGATTGTTGGAAAAATAGATCCTTCGACTCCGCACAGGATGACAAGACCGAACAACGAAGGGTTTTGGCTTTACTTCTGTTGTTCTTGATCCTCTTTCATCATATCGTCGACATGCTGCAGCACAGCTTGGATGTGCTTCTGCACACGGGCATTCGAGGCCTGCATGGCTTCGCGAGTGATCTGCGGCATCTGCTGCATCAGTTTCTTGCCGGTCGGCGAGGAGTAAAAAGTAATCATGGCATCGACATCGGTCGTGGTAAGGTGCTTTTGGTAGATGGGAATCATGTCGTCGAGCATGGCATCGACGGGGAAGTCCTTCATACTTTCTTCGGAGATTTTATTGACGCGGTCCAGCTGCTGGGGCGTGATCCTCGGGTAGCGCGCCTTCATCGCCTCGACGTTCGTGGTACGCATCTGCTGCTCCATCGATGCCATCATCAGACGGCTCTGCTTGCGGATATCCATCACATCAAAAAGCTTGAGAATCTGCTCTTTGCTGGCGGGAGAATCGGCGCTTGGGGCAGCGACCTGAGCCGCGGCGGGAAAACCCAGAGTGAATAGGAACAAAACAACAAGGTATTTCATAACGTCCCTCCTCGGCGTATCGACGAAACCTACCAAATCAGCTGAATCGGATAGCGTTCAAACACTGGATCTGCAGTGACTAAGGGAAGCTTTTCTTCCAGACTCTGAGCTACGAGAATGCGATCGAAAGGGTGGACTAAGTCAACGTCTCCTCCCTGGCATCAGCCTTTGTAATTCAACGCCTTCAATCCCACAAACCTTGCAGCACTCTCCAATTGCTCTTCAATCCGTAACAGTTGGTTGTACTTGGCAATGCGATCCGTGCGCGAGGCCGAGCCAGTCTTAATCTGTCCCGCTCCTGTACCGACCGCGAGATCGGCGATAAACGTATCTTCAGTTTCGCCGGAGCGGTGGGAAATCACGCTGGTATAGCCATTCCTGCGCGCCAGGTCGATGGCGTCGAGGGTCTCGCTCACCGTTCCAATCTGATTGACTTTGATCAGGATGGAATTGGCGACTTGCTTGTCGATCCCTTTCTGTAGAAACTCGATATTGGTGACGAAAATGTCGTCGCCAACGAGCTGAATCTTGCCGCCAAGTTCTTTGGTGAGATTCTGCCAGCCCTCCCAGTCTTCCTCGGAAAGGCCATCCTCCAGTGAAACGATGGGATAATCCTTGGCCCATTTTGACCAGAAGCGCACCATCTCATCCGAGCTCTTGGCTGACTTGTCGGATTTCTTGAAAACATACTTCCCGTCCTGGTAGAACTCGCTGGCCGCGGGATCAAGCGCAACCGCGATCTGGCCCCCCGGCTTATAGCCCGCCTGCTGGATTGCTTCCAAAACCACCTCGATTGCTTCCACATTCGATTTGACCGACGGGGCAAAGCCGCCTTCGTCGCCCACAGCGGTGTTATAGCCACGCTTCTTGAGCACCCCTTTGAGCGTGTGGAACACCTCAACTCCCCAGCGAAGCGCTTCGGAAAACGACGGAGCCCCAACCGGCATCACCATGAACTCCTGGAAGTCGACGTTGTTGTCGGCGTGCGCCCCACCGTTGAGGATGTTCATCATGGGCACCGGCAGCGTGTTAGCGCCCGCCCCGCCCAGATAGCGGTACAGGGGAATCTCATAGGCTGCTGCTGCCGCCCGGGCCGCCGCCATGGAGACCGCCAAAATCGCATTCGCCCCCAGTCGGCCCTTGGTCGGGGAACCATCGAGCTCGATCATCTTTTGATCAAGGCCGCGCTGATCGGCCGCATCGAAACCGGCCAGCGCTTTGGCGATGTCGTGGTTGACGTGCTTCACTGCCTTCCGCACACCCTTGCCCTGAAAGCGCTGCTTGTCCCCGTCGCGAAGCTCTACGGCCTCATGCTCGCCGGTCGAGGCGCCGCTGGGGACAATGGCTCGCCCTCGAGTTCCGTCGGCCAGCGTAACTTCGGCTTCAACAGTGGGGTTGCCGCGCGAATCGAGAACCTCGCGGGCATGGATATCAGCGATCTTCGTTTCCGGCATGATGGCATCCTTTGTATGAGAATATTCTGGCTGAAAAGCGGGATTATAAATCAGCGAAGCTGGGTAAGCAGTGACGGACAGCCACAGATTCGTTCGCTTTTGCACACGGCGGTCCCAGAACCGCACACCAAGATCAATCGATCGACTCGGCTTTCGCACATAACTTGCAGACACCCGGCCGGTTAACAGCCGACAGTCCGGTACGGAACGTGCTCTCCTATTTTGCGCTACGCTCTCCGGAGGCCTCCGTGGAAACTCTCCAGAAAGACGTTCGGTACGCCATTCGAAGCCTGCTGAATGCCCGTGGATTCACCGCCATCGCCATTCTCACGCTTGCATTGGGTATCGGGGTAAACACGGCCATGTTCAGTGTCGTGGACACCGTGCTCTTGCGGCCGCTGCCCTTTGGCAATCCCCAGCAGCTGTTAGCAATCGGAGAGTTCGACACCCGAATGGGCAGTGCCGGCCAATCCCTGGGAAACGTATCCTATCCCGACTTCGCCGACCTGCGCCGTCGCAACCACACCCTTCAAGAGGTAGCAGCCTATTCCGACAACGAATACACAATGACCGGAGCTGGACCGGCGCTGCACGTGAATGCTGAGAGCGTCTCCACTAACGTGTTTCGTTTACTCGGCATTCAGCCTGGCGTCGGCAGGGCGTTTCTCGACTTCGAAGACGACCCCGGTCACCATGTCGTGATTCTCAGCGATGGGTTTTGGCGCCAGCATTTCAATGCTGATCGCAATGTCATCGGAAGGTCGTTCGCGCTCAATGGCCGAGAGTTCACGGTGGTAGGCGTCATGCCCCACGGCTTTCAGTTTCCCGTTCGCGCCAATGCACGGGATATGTGGATGACCTTCTCGCGCAACGCCGAAACCGACGACCCCAAGGACCAACCGGTCACATCTCAGCGTGGCAATCACTGGCTGGAGGTCGTCGCCCGCGTAAAGCCGGGTACGAGTTCTGAACAGGTGAATGCCGATCTCGCCTCGGTTGCGCACTCCCTGTCGGTGGAATATCCAAAGTCCAATTCGCACCTTGGCATTGCCGGTAAGCCTGAATTGGACGCCCTCGTGGGCGACACTCGCACGCCCTTGTTAGTGCTGCTGGGAGCGGTGGGACTGGTACTGCTGATTGCTTGCACCAACGTGGCTAACCTTCTGCTGGCGCGCAGCAGCGGGCGCACGCGTGAGATCGCGATTCGCGCTGCTTTAGGCGCAACGCGCCTGCGGATCGTCCGCCAGTTGGTGACGGAGTCACTGGTGCTGGCAGTAACCGGCGCCGCCCTCGGGATTGCCCTGGCCAGTTGGTCTTTGCAGGGCGTGCTGCAGCTCTATCCTTCCAACCTCCCGCGTGCCCAGCAGGTCAGTATCGACTATCGCGCGCTGCTCTTCACCGCCGGCCTGGCCATCGTTACCGGCATTTTGTTCGGCTTGGTCCCCGCACTACAGGTCTCCAGGCCAAACCTGACAGAGGCGATGCGCGAAGGTGGGCGCACCAGCACGGCCGGGGCACGACACAACCGGCTGCGCTCCGCGCTGGTAATCGCCGAGACTGCGCTCGGAGTCGTGTTGCTGGTCGGGGCTGGACTGCTCTTGCGCAGCCTGTTGCGCCTGTCGCGGGTCGACCTCGGCTTTCATCCGGGACACTTGCTGACTGCCAGTTTCGATCTTTCCGAGACTCGCTACAATCCCGATCAGGAAGATCGCTTTGTCCACGATCTGTTGGCACAGGTGAAGGCGCTGCCCGGGGTTACCCACGCGGCAGGCGCCATGCCTCTTCCTTTGAGCGACAGCGAAATGTCAGTGTCCTTCGACGAGTTGGACCACCCGCTCCCTGAAGAAGCCCAGAACAGCGCGCAGTTCGCGGTCGTCACGCCGGACTTTTTTGAAACCATGCAAATGCCTCTGCTGCGGGGCCGCACCTTCGACGCCCGCGACCAGCGTAACTCAGCTCCGGTGATGATCATCTCTCAGCAGTTCGCCAGAAGATTCTTTCCCAACGAAGATCCGGTCGGCCGTCGGGTAAAAATTGGGGCGGGAGAAGGACTGGCGCGCGAGTCCTTCAAGACCCGCGAGATCGTCGGCATTGTCGGCGACATTCGCACCAGCGACCTGTCCACACTTCCGCGGGCCACCTATTATGTGCCTCTGCCGCAACTGATGTGGGGAACACCCTCGCTCTTGATCCGCACCGAAAACGATCCGGCTACCGTTACTGCCGCGGTGCGCAGAGTCTTGGCTGCCATGGATCCCGATTCGCCACTCTACGAAGTGCGCACCATGGAGGACTATCTCGCCTTGGATCTGGGCCGGGCCAAATTTCAGGCTGTGTTACTGAGTCTATTTGCCGGCCTGGCCTTGTTGCTGACGGCCGTTGGGCTGTATGGCGTCATGGCCTATGCGGTCGCTCAGCGTACACACGAAATTGGCGTGCGCATGGCTTTGGGCGCCAGCCGCGAGGCGGTCCTGCAGATGGTATTACAGCAGGGTGCGTCGCTGACGATGATCGGAATCGTCATCGGCGTCGCCGGCGCCCTGGCGCTGGCAAGCGTTATCCAGTCGCTGCTCTACCAGATTCCCCCTCGTGATCCCGTAACATACGTGGCGGTATCCGTAACGCTGGCCGCGGTGGCACTACTGGCCAGCTATCTTCCGGCCCTCCGCGCAACCAAGGTCGACCCAATGTTTGCGTTACGGTACGAATGACTTCGATCGGCTTTATGCCGATCAAACCTGGTTGCGGGAGCCAGGCGGAACGGAAGACAATTCTGTTGCCAATCGATTCTCTCCGCCTCCTTTCCTTCTTATCCAGATCCACGCAAACGCCACCGGGCCTGATAGCAGATTGATTACTCCCCACACCCGTGCCGTGGGATCGCTGTTGATCATGGCCCAGGCAAACAGCAGAGTAGGCACGCCCACGATTCCTATCGCTCCCAGTTTTCCGCCCGCGACTCGAAAACTCCGTGCAGTGTCAGGAAACTTGCGCCGCATTTGCCAGAAAGAGACCAAGGTCAGGGTGGACGTGGCCATGCGTGACCAGGCATAGATCGCAATGAGTCGCGGCACGCTGAGAAGAGCCAGGGGCGCGCACAGCGCGGTTGAGATAACGATCGACCGCACCGGAGTGCCAAGCCGGGGGCTGATCTTCGCCAAGGCGACGTGCAGATAACCATCTTCCGCCATGGTGAGCGGCACCCTGGTTACCGACAACACCGTACTATCGAGAAGAATAAAGTTGGCAATTACCGAAGCCGCAAACATTGCAGTGCCGAGCCCGGGGCCCCCGATCAAGCGTGCCGCGGTCACCATGTATCCAGTTTGCCATTCCTGCCAGTTCCCTAACGTCGCCAGCCCCGCCGACAGCGTCAACACATACACCGCGATCGTGAGTGGCACTACTATCCCAAGCCCCAGCGGGAAATTGCGCTCCGGCGTTTCGACTTCCTCGATTACCGTCGACAGTTGTTCATAGCCCGCATAGGACCACAGGGCCAGCGCAAGCCCTACGCCATAGGCTTCGCGCCACGGTCTCCCGGCGGGAAAGACAGGATAAAAGGGATTGAAATGTGCATGGCGATATCCCAGAAAAATGAAAATCAGAATCGGAACGAACATCAGCAGCAGCAAGCTGAGCGTGAGGTCCCCCACCACCCTGACCCCAAGGATGTTGATCACGGCCACCAGCACAAGGAACAGGACCGCTACAATCCAATGCTCCAGCCGGGAATGCATAGGAATCCACGCGTCAAGATAGTCTGCCATGGCCACCCCATAGGACGCGCTCATCAGGAATGTGCCGGTCCAATTCCACCAGCCGCTCTGAAACCCCCAGAAGTCGCCCAGCACCGCCCGGCTCCAGCGGTAGAACCCGCCTTCAACCGGCATGACCGTTGTCATCTCAGCGGTTGCCAGGGCAATCGGAACGGAAAAGAACAGGGGTACAAGCAACAGGAAGATGAACGCCAGCCCCGGACCGGAGGTCGAAATCATCGATTCGAACCCGAACGGTCCGCCCGTACAGTAAGCGAAGAGCACAGCGACGAAGGGAAACAGTCCAATCCGTTTCAGATTGTGGGTGGGAACAGTATGGAGGGCAGACGAGGGCGGAGCCGAACCTGGAGACGACGCCAAAGTGTTTTTGTCTTTCACCCTTGCGGGCCGTGAATCCCTGCCCAGGAGCTTTCCGATTTCCCGCGTGCAGGGCCGAACACTGACAACGCCTGAAATCCTTTATTCGCGATCGCGTTGGTTGCCGTAGCGGATGGCCAGACCCATCCCCAGCGTCATAAATCCCACCGGAGGGACGAGCAATACCAGAATGCCTCGGCTGATCGCGCGCTGCCCATCTTTGCTCGTGCCCGCGGCATTGCTGTAGCACATGGAGCAGCCTTGAGCGAACGCCGGCGCAACCCACAGCGCCACCAGCAACCCCAAAGTTGCCAATCGAAGCTTCATCTCACACCCAGTTTCAGGATGCGATCCGCATCCGCAAAAAAGACGCACATCAGGCACAGGCAGGCACAAACCGCGATCATCATCACCCATTTCATGGCCGCGATTTCGTACTTCAGGTGCATGAACCATCCGATAATCAGCGCCGACTTAATGATCGAGAGCACCATCAACGCTTCCAGCATTTGCACCGGCTGGAAAACCTGACGGTAGGCCAGCACCACCTCAACCGCGGTCAGCAACAGCAGCACACCCCACACCCAGAAATACTGCGATTTGCCCTCATCGTGTGTTGCCGCAACGTTGTGCATCGCCAAGTCTCTCCTCTTCGTTTATCCCGTCACCCGCGTCGACATCAGGTACACCAGGGGGAAGATGAACATCCACACCAGATCCACAAAGTGCCAGTACAAACCCGCGATTTCCACGTCGTGGGCGTCATAAACCTTGGGCTTCAGCACCAGAATGACCGTGGCCACCACTACGCCAATCAACAACACATGCACCGCATAGTGGAAAAAGCTGTCCGCGGGAGTCATGAACCAAACCAGTCCCCAGATCGCCAGCAGAATCGGCAGAAACGCCTTGCGTAACGAAACCACCCCCAGGTAGATCACGCCGATAGTCACGTGCAGCATGTGCATGCCGGTGAGCGTAAAAAATGTTCCCCCGAACTGGGGCACAGTGGCCGACCACGGATTTTTCCATGGCATCATGCCTTCGCCCATCAGCTTCATCCATTCCATTCCGTGCAGCACCACAAAGGCCGAGCCGAAGAGCATGGTGAACAGGATCCAGTTGCGCGTCCAGCTCCGATCTCCCCGCCTTGCCGCCAGCACTGCCAGAACCATGGTCAGCGAACTGGAGAGCAGACACGCCGTCATGATGGTGGCGTTGATGATGCTTTCTTTGTGGAACGGCGTCGGCCAATCCGGATTCGATATCCGGTTGTAGCTGTACGCAAATAGCAGTGCTCCAAAGGTCAGCGAGTCGGAAAGCAGGAACAGCCACATCCCGATCTTCTTCGAGTAGGTGCCAAACAGCGACGGCTCGTAAACGTCCCCTACTCCGTGCTGCACCGCGATGTCAGACATGCCCTCAGTCTCCTCAGCGTCTATTGTGGCGCAGACATTGCTGTCCGCGTCTTTGCCTCACCGCATAAACCACAACAAAGCGAAAATCCCCGCCCACAGTAAAAACATAAAGTGCCAGTACAAGGCGGTTACATCCACCACAATCCGCCGCGCTTCCACCGGCTTGTGCAACAGTGAAACTGCCACCGCATAGAGCAACACAAGGACGCCGCCAGCCAGATGCACGCCATGAGCCGCGGTCAGCAGGTAAACGAAGGAGCTGCTGGCGCTGGTGGCCACATAGAATCCCCGGTCAGCAAGCTCGCGCCACGCCATCCACTGTCCGGTCAGGAACCCCGTACCCAACACCACGGTGACTCCCAGCCAGGGGAAGCCGCTCTCCCGTCCCAGGGAAACCCCGGGAATCGAGCGCACCGGCGCCAGCGCCGCTTGCCGCGTAATCTGCCGCCGCGCCAATTCCGCTGTGATGCTGCTTGCCAACAGCAACCCCGTGTTTAACAGCAGGAGCGCCACCGGCAGCTGCACCGGGATCCAATCCCTTACATAGGTGTTGGTGCGTTCGTCAAAGGTGGGCAACCCCTGCCGC
>Ga0335078_10008286_pt1 | contig 15453 bp, 14 predicted proteins | sample Lox_Sample_32_FD_206711 | JGI IMG/M metagenome (GOLD analysis project Ga0335078, IMG submission 206711) | Soil microbial communities from Loxahatchee National Wildlife Refuge, Florida, United States - Lox_Sample_3.2 | ecosystem: Environmental > Terrestrial > Soil > Wetlands | place: USA... | reverse complement strand
AATCCGGAAATGTGATTAATGAATAACCCCCCAGTGTCGTCTTTGGCCACGTAGCCAAGCTACGACAAATAACCAGCACCCGCCTAGCCCTGCGAAAATCAGGTGTTCCCGGTGCTGGAGATATGCCAGACTGAACGACATGGCCTGTGTGCTCTGCGCGTCCCTGGAGGACCTTACCGAGGAAGATGTGATCCCTAAGTGGCTGCTGCGCGCCTTCGACGTTCAGGGTCCGGCCACGATCAACAGCCGCGAGGAAGCTGGCGACCCATATGAGGTCAGGACGCTGAGGCACTTCCAGGTCACGCTCGAAGACGGCCTGTGCAGGAAATGCAACAACGAGTTGCTCGGCGGGCTTGAGCAGTTGGTCCAGCCGATCCTCGAACCGATGGCAGTCCGGTGCCAGCCGACCATCCTGGACGTGGCCGCGCAGAGGCTGCTCGCCGTGTGGGCCATCAAGACCGTGTACCTAATGGAGCTCGCCGTCCGGCAGCGTTACCCCGGTGCGCGGACGGTGGAGGGCTACCAGCCAAGCAGATCAGAGATTGGCTGGCTGCTGGCCCAGCTGGAGCAACGGCCCGCCAAGCTCGTTGAGCCGCCCCCACGGTCGATGGTGTGGCTGGCGTGCTTCGACTGCATGAAGGATCGCGCCGAGCGCCGGGGCAGCATGGTGAACTATGCGCCGTCGGAGGCGCCGCTGCCCACGCCAGACGGTAGCCAGGTCATCGGCCAGTTCGCCACGCTCGCCGTCGGCTTCGCCGCGTTCCAGGTGTTCACCGTCGACTACGTTGAGGCTGACGTCCGAAGGGCGGAAGTCTGGAACCCCGGACCGCCAGCAATCATTGCCGATGCAGTCCGGCTCATCTGGCCGCATCGTCTACGCGCAGGCGATGCGCCGTGGCCCTCACCGGCCTTCCCGAACGACGGCTTTGACCGGCTGGTCAACTGGGACATGGCGCTGCGGCGTGGCGTGGCTTGAGCAGCTCCGGGCCGCTGCATGCGGTGAGCCGGGCTGATCGTGGCATCGGCGGACGGCAGGCCCCGGGCCGCCAAGGCAGAGGCCGAGCGCCGGCGTTGGCTCACCTTGATTACGGGACGGCTAAATTCGGTAGCGCAGCAAGTGGCGCTGGCACAGGCGCGCCTGGCCGGACACCTTGCGCCCCAGTGTTTTCTGAGGCGTCGGCCAGAAGGGAGCCCAGAAGGACGGTCTCGAAGAGCCAAAGCGTGTGGGCTGGCCTTGCTTTACCTTTAGGCGGACCCCAAACACGGCCGCATTCGCGCACGTGCGAGCCAAACCCGTGACCGCACAGGTCAACGACCGGTCACCCTGAGCTATGTTCGGCCTACTCGGCTCACCAGGGCCCGCGCAGCTGCTCCCAGATAATCTTCAACAAGACCGGGCAGTACCTCTAAATGGACGATCGCGTCGCCGTCAACTGTTGGCTCCAAGCCCGCCACCGCGCACATGGCAGCGGCATCTTCGTCGCCTGCCACGAGGAGCGCGCCGACCTTGACTAGGGTGGGGTCGCGAGCCTCATCAAGGAAGGCCCAAATGCAACCGCTGCCGTCGTCATCGTTGAGGTCAGCGCCTATGTCCACGCGGTACATACTTGCCCTCCTTCCGTAGGCCACAGTCCTCAGTACCTCTAGCGTACCTAGGGTTGGCTCGCAGGGCCCCAGCGCCGACAGGAGCCTGTCGAGTTCCGGCTCGTCGGCGCGTTGTAGGCGCACGGTGAAGTGTGGACGACGGAAGCTTGGCAGCAGTTCGAACGTTCGTAGCTGACTGACTGTAGGTGTGTAGACCTCCGCGAAGCAACGAAGGGGACATCGCCAAGCAAGTCATCAAGTGGTATATCCACGGCCGCAGCGACTGAGATGCCGAGCAGGGGCCAGCCATCCAGGGAGAAGTTAACCGCGTCCACGAAACGGAGACAGCCAGAGACGCCTTTCCTTGTAGGATTGGCCACGAGCGGTATCGCCGCCCACTAGAGCACGTCCGGGTTTCCCTGGACTTCTCGTTAGTGCAGACCGAAACGGAGAGTCAATGGCGGCGAAGTACAGCTTGCGGCCGAATGAAGCGGTGCTACTCAAGGATGAGAGCGTCATGCACGGCGGCTTCTTGTCAGCGTACACGAATGAGCTGATGCTCACCAACCTAAACCTCGTGCTGCTCAAGAAGGGCATGTTCGGAAACTCGAAGGGCGTGCTCACGTTCCCGGTCAACCAGATCAAGGTATACAACGATCAGGCGCAGGCGGTGATCGGCAAGGCGACAAATGGCTCAGATTTGCTTGAGGTCTACTTCCTGAACGGGCAGGAGAAGTTCGCCTTCCAGTCCGGCGGTAAGAAAAAGATCAATGAGTGGATCTCCAAGATCAACCAGGTCGTCACGGGCGTAGAAGCACCTGCGCAACAAGAAGCGGGCATGGCGCTCCCCGGTGCTGAGTTGGTGGCGGGCGTTCTGAAAGACACTCTCGGCGTGTTCAAGTCGAAGTTCGGCTCCAAGTCAGATGCTCCCGTGAGGGTCGCGGGAAAGTGCCGCGGCTGCGGCGCCCCGGTGACTGGCTTCCAGAGTCAGGCAATTACCTGCGAGTATTGCGGATCAGCCCAGCAACTGTGAACACCGGATAGGGGGAAACTACAAGTGGGAATCATTCAGGCATTCACCGGTGCTCTCGGTGGGACTCTCGCAGATCAGTAGAAGGACATCATCATAGTCCGCCACTTCAACGAATATACGGTAACCGTGCCTTCACCTCGTCATCGATCTCGCGCTCGACGCTATCGAACACGGCACGGTCCATGTCCGCCTCCCGCAATCGTGGGTGAACCCAACGGTAGGCGCATGATTTCCCGCCAGGCCAGCCAATTTCGGTTAGGACGCAGCCGCGGCCCTCTCGTGGGCCGGGTTTCCTTATACCTCAGCGGCGGCGCCCGACCCGCGGATCATCGGCGTCCGGCCAGAGCGCGGTGGCAGCGATCTTCCTGGGCATCCTGCACGGCGCTACACTGCCCATACAAGGCGGCAGGAGGCGTGATGGTCTGGGTCGGCGGCCCGCGAAGGGACCCAGGAGACCGGCTGGGCCGGGGTCGCCGAGGACTCTACCCGCACGATCCTCCCCCCGGCTATCATCCGCCCCAGTCCAGGATGACGTCGAAAGAACGGCAACGGATAGCACGCCAGGAATGGATCTTAGAGAATGTCCTCGCGGTAATCCTGATATTTTCCGCCGCTGCCGTCCTCTTGATCACTTGCCTGATTATCGCGACGCATTAGCGCGGATGTCTCAGACCTCGGCCATCCGCAGCCAACGTAACCGCGTGGCGATCCGGACCGCGGCCGGGGTTACGCAAACCTCACCCGCCCGGATGCGTGCCGTCGGCAGGATCGTGCGCCGGGACGCATGACGAGGCGGCTTGGGTAAGACAGACTTGTCGTATGCCAGCTGAGCGGGACGTGCAGGCGTTCGACGAGCGTGCCGCGTCGTATGAGTCGGGTCGGCACGGGCAGTTGCATAAGGAGATTTCCGACCGTGTGGTGGAGCTTGCCCTCAGCCGTGTACCGGCGCCGCGCCGCGTCCTCGACGTTGGCTGCGGGACGGGTTATGTCCTGCGTCAGCTAGCCGCCCGGCTACCGCGCGCGAGTGAATTCCTCGGCGTCGATGCGGCACCGAAGATGATCGAGGTGGCGCGGTCAGCGTCGTCTGACGAGCGGCTGAACTTCGTGCAGGGAGCAGCCGAGCGGCTTACCGCCGACGAAAGCGCCTACGACCTGGTGGTCAGCACCACGTCCTTTGACCACTGGACCGACCAGGCCGCTGGGATCCGCGAGTGCGCCCGCGCCCTCACGCCGGGCGGCACCCTTGTGCTGACCGATCAGTTCTCTAATCTGCTGTGGCCGACAATGCTGGGCAGCCGCCGCGGCAAGGCCCGTACCAGGTCCCGCGCCTCAAGGCTGATCACCGCCGCCGGACTACGCGACTCGCAGTGGCATCGCTGCTACGCGGTCATCATCCAGAGCGTGACCGCGGTCAAGTGAGCGCGTGCGTGGAGATCCCGGAAGACATCGTCGAGCGGATCCGCGCGCTATGCCTGGCGCTGCCCGAGGTGACAGTGCGGGTCGACGACTCACTATCCAGCGCGAGATCGACGGCGCACTCGTTCGAAATCCGCCAGAGGTCGTTCTGCTTGCTGGTGGCACGGGAGGGCTCCACCGGCAAACCAGTTCCGCTGCTCGTGTTGCGTGCGGGCACAGAGGAACGCGAGGCGTTGCTGTCCATCGGCCACCCCTTCTTCGCATCGCGGGCGAGAGCAGATCGCATCGTGGTGGTGCTCACCGGCGACACGGATTGGGACGAAATCCGCGAGCTGGTGATCGAGAGCTACCGGATCCTCGCACCGAAGAAGCTCATCGCGCTGCTCGACGTCGCGAACTAGCTGCGTCCCTCGTTCGTTAGTCAGTCAGCCTGAATCAGCTAGGGCTCGATCGCTGCCGTTCCGTGAGAGGCGCATGATGAGTAATAAGCCGCACTTGCGCCCTCATCAGCAAGAACGGCACGCGAGCCGGATAACCAGGCTGCTCGTGGCGATTCTCGTCGTCGCAGTCTTCGCCCTCGTAATTGCTCTTGAGGCGACCGGTCACATCGAATTCCGCGGCAGGTGAGGCCGTGATCGGCCCGTCGCAGGACGCCTAGGCGGTATGCCTGCGCGCAGCGACGTGTGTACGGCCACGGCTGACCTCTTGCGCATATCCTGATATCTAGATATCTTCAAATCACGATGGCAGAGAAGATGGCACGCGGGAGTGGCACCGGCCCGACGAAGAACATGGTGCTGCGGCTCGATCCGGAGCTCGCCGAACGGCTCGCTGGCATCGCGGAGGTAGAGGGACGTTCGGTATCGGACGTTGCTCGCGAGGCGATCGCGGCCCTGGTGGAGGCGCGCCGCAAGGACAAGCGGTTCCGCAGGTTGCTGGAGGACAGCGTGGCCCGCCACCAGCGCCTGCTCGAGTTGCTGCGAGGTGACCAACCGTGACCTCACTGGACGTCGCCGATCTAGTCGTGATCGGGGGGCGGGTACTCGGCATAGCGACGAGCGCCGCACTCGAACAGGTAGACCCGCAGGCCGCAGAGACCGCCCTGGCCGAGGCCCCGGTGCCGCTGGCGCTCCCCGACAGCTACGCCGCGGCAGCGGCCTGCGCGCATCTGATGAGCGGACTTCTCCAGCACCCCCCGTTCCCTGGGCACCGGGAGCGAATAGCGGTAGCAGTCGGACTGCAATTCCTCGCCGTCAACGGCTGGCAGGCGGATCTGAACCCACCGCAGGTCGCCGCCATCGTCGTTCGCTGCCTGGCATCGGGGCGCATCGAGCCCGACGACATGGCCGGGTGGCTAGCGGCCAGGCTCTGCGCACCCGCTGGGCGCGGCATCAAGATGCCACACATCAAGAACAAGGAGATCCTCCCGCTTCACGGCTCCGCCCGGCGCGCACATGGCGGTGCCGGCATGTCCGTCGATGGCCGGATGCTGGCGCGGTTCAGCGACCACGCCGCCGCCGCTGTTTTCATGGCCAGGCAGGAGGCGCGGCGACTCGGTCACGGCAGCGTCGATCCCGAGCACCTGCTGCTCGGCCTTATCCGGGTTGGCGAGGGGACCGGGATCTGCGCGCTTGACAGGCTCGAGGTCAGCCGGGAGGCACTGCGGCGGCAGCTAGAGGAAAGCATCGGCCATGGCCCCGGAAGGACACACGGCCCCGTCCGGTTCAGTCGGCCGCGTGGCCAGAAGGTACTGACCTCCGCGCTGCCCGAGGCGCTCGCGCACGGCACCACCGACATCTGCACCGCGCACCTCCTGCTTGCCCAGTACCACGACGACGGGCCCGCATCCCGGACGCTCGCCAAGCTCGGCGCCACCGAGGCCCGGGTCCGCGACATCGTGGCGGCGCTGCGGGCGCAAGCCCGCAAGGGCGCGTGAGCGCCGTGCTCGCGCAGCCCGTGTATGACCGCATCGGCGGTGAGTACCGCGAGGGCCGCCGGGAGGAGCCGAAGATCGCGGCCGCGATCCTGGCCGCCCTGGGCGGCGCGTCGCCGGTGGTGAACGTGGGGGCGGGCACGGGCTCGTACGAGCCGCGGGACCGGCTCGTTGTGGCGGTCGAGCCGTCTGCGGTGATGGTTGGGCAGCGCCCGGCCGGCGCGGCGTCGGCGGTGCGGGCGCAAGCTGAGGCACTGCCGTTCGGCGACGGGACGTTCGGTGCCGCGATGGCGGTGCTCACCGTGCACCACTGGGGTGACCGTGCCCGTGGCCTAGCCGAGTTGCGCCGCGTGACCGACGGCCCGGTTGTGCTCTTCGTCTGTGACCCGCGCGCCCGTCCCGGCTGGTGGCTGCATCATTACTTTCCCGCCGCCAGGCGGCTGGAGCAACGCCGGGAGACCCCGCTTGACCAGCTCGCGCAGCTGCTCGGCCTGCCGCTGGAGGTGACGCCGGTGCCGATCCCCGCCGAGTGCGCTTACGGGTTCAACGCCGCGTACTGGCGCCGTCCCCGCGCCTACCTTGATCCCGCGGTCTGGCGGCCGATGTCAGCGCTGGCGCTGATCCCTGACGCCGACCGCGAGGACGGCATGCGCCGGCTGCGAGCCGACCTCGATAGCGGCAAGTGGCACAGGCGGTGGGGGCACCTCCTCGCACTAAACGAACTGGACCTCGGATACCGGCTCGTGGTCGCGGTGCCGGACCGGTAAGCGCGCCGCGACCTCGGAGCAATGTCAATCAGGAGGGACGACATGGCCAGGATCAGCTACGACGACCAGACCGCGGCAGCGTACAAGGCGGTCCGTGAGGTTCCGCGAGACGGGCTCGGGGAGTGGCGCGACGCGATACGGCGTCACCTCGGCCCGTTGCCGGGAATGACCGTGGCCGACATCGGCGCGGGGACCGGCCAGTTCGCGGCGGCCCTCAGCGACTGGTTCGACCTCAGCATCGTCGCGGTCGAACCGTCGGCGGCGATGCGGGCCCGCATTCCGCGCCGCCCAGGCATCCGGGTACTGGCGGGCGATGCCTGCGCCCTGCCGCTCCCAGACGGCTCGGCGGACGGCGCGTGGCTGTCCCTCGTGATCCACCACATCCCCGACCTGGTAACCGCCGCGCGGGAAATCCGCCGCGTTCTGCGCCCGGGCGCGCCCGTGCTGATCCGCCAGGGATTCGGCAAGGCCGACGACCGGATCGAGCTAGTCCGCTGGTTCCCCGAGACCGCGCGGACGGCCGATACCTTCCCTTCCGTCGAACAGACCTGCCAGGCGTTCACGGCCGCCGGCTTCTGTCGAGACGCCCTTGAGCGGGTTCCCGAGACCTATCCGGCCAGCCTCGCCGAGTTCCTCGCCCAGGCGGACACCTTCCGCCACGCCGATACCACGATGCGCAACCTCACCGAGGAGGAATTTCTCCGCGGCAAAGAACGACTCCGCCGCGCGGTGCAGCGCGCCGAACAGACACCCAGCCAGGAACCCCGAACCAACTGGCTCGACCTCTTGGTCCTGCGCTGAGGCAACGCATATCCAGACCGCCTCCAGGGCGTGTCCGGCCGCTAGTCGATGGCCGACTTGGCGCGAACGGCCGGTGTCAGCACGTCGCCGACCGCCTCGACAAGCAGGCTCATCTCGTAGGAGACCTGGTCCGCGTCGCACTCGGGGGCGGCCAGGACGGCCAGGATCGATCCGTCGCTGATCGCCATGACGAACATCAGCCCGCCCTCCATTTCGACCAGCGCCCGGGTTGGGTAGCCCGCCTCGAAGAGGCGGGCAGCGCCGTTCATCAGGCTGGTCAGGCCGGAGGTGATGGCCGCGAGCTGGCCGATGAACATCTCGGGGATCGCGTCGGACACCGCCAGCGGCACGCCGTCCGCGGACACCACGACCGCGTGGGCGACATCCGCGACTCGCACGGTGAAATCGGTGACGAGCCAGTTAAGGTCGTGGTGCTGTGGGTAACTCAACGGTCGGCTCCCTCTCCTGCGCTGGGTGTCTGACCCTTGGCGCGGCGCACTCCGCGCTGGAATCCGCTCAGCCGGTTGCGGGCCGCATCCGCTGATCGCGGTGCCCGCAGTGCGGTTGCCGTCGGCGCCCCGGGGGCGTGCGCCTGCTGCCCGGCCGCGCCTGCTGCCCGGCGTTCGCCGCCCACCGATCCCGGGATGAGATTCGCCTGCGGGACGCGCATCGGCAGCCCGGCTGCCGTGCTGTCGCCGCGCACCGGATCGGCGACGATCTGGGCTGCGTGCTTGCCTAGTGCCCACCCGTCCGTGTCGAGCCGCTTGCCGCCGTCGGCCTGCGGAACCGTCACCAGTGGCCCTCCATTGCCTGTCGTAGCGGATGCCGGCGACCGGCGCCCGCGGAACCATTCCGTCGTGCCCGCGCCGACGGTCACAACCGCCTCGCGTGGGCCGGTACCGTGCTGTTCTGGCATGGCGTCAAGCCGGTCGCCCGCGAACTGGCCGTCCATGGCGGGGCGCATGGCGGCATGACCGCCGGGCATGACGCCGGTGGGGTACCTGGACTGTGTCGAGAGCAGCCGCGACCGGGCGCCGTACGGCCTGGCAGGCTGCTCGATGACGTTGTCCGGCAGCCAGACCAGGGCAGTCAGCCCGTGCGGGGACCGGTTACCGAGCCGGATCCGCACCCCGTGCCGTTCTGCCAGGCGCGCCACGGCGAACAGCCCCATGTGCCTGGACAGCGACACGTCGATGACCGGCGGGTTGTCCAGCCGCCAGTTCAGCTCCGCCAGCCGGGTCTCGGGAATCCCGACACCGCTGTCGCTGACCTCGATCAGCACGCCGCCGCTGGTCAGTTCCTGCGCCGATACGTTCACCGGCGTGTCCCTTGACGAGAAGATCGTGGCGTTCTCGATGATCTCGGCGAGCAGGTGCACCACGTCGGATACCGCCTGCCCGGAGACCGCGATCCCCGGCTGGATCTTCAGCGTCACCCTGCTGTACTGCTCGATCTCCGACACCGCGGCTCGTGCCACGTCCGCGAGCAGCACGGGCTCGCTCCACTTGCGCGCGCCCTCGTGCCCGGCGAGCAGGAGCAGGTTCTCTGAATTCCGGCGCATTCTGGTGACCAGGTGGTCCATCGCGAACAGGTTGGACAGCCGTTCCGGATCGCCCTCGTTCTGCTCCTGGGCGTCGATCATGCGCACCAACCGCTCGATCAGCGACTGGCTGCGGCGTGACAGGTTGACGAACATCGCGTTGAAGTTGTTCCGCAGCATCGCCTCGTTGCTCGCCAGCCGCACCGCTTCGGAGTGGACCTGGTCGAACGCGCGGGCAACCTGGCCGATCTCATCGGCAGACAGCACGTCGATCGGCTCCACCCCGACGCTCATCGGAGTGTCCGGGGCCTCGTTCAGCAGCCGGACCCGCTCGGGCAGTTCGACAGTGGCGATGTTCAGCGCGCCTTCTCGCAGCCTGCGCAGCGGCCGCACCAGGGACCTGGCCACGGCGAGCGTCGCGATCAGCACCAGGAGCAGGATGACCACCGTCAGGATGGCGGTGAACGCGGCGGACTGCTCCGCACCCTGCTTCAGCACCTGCGCGCGCGAGACGATGGACCGGGCTATGCCAAGCTCGACCTGCTGCATCGTGTCGACCGTGCCCGACATCGCCGAGTACCACACCCCTGGCGCCGCGGTCGGGCTGATGTTCAGCGAGCCCTGGTCGATGTCCAGGCTGCCGACGGACAGGATGTAGGTCTCGATGTTCTGGGCCTTGTTCACCTGCGACCCGGTCACCGTGCTGTGGTACGTGGCCTGTTCCTGGGCCGTTGCGGTGGTACTGAAGGCCGTCTGGTCGTCGAGTTGCTCGGACTGCGCGGTGATCAGCGCCTGCTGTACGCCGTCCGCGAAGATCTGCTGGTTGAGCGCGTTGAACAAGAGCGCGCGCTGCTGCGCGGCCTGATCCTTGGCCAGGGCCAGCGAGTTGAGCGACTCCACGTCATTGACCAGGGCCGAGTCGGAGGTGCCCTGCGCGATCTGGCCGTTCAGCGAGATCATGTCGCCGATCGGGGTCCCGTAGTCGGCCAGTACCGACTGAACGGACTGGCTGATCAGCGCCGTGTTGCGCAACTGCTGGAGGTGGGTGATCTCCGACAGCACGGTCGACACCTTGGACTGGATGTTCGCCGGGAAGGAACCGTTGATCCCCGCGGCCAGCGTCTTGACCTTGGCCGCCGCGACATCCGTCGCGCTGTACTCGGTTCGCAGTTCGCTGGGATTGCTGACGGGCAGCAGCCCTGCCGTCTCGTCGCGTTCGTCCTGCAGGGCCTGGATCAGGCCGGTGATCTGCTGCCCGAGGTCGGCGAGCGTCGCCACGCGGCTGAACTCGTCCGCGTTGTCAGCCGCCGCGGAAACCCGCAGCCCGCCGAAGACCAGGCCCATGAGCAGCGCCATCACGATCACGGCGATGAGCCGCCACGACACCGGCCAGTTCCGCAGGGTCGGCACCCGCGGGCTGGAAAAATGGGAGGTCGGCGTCGATTCCTTGGCGTGCTGGTTGCCCGCAGCCCCATGGTTTCCCATTGCTGATGTCCTCGCTGGTTCCGCGCTCTTCAGGCCCGTACTGCCGACGCAACTGACCCCCCCAGAACCAACGGCCTCCGGCTGCACGATTGTGGGTCGACGCAACTTTAGACCGGTTGGGGCGAAATATCCGGCTAAATACCGATTTAGTGATCTAGCCGAAAGGATGGAAGCTGACCTGCGCAAACGCCAGGTTCTGCGGCGGCGTTCTGGCCGCCTTGGCATGCGACGGAGTTAACCAAGCGAGCCTGATGGTACGAGACGGCCTTCTGGTACTTATGACACTGATGATGCGATGCCGACCCGGCGCTCAGGGGGCCACGATCGAGGACCAGGCCGGCTTGGTGGGAAGAATTCCGACAGAACCGGCCGCGCCGACCGGCAGGACCTGGTCGAAGGTGCCTTTTTGCCACTGGAAGACGAAGGCCGCCGCGTCCCCGTTTTCTCCCAGGGCGTCGAATTCCACCGGACCCTGCACGGTGTCCAGCCTGGCCCCGCTGTGCAGGTAGGCGATGATCTTGGCATTGTTGATGCCGCCGGTCGCCGTCACCGCCTGGGCCATGATCTGGCCCACCGAGTACGCCTCGGCCACGTCGGCGTTGACGTCGGAGGCGGTCCCGCCGTATGCGGCGACGTATTCCCTGACGAGCTGCTCGCTCGCCGCGTTCTTGTAGCCGGGGTACCACCCGTCGGGCACCATCATCCCGTTGGCGTTGGCCACGCCGACCGCCGAGGTGAACGCCCCGCCCTGGTCGGGACCCGACGCCGCGATGAACATCTTGGGCGTGTAGTGGTCCTGCTGGAATACCTGCATGAAGGTGCTGACGGTCGGTACGTCGGTGGACCCGAGCACGACGAGTTGCGCGCCGCTCGCGGCCACCGCGCCAGCCGGGCCCTTATACGCCGAGACCTCTTCCGGGAATATGTTCGAATAAACCGTCTGGACGCCGAGCCGCTGCAGGAGCGTCTGGGCGAGCTGGACCGGCGGGTCGGCGAACGGGTCCTGGGCCATCGGGTAGGCCGCGGTCTTCGGCCGCTCGTTCGGGGGCAGCGAGGCGATCCAGTTCACGAACGGGACCATCTCGTCCGCGATCGGCAGGCTCACGTCGAACACGTTGTGGTCAACGTCGTTGGACGGGGTGTCGAAGACCGAGGGCGCGCCGCCCGCGCCCTCAACGAACGCCATGCCGTACCGTGACGCCACGGCAGAGGCTGGACCGGTCAGCAGCGAGGAGAACGGCCCGAAGGCGAGGTCCACGTGGTCCTGGCCGAAGAGCTTCTGGTAATCGGTGACCACCTGATTCGGCGAGCTCTGGTCGTCGAGGATGGTCAGGTCGACCTGGCGGCCGAGGATCCCGCCGTGCGCATTGACATCCTTTGCCCACAGCTCGTAGCCCCGTTTGAAGGCCTGGCCGTCGGCCGAGAAACTTCCGGTTTCAGACAGCGCGGCACCGATCGTGATCGGGCCGCTGGTGCTGCCCGGCGAGGCGGCATTGCCGCTTGAGGTGCTGGAGCTTGTGCAGGCGGCCAGGACGCTCAGCCCGAGCGCTGCAGTGACAGCTGTGACAATTGCGTTCCTTGAGAACCAGGGGAAGTCCGGTTTCACGTCCGGTTCCCTCCTTCCTCCTCGTTCAGGAGTCGAGCCTGCGGATAACTGCGCCCGCCCACCTTCGAGGGTTATACCTGGCGGATGCGCCGCCTGCCCGATAAATGCGACGAAATCAGCCCAAAATATGTCCGGGCACCGGTGGGACCGTAGCGGCCGAGAGGACAGCAGGACGTGCTGGCCGAGTTCTCCGGCCGGCGCTGGCGGGGCGTTCGGCGACTGGACACCGGCCGCCGCGATCGCCGCCGCATGCTAGCCAGGCTGCCGCCTGGTAGCCAGGCTGCCGCCGTCCCTGGACGAATGAACCGGGGCCCGGGCCCCTGCGGCCAGGCTCTGCCCGCCCTGGCGCCTCCTATGCTGGGCGCCGCATCCACTGGGCGCCGCTGGTCGGGGGCTAATCGTAACGGCCGCACCCCGGCGACATTCCATCCACGTTTACGCTGAACGTTGCTCGTCGCCGCTTATCAGGGTGGCGACGGCGAAATCGAAATAGTTCGGCAGCGGGCAGGTCGACGTTGTGCTGGAAGCGGCAAGCCTAAGACGCGGCCCCGACCGGATCCGGTTCGCGACACGCGCACCACGGATCGTTCTGGATATGATTCTTTTGAAAACCTATATTTGTCCGAACGAACGGTGGTTTGACGGTCAGGGCCCGTCAGACGGCCTGCGCGGTGAGTGGCGGTCGCCACGCCGCACTCAAGGTTAAGGCAGCGATATGAGGCCGAGGAAGCACTTGGCAAGTTGCTGGATAACGTCGGCGTAGCCGTCGAAGTCGCCGGGTTTGACGATGTAGGCATTGGCGTGCAATGCGTAGGATTGTTCGATGTCACGCTGAGCGCGAGAGGTCGTCAGCATCACTATCGGAATGGACAGGAATTCGGGATCGCCTTTCAGGTCGGCGAGGACCTCCAGGCCATTGTAAATCGGCAGGTTGAGGTCGAGCAGGATTAGGCTGGGGCGGGGAGCGCCAGGGTCGGTCCTGCGCACGAACTTGATAGCCTGCTCGCCGTTGCTGACCACATATAGCTGGACCGGGGTCAGCGACTGCTCAAAGGCTTCCCTGATAATTACGATATCGCCCGGATTGTCCTCGACCAGCAGGACGACGGTCCTTTCCCGGTACCAGTTCGGCATCCGGTGCCTCCCCTGCGGATCTGCCTGCCCTGGTATGAGGATAATGCGGTGTACCGAGGAAGAGGGAGAGCGATGGGCGCCGAGAGCGAGCGGGTGGCGGAATTCGGCAAGCTCGAGGACGGGCTGCGTCAGGCCGGTGACTGGTACCGGTGGGGACCCTATGTCAGCGAGCGGCAGTGGGGCACGGTCCGCGAGGACTACAGCCCGGACGGGCAGGCGTGGGACTACCTGCCGCACGACCACGCCAGATCCCGTGCCTACCGCTGGGGTGAGGACGGCCTGGCCGGGTTCTGCGACGTCGAGCAGCGGTTCTGCCTGGGCCTGGCGCTGTGGAACGGGCGCGATCCGATCCTGAAGGAGCGAGCCTTCGGGCTGACAGGCGAGCAGGGCAACCACGGCGAGGACGTCAAGGAGTACTGGTGGTACCTGGACGCGATCCCGAGCCACGCCTGGAACCGCTGGCGCTACCACTACCCGCAGGCCGCGTTTCCCTACGAGAACCTGATCGAGCAGAACGCCGCGCGGAACAGGCAGCAGCCCGAGTACGAACTCGCCGACACCGGGGTGTTCGACGAGGGCAGGTACTGGATCGTCGAGGTCCGCTACGCCAAGGCCGGACCCGATGACCTGCTGATGGCGATCTCGGTCACCAACGCCGGCCCGGACGCCGACACCCTGCACGTCCTGCCGACCTCGTGGTTCCGCAACACCTGGTCCTGGGGCGAGGACACCAGCCGGCCCACGCTCGCCGCGGCGCAGGCGGCGCCGCCGGGCGCGGTGGCGGTCAGCGTCGAGCACCCGTTCTGCGGCTCGCTTGAGCTGCTGGCCGGGGCCGGGCCCGACGGCGCGCTGCCCGAGGCGCTGTTCTGCGAGAACGAGACCAACGTGGCCAGGCTGTTCGGGGCAACCCCGGCCACCCCCTACCCCAAGGACGGCATCAACGACCACGTGATCGGCGGGGCGGCCGCCGTCAACCCGGCGAAGACCGGCACCAAGTGCGCCTTCTGGTATCGGCTGACGCTGGCCGGCGGCGCGTCCGCCGAGTTGCGGCTCCGGCTGCGCCCTTCGGGTACGGCGCACCCGGCTGCCCCGGCCCCCGGGACGGTTCAGGCGGCACTCGGCGCGGTGAGCGCGCCCGGTGCGACCCTCGGCTCGGCTGGCGCGCCACTCGGCGCGGAGTTCGGCTGGGTGATGGCGGCCCGGCTGGCGGAGGCCGATGAGTTCTACACCGAGCTCACGCCCCGCGAGGCGACCGACGACGAGGCGATGGTGATGCGCCAGGCGTTCGCCGGGATGCTGTGGAGCAAGCAGTTGTACTACTACGACGTGCGCCGCTGGCTTGACGGCGACCCGGGCGAGCCGCCCCCGCCGGAGCAGCGGCTGTCCGGGCGCAACGCCCGGTGGCGCAGTTTCGACGCGTTCGACATCATGTCGATGCCCGACAAGTGGGAGTACCCCTGGTTTGCCGCCTGGGACATGGCGTTCCACTGCGTCGCGCTCGCGCACCTGGACCCCGCCTTCGCCAAGTACCAGCTGGTCCTGCTGTGCCGGGAATGGTTCCAGCATCCCAACGGCGCGCTGCCCGCCTACGAGTGGGATTTCTCCGACGTCAACCCGCCGGTGCAGGCCTGGGCGGCGCTCGAGGTGTTCGCCGTGGACCAGGGCCGCGACCTCGACTTCCTCTCCCGGGTCTTCGACAAGCTCATGATCAACTTCGCCTGGTGGGTCAACCTGGAGGACCCGGGCGGCCGGAACGTGTTCGAAGGCGGCTTCCTCGGCCTGGACAACATCGGCCCGATCGACCGCTCGCACCTGCCGGTCGGCGGCGTCCTGGAGCAGTCCGACGCCACCGGCTGGATGGGCGCCTACGCCACCGCGCTCGGCACCATCGCCGCCGTGCTCAGCCAGACCAGGCAGCGGCCGGCCTCGGACCTCGTGCTGAAGTTCCTCGAGCACTTCGCCGCCATCAGGGACGCGCTGATCAGCCAGGGATTGTGGGACGAGGCGGACGGGATGTACTACGACCGGCTCGTGACGCCGGCCGGGACCCAGGTGCCGATCAAGGTCCGGTCCATGGTGAGCATGATCCCGGCGCTCGCGGCCACGGTCATCCACGAGGAAGACGTGCAACGGGCGCTGACGGTGGACAAGCAC
>Ga0335078_10008285_pt1 | contig 15453 bp, 16 predicted proteins | sample Lox_Sample_32_FD_206711 | JGI IMG/M metagenome (GOLD analysis project Ga0335078, IMG submission 206711) | Soil microbial communities from Loxahatchee National Wildlife Refuge, Florida, United States - Lox_Sample_3.2 | ecosystem: Environmental > Terrestrial > Soil > Wetlands | place: USA... | reverse complement strand
AAATGTATAAGTGCCATCGGTCGGCGTGATAGCGCTTCGTGCCTGGCCAGTGTCTATGCTGGTCGCCGTGACGGTGGCATTTGCAACTCTGCCACCGGAGGTGTCAGTAACTCTACCCGTTAGTGCTCGCATTCCACCCGTCTGGGCCATCAGATGCGGAGCCAGTGTAAGAACCAAACAAACAACAACGAGGGCAAGAAGACTGCCATGGCTGTTGCGGAAGGCATCCCTCGGCATCCGTCACCTCATCGTTTATTCCTGCTATTCCTAAGCCCAAAGTAGAAGTTGCGCCTCGACTTTATCAAAATTCATTTTCCAACAGACACAGGAGGTGTTCGCTGGCAGAACTGTTTTCAGTCCTCGCGCGGGGTGTCGTGCTCACCCCGCGTGGGATTCTGATATCGCGATGACTTGCTGTCGCGACAGGATCATCCAGATACGATATGCCGGGAGTATTACCGTTTTATGTCCGGAAGATGACAATTTGTTCATCTATAGCGAATCGCCGCATTCTCCTCCGAAGTCTGAGTATTATTCCCCCGATTCGGTCGTACCGACACATAGGGACTCCGAAATATGCTGGTTCCTACGAAGAGTCAGTAAGTCGACAACACGTACAAACCGCTTCTCATGCCGCTGATGGCCAAAACGACTCAAGAGCGCACCCGGGGCGTTATCGCCAATTACCTGGTGCCAGAGTTCGGAAATCTTTCTCTCCGAGGTCTGACACCTCTCACGTTGCAGCGGTACTTCTCCGGTCTAGCAGCGTCGCCATTGGCGCATGAATCAAAGGACAAAGTAAAAGACGTGTTGTCCAGCGTCCTTGGCTCAGCGGTCCAGTATGGATTACTAGTCAAGAATCCAGTCGAAGGAATTCGCCTCCCCGCGGAACGGCGGGGAAAACGAAAAACTAAGCCGCATGTCACCCCGGAGCAGTTCGACCAGTTGCTTGAGCTGATCCGCGAGCCTTACGCCAGCATGGTGTACGTGGCCGTGTGGACCGGACTCCGCGTGAGTGAACTGATCGGTTTGAAGTGGGACGACGTGGGCACAGACTCGTTGACCGTTGACGAGCGCTGCTGCCGCGGTGACTGGGATGCTCCGAAGAGCGAGGCGAGCAACGCCACGATCGGCGTTGAGCCGTGTGTGATTGAGCGGATCAAGCGTCTCAAGCAGCTCACGGTCGACGTCAAAGCCGGCCGTTCTGTCCGGCACTACAAGGTGGTGAAATCTGACCGGCCGGAAGATCTCGTCTTTCAGTCGGTCAGAACAGGCGCGCCAATGCGTGACAACAACATTCTGTCACGGCACATCAAGCCGGCCGCGCGCAAACTCGGTCTGCCCTGGATCAACTGGCGTTGCTTGCGCACCTCGCATGCCACCTGGATGGTCGAAGCAGGCGCCAACCCCAAGGACGTGCAAGGCCAGATGCGGCATTCTCGCATTTCGACCACAATGGATATCTATGCGCAGTTCGTGCCGGAGTCACAGCGGCGCGCACTGGCCAAGATGTCTGCGATGGTCGAGTCGCGCACGTCAAAGCCGGTCGCGGCGACGGGCAGTATTTCCATGCCGCCGCAATCGCGGATGGTGAATTAGCTAGTTGAAAATTATTTTGGAGCCAATTGGAGCCAAACAGGGTGGGACGATGGGGCTAAGTCATTGAAAATATGGTGGCCAGGGACGGAGTTGAACCGCCGACGCCAGCCTTTTCAGGGCTGCGCTCAACGGGCCTAACCACCCCTTCAATCAACAACTTAACTCGTCAAGATGGCCGATTTATTGTGACCATTCTGTGACCAGCGCCGATGTTCGCCTAAGCGTCGGCAAAACTGCAAGACCGCTAAGAGAAGAGATGATCTTGAATGACGAAAGGTTCCACCGGTCGGGAGCATTCTTCGTCATCGTTAATGGCACTACTGACACGACTGCTCACGGGATAACGCCGCATGAGCCGAGCATCGTAAGGGCGCAACAATTCGGACACCGCGGCCATGTCCTTCATGCCCGGATCGAGCCAGCAATCGTAGCTGTCTGGACTAACGATGACTGGCATTCGATCATGAACCGACGAGGTAACGGCATTTGGAAATGTCGTCAGGATTGAGAAGGTCTCCAAAGGTTTGCCGCTTTCGTCGTTCCAGCGATCCCATATCCCTGCGAACGCGAATAACTCCCCCTCGTTGATTTCAAAGCAGTACGGCTGCTTAACTTTCCCTGTCTTCTGCCATTCGTAAAATCCGTCTGCAGGGACGAGGCACCTGCGAAATCTCAATGCATCTGAGAAGGCAGGCTTGGTGCTTGCCGTCTCCGACCTTGCATTGATCATTCTTGCCGCGACAGACGGATCTTTCGCCCACCTTGGAACCAGTCCCCATCGAAAAAGCGACAATTCGCGGACAGGTTCCTTCGGGTTCTGTCGAATGACCGGGACAGATTGGGTGGGGGCTATGTTGTACCGCGGATTCCAGTCTTCCATCCCCGAGACACTATCAAAGTGTTCCTCAAGAATCTGCTTTCGCCGCGACAGACGGTATCGCCCGCACATAGGGAGATTATGGCAGATCGCCCGTCGCTATAACCCAGCGGAATAGTCTGCTTTCGAAAAGTCATTGGACGCGGGCAGCAGAGCTCGCTACGTTGAGCCAAAACAAAGCAGCGAGGCTCACCATCGCCGCTGGAGGGATTATGTCGGGTTTCACTCAGATACACACTTCATTTCGCAAATCCATTGTCCGGATTCGATTGGCTGAACCAAAATTACTCCTCGTTACCCTCCTCGTGCTCTTTCCCATGGCGGCCCGTGCTCAGGGTTCACCGTTCGACACCGGCTTCAACGCAATCCAAAGCCTTTTCACCGGCACTATCGCAAAGGTTGCAAGTCTGGTTGCAATCGTGATCGGTGGCTACGGCTTCGCGCACGGGGAACCAGGTGCGAAAAAGGCGCTCGCGGGCGTTGCCGCGGGAACTGGCATCGCCGTTCTCGCGGTGAATGTCCTGAGTTGGCTCTGGGGAGTGTAACTGCTGTTTGTCGCTCTGCCCGCGATCCCGTTGCGTGCCACGCTGAAACGAGAATGATATGCCCGACAAAGCACAGCAGAAACACCGCACAAATCGAGTCTTCAAGAGCCTGCACAAGCCACTCACCTACTTGGGCGTGGAACGCACACTGTTCTACTTCGTATGCGTCGGCGCAGTGGGGGCTTTCAATCTCTTCAATTCTATCCTCGCCGGTATCGCCGTATTCATTGGCGGCTTTGCCTTCGGCCATTGGGTAACGAACAGCGATCCGGCATTCCTCCGCATCCTGGCAAAGTCCGAACGCTATAAGCTGCGCTATGACGCCGCGAAGCAACAAGTTCCTCGCGTGGAGGTCGTGTGATGCTGCGTCTCGATAGAGTCATCAAGCCCTGGAAAGAGAGTGCGGCTCTCAACGACCACATCAATCTCTATGGCTTCTGGAACGAGACGGCCTTCCTTACCAAAAGCGGCGATCTAGGCGTGGTTCTCAGTGTTCCCGGTGTGGACTACGAAAGTCTTGACCGCTCGGAGCAGGAGTACGCCGTGAAGCGGTTGGAAGCGGCGCTCAAAGCGTTTGGCCCAGGCTTCCATGTCTACCAGTACCTCTTCAAATCGAATCGACCCGACATACCGTTCGCAACATATGATGACCCTATTGTCCAAGCGGCTATTGACCAGCGACGGAAGTTCTTTGAAGCGAAGCGGGACCATCTCTATCAGATTGAGATTGTCTACTGCATCCTCCTCGAAGGCGCCCGGTCGAAGACCGGCGTCGGCACGGCGCTAGCTCGCCTGTTACGCGATCCAGAAGGCGCGATTGCCGAACTCAAATCGCAATTCACCAACGACAATATGAAAAAGTTGTTGCGGACGCATATCGAGCGCGATCTTCAACGGCTCGACCAGCACGTGCAGGCATTCGCCAGGCAGCTCGCAGATTTCATGCAAATCGAGGTGTTGAATCGGCAGGGACAATTCACGTTTTTCCGCCGCTTGCTGAACTATGACGACTGGCGTATCGCCGGCCGACCGACTTCCACACAGTTTCTCGACTATCAGGTGGTCAATTCCGACATCGAAGCCGAACGCGATCATCTGCGCGTAGGCGATCACATCATCCGTGTGCTGACGATGAAAGAGGCCATCACCGAAACGAGGCCCCTGGTACTGGACGCGCTGTTGAAGATCCCCGGCAACTTCTATGTGGTCACCGAGTGGACGCCGCTCCCCGCGAACAAGGCCCGCAAGGAAGTAAACAAACGCCGTCGCCACTTCAATATGTCCAAGACAGGGTTTGTCTCCCAGAACCAAGGCGGCGAGGGACGAAGAATCCCGCCTCCGGCCTCTATTCGTGGGCGGATTGAGCGCGGGATTGCGGATCTTTCAGGGATAGGCCTTCACGATCTTCCAGAGACGCGAGCGGAGGTCGAGGAAATCGGTAAAATCGTTGGATTGGATGCCGTAATGTTGTTTGGCAAGGATGCCACGGAGACTGGATTTAAGAAGCAACCACTTGATCAATTTCGCATCTTGCATCTGGCGGTTCACGGATTCGCGGACACGCAGTACCCAGAACGATCAGCACTGGTGCTGGGTACCGACCCACAATCGGGTGATGACGGTTTGCTGCAAGTGCGGGAGATCATAAGACTGCGATTGAATGCCGAACTCACGACGCTTTCTGCTTGTGACAGTGGGGTTGGCAAACTGCAGGGGCAAGAGGGTGTCAGCAACCTGGTGGAAGCTTTTCTGGTGGCTGGGTCGAAATCGGTTGTCGCGAGCCTGTGGAGCGCAGACGACACTTTCGCCAGTGCGTTGATGGAGCAATTCTACCGGCACTTGGCTCAGGGCGACGATACCAGTTCTGCTTTGCGAAACGCGAAGCTCGACCTGCTCGCGAAATATGGCGACCAAGTGAGTCCATTCTATTGGGCGTCATTCATCGCGGTGGGCGAGACCTCGAAACCGATTGGCATAAGACAACAATGAATCTCACTCTTGACGAACGCACGAAGATTTTCGACAAAGTCTGCCGACTAGTGGAGACAAAGCATTTCAATCCCGGAATGAACGGCGTGGATTGGAATGCGTTGGTCCGGGATCGCCGCGATCAGATACTTGCCTGTACCGACCCGGAGGTCTTCGAGAAAGAGGTGCACAAATTAGTAGCGGAACTGAAGACCAGTCACACTGGCTTCCGCCATGCGGGGATGCGAAATATCCCCGCACGCCATGCAATCAACGCCACTTTGCAGCGCGTCGGCGTGAACGGAAGTGAGCGCTGGATGTTTCAAGACGTGCACCAGGGTGGTCCAGCCTTCGCGGCCGGCATACGACCTGGCGATCTCTTGCTCGAATGCGGTGGACGGGAGGTTCGTCCCCCAAACGACCTGACGTTCTCCGTGGGCGAATCCGCGAGTCTTCTCATCGAAAAACTCCACGGTGAAGTCCAAAAGGTCAACGTTCAATTGCCGATGCCAAAATCCCAGAAGCATCCGGTCACGGCGCCGCAGGCGGTCAGTACTGGAAAGCTGAGCGATCAAATTGGACTGCTGAGAGTGGCGATGTTTCCAGGCACCATCGGAATCGACGTAGCGAAGGACATCGACCGCGGCATCGCCGCACTCGACGGATGCAGTCGGCTCATCGTCGATCTGCGCGGCAACACCGGCGGAGGAATCGGCGGGCTACGCCTGATGAGCTATTTGACGCCCGGCAAACTTGAGGTTGGCTACAGTCTCACGCGGAAACGTCGCGAACGCGGCTATCGTCGTGAGGAACTGACTCGATTCGGACGCATTCCGTCCCACAAAGCAACTCTCTTATGGTTAGCGGCCCGATATGCTTTCGTTGAAAAATCTATCCTAGTGGTCACCGAAGGACTCGGCCAGCAGCGATTCCACGGTCGAGTGGTGCTGTTGGTAAACGAGCACACCGCGAGCGCCGGCGAGATGGTATCGGCGTTTGTGGAGGAAAATAATCTGGCAACCATCGTGGGAGCGAAAACGCCCGGTCGTCTACTCAGTGGCAGCGCATACAAGGTCGGCAACGGATACATTCTTGGCCTCCCGGTTGCCGCCTATCTGACGTGGCAAGGACGGATGCTGGAGAACAACGGTATCGTTCCGAAATTTTCTATTGAACTTTCGCGCGACGCTTTGAGAGAAGGAAGAGATACCCAATTGGAAACGGCAGTCGAAGTGGCTAAAACCTTATGCTGATTGTTTCATAACCAAAGACTAATTTCCTAACACCTCAAGCTGTTCGATCCACTGGCGAAAATGCGGGCATTCCTGTCTCATCCTCTCAATGCCAACTGCTTGTGCGGCTAGCGTTCCGTCTAACACTTTGCGATACCTGGGGTAAGCGCCTAGGACGCGCTTTGACGGTGCAGTATTAGGGTCGTCGTTGATATCTTCGGGCGTATTAAACTGATTGCGAATTGCTTGAAACCGAGGGGCGAGATGTTGTTGCGCAATTCCCGCGGCAAATGCGGCGGGATCACTGAACAGCAGTCCTTCGTATTCGTGCAACTGGATATAAGGCAAGAATCGAACGTCAGGTCGTAGGTCGGGCACCTCGGCGACAATGTTCGTTCTCACAGCCTGCTCAATGCGAAGCACCTTGTCAGCATTTTGCAGATTGGCCGGCAGAGGCAGCCCAGGAAAATCTGCTCCCAACCCATAAAAATCCAATATCGTAGAGCAATAGGCTGCCCGATCTTGCTTAAGCTGCCTTAGCACATCCTTCTTCACGCGGGCGTACTTCGGATTACCACCTCTGTGACCGGGAGGACCAATAATGACAGGGGTAGGGTACACTTGGCGAGGCCAAAGAGACGGGGCGAGGACATTGTTTACAAACGATTCTTCCGTTGCCCCTTCCACTACGACATAGATACGGGTCACGAATTCTCGGGCTCCCCGCTCGGCCCTCCCCCAACCCTCGCTGTTTCGGGGGCATCCTCGTTTTGGGGTCGACCACCCAAGACATTTTTTTGCCAGAGTTCTCCCAGAGCGTATTCCTCGAGCCATTCCGACAGGTTGATCGATTCTAGACGCCGGAAGGTTGACTGACCTTGCGATCGCTCAACAACGATCACATCCTCAGGGACAAATTCGTTCAGCAGAGGAGCTGATTGAGTCGAAACTACGACCTGCTGGGAGACATAATCTCCGACGCTCCTCGCCGCTTGTTGGAAGAGATTAGCCAAGAGTGTTAACGCGTACGGGTGTAATCCGAGTTCAGGTTCGTCAAACAGCACCGTTGAAGGCAGTGACGGCTGAAGTAATGCAGTCGCCAAGCAGATGAAGCGAAGGGTGCCATCGGAGAGTTGGCTGGCACGAAACAAATAATCTGAGTCTTTCTGTGACCACTCCAATTGAATCAGTTCTGGATTCGTCGGTACAGGGCGGAGCTTGAAATCGTCGAAGAAAGGCGTTGCGAGTCGGACGATGTCTCTAATTTTCTGATAGACATCTGGATGCGTAGACTGGAGGCGGTATAGATACGCTGCTAGGTTGTCGGCGTTCGGTCGGAGTGACACATTGTCATTCACTGCTCCCTGCCGCCGAACACCGGCTGTCGCGCTAGTGTCATGAAAGTGATAGACCACCCAGCTTGACACGGCTTCAAAAACGTAATGTGGTACGCCATGCCTTGCCGTCAAGCCGGGGTCATCTTTGAGGTCCTTCAGCCTAGCCTCGGTATGTCCAGAGCCCAGAGAACGGCGGGTGGGGCCAAACTGTCCCCTGAAGAATGTTGCCTCATCAGCAAAAACCAAGCGATTGTCAGCAGTTGGTCTCAAGACAAACTCATACCCGTTGTTTCCAAAGTACAGTTTGGCTATGATTTCCTTCGTTACTTTCGGGCCCATGTACAAGCATGCGTCCGCTCCGCCTTCCGTAGAGATTGCAAGCTGAAGTCTCTGGTCAATTATTTCCCGCAACAATCGAAAGAACCCGACAAAATTGCTCTTGCCGGCGCCGTTTGCTCCGATCATGACGTTCAAAGAACGGAGTTCAAAGTCCTCCAGCTTCCGGATAGACTTGAATCCTTCAATTGTGAGCTTTTTGATCGCTTCGCTCATATTCAATGAGACACGGCAAATTGCTTCTTGAGCTCATACTCTAACACGATGCTAAATCATTGAGCTGCCGCGCACGGATTCAATGCTTGCGACTCTTCAGCAAAGGATAGAACGCCAATTTCAATAGCGAACAAAAGGCGAATATGCTATGCTCTCGTGTGTGGTTCTGCGAAACTGCACAGTTTCGGTAACGGACGTTCGGGACGTTGAGCACTCCATAGAGGTCACCGCGGAAACTCTCTATGAAGCGATCGCCACAGCTCTCGCCGCCTTGCAGCAGGACAACTGGGTAGGAGAGATCGGTCAGGGGTTCGCAACGGTAACTGTTCTTGTCCAACAGCCGCCCGTAAAGCACGAAGTCAAAATGAAAGATTTTGTCTCATGGCTCGGACGCCAAGGGCGTTCTCCCGCAGAAGTCATCCTGAAGCAAAAGCTGGAGAAAATATTGGGCAAGGTTAACCACGCGAGGACGTGACCGAAAAGGCTAAAGAAACAAATCAGCAGGGAAAGATCTCCGAAGTCTCACCGACTCGGAGTTTGGGCCGCTTTGTTGGCGTGCCTAGGTTGTTGCCCCGATTGCGTCGAACCCGTTTTCGCGGCTACGGGCTGCGTGAGAGTCGCACTTGGCGCAAAGGGGTCCTTTCCCTGAAGCACCGAAGACGCAACGAAACCAAAGAATATCATCGCGCTCAGCAATCCCCATACGAGAACAACTGGCTTCCAGGGAACGAGAATCCGCATGACAGAACCTCCGGGGACGAAAAGCGGCTCACGATTACGGTTATTATACTGCGAAAAAACCAGACGCTCTTTCTCATCGCTTAGCTTTTTTTTTGTCGTGCTTGCCAGCTCGGGCATGCGCGAGAGCAAGTTTCAGATCGGCAGAGAGATCCATGTTTTCTGTCGCGATGTGAACAGGTACGTCCAGACCAGCTTCGCGGCCGAGATATCCGCTCAATTCCTCCCGAGAGGCGGACATGAATCTGCCTTCTCGCGTCACGGGCATACCTGATTTCGCCCATCGCTGCGCTACCGCTACCGGCTGACCGAGAAAGCTGGCGATTTCATTCCAACCCTTGAGCCGTTCGTTCTGAGCTGTTGGCTTTATTGCGGGACGACTCTTCTTGGCTGGCTTTTGTTTCTTCTTCATGGGGATCACGTTCAGAGCAACCGGATAGAAAATCGCGTCCATTCAAGGCCTGGCCGTCGAACGCCAAGGAAATATGAACCCGGAGAGATGCCGGCGAGATCGACGTTAGCCCTCAGGACCACAATGTGATCTTCGAGTTTAGCGGTAGCACTCGCGCGGAAAAGTTCGGCGCCACTCGGATCGAGAAGCGCCACGTCGTACGTCCCCTCGTTGCTTCCGATTGGCAATTCCAAGTTCAAACTCCTTGCGTTACGAGGAACCTCTAATGCCGGCTGACTAGTCTCGGGCGGGTTTTCTCCGCGCACTGTTGCACGGCCACGGAGATCAAGAACCACGACCGCCGCGGTCTGCCCCGATGGGCGACTCCGTACCCACAACCACCCTCCGACAGCAAGTAGGACCATTGCAGCCGCAGCCAGCCACATCGGTGTCCGCCTTCGCTGACTTGTCTGTCGCTTTCGAATTTCAGTGAATTCCTGAAAGCACGGACTGCAAGAAGCGAGATGATCGAGCCAAGGATCGGCTTCTGACAATGGCAGTTTGTGAAAGGCCATGCTTTCGAGAATCGCGGGGTCAGGGCACCCGACGCGCTGTGGGTTCGGGAATTCTCGGGATAGACCCCGAGCAAGCAGATCCAATATCCGCCTTTCCTCTCGACTGAATTCTCGCTCTTCGGTCAGAACGCCCTGCTCTCTAATGAAGTCACTTCAGAAAGACAGGTCAGTTTACCGCGAGGAATTTGTTCAAGCTACTGATCGTCATCCAAACCATCATCCGCCCCGCCTAAAGAGGGCACGCAGCTTCCCAATTGCGTAGCGAAACCGCAGCTTAGTCTGCGGTTCAGTCAGGTCGAAATGCTCTGCAATTTCACGCCAGGAGTATCCGTACTGCCGAGCAGCCCAGACCTTGCGGGTCCACTCATCCATCCTTCGAACGGCTTCTTGAACCTGAATCGACTGCTCAAGGACTCGGTGTACCTCCGAATGATGCGCCTGCCTCAGTCGGCCAAGGTCACCGTCTGAAGGCAGACTCCGCAGTATTTCCCGTCTTCGACGCTCTTTTTTCAGAGCTCGGTTGAAACGGTGATGGAAGACACCGAAAAGATAGGCGTCCAAGCTCTCAATCTGGGCACGCTTTCCATTGGAGCGCTGAAGGGTTTTCGCCACAGACCGCAGCACTCCCTCCCAGACTTCCGTTGCCAACGCAATCGCCTCGTCGAAGGTCTTTCCCGGTTGCTCCTTGCGTGCATGGGCTTGGACGCCGGGCCAAAGGCGCCTGGCGGCGTTCGCTAGTTCCAAGATTTCGTCGCGAGAATTTCCGCTGGAATGAATAAACGACGACAGGACCCAATCTGGGCTCAACTCGCGGCTGGCAGACATCAGGGGAGGCCTCAACCCCACTACCGATTTGATGGCCAGATTAATGAAAGCGTGCCATCCAAAATGCACAGATGTCAAGGCAACTGAAATGGTCGACGAACGGCTAACCTCAAGCTCTTAACTGTCTTGGAACACGAGAGTCATTTAGAAGTTTCTTTTTAATACTTTTTCCAAATCGCGGGCTCCTTCACTGGTGTAGGGCAAATGTAGCGCTCAGGGTGAACCTGCGCTGCAACCCCAGGGGGTTTGAGTTGTGTTCCCCAATGTCGAAGTGCGTCATCTACATGCAGTAGTCGTTTTGGCCGAAGAAATGAACTTCACTCGTGCAGCGCACCGGTTGAACGTCACCCAACCGGCGCTTAGCAAGCAAATCACAGAACTCGAAGAGCAATATGGACTTCACCTGTTTAACCGCGAAAAAGGCCGACTGATCGAACTTACAGAATCCGGACAGATCTTCGTAGAAGAAGCAAGTGCTGCTCTTTCCCATGCGGAAAGGGCCATTCAGCTGGCTCGTGCAACCCAGGAGGGGTGCGACAGAGTCTTGACAGTAGGACACTCGCCTCACTGTGACCAATCGTGGATCTCAACGGTCGTGACCATACGCTTGCCACTTTACCCGAAGCTGCGCGTAAGGCTCATGGGTCAGTTCCCAATCGAACTGGTCCGGAGTGTTGCTGTCGGCGAGCTCAACTTTGCTCTCGTGACTGCCCCCTTGTTGAACGCTGACATCATCGCTGTGCCATTTGCTCAAGCGCCGTTGTACGCCGCCTTACCGGAGAACCATCCTGCTGTTAAGAACGAAACCTTGGGACTCCGGGACCTAGCCAACGATGAATGGATCCTGTTTCCGAAGCGACTTCACCCGATTGTCTATGATGCCATCATTGCGGCGGCGCGCCGCGACGGGATTACGCCAAAATGCACGCACGACGCGGTAACCACGGAGCAGACGATTCATTTGGTTTCTGAGCAAGTCGGCGTTGGCATTGTGACAAAACCGAATGCTTTCGACTCGCGGCCTAAGAATGTGGTCTTGAGGCCCTTTTCCGACAGTTCTCTACGCTTCGAGACCTGCGTGATTATGAGAAAAGGTGACGATTCCAGATTGACCAATCAGTTCGTGAGGACCCTCCTCCGCAAATTCAAACTGCCGCCGCAAGCCGGCGGCCAAATGGAGCTGTCGCTCTCTGCATAAGTTTCCCAATCAACGTCAGTTCTAAGCCTCGACATACTGGTTTACTGGGTCTCATCGATTCTTCCTGCATTGGTCCTGTGCGGATTGCGTGGAAGCCTGGAAGGACTCTCGATTAGATTCTGCATTGCCGACCGGACACAGGCAGGAACTTGCGGAATCTATGACACAGGCGCGTTTATCAGGAGCGATCCACTCAGTAGCGAACCGATGTGATCGGAAAAGGCCACCCTCGCGCAATTGGTCAGAAGAAAGGAGCAGCCCTTGAATACCCATTGAAGTCTTGTGAAAAGATAAGGACCTCAGGCAGAATGGTGCTCTACGTCCCAGGCCACAAACTATGGCTAGTAAGGCGAGAAAGCCCACCAATGTAACGTCTCGCAAGAGTGCCCAGGTCCCCGGTCAGCTCTTCGGCTATTCCTTGCAAGCAATTCGGTTGCTGAGCCTCGCACTCGATGCGGCCCCAGGGACCACTCTCAGTCTGGAAGTTTTCGAAGATGTGGGGGCCGTCGACGACACGGGCAAAGCTCTTGCTTCGCAAACGAAATCGGGACTCGAAGCCAACCCGGTAAGCGACCGCGCCGTAGACCTCTGGAAAACCTTCAGCAATTGGAAATCCGCCATTGCGTCAGGGCAGCTCTCTCTCGCAACAACCCGGTTTGAGGTATACCTGGCCAAGCGCCGCACGGGCAAGTTGGTACGTATGTTTCATGAGGCGCAGACGGAAGAAGAAGCGAAGGCCGCCGTCAATGAGGCTCGCAAACTACTATGGGGACCGGCCCCGAGGTATCCCAAAAAGAAAAAGCTGGCAAAAACCTTAGCCTCATTTGTGGACCATGTCCTCGATACTTCATCCAAGGATGCGATTAGTATCGTCCAGCGCTTCACTCTCTCAGTAGCCGCCAAAGATCCGTTGCGCGATCTCAGGCCCAAAGTCGCGAGCAAGTGGGTGCGACCTGAAAGCGTTGATGCCGTGATTCAACATGCCCATGGATGGATCAAGGAAAAAATGGATGGGCTTCTCCTCGAAGGGAAGGCGGCAGCGCTCGATGTGGATGAGTTCAATGCTGAAATGCTGGCGTTCTTACCGAGAATCGACTTCCGTCAAATTCTCACGGCAATCGCTGGGACGCTTGAGCTTACGGATGACACGATCGCTGCCGAGCAGGTTCGGACCTATGTCCGCCAGCTCGAACTGATTGAGTATTCGGAAGAGGATGTGATGGAGGCGATTAACCATTTTTTGAGGGCATCGGCAGAGCGCGCTGCATGGAGTAAGGCAGGCATTGTGCATGATAAGAGCTTCGACGATTACGAAGAGAGCCTCATCACATTTTGGAAAAACAAGCGGGCTGTTCACGCAGTGATTCACAAGAGCCTGACTGGTGAGGATCGTGGCAAGCTCCTGCTGGCTGACTGCGGTGCGCATCACCAGAAGCTGCAGGGACTTGAAGTTCCGGCTTTCTTCACCCCAGGCAGTTTTCATTCGCTGGCGGAGGACAAGACAGTCGGGTGGCACCCTGAATACAAGTCGCTGCTGAACGCGGGAGCCAACCATGGCAATCCTGAATAAAGAGGTCCGAGCCATTCAGAACCCGGCCTTGGGATCGGTCCTAATCTGGCGCGCGGCTACCAGCTATCAAACGAACCACCCAGCCGGTAGCTTCATGCCGTTGCCTTTAGCGTTTTTGGTTTTGCCCATTCTATTTCACGAGGAGACGTCGGCCTTAGTTGCAGGCACACGTGCAACATCGGGGCTGCGCAAGTTGACCGAGAAGTTTCACAGCGCCGAGGAATCCAAGACCGACTTGCTTCTTGCCGTCGGTGGGAGGGCAACAGCTATGCGCGAGCTTACATGGGAATCGATCCTGCTCGCACTCACGTCCAATGTGCTTTCCCTCGATACCGGAAAGGCGACCCTCATGTCGTTGTCGGAGACGCCGCTTGTCACCGGCGTTCCTCATCCTATCCGTCCAATGCTGATCAATGCGGAAAAACTGGGTGCATGGTTTTCAGGGCTGACATTGTACGAGATTGGTTTACAGATGCAGGTGACCTTCTAGTGGATTTCCAGATCAGCAAAATCATCTTGTGGCCGAAGAACCCAAAGCATGCGATTCGCACCGTTGTCTTCGAGCGAGGGCGTATCAACGTCATTTCCGGACTGTCACGAACTGGCAAGTCGGCCATCATTCCAATCATCGACTACTGCTTAGGCTCCCGTCGATGCACCATTCCTACGGGGATCATTCGAGAGAAGACCAGTTGGTTTGGTATCGTCGTCAGCACTGCCGAGGGCGAAAAACTGTTCGCTCGCCGCGAACCGGAGCAGCAGCAGGCGACGGATGATATGTACGTTCAGGAATCGGCGCAGGTCGTCGTTCCGGCGTTTCTTACCAAGAACTCTACTCGGGATTCCGTGAAGCAGCGGCTCGATAGCTTATCGATGCTAACGACTCTCAGCTTCACGGTCGATGACGCTAGCAGCAATGGCCTTGGGCGGCCGAGTTTCCGGGATCTGGCCGCGTTCAATTTTCAGCCTCAGAACATAGTCGCCAACCCAAACGTCCTCTTCTATAAGGCGGACACCGTCGAGCATCGCGCCAAGTTGCGCAGCATATTGCCCTACGTTCTCGGAGCAGTGAGCGGTGAAACCTTGGCGCAAAGGCATGAGTTGCAGCGGCTTCAAAGAGAGCTGCGGAGGAAGGAAGCCGACCTCCGCAACCTCCAAACTCTGTCTGAGCGGTGGCGAGCGACAATTGACGCTAGGGTCTCAGAAGCGAAAGACTTGGGGCTCATCGCGGGTGATGCGCCTGCTCCGGTAGATCAATCCGCGGCGATGGACCAATTGCGGGCCATTGCAGCTACTATCAACGCTGTTCCTCTGGTGACCGCGGCTGCAGTGAATGAGGGTGTGACGGAGCTTAATCGGTTGAATGCCGAAGAGCAGAGTGTTGCCCAAGAACTCTCACGGCTCCGGCGCCGGAGCGCTGAAATGGAACAGCTTCGCCATAGTTCAACTACATATCAAGGCTCGGTCGTATTACAGCGAGATCGATTGCAACTGAGCCGATGGCTTAGTGACCATCACGCAGAGCAGGACTGCCCCCTCTGCAATACACATCTCGTCGAACCGCCCGCAAGACTTGGGGAACTTCTTATCAGTCTCAATGCGCTCGAAGAAGCTGCGGCCGCGAATGCACTTCCACCAAGTTTCGACCGGGAACTCGAAAGAGTCGGGGCCGCGCTCTCAGAACAGGTGGAGCGTTTGAAGGGCATTCGCATTCGGCAGGGAGCGCTGACCAAACAGTCTCAGGCAGCTCGCGACCGGCAGTACGCCCAGTTGCGAGCCTCACGTTTTCTCGGGCATCTGGAAGCCGATCTGACCGTGTTCGATAGCATTGGCCAGAACGGTGAGCTCTCTGCGGAAGTTCAGTCATTACGGGATCGTGTCAAGGCCTTGGAACGTGTCATCTCCGAAGCGGAAATCGGGCAAAGGATGCGGCGTGCACTCTCTTCTGTCAATCTCTTTGCAGGCCGCCTCATGCCATCGCTCGACGCCGAGACCCCCAACGACCCCGTAAGCCTCTCCGAAACCGAGCTAACGCTCAAGGTTCAA
>Ga0335078_10008284_pt1 | contig 15453 bp, 12 predicted proteins | sample Lox_Sample_32_FD_206711 | JGI IMG/M metagenome (GOLD analysis project Ga0335078, IMG submission 206711) | Soil microbial communities from Loxahatchee National Wildlife Refuge, Florida, United States - Lox_Sample_3.2 | ecosystem: Environmental > Terrestrial > Soil > Wetlands | place: USA... | reverse complement strand
TGAAGCTCGATATCTGGTGCCGGGAACAGGACTTGAACCTGCACGCCTTTTGGGCACTGGATCCTAAGTCCAGCGCGTCTGCCAATTCCGCCATCCCGGCTCGTGCTTCCATCATACTGGAAAGGCAAATCAGCAACTACTTCGTCGGCTTTCTGAGCACCATCACAAAATCAGTCACGCTCGCGTCGATCCTGCCCAGGCTGAGAAGCTTCAGCAGCGGGTTCACAATACGAATGGCCACATCGATCGTCCAATGCCTGCTTCTCAGTCTCTCCTCCATCTGGTCGCGATAAAGAATGCTCTGCTCGATTGCTAGCCGCTGCTCCCGTGCCATTTCTTCGATGGCACGCGGCGACATGGAGGATTTAAAAAAAGTCGGGAACGGGCCGTAGCCCTTCGTCCCGGCATTCCTGTTGCCCAGGATGTGGCGAAACACAAACACATGGAACCACAATGGCGTGAATTTGGTGATCGTGCCCTTTACCGAATTCACCACCGGCGAACCGAGCACGAGAATCCCACCTTCCCGCAGCGCTCGTATAAGGTTCTGAATAGCCCAGTCAGGATGCCGCAGGTGCTCGAGCACGTCCCAGCAAAAGATGATGTCAAAAGAACAGGGCTCGAGTGGAAAGGTTTGTATATCTCCCAGGATCCTCTCATCCAGTGATTCATTCCCCAGCAGTTGATCTTCGGCAGTATCGATTCCGGCAACATGCACATCCCCACCCAGCCGGATATGGCTGCGTGAACCGCAGCCCGCCTCCAGCACACGCAACGGGCGGCCCAGGTCGGTCATTTGATCCACGATCACCTGGACGCGATCGCTGACCTCGCTAAACACAATCGGCGTGCCGGGCAACCAATCAGTAGGCTTCATATCCATCCCGGAGGCCGGTTACAACGTTCTTCGTCAGTTCGGGGCACACTGACCGGCGACAAGACCGCTACCGCTGTACCGCCTCGTAACTGCTCCACACCAGCGATACCACCATCAGAGCGAGCCCCGTCAATAAACTGGGAACTCCAACCAGCGCATAGAACCCGTTCGCCGAGCCGGCGAGTTGCACTGAACTCGAGTGAAAGGGAAAGGCTCCGGTTACAGTAGCACTTCCCTTCCAGCCGGAACCCAGAACAATCAAGCCGAGCAGCACCAGACACTCCGAAAGCATGGTGAGCCATTTCGAGTTCATAAGGGAACGATCCTCCCGAGAAGGTGATTCTCAAAATTCTAAACCAACCGGGCGAGGTCGAATTCCACCCAGTTCCGGCTTCTTCGCAGTTTGTCGCAATGCGCTCTGCCATCAGGCTCGCTCTTTCTTTCCTCCCGGCGCACCCGCTACACTGTCGGACATGACTATTCCGGTACAGCCCAAAATCAACCTGCTTAACGCTCCCGATTATCGTGAAAACTACGCCAACAGCGTGCAGGTGCGCGTCAACGTCTGGGATTTCTTCCTGGTCTTTGGAACCTTGCAACAGCAAAGCGAGACCCAGGTCGAGGTCAGAAATTTTCAAGGGATTTACCTGAGCCCGCAGCAGGCCAAGGCGCTGGTCTCGATTCTGCAGCAGAATGTCTCCGGATATGAGAGCGCCTTCGGAGAAATCAAACTTGATCCCCGCATGACGGCTCCGGGACCGGTCCACTGAAACGACGATTGAGCGACGATATCGACTCGCGCCGACCACGCTCCATTATTCTCTTCGCGCTCTTTTACCTGGCGCTGTTGGGGCTGCACGCTCCGCTGCTGCACCTTCCATATTTCTGGGATGAAGCCGGATACTACGTCCCGGCCGCCCGCGACCTTCTGCTCAACGGTGCCCTAATTCCCCACTCCACGCTCTCGAACGCCCATCCACCCCTCGTTCTGGCCTATCTCGCTTCAGCCTGGAAGCTGTTCGGCTATAGCCCACTCGTGACTAGAGTGACCATGCTGTCCGTCGCGGCCTTCTCGCTGGTTGGACTTTTTCGGCTGGCACAACGCGTCGCCCATACCGAAATTGCCATTGCCTCGACTGTGTGTACCGCGCTTTATCCTGTCTTCTTTTCGCAGAGTTCTCTGGCCCAGGTGGACCTGGCATCGGCCGGACTCATCTTCTGGGGTTTGCTGGCTTACGTGGAGAACCGGACATGGAAAGCGGCCGGCTGGTTTTCCCTGGCTGCCCTAGCCAAAGAAACCGCAATTATCGCCCCTTTGGCTCTGTTTGCCTGGACAACGCTCTCAAAGTTGCTGTGGCCAAAAGTCTGTCTCTGGGAAGACAACGACTTAAGAACCCGCCGCGAAGGGCTTTACTCCAGTCGTGTTGATCCACGTGAAAACTTAAGAGCTATGAGCTCTGAGTATCTCCTGCTCCTTTTTCCCCTCATCCCGCTCGCCCTCTGGTACACATGTCACTACCTGCGCACCGGATTCGTTTTCGGCAACCCGGAATTTTTCCGCTACAACGTGCAGTCCACGCTTCACCCTCTGCGCATTCTGCTCGCCACCGGACTGCGCTTGTGGCAGGTCTTCGCATACCTGAACCTGTTTGTGCTCACGGCGACGGCGGGATTTGCCATGTGGCTCCCGCCACGTAGCGACCAAAGCGGGGAACGACCTCGCATTGCCCTATCGATTCAATGCTTGTTTGCCGCGGTGATTTTAGCGTACATCCTCGCCATGGCCATACTTGGAGGAGCCGTGCTGGCCCGCTATATGCTCCCGGCGGTCCCTCTGGTGATGATCCTTTGTGTTTCGACCATATGGCGCCGGGTACGCTACTGGCGGCTGGTTGTAGCCATCGTCGTGTTCTCGTTCGTGACTGCGCTGCTCATCAACCCTCCCTATGGCTTCTCTCTGGAGGATAATCTCGCCTATCGCGATTACATTCTCCTTCACCAGCGCGCCGAACATTTTGTAGAGACTCGCTATCCTGAGGCGCGCGTGCTCACCGCTTGGCCGGCCAGTGATGAACTCACGCACCCCGATCTCGGCTACGTCGGCCGTCCGGTGCGAGTCCTGCGCATCGAGAACTTCACCGCCGATCACCTGCTGTCCGCGGCAGAATTTCGCGGAAGCTTTGAGATCGCTCTGGTCTTCTCCACTAAGTATCTGCCCGCTCATCCCTGGTTTGACCGCTGGCCGGCGTGGCAACGTTGGAAAACCGAATACTTCGGCTACCACCGCGATGTTCCTCCCGCTGTTGCCTCGCAGATTCTGGGAGGACAATTAGTCTATTCCGAGCAGCGCGACGGCCAATGGGTTGCAATCATCGAAATGGAAGCGATCCGGGAAGCCCATAAATAACGAATGAAGATCCAGATCATCAGCCCTTCCCCCCCCGCCTTTGCGAAAAGCGCGAGGCGGCTGCATCCGATTCACACTTTCCCCATCACGTGGCACGAATACGTCTTCACAATCAGCCAGGCTTCGTGCCCTTCACGAAGCCCTAAAGAATCCCGGGCCGCCAGTGTGAGATGCACCTCCATCACGATCCCACAGTCGACCCGCGCCACCACGGTCACATCGCGCCGCTCCAGCGAAATAACCCGTCCCGGAATCACATTGCGTGCGCTCAACCCTCGCGGTTGCACAATTGCCAGCAAAATATCGCCCGCTCGGATGCCCACCCGCAGCTCCGTTCCCGCCGTTGCGGCTCGGACCAGCGGCGTCTCCAACTCCAGCTGGCTTCCCGCGATGCGGCAGGTCATGGTGCCGCGATCTTCACGGGCTCCGGTCACCGTCACCGTAAAAATATTCTCGAAACCCGCCAGCTGCGCCACCGTCTCCTGTCGTGGCGCAGCCATGACTCCCTGCGGCGTCCCGCGCGCTATCATGCGCCCGTGCTCCAGAACCAGCACGCACTCGCCCAGGGCAAAGACTTCCTCGCGGCTGTGCGTCACGTACAGGATCGGAACCCGGTGCGTCCGATTCCACTCCCGCAAGTCATCGATGATTTTGGATTTCACTGCGGCATCAAGCGCCGCCAGAGGTTCGTCCAGCAACAGTACACCGGGCTCACTCACCAGAGCTCGCGCCAACGCCACTCGCTGCTGCTCGCCGCCAGAAATCTCTCCCGGCCTGCGGTGGCGCAGGTGGGCAATGCGAAAGGATTCCAGGATGGCCTGGGTCCTTTCCTCCCGTTCCTTCGCCTCGATCTTTGAGATCCCATAAGCCACATTCCCTCCTGCGCTGAAATGTGGAAACAACGCCAGGCTTTGGAATACGTAACCGACCCGCCGGCGTTGCACCGGCAAGTCGATTTCTCGCTGCCGGTCAAAGAAGATGCGATCCCCAATCACAATTCTTCCTGATTCGGGCGTGGTGAGCCCGGCTATGCAGTCGAGCAGCGTGGTCTTTCCCGCTCCGGACGCGCCATACAGAATCGTAATTCCCGGGTTGAGGTCGAAAGCCACGTCGAGCAAAAAATCATGCCCCGCCGCCGTTAACTTCTTCGTGACCTGGACCTCTGACCTCGGAGCAGAAACGGCTCGGGACCAATCGGTCACCTTCGGCATGCCAGCATTCATTTCGCCTCTTTGTCCCTCTGCGGTGAAACTAACCTGCTCACCGCCATATCGCCAACAGCTTGCGGTTTACTCCATACACCAGACACAACGACACGAAGGAGATCGCCAGCAGCACCAGCGCGGTTTGATTGGCTCCGGCATAGTCGAAAGCCTGTACCCGATCGTAAATATCGATAGAAACCGTGCGCGTAACCCCGGGAATATTTCCTCCGACCATCAGCACCACGCCAAACTCCCCCACGGTGTGCGCGAAACTCAGGGCAACGCCAGTCACCAGCCCCGGCACAGATAAAGGCAACACCACCCGAACGAACGTCCGCAGTTTGGAGGCACCCAGCACATCCGAGGCCGCCTGCAACTTCGGATCCACCTGAGAGAAAGCAGCCGCAAACGGCTGCACCGCGAAGGGGAGGCTATAAAGAATCGATCCGATTACGAGTCCAGCAAATGTAAACGCCAGTGTATGTCCGGTCAGCGACTGCCACCACCGTCCTAGCGGACTGTGAGACCCCAGCGCCACCAAAACATAAAAGCCCAGGACCGTCGGCGGCAGCACAATCGGCAAGGCCACCACTGCCTCCATCAGGAACTTCCATCGCCAGCGTGAGTATGCCACCCAGTACGCAATTGGCAGTCCCACGGCAAAGAGCACCCCTGACACCAGCGCTGCCAGCCGGATTGTGAGCCAGAATGCCTGCCAGTTCATCGCGACTCCGTCGTACTCCGTGATTCTGTGTGTCCTCTGTGCTTAAGGAAGCCCGGGTCGAGAGCTATCGCCAAGCCAGTATAGACAAAGTCGTGCAACCGCAGTCTTCTCAGACCACGGTGAGGCTTTGCTTCGCGAACTCTGCGGTAAGCACTTTTTCGTCCCAAATCGGGCCAACCAAGATCGTCGATGTTCACCCATCACAAAGCCACACGGGCCTCTTCCACCATACTCGTCGGCGGGAGGTATCGAATGGAGCTGGCTGCAGCCATCGCGGTCATTCGTTCCCTGGCCAATGGAGTTCATCCGCAAACTTTAGCTGCCCTCGACGAGAACTCCGTTTGCCGCTCTCCGGAAGCCATCAAGGCGCTCAATCGTGCTCTGGCGGCGCTGGTCGCGCAGCACGATCGCGAACAGCGGCGGCCCGCCAAAACTGGCCAGCGCTGGTCCCATGAGGAAGATCAACAGGTGTGCGAGGAGTTGCGTCAGGGCACCGACTTCAACCAGATTGCCAGGACTCACAATCGCAGCCTGGCCGCGATTCTGGCTCGTCTGGTGAAGCTGGGAAAGATTGCACCCGAAAAATCAGGCCACCTCTTTCCACCCAGGGTGGCCTAGGTGTCGACTCGCCCCTCATCTTCGGTTTGGCGGGCAGCCAATCGGCTATTGCCATGGCTGGTGCTGGCGGGCTTCCCCATGCTTGGACGGGCGCAGTCAACCTCCGTCGTCATGCCATTACGAGGACGAGAGGCGCGCGAGGAGCAGTGGTTCCGGCGCGGCCGTCTCATCCCCGGACAATCTGCCGCAGCGCTGCGTTACCGTGCCCAGCAGCAAAAGCTCGATGAGCGAGCAACGCGCACCGCGATCTCATCCGGCGTCACATCGTCGTCCTCCGGTTGGACCGCTCTCGGTCCAGCGCCGCTGGGATCGGACGCCAGCGGCACCGGTCTGCAAGACTATAGCTGGGTCTCCGGTCGCGCCACCGCCGTCGTGGTCGACCCTGCCGACGCCAGTGCCAATACTGTGTATGTTGGCGGCGCCTACGGTGGCGTCTGGAAATCCAGCAACGCCCGCGCTCCCGTTCCGGCCAGTGTAGTCTGGACGCCGCTGACCGACGCCGAAGCCACTCTGGCTGTCGGCGCCATAGCCGTACAGCCACAACCAGCCAATCCGGATGCCACGAAAAGTGTGATCCTGGTTGGCACCGGAGAGGCTAATAGCTCGACCGATTCCTATTACGGATTAGGTATCCTGCGGTCGCCAGACGCCGGCGCCACATGGACTCTGATCCCTTCGGACAGCACGGGCACTCGTTCCTTCGCGGGAATGGGGTTCAGCAAGATCGCATTCAGCGCTGCCAACCCTGACCTAGCCGTGGCCGCTGCCGCTGGCGCCTCGGAAGGAATTGTCGAAGGCCTGGCCAACCCCCTGACCACGAATCTTGGCCTTTACTACTCCACGGATGGCGGCAATTCCTGGACCTATGCCAACTTGCAAGACAACGGTGTCGCCACTGTTCCCGGCTCGGCGTCCACTGTGGTCTATAACGCCGCTGCCGGCGTGTTCTTCGCGGCCCTGCGCTATCACGGCTTTTATTCTTCTCCCGACGGAATCAACTGGACGCGGCTGGCCAACCAGCCCGGTGCTGGACTCGCCGCCTCCGCTTGTCCCGCGCAATCGAGCAGCTCCGCCTGTCCCCTCTATCGCGCCGAGCTCGCCGTCGTCCCCGGCCGCAACGAGATGTATGCCTGGTACGTCGATGCCGGCAACAATGACCAAGGTATCTGGACTACGACCGACGGCGGCAACAACTGGACACAGCTCAACGAGAACGGGATTACCAACTGCGGCGACAGTCTCGGCTGCGGCACCGAAGATGGCGGTTACAACCTTGTCCTGGCCGCTGTTCCGGACGGCGGCGCCACGGACCTCTACGCAGGAGCTGTCAACCTCTACAAGTGTCAAATTACCAGCACATCACCGACCTGCGCAGGCACCGGGCCCAACACTTTCCTCAATCTCACCCACGCCTACGGATGCAGCTCCATTGCCCGAGTTCATCCCTCCCAGCATGCGGTCAGCTTCTTGCTGGTCAACAACAACCAGCAGGACATCATGTATTTCGCCAACGATGGCGGAGTGTATCGCGCCCTCGACGGCTACAGCGGATTGACCACAGATGCCTGTGATGGCAGCAATCAGTTTGACAGCCTCAACCAGAGTTTGGGCTCGATGACCCAGCTTGTATCTTTCTCCCAAGCTTCAAGCAACGCCAATACCATTCTCGCCGGCGCGCAGGGCAACGGATCGCCGGCTACCCAGTCGGCACTCGCCTCCACCACCTGGCTCAACGTTAATGCGGGCGACGGCGGCTACACCGAAATCGATCCCGATAATGAAGACGAGTGGTTCGTCTCGAATCCTCCCGAATCATCGTCCGGAATAAATATTTTCCGCTGCTCTTCGGGAATCAGCTGCCACACCCAGGACTTCGAGAACGATCAGGTGGCCAGCAGCGCCGCCCTCGGCGGCGACACTGGCGCTTACTATCCCCAATTTCTGCTCGATCCGCAAAACTCCGCCGAGTTGATTGTCGGAACCTGCAGGATCTGGCGAGGAGGGAGCAGCAGCGGTGGATTCAACCTTCTCAGCAATAATTTTGAGACTGGTGGGACAGGCATCTGCACGGGGAATGAGACCAACCTGGTACGATCGATCGCCGCCGGCGGTCCGGCCCAGGGCGGTTCTTCGAACGTCATTTACGCGGGAACTGACGGCTTCGGCCCCCTTATTCCCACCACTCCCGCGGGCGGCCAACTGTGGGTCAGCACCAATATCTCCGGCGGTGCATCCACCTGGACCAATCAGACTGGAGCCATTAACCCAGGCGATTTTCCGATCTCCGCCATCGCCCTCGATCCCTCCGACCATACCGGCCTCACCGCTTATCTGTGTATCATGGGGTTCGGTGTCTCCCATGTGTGGAAGACCGGCAACGGCGGCGCTTCTTGGACCGACTTCACCGGCAATCTACCCGACGCTCCCGCCAATGCAGTGTTCGTTGATCCGGGCTCGACCACGTCCAATGGAATGGTCTATGTGGGCACGGACGTCGGCGTCTTCTCCAGCTTCACTGCCAGCCCAAACTGGACCGAGGTCGGCCCTGCGGCCACGCCCGGCCAATCCGGATTTCTTCCCAATGTAGCCGTGACTGCTCTGCGCATGTTCAACAACCAGGGCACGAAACTTTTGCGTGCGTCCACCTACGGACGCGGATTGTGGCAGTTTCCCATTACTCCGTCGTTTGCCCCGTCGGTGGCCAATACTCCCCTGACCGTCTTCGCCGAAAATCTGCCGGCCAAGTACAACGCTGCTGTTCTCTTCTACGGATACACCAATTCCGTCAACCTGAGCTGCCAGGTGCCGTCGCAGGCCAGTTGCTCCGTTCAACCCTCGAGCGCGAAACCGGCAACTCCCGGCTTTACCATTACCGCCAGCGGCCCCATCGGTACCAATGCCTTCGTCATTGAGGGAGTGGGGACCGACTCTACGCACCTCGCTTCCGCCGCTCCCTTCACCCTGAACGTAGTGGACTTCATGCTGACGAATCTGTCTTCCTCCAATCTCACGGTTGCCCCCACAGCAACTTCCGCTCCGGTCTTGCTCCGGGTGAGTGCCCAAGGCCCCTTTAGTGAGAAGGTGCAGCTTTCCTGTTTCGGTCTTCCGGAAGGCGCGAACTGCAACTTTGACCCGCCCACTTCCGTCGCCCCAACTGCCGCCAAATCTGTCGATGTCACTTTAACCATCAGCACTGTCGCGACAACTACCGCTGGGAGCTTTCCGGTGTCGGTTCGCGCATCAGTGGTGAACGGTCCTACTCGAACCCAGAACCTGTCTCTCACCGTCACGAAGGACTACTCATTGACGATCAGCAACTCTGCACCCACCGCCATCGAGAACACCACCGCACAGTTTCACGGCATGCTGCGGTCCCTCAACGGCTACAACAGCGCAGTGAAACTCAAGTGTGGCCCGGGCGCGCCTCCTACCTGCTCCCTCGCTCCCGCCACGCTGACTCCCACTGCCAACGGGGCTTCGTTCACCGCTGTCGTGGGGAGCAATCAATGTGGCGTGTATAAGTTCAGCGTCGAAGCGGTCGGGACCGATGCTGCAGCTACCACTCATTCCGCAAATGTCAACTTTAATTCCACCAGTCTCGTCCCACCCGATTTCACGCTGGACGTCGTCAATCCTTCATTGACCGCGCCGGTAAACCATACTGCGTCTTTCAGTGGGGCGCTGACCGCATCTGCTTGCTATGTCAGTTCGGTCAATTTGAGTTGCGGCTCAGGTTCTCCGCCGACCTGCCAAGCGTCTCCGCCGACCGTTACTCCATCGGTGAACGGCACGCCGTTCACTGTAGCCGTCAGCAGCAACAAAGCCGGCCACTATGAATTCGGGATTGCGGCTCAAGGCACGGATCAAGCGGCAATCCTGCACGTCTTCCCGGTTTCTTTCATTTCCACGTCTGGTTCGGGCTCAGGCTTTACTTTTTCTATCACCAATGCGTCGGGCGCAGAATCGATCAACCCGGGACAGAAGGCAACCTACAACTTGCAAGTCGCAGCGGCCACAGGGAGCAAGTTTCCGCGCGAGGAAACATTGACGCTGTCCCTCGAGTGCCCACCGCTGGCCACGTGCACCTTTAATCCCGTTTCGGTGGCCGGCGGGAGTGTCGGCGGCCGGGTGCAGCTAACCATCAACACGACTGCGGCGGTGGCGTTAAACGCAATTCCGCCGGCCCAACGATTTGCGCTGCTCTACGCTCTCTCTTTGGGATGGCCAGGGTTGATCATCGCCTTCCGCGGCGAAAGGCGTAGCCGCTTCACCGCTTTACTTGTGATCGCCCTCATCGCGCAGAGTCTCGTTATGGCTTGCGGCGGCGGGCTGCAAGGTGGAAGCTCCGTAGTCCCAGAACCAGGCACCCCGCCCGGAACCTACAACATGACCGTCAGCACCACTCCGGATGCTCCCACGCAGCCAGCCTCCGTCACCCTCAACGTCAACTAATGCAGGCGCTCCCATCATCCGCAAGCGCCCTTGAGCTTTGCGACGACCTTCGCAGTTAATCTTCTCGGATCGCGGCCATACCAATTGATCTCTACCCTTTTCAACCCCTCGACACGCCCCACCAAAATATAGGACGATGACAGAGCCATGCCGGACCAGAGCTTTGACCTGGTGGTTATCGGTGGTGGAATCGTGGGCCTCTCCACGGCCCTGCATCTCACTGCCGGGTTCCCTAACCTCCGCCTGCTGCTGGTCGAAAAAGAAGAACGCGTCGGACGCCACCAGAGCGGGCACAACAGCGGCGTCATTCACTCCGGGATCTATTACAAACCAGGATCGCTGAAGGCCAGACTGTGCGTGCAAGGCGCCGCGGCCATGGTCGAATTTTGCCGCACTCATGGCATCCCATACCAGATTTGCGGAAAGGTGATCGCCGCCATCAACGAGGAAGAGGTCCCCCGCCTGCAATCCCTGCAGCAGCGCGGCGAGGCCAACGGCCTTACCGGCCTGCGCTTGCTGAATCGCGAGGAAGTGCGTGAGATCGAACCACATTGCGGTGGCGTCGCCTGGCTGCTGGTGCCCGGCACCGGCATCACCGACTATGCGGCAGTATGTGATAAGTACGCGGAATTGGTCACCCTTCAGGGTGGCGTAGTCAGCTTGTCAACCGAAGTGACGGGCATTGCACGCCGCGCCGGAGAAACTGTGCTCGAGACCAACCACGGCGGATTTTCCACCCGCTATGTGATCAACTGCGCCGGCCTGCATAGTGATCGTGTCAGCCGCATGGCAGCGGAAAAGCCGGAGGTTCAGATCGTGCCCTTTCGCGGCGAGTATTATGACCTGGTGCCCGAAAGAACTCATCTGGTCCGCAGCCTGATTTACCCCGTCCCCGACTTGCGCTTTCCTTTTCTCGGCGTACACTTCACCCGCCGTATCACCGGCGGTGTCGACGCTGGCCCGAATGCGGTTCTTGCCTTCAGGCGCGAGGGCTATCGCCGCACCGATTTCAGCCTCCGCGATACTGCGGGAACATTCGCTTATCCGGGATTCTGGCGGATGGCCGCCAAGTACTGGCAAGACGGCGCAGCCGAGTTCTATCGCTCGTTTCGCAAACAAGCTTTTGTCCAAGCGCTGCAAAGGCTCTTGCCCGACCTCCGCAGCTCCGACCTCATCGCGGACGGTTCCGGAGTTCGAGCCCAGGCGGTGCGCCCGGACGGATCCCTGGTGGATGACTTTCAGTTCGTCTGTGCTGAGAACATGCTGCACGTGTGGAACGTTCCTTCACCGGCGGCAACAGCATCGCTCGCCATCGGACGCGAGATCGTCCGCATGGCGCAGAAGGGCTTCAGCCTGGGATCGGCAGCCGTAGTTGTCGGCAACTTGGCTCAGGAGACTCCTTAAAACTCCCTGCCGCTAAAACCTGCGGTCATATTTCAGCAAAGTGATTAATGGCACGAAAGTGGGGGGTGTGGAAGACTCGGAATCCCAGCCTTTAAATAGTACGTAACATCCCTGATATCATAATCTTAGTCTGTACTGGCGTGACTGCCTTTTACTTCCGGTTTTCTCTTTTTCAAGGATGACCTTGGCACCAAAGTGCCATTTACAACCCCCCACTATGAGAATAAAGTCCCAAAACAATAGTCGCCTCTGGCGGCTGTGGGGGTGGGCGTTTTCCTCCAATGCAGTTTGGCCCGTCTCGCATTTTCGCCGATCCAACGTCTGGCAGAACCGTCCTTTAGGGAGAACATCTTCTGTGGCTCACGCGATTTCTTTACCCGAAGTTTCCGAAGTGATCCGAGTCCTAACGGTTGATAGCAACCGGATGAACAGTCAACTTTTGGCTACGGCCCTGGAACGGGACAAGCGCTTTCGAGTGATGGATGCTCTGCCGGACGCGCGCGGCATCGTAGCCGCGGTCGCTAAGGAAAAGCCCGGGGTAGTGATCATCAGCGCTGAAATCGAGGGTAACTGCCGAAAGGGATTCGAGGTCGCCCGGGAAGTGAATACGCTTCGCAGCGGTACGCGGGTGGTGATGCTGCTGGACTCATCCGAGCGCCTTCATGTCGTGGAGGCCTTTCGCGCCGGAGCTCGTGGAGTCTTCTCGCGCAACGAGTCCCTGAAGTCGCTGGCGAAGTGCATCCTTTGCGTCAACCAGGGACAAGTCTGGGCAAACAGTAAAGAACTGCGCTTCTTGCTGGAGGCTCTCGGAGAAGCTCTGCCGTTGCGCGTGATCGATGCCCGCGGAGCGGAATTACTTTCCCGTCGGGAACAAGAAGTGGTGCGCTGCGTCGCCGAAGGCTTATCGAATCGCGAAATTGCCCAGCGCCTCGGCTTGACCGAACACACCGTGAAGAATTATCTCTTCCGCATCTTTGACAAGTTGGGCGTTTCCAAGCGCGTTGAAGTCGTTCTTTACGCCTACAGTTTGGGAACTGTTCCCGAGGTCCTCGCTCCGGTGAACGTCGAGAGAAAGGCCTCGCCTTCAATCGCGTCCACCCACGCCTTATCCTGATCTCCTCAGTGGCCGAGAGCTTCTGCGCGAATTCCGGAATCGGGGATCCGCGTTTACAGCGATTGAAAACTCGGCTCCGCGGAGTGAGTTGCAATCCGGGATCGCAAGTGAGTTTCAGATTTCATGAGCGCAGTTCTACTGCTCGACATCGCTTGAGCTCTGGGCGCGCGAACTCTGTCTTACCCCTCCGGCTGCCCTCTCCATTGACTGCTGCCAGTTCCTGAGTTTCACCGCGACTTCCTGCATATACGCGGCTGCTTCCGCGGGACTCAGAATTTCGTTGCGGCCATCTGGGCGGGCAGGCCGAAGCGGCTTGCTCACAGGAAAACTGACCTCTGGTTCCACGTTTGCGGCTGGAGTTTCCGTGGTGAGCCGGGTGATGTCGAGATCGGACATGACCTCTTTCAGAACATCCATGTCGACCATCTTCTTCTGCAGGGCGTAGGCCAGCGAAAGCGCGTTGAAGCAAACATTATTTACACTGCGTGGGATGCCTTCGGTGAACTCTGCAATCTTCTCATAGCACTCCGGTGTAAACACCGGTTCGCCTTCGTATCCGGCGATCTTCATGCGGTGCTCAATGTAATTCTTGATCTCCCAGGAGGGCAGCGGCTCCAGGCCATGAAGAATAGAAACCCTTTGCCGTAACTGCGCCAGTCGCGGGCTGGCCAGCTTGTCGGCCAGCTCCGGCTGACCGGCAAGGATAATATGCATGAGCTTGGCCCGTGGCGTTTCAAAGTCCGAGAGCAGTCGTACCGTCTCCAGCACCGAGGCGTCCAGATTCTGGGCTTCGTCGATCACCACGATCATACGGCGGCCGGCACGAGCCTCCTGCAGCAGACGCCGGTTGAACTCGTCGTGCAAACGTACAAAGTCCTGGCTCTCTCCTTCGTAGCCCAGTTCGGCCAGCAGAAAACGCAAAAATTCCCGTGAGTTACATTGCGTTTGAAACACAAAGGCAGTGCGCGCTGTGGTGCTGAATTTTTCCAGGAGATGGAACAGGATGGTGGTCTTCCCCATGCCCGGCTTGGCAATCAACCCAAGGAACCCACGGTTGGCCTCGATGCCGTAGTACAAGGAGGCGAAGGCTTCGCGGTGGGCGGCGCTCAAATAGAGGAATCGCGGATCCGGAGTTACGCCGAATGGCTGTTCGCGCAATCCAAAATAACTTAAATACATTCCGGCTCCTCAATTCCCGAACTGGTCATCGCTACAAGCTCCCCGCTGACACTTTGCCCTGTGGCCAATCGCTTCACAAGTGGATGAAAGTTTTAGGTTCCGGGGGGCAATAGCCTCTTCCCAAGTCACCTGACCTGGAACTGTACTTCCTAGTTGATTCTACGGATTTTATCCCCGGCGCGCCAACCCGGCTTGCCGCCTTCTGCTGGCCGTTAGGGGCTTTGGACCACTTGCGGGGCTCCGGCCGGGCTCGTAGAATCCTGCGAGTTTGTGACCCGCTTTTACTGGCTAGCTTGATTCCCATCCCCAATTCGAAGCCCCTGCTGAGGGTCTTGGTTGCCGACAAAGTGGCAATGCGCTGTCACCTGCTGGCCGATGCCCTGCGCCGCAGCGGGCGATTCCTTGCCGCCGCGACTCATTCTGTCCGGGCAATGTCCCTGTTGGAAAAATCTCGCCAGGACGGGGAGCGCTTCCACACCGTTCTCGTGAGTCTCAGTTTTTCCGAGGAACCGACCGAGAACGCGCGTTTCGTGCGGCAGATTCACAAGCTTCATCCCTACCTGAGCATTGTGGTGCTGCTCGACTCGCTGGATCGCCGCTACGTGGTCGAGGCTTTCCGCGCCGGAGCGCGCGGCGTATTCTGCCGCTCCGATTCCTTTGAGGCCTTGTGCAAATGCATCCACTGTGTGCACGATGGCCAAGTCTGGGCTAATGCCGAACAATTGCACTCTGTGGTGGATGCCATCGTGGAGCACGGCCCGGCAGTCGCCTTACTGCAGGGTTCTCGCCCGCTCAGCAAGCGTGAGGAAGAGATCACTTATCTGGTGGCGGAGGGATTCAGCAATCGCCAGATTTCAGAACGTCTGGGCCTAAGCGAACATACGATCAAGAACTACCTTTTTCGGGTTTTCGAAAAAGTCGGCGTCTCCACTCGCGTGGGACTCGCCCTCTACGCCCTCAAACAGGGCAAGCGATCGCGCCCCGGAATGCAATCCACATCGTTGTCCGACGCGCCCCTCATTTTCACCAAAAATTCCAGCCTGCCCAGCTGATTTGCGTCGCCTGCAGACCTCAGGGCGCTGGCTTAGGGCAATCTGAAGTCTAATGTCACGCGCGTCTGAAAAGCCTCGGGCTGCCCATCGCGGAAAAACGGCTGGAACTTCCATTGCCGGATAGCATCTGTAGCCGCGACCGCCAACTTTGCGTCCCCATGCACTGGAGAAACCTGTTGTACTTCCCCATCTTTCCCAACGATCACATCAAGCACCACCGGTCCCTGGATTCCGCGCACGCGAGCTGCTTCGGGATACTCCGGCTCGACTCGATGGGTAAGATATTCATTCGCAATTTCCGGCGAGATTTTCAAATCCGGCGTCCTGACGTCATCGGACCGCACAGCAGATGGCGGCTGCTTAGAGGCTGCATCCTCTTTCTGCCCGGGCGCACGAAACACTACTTTCTCGCCGCGGTAAA
>Ga0335078_10008283_pt1 | contig 15456 bp, 11 predicted proteins | sample Lox_Sample_32_FD_206711 | JGI IMG/M metagenome (GOLD analysis project Ga0335078, IMG submission 206711) | Soil microbial communities from Loxahatchee National Wildlife Refuge, Florida, United States - Lox_Sample_3.2 | ecosystem: Environmental > Terrestrial > Soil > Wetlands | place: USA... | reverse complement strand
GAAAAGACTGTAGAGAGCTGCGCAAGCTTCGGGGAGGGCCGCCGCAAGCGCGAGGATGGCGCCTCGCGCACCCATCATCAGAGAAGGAAAGACGACGGAAGCTGACCCGGTGAAGACCTGAAACTCGCCGTGGGCGGCGCCGACAACTTCGCTCAGGCGGCGGACGTCTCCAGAACTGTCCTTGATGCCGAGGATGTTCAGATGCTTGGAAAGAGCCAGAATTTCCGGCGTTTCGAGGGTAACTCCGGTGAATTGAGGAATGTTGTAGAGCAGGATGGGAATGGGGGAGGCGTCGGCGACAGCGCGGTAATGAGCGACCATCGCTTCAGCTTTGTAAAAAGGTTTGTAGTAGTAGGGCGTTTTCACCAGCGCGGCTTCGTAGCCGAGGCTCGCCGCTTTTTTCGTCTTGCGAATGGTTTCGCCGGTGGATTCCGCACCGGTTCCCGCGATCATCCGCTTGCCCGGGGCTGCGGCGTCTCTCACTGCAGCGAGAATTGCGTCTTCTTCCGACGCGGAGAGCATGACCGCTTCGCCGGTCGAACCCAGGACGACATAGCCGGAAACGGCTGTCTGATTGTAGCAAGAGACGTTCTGGCGAAGTGCCTGGAGGTCCACCTCGCCTTCAGCGGAAAACGGGGTGGTCAATGCAGGATAGATTCCGGAGAAGTCCACGGTTCAATCTCCCGGCGCGGCGGATTCGGAAGCTGCGAGCTGTCCGCGGTGCAAATCCTGGAGCGCGGCGACCGGAGTGCCCTGATCGAGAAGAGCGGCGATGCCGCGCGCGGCGGCGTGCGCTGCTGCAAGAGTCGTGATGCACGGAATGTTATAGCGGATCGCGGCGCGGCGGATGGACTTTTCATCGTAGAACGATTCGCGGCCAAGCGGGGTGTTGATGACCAGATCTATTTTTCCGGTCTTGACCAAATCCACGATGTTGGGCCTGCCCTCATTCACCTTGAAGACGGCTTCCGCTTCGATTCCCGCAGCCTGGAGAGCGGCGGCCGTTCCGCGTGTAGCGACCAAGCGGAATCCGAGCGCGGCAAGTTCTTTTCCGACGGAGGCAACGTGGCGTTTGTCGCGGTCGTTGACGCTGAGGAACACCGTGCCGTGGCGGGGAAGGCGCTGTCCGGCGGCGAGCTGCGCTTTGGCGAAGGCCAAACCGTAAGAGGTGGAGATGCCCATGACTTCTCCGGTAGAGCGCATCTCGGGACCGAGGATCGTGTCCACGCCGCGGAATTTGTTGAAAGGAAAAACCGGCGACTTTACGGAATAAAACTCGTGCACGGCGACTTCCGATACGCTGTTGTGCCTTACGAGTGGGAGATTCAGGTCGGCAAGCCTCCGTCCGGCCATGAGCCGCGCGGCTACTTTGGCGAGAGGAACGCCAGTGGCTTTGCTGACATACGGCACGGTGCGGGAGGCGCGCGGATTCACCTCCAGCACGTAGACAACATCGCGCTGGATGGCGTACTGCACATTCATGAGGCCGACCACCTTCAGAGCAAGTGCGAGGCGCTTGGTGTAATCGCGAATGGTGTTAAGGACCGTGGGAGTCAGGCTTACCGGTGGGAGAACACAGGAAGAGTCGCCGGAATGAACGCCGGCTTCTTCAATGTGTTCCATGATGCCGCCAATCACGACATCGGTGCCGTCGGCGAGGGCGTCCACGTCTACTTCGGTGGCTTCCTCGAGAAACTGATCAATGAGCACGGGCCGCGCTGGGCCCATCAGCGCCGCCTGGGCGACGTATTCCTGGACAGTATTTACGTCGTAAGCGATGACCATGGCTCGGCCGCCGAGAACGTAACTAGGCCGCACCAGAACGGGCAATCCGATCTCGTTGGCCAACCGCGCGGCTTCTTCGGGAACGAGCGCGGTGCCATTACGGGGCTGAGGAATTTTCAGCTCATCGAGGAGGCGGCCAAAGCGACGGCGGTCTTCCGCGAGATCAATGGATTCCGGCGCGGTGCCAACGATGGGGACGCCGTTGCGCTTCAACTCCAGCGCCAAATTCAAGGGGGTCTGGCCGCCAAACTGGACGATGACTCCCTGAGGCTTTTCGCGCTCCACGATAGCGAGGACGTCTTCGAGCGTGAGCGGCTCGAAATAAAGCCGGTCGGAAGTGTCATAGTCGGTTGAGACGGTTTCCGGATTGCAGTTCACCATGATCGTCTCATAGCCGTCTTCGCGCAGTGCGAACGCGGCATGGCAACAGCAATAGTCAAATTCAATTCCCTGCCCGATGCGGTTGGGGCCACTGCCGAGAATCATGATTTTCGGGTGCGGCTGGGAATCGGATTCGTCCTCATCCTCGTATGTGGAATACATATACGGAGTGAAGGACTCAAACTCCGCGGCGCAAGTGTCCACGCGTTTGAAGACCGGTGCGACGCCATAACGGGCGCGCTGCAGGCGCACCGCAGCCGGTGTCGTCTTCCACATGTGGGCAAGCTGTTCGTCGCTCGTGCCGTGGCGCTTCACTTCACGAAGCAAGTCCTTTGAGGCGGTTTCCACGGTCACACCCGAAGCGCGCTTGTTCATGGAAACAAGCTCTTCAATCTGGCGGATGAACCAGGGATCAATTTTCGTCAGCTCGCAGATTTCTTCGCCCGGCAAACCTCGTTCGGCTGCGGTGAGCAGCCAGTGAATGCGGTCCGGGCGAGGAGTGGCAAGTTTTTCGCGCAGAAGCGAGTCGGGAGCTTCCGCCGGGGCGCGCCACGGCGCATGAGGCTCCAGCGAACGAATGGCCTTTTGCAGAGACTCCTTGAAGGTCCGCCCAATGGACATCACCTCGCCCACAGATTTCATTTGCGTGCCGAGCGTGGTGTCCGCTCCGGGAAACTTCTCAAACTGCCATTTCGGAATCTTTGTGACCACGTAATCTATCGTCGGTTCGAAACACGCGGGCGTCTTTTTCGTGATGTCGTTCGGGATTTCGTCCAGAGACATACCCACGGCCAGGCGTGCCGCAATCTTGGCAATCGGGAATCCCGTGGCTTTGCTGGCAAGCGCGGAGCTTCGGGACACGCGCGGATTCATCTCGATAACGACCATCCGACCGTTTTCCGGGTTGACCGCGAATTGTACGTTGGAGCCACCTGTTTCCACGCCAACTTCGCGAATGATCGCCGCGGCCGCGTCGCGCATGCGCTGGTATTCCTTGTCCGTGAGCGTTTGCGCGGGCGCAACGGTGATGGAATCGCCGGTGTGGACGCCCATCGGGTCGAAATTCTCGATCGAGCAAATGACCACGAAATTGTCGCGGAAGTCGCGCATCACTTCCAGCTCGAATTCTTTCCAGCCAAGAACCGATTCCTCGACCAGGGCTTCGTGCACCGGGCTGACGTCCAGCGCATGAGAAATGGCCTCGGAAAATTCCTCTCGGTTGTAGGCGATCGCGCCGCCAGTGCCGCCCAAAGTGAACGATGGCCGGATGACGAGAGGAAATCCGAGCTGCTCACAAAGGCGCAGGGCATCCTGCGCGTTGTTGATCAGCGCGGACGCAGGTACTTCCAGGCCAATTTTGCGGCAGGCATCCTTGAACCACAGGCGGTCTTCGGCCACTTTGATGGCGCGCAGCGATGCGCCGATCATCTCGACGTGATATTTTTCCAGCACTCCGCCTTCGGCAAGCTCTACGGCAAGATTCAAGCCAGTCTGGCCGCCGACCGTCGGCAATAAAGCATCCGGGCGCTCGCGAGCGATGATTTCCTCGAGATATTCCTTGGTCAAGGGTTCGACATAGGTGCGGTGCGCCAATTCCGGGTCGGTCATGATGGTCGCCGGATTTGAGTTGACCAGGACGACTTCGTAGCCTTCGGCGCGCAATGCCTTGCAAGCCTGCGCGCCGGAATAGTCAAATTCGCACGCCTGCCCGATGATAATCGGGCCAGAACCAATGATCAGAATCTTCTTGATGTCCTTTCGCTTCGGCATCCTTCCCCTTCGAGGCTATCTATTTATCGTCACAGCAAACCGTATCGCTCCCGATTTCCTATCTTCGCGAACTTCCCGGGCTCTGCCACTCTTTCATCATGTCCGTAAACTGCGTGAACAAATAGTGCGAATCGTGCGGACCCGGCGACGCTTCCGGATGATATTGCACACTGAAAAGGGGCGCCGACCGGTGCCGGAAGCCTTCGTTGGTCTGATCGTTGAGGTTCAAATGAGTCATTTCCACGTCGCTCGACGGCAGGGACTCAGGATCCACGCAAAACCCATGATTTTGAGCGGTGATCTCAACCTGGTTGGTCAGCAGATTCTTCACCGGATGATTCGAGCCGTGGTGCCCGAATTTCAGCTTGAAAGTTGTTCCGCCGAGCGCAAGTCCGCAGACTTGATGCCCAAGACAAATCCCGAACACGGGTACGCGTCCAACGAGCTTGCGCACATTTTCGACCGCGTAGTTCATGGGCTGGGGATCGCCCGGGCCGTTCGACAGGAAAACGCCATCCGGCTTCATTCCCAAAATGTCTTCCGCGGAAGTCCCAGCGGGCACCACTCCCACTTCGCAGTGATGATCGGTCAGTAGCCGCAAAATGTTCTGCTTGATTCCGAAATCATAAGCAACGACCCGGAATCTCTCTGTTCCCTGCTGGGAATCGGCCTCGCCCATGGATTCCGACCAGGGCGAGGTAGCCAGTTCGATGGATCCTTGCGCCCAGTCGTATGGCTTGGCGCAGCTCACGCAGCTGGCGAGTTCCTGTCCAGCCATGCTGGGAAGCTGCTTGGCCTCAAAGATAAGCTGTTCCGCCGCGGTGCCGTCCGTGGACACGATGCCGCGCAGAGCTCCCACCTTACGAATGTGGCGAACCAGAGCGCGGGTATCCAGGTCCCAAATCACGGGAATTTTGTGGCGGTTTAGATAGAGATGAGCGGACTCCGTGGAACGCCAGTTGGACGAGATTTGCGAAAACTCCCGTACCACCAACGACTCAATCCACGGACGCGATGATTCCTCGTCATCGAGATTCGCGCCCACGTTTCCGATGTGCGGATAGGTCAGGCAGACGATTTGCCCCGCATAGCTCGGGTCTGTGAACACTTCCTGATAGCCGGTGAGGCTGGTATTGAAAACGACTTCGCCGCCGCGGCGCGTAATGGCACCGGCAGCGCGGCCGTTAAAGACGCGTCCGTCTTCGAGCGCGAGAATCGCAGGGCGGTGTGGAACTTCGCTCAGATGGTCCTCCGTCCTTCATTCCTACTTGTCTTGAGCGTCCGTCGAGTAAAGAGTTCCAAAGTGATCCATGGGCCAATACGCAAACACGGCCCGCCCGTAAATAAAGCGGCGGGCCACGGGGCCAAAAATCCGCGAATCATTCGAGCTGATCCGGTGATCGCCCATTACAAAATACATCTGGCGCGGAACTTTTACGGGACCAAAGTCAGTCATGTCCTCGTATTTCGCCGGCACGTAGGGTTCCGGAAGCGTCTTGCCGTTCACGCACACGATGCCCTGGCGAATCTCCACCGTTTCTCCAGGAAGCGCGATCACCCGCTTTATGAACGATTTCGAGCGGTCGAGCGGGTACCAGAAAACCACCACATCGCCACGCTCAATCGGCTCGAAGCGATAAACAAACTTGTTGATGAATATGCGTTCCTGGTCGGAGAGAAGCGGCGCCATGCTGGTTCCCTCAACTTTGACCGGTTGATAGAGGAACACGATGATGATCAGCGCCAGTCCAATGGCGATGAAAAGGTCGCGGGTCCAAGTGCGAATTTCGTTACGCAAGGAATGGGCGCGAGAATTTGCGCCGGGAGCGGACTCTGCCCGGGAAGAGGAAGGAGAAATCGCCGTGGCGGGAGGAACAGCTTGCGCGGGAAGTGGTTTCTCGTCCTTGTTCTGCATTTTCTCTTACCTTGTACTTATAACATGCGAATCGCTTGCTGCGCTATTGCGATTTTGCCGATACGCCGTCACAGAATGACGGCGCAAATCGAAGTTTCATGCTTGGCGCGCGCATACCCTGCCCGGCACATAATCGCGCTCCAGGAGGCCCGTTCGCCGCGGCCGGCGAATCATTGAGAAGCCGAAGAGTCACGGCACATTCATGCGCGACAGGGAATAGTTCAAATTGGCCAGCGCCGCGATCACGGCCGTCTCCGTCCGGAGAATCAGCGAGCCCATTGAGGCCTGCAGGAAACCCGCGCGCTCTGCTTGACTGAGTTCCGGGTCGCTCCATCCGCCTTCCGGCCCGATCGCAAGTGCTACGCTGGACGGAAACTTCCCCTCGAGAATGGATTTCATGGGAGGTGCATCTTGCCGCTCGGAAAGCAGAAGTTTGATTTCCGCTTGCGCGCTTGAGAAAGCCTGCTCAGGTTCAGTCAAATTGCCCAAGGAAGGCGCGCGTACGCGCCGAGACTGTTCGGATGCACCTAGAAGAATTTTCTTCCAACGGTCTGCGCGCTTCGGAGCCGCCTTGAGGAGAGCTTTTTCACTGCGTTCGGCGGCGATCGGCATGATCCTGCCGACGCCCAGTTCGGTCGCTTTCTCCAAAGCCCACTCGAAGGCATCAAACTTCACGATAGAGAGCAATAGAATGATATCCGTGGCGGAAACCTGAGCGGGCAGACGGTCAACCAGCTTGAATTCAATCCGTTCACGCGCCACTTTCTCAACTTCTGCAAGCCAGACGCTCTGCCCGTCACTCAGTTCGAGCAGCTGCCCGGTGTGCGCGCGAAGAACGTGGCCCAGGTGATGGGCGGCTTCCCCCGCCATCACGGCGCGCCCGTTCTGAAACCCTTCGACGAAAAACCGCCTGCGCATGTACGTCTAAGTTTATAGGAACCTGATTCGATGCGCTTTCTTTGGTGAGCGCCCGAGGCGCAACGGCCCAGACAAGCCTCAGCCAAAGATGTCCTTTACTTTGTCAAAGAACGTCGAGCCTCGTTCGGCAGGCTTGTTTTCCACCTTGATCGTGGCTCCGAGTTGCTCCATCAGCCTGCGCTGCTCGCGATTCAGCTTGCTCGGCGTGACCACTCGCACGTGGTAATACAGATCACCTCTAACGCCACCGTGGGGATCGGGCAACCCGCGGCCCTTCATACGGAAAACCGCGCCACTCTGCGTCCCTTCGGGAATCTTCAGTTGTTCGTCTCCGTTCAGACCGGGAACCTGAATTTCCGCGCCAAGTGCCGCTTGCGCAAGGCTCACCGGAATCGTGCAGTACAAATCGGCGCCGCGCCGCTCAAAAAATGGATGTTCCTTTACCTCCAGGAAGATGTAGAGATCGCCATTCGGGCCGCCATTCGGCCCAGCTTCTCCATCCCCCGGCTTGCGCAATTGAGTGCCGGTATCCACGCCCGGCGGAATGCGTAGATCAATTGTTCTTTCACGCTCAATTCTTCCCTTTCCTTTGCAATCCGGACACCGCTCGCGAATCACCTGGCCTGCGCCCTGACAAGCCGGGCACGTGCGCGTAATGGTGAAGAATCCCTGCTGATAGGCAAGCTGGCCGCGGCCGCCGCAGGTCTGGCAAGCCGTCACGCCGGTTCCCGCTTTTGCCCCTGTCCCCTTGCAGACGCCGCAAAGTTCCTGCCGCGGGAGTTTTATTTTGGTGGTAACGCCCGCGGCGGCTTCCTCAAAGGTCAGCGTCATGTCATAGCGAAGATCCGCGCCGCGCTGGGTTCTCGATCTTCCCCGCCTTCCGCCGAAAAGATCCTCGAAGCCAAAAAAATCGCCAAAAATATCGTGGAAATCCTGGAAAATCGTGCCGTTGAAATCCACCCCACCGGCGGACCCGCTCAATCCGGCGTGTCCATACGTGTCGTACACCTGGCGCTTCTCGGTGTCGCTGAGCACGCTGTAAGCTTCCGTGGATTCGCGGAACTTTTCCTCCGCCTCCGACTTGTTGTCCGGATTGCGGTCCGGATGCCACTTGAGCGCAGCTTTGCGATAAGCAGACTTGATCTCTTCAACGGACGCCGTCCGCGTAATTCCCAACACTTCGTAATAGTCTCGCTGATTTCCCTTGGGCATCTTTCTCCTCAGACCTTGCAGCACGCCGAGGATTCAGCGCGCGATTTGTCTCCCTTTCGCCGCCAGATTAATTCACCGTACTCTTCGATGCGGTGGCGGGATGCACGGCTACGCGCACCATGGCCGGCCGCAAAACGCGCCCGTGAAAAACATATCCGGGCTGGAACACCTGGAGGATGGTTCCATCGGGATACTCGGATGTTTCCGTCCGGTCCAATGCCTGGTGCAAATGAGGATCGAAGGGTTTGCCCAGCGGATCCACCCGCTCGGCGCCGAGCTTTGCCAAGCTATCGAGCAATTGCTTGTAGATCAGCTCGAATCCCTTGCGATAGCTTTCATATTCCTCTTCGCGGTGCGCTGCCAGGGCATGCTCAAATCCGTCCACAACGGGAATCAGCCCCTCGATCACCCGGGCTGTCGCGTACTTTGATTCTTCCCCGCGCTCCCGCTCAATTCGTTTGCGATAATTGTCGAAATCCGCCTGTCGCCGCAGCAGCGTCTGCCGCAAATCTTCCAATTCCGCCATGGCCTTCGCCAAATCGGCTTCCGGGCGCGGCACTTCTTCGGCCGCTCCCTGGTTATCACCGCGCGGGTCCTGCTTTTCCGGATCGTGCTTTGCGTTGATCTTGATCTCCTTGGCCACGTTTTGCTTCCTTCTCTGAAACAATCGCTACTGTGCTACTGAATCTTGTCCAGCGCTTCGCTGAAAAGCTGTGCCACATAGGCCACGGCGCTGATCGCCCGTTCATAGTGCATCCGCGTGGGGCCGATGACGCCCAGCGAACCCTGCACTACGTCGCCGCGCGCGTAGGGCGCGCTGATCAGCGCCAGATTTTCTCCCGCGTTGGGAAGCTCTTTCACTCCGATCTGCACGAGCACAGGCTCCGGAGCGTCAATACAGGCGTTGAGCACAGTGATCAGCCGGTGCTTTTCCTCGATCGCGCCAAGCAAATCGCGTAGTTGTACCTGGTCGGAAAATTCCATCGCCCCGACCATTTGAGCCGTTCCCTCCACGTGCACCTGGCGCGACGGATCGTCGCCAAGCAGCGCGGGATCGCACAACACCAGAGCACTGCCAACCAGCCCTTCGTAGCGCTCGCGGTCGGTCGCCAACTTTTGCAGAAGATCGCCGCGAATGGCCCCCAGCGTCCAGCCGGAATATTGCTGGTTCAGAAATTCCGCTGTTGCGTCGAGTTCCGCCTGCGTGAAGTGCCGGCCCGGCCGCAGAATCCTGTCGCGCGCAATCCCTCCGGGCGAAATCAGGACGACCACCACGCGCCCATCCGGCAGGAGCCACATTCGCGCATGCTCCAAGACGGTTTTCCCGAGTGGAGGCGAAACGATGATTCCCAAACCCTGCGAGACCGCCGCAAGAACATGCCCCGCGCGCTCCGTGATTTCCGAGGAGTTCGTGGCAACCGCAAGTTCTCTGCGGATCCACTCCTTGTCTTCCAGGCTCATCGTTGCCTGAGAGGCAATTTCCTGAGCGAAAAACCGGTATGCCGCTGCCGTGGGTACGCGACCGGCAGAGGTATGCGGCTGGTACAAGAAGCCGCCGTCTTCGAGGTCGGCCATAATGTTGCGAATCGTCGCCGTGCTGAGTGTTTCTTCGAAGCGCTTGGAGATCGCACGCGAAGATACAGGCTCACCCGATTCAATATACGTGCGGACAATGTCCGCCAGAATCTGGCGATTGCGGCGTTCCTGAAGGGCAGCGTTGCGCATGGCAGCACTCGCACAAGAGCAGTGCTACCTTCTATTCTAGGAACCCTGTCAAGTTCGGTCAACGCGCGGTGCTATCCGCGTGTCGCAATTGCCCAAAGGGCCTCAATTATTGTCAATCTGCGCTCGCTGCAGCTTGTCCGAATAATCCACATAAATCGTTTTCCATTCAGTGAAAAAATCAATTGCGGCAATCGCTGCCTCGCGATGGCCGTTCCCGGTTTGCTTCGTTCCACCAAAGGGCAAATGGGTTTCCGCGCCGATCGTTGGCGCGTTCACATACACGATGCCGGTGTAAAGGTCGCGCGCCGCCGCAAACGCACGATTCACGTTTCTCGTATAGATTGACGCGGACAGTCCGTAAATCACGCCGTTTGCAACATCCAGCGCCTGTTCCAGGCTCTCGATCGGTATCACGGTGACCACCGGGCCGAAGATCTCTTCTTGCGCGATACGCATCGAGTCTGTGCAGTCTCCAAATACTGTAGGCTCGTGGAACCAGCCCTTTGCATACTCGCCCGAGTTGAGCCGGTTGCCGCCCGCCAGCAGCTTGGCTCCTTCACTTTTTCCGATCTCAACGTAGGACATTACCGTCTGCAGTTGCGACTCGTTGATGCACGGACCCATGTCAACCGAGGAGTCCAGCCCGTTGCCCACTTTCAGGCTCTTGGCGCGCTCCACAAAGCGGGACACGAATTCCTTATAAACTGACTTATGGACCGCGACACGGCTGGCGGCAGTGCACCGCTGGCCTGTGGTGCCAAAACCGCCCCAGATCGCCCCGTCGATTGCCAAATCCAGATTGGCGTCATCCATCACAATGATGATGTTTTTCCCGCCCATTTCCAGGCTACAGTGTTTGAAAGCCGGCGCGCAGGTTTGCGAAATCACACGCCCCACTCCCGTGGAGCCTGTGAAGCTGATCACCGGCACGTCGTTGCTTGCGGTCAGGGTTGCACCCACTTTCGACCCGCTGCCGCTCACCAGATTCAGAACTCCGCGCGGCACCCCTGCCTCCGTCAGGACCTGGACCAGGTTGTACACGGAAAGCGGTGTGTCCTGGGCTGGCTTGATGATTACGGTGTTCCCGCTGATCAACGCGGGCATGATCTTCCACGAAGGAATCGCCATCGGGAAGTTCCATGGAGTGATCATTCCACACACGCCAATGGACTGCCGGACGCTCATCGCGAATTTGTTGGGCAATTCCGAGGGCGTTGTCTGGCCGAAGAGCCGCCGGCCTTCTCCGGCCATGTAATACGTCATGTCAATGGCTTCCTGCACGTCGCCGCGCGTTTCGGCCAGAACCTTTCCCATCTCTCGGGTCATATCCCGCGAAAACTGTTCCTTGCGCTGCATCAACAATTCCGCAGCCCGGAACAAAATTTCAGCGCGCTTCGGCGCCGGCACGAGACGCCATGTCCTGTACGCTTGCTTCGCGGCATCTATGGCCGCGTTAACATCCTCCCCGTTGGAGGATACAAACATCCCGATCAGCTCTTCGGTATTGGCGGGATTGCGATTTTCGTACGCCTTTCCGCCGCTCGCTTCTACCCACTCACCATCAATGAAATTCTTGTAAACCCTCGGCGCGGCTGCTGTTGCCATGGCCCCTCCTCATCCTGCTTCTCACGCCGCAATTCCAGGGAATGCAGCGACAAAACAAATTTTTGCCCTTGCCTGAAATCTTACAGACCGCAGGGACATGCCGTCAAACGGACGCGTTTTTTTCTGAAGCTTTTTGAAGTGCGCGTATCCTTTTACGCGGATCTGGCATGTACCGCTTGAGCTGTTCCGTGCGACCTTTGGCCTAGTATTAGGCAATTCTAATCGCGTTTGGACCTTCAGGCGCTCTCATTGAACCGGGCAGTTCCCTTCTCCGGCGAAACTGCGTCACTGCAAAAGCCGGAGGAGCTGTGACCGGGAAGGATCGCTTGAATTCACCTGTTTTGCCGCAAAAATCATCGCGCCGCAGCCAGCGCATCCTCCTGGCCATTGGCGTTCTTGTGAAGGGCGTGCGCCTCGACGGCAAGCCCTTTTCGGAAAAAACTTCCACTCTGGTGGTGAACGCACACGGGGCCTCGCTGCGGCTTCGAGAGCCGGTGGCCTCCGGCCAGTACCTCACCGTGACAAACCTGAAAACAAATGAGGTATGTGATTGCAGGGTGATCGGAGTGATGCCCGGACAATCAGGCGAACCTGAAGTCGGAGTGGAATTCGCGGAGCCCCTCCCGCGCTTTTGGCGCGTCGCCTTTCCGCCGGAGGACTGGTCACCCCACGGCCCGGAAGCGAAGCGCAGAGAAAAGTCCAGCCACCCAGGAACTCCAACGGCTAAGCCGCGCTGAGTGTCAATTTACCAACTCTTTTTTGCCGGTTTCGGGAAGGTACCGGGGACGCTACTGCCTCTCGGCACTTTGCGGAGGAGTCACAGGATCCGCAGAAGTCGAATTAATTGGAGGGAGCGGTGCTGCAATCCCCGCTGTTTCCGATCCCAGCCCAAGCTTCTCCAGCGAAAGCGCGTCAATCTTTCCTGAGGGGTTTAATCCGTGTTCCGCCTGGAATTTGCGCATAGCTTCGATCGTGCTGTTATCCCATTTTCCGGTCGGCTCGCCGGTATACTCTCCGTCTTTTGCAAGGGCGGCTTGAATCTCTGAAATGCGATCCTTGGTCGGCGCTTTTTGCCCGCGATACCGGCGCGAATATCTCCTTCGAGACCGTTTACTTGCTTTGCGAATGTGCACGACCTTCGAGGATGAAGTGTGCCTCCGCGATTTCTTGACCTGCTCTCTTTGCGCATGTGCTGAAGGAGCCCAGGCCCCCAGGCAGAGCGCAATGAAGGCCAGCAGGGCCGGAAAGAAAGCGAAGTGCTGCAATTTGTTTGGCCGGTTCATTGGATTGTTCCGCCCGTTCCTATTGTCCGTTGTCTGAAGGCACGACTCCGGATAGGAACACTGTCAAGACCCGGTTGCCGTCCGTTGCCCTCAACACCTTAAACACCACGCTCGCTCCTGGCTTGAGCTTCGCGATAGCCGCTTTATAATCCGCCATGGAAGTGACCGGTTGCCGGTTGATTTCCGCGATCACGTCTCCGCGCGTGAAGCCCAGATCGTCGGTGAAGCTAGCTGGATCAACCGCCGTCACAACCACGCCTTTGTAACCCTCCACGCCAACCTGCGACGCCCTCTCCGGAGTAAGGCTCTCGACGCGCAATCCAAATTCCGCCGGTGCCTCTTCATCGGGCTGGTCGTTCATCTTTCCCGCCGCGTTTGGAAACACTCTGGTGCGGTCTTCCACCACGGCGTCGGCTTCCTTCTGCTGCCCCTCTCGCACAAAGTCGAGCTTTACCTTGCTCCCGATGGGCGCTTGCGCGATCGGGTTGACCAGATCGTTTCCTGTTTTCACTGCCTTGCCATTCACGGCGGTAATCACATCTCCGCCCTTCAGTCCCGCCTTCTCCGCCGGGCTGCCGGGTTCCACGCCCATAATGACCACGCCGTACGGAGCACCGAGTTCCTTGAGGGTGATCGGATTCGTGCCCAGGTCCTCCTGGAACGAAACGCCAATGGAACCACGGGTCACACGCCCTTGTTTGATCAGTTGGTTGTAAACGTTGATGGCCGTACCAGAAGGCAGCGCAAATCCGACGCCTTCATATCCGCGGCCTCCCGTGATGATCGCCGTATTGATACCGATCACCTGCCCGGCAAGGTCCACCAGCGGCCCACCGGAATTCCCCGGATTGATCGCAGCGTCCGTCTGCAGGAAGCGTTGAAACTGCCTCCCGACGTTGGTGCGGTCCGTCGCGCTGATGATTCCGGCCGTAACCGTGGCCTGCAAGCCAAAGGGGCTTCCAATCGCCAGGACCCAATCTCCCACATGTACGCCGTCCGAGTTCCCCAATTTGGCGGTCGGCAGTTCTTTTCCCGCCTCAATCTTGATCACCGCCAGATCGGTTTCCTGGTCCACCCCCACGAGCTTGGCCGAATATTTGGTCGGATCGCCGTTCAATTGCACCTGAATTTTCGTGGCCTGTTCGACAACGTGATTGTTCGTCAGGATGAAGCCGTTCTTGTCCACGATCACACCGGATCCCAGGCTGCGCTCCGCAGCCGGTGGCGCATCTGACCGCCCGTCAAAGAAATGATCGAAAAAGTCCTGCATCGGATCGTCCTGATCGGAAGACCCTGGGCGTCGCTTCCGGTTCGTTTGCTGCTTTTCCAGCACCTGGGTGGTCGAAATATTCACAACCGCGGGCTCCACCTTATTGACAATGGATGCAAAGGAGGCCGACGACGGAACCATTTCCGGAACGGCCAGTGGCGTGGCTCCTCTTCCGGCCGCGAAACTCATGCTCTTCATGGCGGATACGCGTCCGGAGACGATCGTGCCGATAAAGATCCCCACCACCAGCGTCAGGCCCACGAAAAACGAAGCCAGGACCTTCCTGCGGCGCGCCCAATCGAATAGTTCTTTCACTTGCTCACCCATTGGAAGCACTCCCGCGTCTCTCCGCCACTCTTGCCTTCGCGGACGGCTCCGCGAACTGCTCTAGCAGTATATCACCGCGCTCTATTTGGGGTTGCGGCTTCCCAGGCCTGCTACGGGAAACATACTGTACCAAAGGCCGGGCATCCCCGTCGCCGTCTCTTCCTTTGACGCGCGGCAGCGGAAAACTGTTGTCACGATCTGCCCCTTGTCCAGGAGCCCCCCAGCCAGTTCGCATAATCAGGGTCATTGCACCTCTTGACATTTCTCGCAAACTCATCCATAAATCATAGAGCCGCGGTTGCGGCGGGGCGACCGGTTAGCGGGAGCCTTTGACACGTGGCGATTTAGGGCAACTTGCTCCACGTAAAAAACTGCTAAAGAGCTGGCAGAGATTCTTAGAAGTTTTGAGACCCCTCCTTGCACTCTTTGGCACGGAGGGTTTTTTGTTTCCCTCCGCGCTGCCCGATTCGGCCATTCTGTCATCAGGAAAGAGCACGCTGCTGGCCCAGCCTTGCCTCTGCAAGCGTGCCATATCGGGGGAATGATGCCGGACCATTACCAGTTGCGATGTCGCGAGTGCGGAAAGACCTGGGGCAATGCGCCCAAGTCCTTCTGTGAAGATTGTTTTTCTCCTCTGGAAGTTGCTTTCGACTACGAAGTGCTCAAGAAGGTCGCCAGCAAGGACAAAACTAAGTCCCGGCAGTTCAACATGTGGCGCTATGCGGAATTTTTGCCTCTTCCCGAAAATTTTGCTGTGCCAAACGCCGTCGGAGGGACGCCCCTAGTCCCTTCACTGAAGCTCGCCTCCCAGTGGGGGCTCAAGGAGCTTTTCTTCAAGAACGACGCAGTCTGTTTTCCTTCCCTTTCCTTCAAGGACCGCGTGGTCGCCACTGCTCTCGCTGCCGCCCGCCGTTTCGGCTTCCAAACCGTCGGCTGTTCCTCTACCGGCAATCTCGCCAACGCTGTTGCCGCCCAATCCGCCCAGCTTGGTTTCGACGCCTGCGTTTTCATTCCCGCTGATCTCGAGCCCGCCAAGGTGCTCAACACCGCCGTTTACGGCGCCCGCATCGTCCGCATCAACGGCAACTACGACCATGTCAACCGTCTCTGCGCGCAAATCGCCGACCGCTTCCAGTGGGGCCTCGTCAACGTCAATCTTCGCCCCTATTATGCTGAGGGCTCCAAAACTCACGGCTTCGAAATCGCCGAGCAGCTTGGCTGGCGCCTCCCGGACAACGTCGTCGTCCCCATGGCCGGCGGCTCCC
>Ga0335078_10008281_pt1 | contig 15460 bp, 7 predicted proteins | sample Lox_Sample_32_FD_206711 | JGI IMG/M metagenome (GOLD analysis project Ga0335078, IMG submission 206711) | Soil microbial communities from Loxahatchee National Wildlife Refuge, Florida, United States - Lox_Sample_3.2 | ecosystem: Environmental > Terrestrial > Soil > Wetlands | place: USA: Florida... | reverse complement strand
CGGCCTGGGTGTCAGCATCGCAAAACGCCATGCCGGAAGCGTTCGCCTGGAACCACCAGAGAATTTCACCAAACTGGAGCTTCGGCGTGAGTCCTGCTGCCAGCATCAGACCTGCCATCGCCGCGTGTGCCTGCCCCATGTAAATCTGTGGTCCGGAACTGAAAGCGACCTGCGAACTGTTGAGCGTGCCAAAGCCGGTGGCGGTCTCGACCGCCGTGCCGTCGGGAAAGCGCTGGAGCCACACTTGGCCGGTGACCGATGGCTGGCTCGGATCTTCCGGGGGCTGCACCAACTCCTGCGAAAACGAGCAGACGGCGCTCATGCCGTTCGCCTTAAGCAGATTGAAGAAATCCGTATTCCAGTCGCGGAATGCACGATTCAGCACGGGTGTCTGCGTTGGATCGATGGCCCATTTCACGCCGTACGTGCCACCCTGCAAGTCGCCAGTCACAGTAGCGTGGCCACTGCCGGTGTTCGAGGCTGGCAACTCGGTGTACACGTGAAATTGCCAGACGCTGGAAAACGAGTGTGAAGTGATCGTGAGGATGCTACCTGAGGCCGATGCCCATACGCCATCGAAAATGGCGTTGATGAAGTTCGCGAAATGCCTGGCGATGGTAGTGCTGCTGTCCTGGCCGCCGAACACCGTCTTGCCGATCGCGGAGCCGCCAACATGGAGCCACACAACATCCTGATCGTTCCAGCTTCCGGAGAACGTGACTGTGCATTGCGGGTAGGACGGATTGGACGCGACCGCTTGCTTCCACCAGAAGACGCCACAATAGTGGTCGATCTCGCCCAGCAGGCCGAGCTTCTGAATGTTCCAGATCAGCCTCTCGGGGGACAATTTGTAGGTGTTATCCGTGTCGAAGTCGGTCGCGACGCCGACGGTGGTGGTCGTCAGGGTTGGGTTTGGAACGTCGGTCGCCACCGCGCATTCGAGGAAATCGAAGTAAAAGTACCAGCCCTGGCTCGATGGGTTTTTGTTGCCCGAGAGCGTGATCACGACCTTGTGCTGCCCAGCCGCGACGCCAGAGAAGAGCAGACGCCGCGTCTGCGACGTGGTGGCCAGGGGATAGTAGCAGTCGAGCGTAACCGGCGCGCCGCCGTCGAGCGTTGCGCTCACGATGCCGCAGGTGGTGTCGAGACGCGTGCCCACGTAAATGGCGTGCGTGTACTGGCAATGCGTCTCGATCGTGACACTGGCGCCGGCGGCCGCCGCGCGGATCGCGCGTCCCTGGCTCCAGAAAGCGAACGCGCCGTTCACGGGATCGTTGCCGGGAGCAGCCTCCCAGTATCCAGAGGTGGTGACCCAGGTGCTGTCCTCCTCGATGCGGACCGATCCCGGCCCGGCCACCTTGAGCGATCGCTTGCTCGCCGGGCTGCTGGTGACGGTCCAGTTGGTGACGACCATCTGCCACTCGGTTGACTGGTATGCCTGGCTGTTGGGCAAGGCGGGTGCGATGGTCCACCAGACCTTGTCCACGTTGCTCCAACCCAGCGCCGTGAAGTCGATCTTCACGTGCCAGGAGATGTTGTCCGACGAGCCGCCGGCCAAGTTCCAGTTGCCTGCGGTGAAGTGCAGACGGCTGCCGCCGGTGTTGTCGGTCTGGTAGAAGGCGACCATGTTGCCGTCGGCGCCCGGCGCGGCCGTAATCACCAACTGGTTCGGCAGCACCACGGCGGCGCTGAGCACGACCGGCCCGTTTTGAACCCAGTTCACCGCGTTGATCTGCTGCGCGATGGACTGGAGAATGGTCGCGGCGCTCACCTGCGAGAGCGAATCGGCAGCCGATCCATCGGAGCTCGACACCGCCACCGGACCGGCCACGCCGGTCTTCAAAGTGATGAAGATCTCGTTACCGTACGTGCCGCCGGTCGTGGCTGTGCAGTTCGGATCGGAGGCATTGATCTGGGCAGCGATGTTGCTCGCGACGCCGGCGCTATTCAACGAATCCTCGAGGCAGGAGTATGTGGCGGTGCCGATCGTCACCCAGTGGTTGTAGGCAGCGTTTCCCTGCCACCACATGGCCTGGTCGGTCGTGGTGTGCGACGTCGAGATTGCGGGACTGACGAAGGACTGGTTTTGATACCACAGCGTGACCTTGTCGCCCGGCTGCGGGTTGTTCAGGTTGAGCGTGTAGGTGGCCGAGGCACCGGTGCGGTCGGTCGTGTTGCAGGTGATCGTGATGCCGATGGTGCCGAACCACGAAACCTTCTGGCCGACACCGTTCACCGTGCAGTCGAGCGTGTTCCAATCGGTCCAGGCGTTCTTAAGCGATTCCCAGGATTGAATGCCCTGCCATGTGACGTCGAAGTCGAGCACCAGGCCGGTGAGATCGCCATCCGGAAGATACGAGAACAGCGGGTGCCCGAACGGATCGTCCTTCTGAAACAGGACCAGCACGGCAAAATCCGCCATGTCGCGGAATACGCCCGACACGGTGAATCCAGTGTCCGACGCGCCCCATAGCGCCGCCGCTGCGCCGTAATCGTCGAAGCCCTGCAAGTGCATCGTGCGATGCGGCTGCAGTTTGTAGATGTGATCCATTCTGGAGTCCTGTGACCGTGGTCACTCGGGATGGAGAATAATAAGCTTTGCGCCTGGCGGTTAGGACCTCGGGGCGGTTTTCATAGCCCGCGCGCGGCCAGCTCATTTCGGAGATGAGCCGCGAGGTGCTCCCGCCATGTCACGACGAGTTGGGCAAGCGGAGCCATATCGGGCAAGTACACTTCCAGTTCTCGTAGGGCGTGCTCCAAGTTGTGATATCCCTTAGGCCCCAGCCCAAGTTGCGACACCATCTGGATGGTCTTTAACGAGTGCTTTGGCCCAGTCCAGTCGTCCCACCATTCGTGACGGTGCTTGAAGTAATTGGCTACCGCATTGATGATGAGGATTTTCTGGAGCCCTGTGCCCGCATGAATTGGCGATTCCAGCGCCATAATACTTTCCTTGTCAGCGGGAATCCATGCCGGTTTTCCCGCGACTTCATTCATCCTCTTTACAAGGGAAACGGCCTGCGTGATCGCAGCCTGTCCGAGCACAAATACGGAGCCGATCAGCAGCTCCACGACTTCGATGTCATGCTCGTCCTCCACCGTGTAGAACTTGGGGGAGACACCATACCAATCTGAACGTCCGAAGCGCCGCTCCTCCTGTTGCTTCGCTGACTCAGCTAAAGAGCGCGCGACTGATTGCATGGGGAACATCTCGAAAGGGTCCTCGAGGCGATCCAACCAGTAGTGGAGCATCTTCAATATCGTAATGCCAGATCCCCGGCACTTTCTTCGGCTCCGTGAGCATCTGGCATTCTCATGAACTCACCGACCGGCTTTTGAAATCACGAGTAGACGAACACCGAGAGGTTAGCGCCCGGAAACGTGGTTCCGACCGCCGCGATGCCGATCGAAACCGCTGTGTTCGCCGGGATCTGCGATAAAGCGCCGATCTGTGACGGCGTGGCGACCACCACGGTCTGTCCTGCCGGGATGGTCAGCGTCAGCCACGCGGTGGCGCCCACATAAATCGTGAAGGTGATCCCGGACCCGGTTGGCGCGGCCTGCACGTAGCCCTTCACATCGCCGACTGTTACGGGACGATTCAAATACAAAGGCTGAGCCGCGTTCGACTCGATACCGAGCGTGCCCTGCATCTGGAAAACCAGGCCGGCCACCTTCGAGAGGCCCTCCGCGCCGAATACCCAGTCTTCGCGGATCGGTGCATCGCCGTCAGGCGATTCGTTGCCGTTCACGTCCACGGTGAAGCCCACGATCACAAGCGTCTCGTCCACGAAATTGTTCGTGGGCATATTGATCGTCGTCACGGCCAATGGGTTGCCATTGTCGAGCGACGTGGTGTCGCAGGAATAGGGCCACGTCGGCTCCTCGACGATCCACACATCGCCAGGATTGATGACCATGGGCAGGTCCCAGGTGATCGTGGTCGCCGTATTCGCGACGATCTTCCGCGGCGGCGTCCCGCGCGAGACGCCCTGAATCACGCGGACCAGGTTGCCGACCTCCGCGCCGGGCGTCATGCCGTTGGGATAGACGTTGTTCTGGCACCCCGAGTCCGTGATCGAGGTCGGATTGGCGGTGTTCGAGGCATCAGCATTGAACCGCAGAACGAAGCAATCACCCTCCTGGACGATGCCGTTCGGATCGGGAGTAACGCCGATGGTGCCGGTGGTCTGGTCCCACGAAGTCACCTTGGTGCTGAAGTACGGCGTGGCGCCTTCCGGCCGGCCGATGATCGAGAGGATGCGGCCGACCGGCGTCCAAGATGGATTCGTGGACGGGGGCGCGCCCTTAAGATAGCCGGTGACCAACGTGCCGGCGGACACGCTATCGATGGACCCGCCGATGACGCCGCCGTGAATCAAGTGCTTGGCTTTCAGCCTGACCCTGCTGACATATGGGGACGGCAGAGCCCAGGTCGAGCGCACCAGCGGACCGCCGAACACAATCGATCCGGGAGTGTAGGTGTTATTGGAACCCGCTGTTAGCGCTCCGGTGGCCTGGGCGCAGATCAGGTCGTCCTGAGTTGCGACGAACAGCACATAGGAAACGAGGCCCGCGACCGCTGGCCAGGTAATGCCCTCCAAAGTGAACGTGTCCGTTCCAGATGCTGAGGTCCCGACGATGGCGATATTGGAGGGAGCCGAAGGAAGCCCGTTTGAGTCGATCGCGCAGATGGCCACGCGCAGCGTTGCGCTGGCCGGCAGCGTCCCGCCCGTAGTGGACTGCGAGATCGATCCGATTCCGGGAGCACCGGCCCCAGTAGCGCTGAACTCGTTCACCGGCAGTTTCCCGGTCACAACCAGGTTCGCGAGCATACTGCCGTCGGCCATCTGCGCGTAGGACTGATTGGTGTCGAAGGTCCACTCGCCGGGGAACAGCGCATCGTTCGCGTGCGCCTGAATCTGGTATGGCGCCCATGCAGGCGCGAGCGGAATCGGATAGAACAGAGGCGGCAGCGGCGCGGGCGTCACGTCCATCGGCTTCGGCCCGACGTCCAGGTCGTACATGGAATCGGTGACCGTCTGGCCCTCGATCTGCACCGACCAGTCCTTCTTCAGGCTCCATCGCTGAATCCTGAAGGACATCGTGATGATTTGGAACGGGAGATTGGTTCCGTCGCCCGGTGCCGAGGCCAGCAGCAAGCCGGTCACTGTGTGGTAGGTCGGGTCCGTCAGGCACAGCGTGATCACGGTCTGGACGCCATTGATCACAACTTCCTTGTTCTGCATCGATTTGTCGAAGGCATCGCCGCTGACCCAAGTCACGGAGGTGCCCAGAACGCTGCAAGTCCCGTGAAGTCCGGGGATGTCCGGATGCGTCATCGAGATCACTTGCCCGACTTCGTTGCCGAGGCCTAGCAGGGTGGTCTGCCACGTGGCGGTGCGCGCGTCACGCCACTCTGCGTATTTCACGCCGCCGATCTCTTCGCGTGTACGGGTGGCGGCGATTCGTAGCGCCTGGCTCAGGGTCGAGCACCCGACCGAGTGCATCTGGCTGGTGAGCGGTGATCCGGCACGGCCGTAATAGGCCGCGTGGCTCTTGTCGCAATACTCGGCAGTGTTCGCCTGGTATTGGTACGCAACATCGGCGAACGAAAGCACCAAGTGCTCGAACCCGGCTTGGATCGGTGTGAGCCGCAGGCTTTGAAGTAGGGAGTTAGCAAGCGTGTACGCGTCCACGGCGCTGGCGTTGATCCGACAACCGAGCTTCAGCTTTCCGAACTCCCAGGTGTAGAAGCCCAGGCAGCAGTTGAGCACTTCGGTGAGCCAGTCGCGAAACGGTTTCTGGCTGCTGACGATTCCCTGAAACTGGAACTGCGTCTCGACGCCAGTGCCGAGGATGGCGGCAACGTTGTCTGCGGCAATCTCGGCCGCGCCGCTGCCATCGCCCACAATCAGCGACGCGAGCACAAACGTGCCGAGCTGCGCGAACGACGATGGTCCCGACCCTCCGGCTGGATTCGAGCCGGTGGACGGATCGCCATACAAGCCAAGCGCGCGCAGCAACATGTTCACGGCGATCCAAAACGGATTGATGAGTCCCTTGACCGCTGTACGGTTGCCGTTCTGGTCCCACGTCCAGCCCCACATGCCGTAGTCGATCGGGACCGTCATCTGGTGCTGGTCCGGAGTGCTCGGTTGGATGGTTGATGATTTGACGATGCGGATCTCGCAAGCCGCCGTGCCCGCCGCGTATACGTTCGGTTCCCAAACTTGCGGATTGCCGGAGCCGAGAGAGAAATAGTCGGTGGTCGGATTCGCCGGGTCATTGCCGAGCACCTCGCGCGGCGCTCCGATGGGCGAGTTCTTGACTACGTTCAGGTTGCCATCGACCTTGAAGCCTTGCGGCGTGAAGCCGTCGACCATGGGCGCCACCACGTAGCGGTAGCCGTCGGCGTTGGTGACGACGTACATCCCGGTGAATCCGCCGATCGGGCCAGCACCAAGGATGCCGAGCGAGTCGGCATAGTCGGATTCGTCGCGATAGGCCACCATCAGAGCGTTGGCCAGGAAAGCATAGAGCGGATTGCCGCCGCTGTTGCACCAGATCTCCGGGAGCGCCAGTCCCCAGATGGTATCGGAGAGGATAGAAGTGGCGGTGACAGTGTTGCGGCCGAAGCCAAGGAAGCCGGTGGAATTGTCCTTGATGACGACGCCTTGCGGGTCGGCCTGGTGCCCGCCGAAGTATGGAGCCATGCCGTGTACCTGGCATCCGTTCTTCGATTCGAGGTAGTAATCACAGCTCGTGGGATCGCCGCCGGCGGCCGTCACTGCGGCGGCGCTTCTACCTTTTGACGCCCACGGGCAATTCACGCCATCGTTGTAGGTTTTCCAGCACTGGCGGCTGAGTTGCCGCTCCGGGTACTGGTTCATGATCTGGAAGAAGCCGTCCGAACACGTCACCGGAAAGATGGGCGTCCCATCGCTGGTGAAATTCTGGATGACGCCCTTCCACAGTTGCAGCAGAATCCCCGAGTTCACGTGGAATAGGCAGAGGTCGATCTCGGCGTACTTGAGGTCCGTGTCGTTGGCAAGCTGCGTCATCACGCGGTCGCCGTTGCCGAAGGTGAAGCGCACGTTGTCCGACGTGCCTTTGATGTCCTGCGAAATCAGCACGTCGGAGCCGGGTTCGCCGATGCCGATCAATCGCGGCAGGTATAGCTGCCCGCCGACGGTGACGCGCCGGTCTGATAGATAGATGTCCGCGACCGCGGATTCCCGTACGCGGATGTGCACGAGCGGAATGATCTGCTGGACTTCGGAGAGAAGGGCCGTGGACAACGCGCTCGAGGGGAAACGCAGGCAGGTGGAAGTGATCGCGTAGGTGGGTGCTTGCGTCGGATCGACAACCTCGACGAGGTTCAATCCAACTTGCGCAGCATTGCGGAGGTACTCGAATGAGATCGGCGCCTGCTCAAAGGTCACGAGCACGCCGGTGGTCGTGCCATCCGGGTTGGGGACGTTGTAGGTGAACGCCTTCCAGGGTCCCTGCATCGACTCCCAAAACGCCTTGAGCTGGCGGGATTCCGCCCAGTTGAGATTCGGCCGCTTGAACTGAAACTTGCGCGGGCCGATGCCGACGTAATACCGCTGCTCCTGCTTGGCGTCGAGGCTACCGAACCGGTGAACGATCACCGGGCGCTCGACGGAGAAGCCGAACGGGTACTGCGTGGTGAGCGGGAATGTCTGGCTGGAGTTGGTCACCGTGGGGACGGCGATGCGGCCGATGGTATCGGGCATGTTTCTGTTGGAAGTGCGGGGGCGTTACGCGCCTATGGATGTGGCTGAATGACGACCTACTAAGTCAACATGTCGAGGTGAAAAGCCATTTGTTTGAGTGCCAAGGAAATTGGCCTAATCGGTAACGTCTGGATGGTGCCGACGGCAAGAGATGAGCTAGCGCGAGAGAGAATGTACCGGCTTATCTTATAGCCCCGTCCCAGAGGAGACAGTCCCTGTCCCCCTGGCACAACCAGGCGCTACAGCGATGACCATCTCCGCCGCAAGACAGCGCCCCGGAGCGTTCGAAACAGTTCCAGAGCTGCTCGATTTACATCAACGATCTCGCCGAAATCGCGCAGTTGGCCGCGGATTCCAGATGGCGCAAGGCGTTGCAGCAATGCTTCTGCCTCATTGAGCAGTCGCTCGTGATTAGCGATCGTTGCATCGAAGCTCGCTCCTGTCGCACTCGCACACTGTCCACGCAAACAGTGCAAATAGTGCCGAAACGCCGCCTGCTCGCCGAATGGCACCGACGACGGCTGGACTCCACTAAACAGCACGGAGACGAATCCGCCGTCAATCTCTGTCGGCGGAGCCATTAGCGGCAACACTTTCTGCCGCTTGGCGATATCGAGGAAAGGGATCTTGTATTCGGAAAGGGCTTGGGCACAGTAGTACCAGGTAGCTCTTTGCTTGATTTCCTCCTCATACTGGGCCTTGAACTTCTCTGGCGGAAACGAGCGAACGTTCATCCACGTGCCCGAGGCAATGGCATTCACTTTCGCGAGCGCACCAATCAACATTTGGTGATTGCAATAGCCCAAGAAGACCTTCGCGCCTCGGAGTCGTAGCCCAGCCGCCAAATCAATCACATTTGCCACCCAGTTTGGCTCGGTCACCAGATATTGACCGTTGGGGTGCTCACAAACAACGTAGTATCCTGATGCGCTCCACTGCTCTGATGCTTCCAGCAACAGGGCGATCTGTTCTTCGTCCTTCACGGCTTCCGCCGACAGTGCGATCGTGACAATGTGAGGAAGCTGCTTCGCTTTGGCTTGCGCTTCTTCAATAATGGTCCGCTGTGTTCCAAGCCAGTCGTCGTCAACGGAGGTAGCGAGAAGACCGGGCAATATGAATTCATCACAGCCGAGCCTGACATTCAGTTCCTGGAGCTTTCCCAACAGCTTCGTCAAGGCGGGTCCCTGAAAGAATGCGCCTGTTTCGTACTCTTCTGGCCAATACGAGTGAGAGCATAACCGCTCGTGGTCTGCATGCGGCAAATAGAACTGGGGATCGAGCAAACAGTGCCCTGCCGGCAACGCCGTAATGCTTCCGGCAACTCTTTCAAGTTGCTCGTCGTCGAGATCCCGCGGGCTGAGGATCGCAGTGCCACCTTTCCACGATGAGATCAGTGAACGGCAATGCTCCATCATCCCGTAGCCGAATTGAAGGTATAGCTGCATCAGACTCTCCTTCCCACGAAGTTCGAAGCGCCGTCGCCTCTGCCGAGTGACCATGCCAACGTGGAGAAACACCTCCATTCATTCACACCTGCTCTTTTGCGCATATCTCTTGCATCCACGCCAGCGCCTCCTTGACTGAACCTGGACGCAGATCACGGCGCTTCTGCGTCATAGCTTCGACCAGATCGCGAAATTCGTTGGCAGCGGGAAACATCAAATTCAACGGCGTTAGTGTCAGCGTTTCAACCCGCTTGAGAATCTCAAGGTCGGCGGCAGGTGGCTCGCGGAAAGGATGCCGGCCCGTGGCGCACTCATGGAGAGTAACGCCCAACGCGAACAGATCCGCTCGCGAGTCTATCTGCGGCTTGAGGTTGCGCATTTGCTCGGGCGGTGAATACCCGAGAGTGAACTTCCCCCAGATTTGTCCGGTGCCGGTCAGAGACTTTAGCGTGAGGTGCCGTGCGATGCCAAAGTCCAGCAGCCAATAGTCATCACTTCCATCCAAGATCACGTTATCGGGCTTGATATCCCTGTGAACGATCTGCGCTTCCTCGGCCTTCAGCAAAGCCTCAAGCACGTGAAGTCCGAGTCTTAAGAGTCTCCGTTTGTCGAATCGGCCCCCGGCCAGGGCCTGCCTAACGGTCTGCCCGATGATGCGCTGCTCTCGCAGCCAAACCAGTTCCCCAAAGGCAGTCCGAATCCGACCCTGTTCCAAGATGCGCGGAACCCTCGGAGACTGGACGATTTGTACAGCGAGGACTTCACGATCAGTCGTCTCATTCGGCTGGCCTGGATTGATCAGCTTCAGGACAACATCGCCATCAATTGGGTGTGTGGCCGCGAATACGATTTTCTGGCCGCCGGGACTCAATGCAGCGATATTCGTTAGATCTGGGAACTGTGCCTGGACCCAACTGGCGTCAAGCCGAACACCATTTGCCATTCACTTCGCTTCCTGCGCTCACGCGCCAAGCCCACTCGTTGAATAACCATGACGCGTAGGAACGCGGTAGGGGCTTTGCCCTCTCCGGCTTAAGAGGAGCGTGGTCCTTCGCCCAGACACCGATACCAAGGGCCTTCGCGCGCTCCAATAGTGAACTTCGCCTCGGAACATCTGGTACAAGCATGTACGATTCCGACGCGAACCAAGTGTTCAACACTGCTTGTTCCAACCCTATCTTCCACTCGCTGATCTTTGCTTCGACCGCAATGATCTGCCGAGCGGCGAACACTTTTGCCATCGACCGCGTCTGCCACCTCGAACCATCGGCACGTAACACTCCGGCAGCATCCAAACGCTCAATATTCTTAACCACTGAACAGGTAAACACAGCCTTTAGCTGCGCGTCCGGACACGGTCCGTTGTGATACAAGTAATGGGCTACCCGCACATCCTCGCGAGTTAATGCCTGCCGAGCAGGCAGCCACCGTACGGTTTTGTTGCTATCCCAGATCACAATGACGAGATCCGGAAAGCCGGACGGCAGCCGTGGCTCTCGAAAAACTACAGCTTCACATCCCGCAGGCACATCGAAAGGTGGGGCGCTCAGGAACCGTTCCAGCAATTCGCCCTCTGGGCCAAGTCTCAACGACCTGAAAGATGGCCCGACAAGCGCTCCTCCTCGGCTGCTGTCGATTACTGTGACTCGACTCGGTGCCATGCTCACCCGTTTCTCCTCAATTGTTTGTCCAGTTGTGCAAGGTGTGATTTCAACGCCTCTTCTACGATGTCACCCATTTCGCGCCCGGACACCGCAGCAGCGATTTTGAGCCTCTGGTGCAAGGCAGCGTTCAGATTGAAGGTCGCCTTCTTTTTGCCGCCATCCCGTGCAGCAGCCTTCCGCACTGTCGCTTTAGCCATATCGCTGTACAACTTTATATACAGCTATATGGTCAAAAAGTCAATCTTCCGTCATCCAAACCAGTTGCTTCATCCCACCTCGACAAGCTCAAGCCCCTGCATGTTGGTTCGCGCGACATCGCTGGCCTGCGCCCAGTTGCCACGGAACACCACCGTTACGCGGCCTTGGGTTTCGTTACCCGAGGGATCATAATTGCTCGCGATCTGCTGGCCGGCCCCCACGTCGAACGGATTATAGAACGCGAACGGGGTAAGGCCGCCATTCTGTGATACCCAGAAGTTGTACAGCGCCGAAAGCAAGGATGCGCTCAATCGTTTGCTAAGGCGAAACGTCCGCCTCGAAGTCTGCGCGAGTTGTGACCTCTGGATTGTGCCGTCGTGATACTGGTTTTGGAGTTGAGCATACTCACGCAACTCCGTGAACGCGGTGCACAGCGACGCGGGCATCACACCGTTCGGAGCGGCTTGTACGAGGTTGCCAGGCATCAGGCCACCGTCAGTCCGGGTAGCTGCATGTTGGCGGATTGCTGCGTGCGCCCGTAGCTTGAATACTGCGCAGCCATCGCCTGGTCGGTCACGAACTGCGGTGTGACGAACTGTCCGGTCATGAAGTTCGCCGCGTCGGCTCCGCTGATATTCAGCGAGAGGTACGTCGCCCCAGCGCCACCAGCCGTGTTCGGGTTGCCCGGCGTCGGATAAATCCCCGCTGCGATGCCGCCGAGCGTCGGTATGTTCGAAGCGTAGACGTGCGCCTGGCCATCCTGGTAGCTGGCTTGTTGATATAGCTTGCCCCCCTGCTCCACCAGGCTCCCCGCGTAGGGCGTCGTGGCCGACAGCGGCATCTTCTGGCCGGTGGCTTCCGAGTACAGCATCACAAGTTGACGCACACTCGGCGAGCGCACTGCCACCGCCATATCGCCGCCGAACTGCGATTGCGCGATCTGCACTACTTGCTTGATCGTGCCGCTGTTCTGCGGAATGTCCACGCCATAGATACTCTTGATGTCATCGTGGGCCTTCCTCTGCGGCGACTTGATTCCGAGCAGCTTCTCGACCATCCCGGCGGTGAACCCCGCCGCCGCTCCGATCGCCGCGCCCCATGGTCCACCGATCTGTTCGCCGATCAGTGCGCCTCCGGCCGTATCTTCGAGGGTGCCGGTCCACGTCCCGCGCTGTGATCCGAACAGTCCGCTGGTCGCGAGCATCATCCCTGCCGCACCGGCTGCGGGAGACTTCGCGACGCCCTGCACGCCGCCCCAGAAGTTGCTATCAGAAGCATTCCAGGCGTCCTGATTCCAGAAAGTACCCTTCAGATTGGAGAGCGCCTTTGAGAATCCGCCCTTGGAGAACATGCTGTAAACACCGGACGTGCCACCCTTGGAGCCGGAACCGAGAATCATTCCGAGTGGGCTCGCGCCAGCACCGGCGTGCATGCTCATCGGCAGATTCATCAGATCGTCGACACTCGGAGCTGCGGCCGGAGCCGAGCCAGCCGTGACAATTGGCCCAGGAAGCGATGCCCCGCCATGCCCGCCTAGGGTCGTGATGCTCACGCCGGCGGACCCGGATACCGGCGCTGGTACCGAGATCGACGGAACGGAGATGCCCGGCATTCCAGCAATTCCACCGGAGACGGATGGAGCCGCGATCCCCATCCCGGCGGCAAGGATGGCTGTCAAACCTGCCATCACAGCGCTGTTCTGCATGGTGGCGGCCGTATTCATGTCGGTGGATACGCGCACCGGATCCTTCGATGTGCCGCGCAACATAGCGTTGATGCCACCATGCCCGTCCGAGCCATAGATGACGGGGTGCAAGAGATTCGCCACCGCCCCGCCGAGCGTTTCCGTCACCGGCTTCAGCACAGCGGAGCGAATCGTACTCAGCAGATCCTTGCCGAAGGTCGCGGGCTTCGTGAACAGGACGTCGATCAGTTTCTCGGCCTGTTTCTGCAAGCCATCAATCTGCGACTGCAATTCCTGCTCGCGCTTCTGCTGAAGCTGCGCCTGCTTTTCCTCGAACTGATCCTGGGCCTGCGCGATTTCAGTAAACAGATCCTTCTGCGCCTGCGCCGCCAGGACGGATCGCCTGGCCGCGTTCTCTTCCTTCGAGATTCGCTCCGCTTCGATGCCCGCCAACTGGACGGCGAGATCGAGCCTGGTTTGGTAAGCTCGCTGCGCTGCCGACTCTTCCTTACGGGCCTCCAACTCCCGCCTTTCGGCTTCAGTCATCGCCACGGGCGCATGCCCGTCGCCGGTCAGTTCCGCCATCCGTGCCGACCGCGCCGCGCGTCGACGCAGCTCCTCGCGTTGCGTCTGAACCCCAATATCAGCAATCCGTTCCTGCGCCGCGAAGCCCTCTTCCCACTCTTTCATCTGCTCCTTGGAAGGCATCATCATCGCGAGCATCTTCTTGGCCCGTTCGGCGCGTTGCTTTTCGTCGTACTTCTCGAACTCCTCCCACGCTTTCTTGTAGAGGACCGATGCCTGCTGGTCCGCCGCCTTGCGGATCGCGGCAATCTCCGACTCCGAAGCCTTGACCTTCTCGGCCTGCCTTAGAAGCTGGTCGCGCTGATAGTAAATCTTGCCGATTGCGTCGAGTTCAGCTACGTCGCCCTTCTTCTCGAACTCGGCCGCCTGGCGGCGAAAGTCCTTGAGCTGCTCCGCGCCCTTTGCGACCGCATCCAGTGCCGCCTTGCGGCGCGCCTCAGTAGCTTCCGCAGCCCGGAGTTGCTGACCCAGATCCACGGCCTGAGCCTTCGTCAACGGCTTGTCCGGTTCGAGCAGTTGTTTCTGGAGCCGCTCGACGTCCTTCTTGGCGTCGGCATATGCCTTCTCCATGCCGTCATGCGTACCGAAGAACCGGGCGCGAATACGATCCGTCTCTTCCTTGCCCTCGTGTAGGTCTTTCCGCTTGGTAGCTGCCTCGGCATCCTCCAGCATTTTCTGCAATTGCTGGATCTGGCCCTGAATGTCGCTCGCACGCTTCGCCCGCGCTTCCTCATCTTGGGTTGGCGCGATCGCCTGCAGGATGCCGAAATCACCGGTCAACCGTTGCTGCTCTCCCCGCAGATCCTCGATGCGCTTCAATGTGGCATCGCGGTTCTTCATAATCTCCGGCGCCCGCCGTTCCAGATCCTCGACCTGCCGGCGATGCTCGCTCCGGGACACTTTGGTCACGCCACCCAACGCCCGGATCTGCTCGGCATCTTGCAGCGCCTGGATTTCCTCGCGGTGCTGCCGTTCGTCGTCTCCGGCCGTGCTGATGTTGTTGAGGAACCAGTCGACGCCCTTCCCGACCCAGGTCACGGTGACGACCAGCCCTTCTTTGAACTTGCGGATCAGGGAGTCCCACTTGGTTTCGAGCACCGTTACTTCACGCTGGTATTCGGAGAAGCGGCGGATGTCCTCCTCGGTCGGCCCGAAGCCCTGTTCGTGGGCAACGCGCAGGTTCTCGTTGAGTTCCGTCATGAACGGGATCGCCTCGACGCCGACCTTTTTAAAGAGGTCCATGGCGGCGGCGTCCCGCTGGAATCCTTCCGGAAGCTTGTTCAAACCCTCGGAGATCTCGGTCAGAATCTCGGAGGTCGGTTTCATCTCTCCGGTGGCGGTGTGAAAATCGATGCCCATCGCGCGCAACGTTGCCCGCGCTTTTTCGCCTTCATTGGAGTTGTCGTTCGCCGCCTGGGAAAGCCCGCGCATGAGGCGCTCGACAATAGAAATGTCCTGTCCGACCGCGCGCGCCGCGAAGCCGAACTGCCCGACTTCCTTCGCCGTCAAACCGGTGCGCAATTCAGCGTCTTTCACGCGCGTGCCGTATTCGCCCAGACTCTTCGCCGCCTCGAATGCCGCGGTGCCCAGGCCAATCAGTGCTGTCGCGCCCGCCGCCACGCCGATGCCAAACGGTCCGAGCGAAGAAAGGAGGGAACCCACCGCGCCTCGGGCTCCCTGGAGCGGATTCTCGATGGATTGGGTGACACGCTCGCCGAACCCTTTGATGGCTTCGGACTGCTTCCGAAGGGCTTCTTCGGTTTCCTTGGCCGCCTTGACCGCGAGAGCTTCGCGCGCGGCCTTCTCTTCCGCGGCGATCATCTTTTCATAGGACCGGGTGATCGCATCGATGGCCTGCGGCTCCCGACTATAACGCTGCAGCAGTTGATCCCGCTGTGTGATCAGGCGGTCCACGCCGCTCTTCCCGTACGTCTCGGCCTGCTTTTCGAGGGAGGCGATGAGCCGCTGAACGCTCGATCGCGTCTGATCAGAAATCCGGATGACCTTGGCGTGGGAGGCTTCCGACTTCTTCTCGAAGCTGTCGAGCGCGGTGTTGGCCCTGCCGACCGATTCGAGTACCGGAGTCTCCTCGGCTTCGAGGATTACGCGTTCGGCTTGATCTGC
>Ga0335078_10008280_pt1 | contig 15461 bp, 11 predicted proteins | sample Lox_Sample_32_FD_206711 | JGI IMG/M metagenome (GOLD analysis project Ga0335078, IMG submission 206711) | Soil microbial communities from Loxahatchee National Wildlife Refuge, Florida, United States - Lox_Sample_3.2 | ecosystem: Environmental > Terrestrial > Soil > Wetlands | place: USA... | reverse complement strand
CGTTCTTGCTCACGGCGGTGGGCGTCAGCCGATTCATGAAGTTTTATCAGAAGTTTCGGAAGCACTTGCATACCGTCGAAGTCTGCAGTGGTGTGCTCCTGCTTTTCATCGGCGGCCTGATCTTCACCAATGCCCTCACCGTACTTTCTTCTCACACGACTGGAATCAGTCTAGACAATGCAATCATAACGATCATGCCTAAAAGCGTGAGCAACTGGCTTCACACTGTGCAGGGTCCCGACAATGCGCCTGCGAATCTGCCGTCCGAGCCCGACGTCACGTTCAAGGATCTGCAAGGCAATGACATCGCGCTCTCGGGCTACAAGGGCAAAGTGGTACTGCTGAATTTCTGGGGCACGTGGTGTGAACCCTGCCAGCACGAAATTCCCATGTTGATCAGCCTGCAGGATAAATATTCATCCAAAGGCTTCACGCTGCTCGGTGCGGCAACGAACGACGAAGACGCCACGGTGAACAAGTTCATCCACGAGTCTAAATTCAATGTGGGCGGCCAGCAGACGCTGATGAACTATCCGATCGTCATGAACAACGACGACATCGTCGCGAAATTCGGCGGGATACTCGGCATGCCCACAACCTACCTGATCACGCGGGACGGCAAAATCTACAAGCGCTACATCGGCAGCCTCGATCAAAACGAGGCACAGTTGGAAAAGGACATCCAGAGCCAGCTATGAGGCGCGTTTTATCGATTTCGGTACTTGGCGCTGCCGCCCTGCTGGCTTCGGCCGCAATGGTCGCGTGCGGAAGCACCTCGGCGAAGAATCCTGGTTCCAGGGCAAACCTACAGCCCGCGCCGGACGTGACCTTCAAGAATCTCGATGGCGCCGAGGTGCCGCTCGCTAGCTTCAAGGGCAAAGTTGTGCTGGTCAATTTCTGGGCAACGTGGTGCGATCCGTGCCGCAGCGAAATTCCCGACCTGATCGGCTTGCAAGACAAATTCAGCAGCAAGGGATTCACGCTGCTCGGCGCGTCGATGGACGACGACGGCAAGAAATCGATCGAACCCTTCATGCAGAGCACGCAATTCAATGTTCATGGCGTCGAAAAAACGATGGACTATCCGATCGTGCTCGGCACCGACGCGATCACGGATAAATTCGGCGGGCTGCTCGGCATGCCCACGAGTTTTCTGATTTCGCGCGACGGGAAAATCGTGAAAAAATATCTGGGTGTGGTGAATGCAGAGCAGGTGACGAAGGACATCGAGAGTCAGCTATGACGAAACTGATCCGAAGTGCGGTCGTCTTGGGCGCGCTGTTCCTGATTTCAGGCGCGGCGAATCGTTTGACGGCGCCCGCTCAGGAAGCGCCCCGTAGCGCGGCATCCGTCGTAAGCACGAAGGTTTACACATCGCTCGATCCGGTCCCGCGCGGCAAGGATTTTCAGGTCGCGGTCGTCGTCGATATCGTTAACGGCTACCACATGAATTCGCACAAGCCGCTCGATTCGTACCTGATTCCGTTCACGCTCACGCCCCAGTTGCCGGCCGGCATCACTCTGGCCGACACGATTTATCCCCCGGGGAAAAATCTTAAGTTCCCGTTTTCGCCGGATAAGCCGCTCAATGTTTATACCGAGAGTGTGATCTTCCGCATGAAGCTGAATGCTGGTGACAGCGCTGCACTGGGGAAGACTTCGATTCCGATCACTCTGCGCTACCAAGCCTGCAATAATTCCGCATGCCTGCCGCCGGTAAAAGTGCCCGCGACCGCCGATTTCACAGTTGCGGCAGCCGGAACCAAGGCAAAGCCGATGCACCTAGAGGTTTTCACGGCAGCAACCGCGGCAGCCAAGTAACCGAATCCAGCACAACAGGACGGGCTGAGAGCGCGCTTATACGGCGTGCGCGACAGGTGCGGCTTTTCGCAGACGCTCCACCACGCGTTCTTTCCCCAACGCAACCATCGAATCGAAAAGCGGCGGCGCGACAGCACGGCCCAGAATCGCTACGCGCGTCGCGTTAATGAGCACCCCGGCCTTCACGCCTTCTGCGGCCGCTACGCCGCGCGCGGCTGCATCGCAAGCGTCGTGATTCCAATCCGGTAGTGCATCGAGGGCGTCCGCGAGCTTTCCGAGCATTCCAGGTAAGCGCTCATCTTTCCAGAATTTTGCACGGGCCTCGTCATCGTAACCGAAATCGTCCGTGAAAAATCCGCGCGCCCAGGTCGTGAAATCTCCGATCAGGCGCGTGCGAGGACGGATCAAATCCACCGTGCGCGCAAACCAGGCCCGATCGTGGCTCGCCTGCGAGCCTTCCCAAAGATGCGTACGCCTCAATTCCGCTTCCACATACGGAAGCACGTCTTCGACGGGCGGCTTCTGCAAATACTGCGTGTTGAACCATTCGAGCTTCGCGCGATCGAAGACCGCATTTGTGCGGCTGACGCCCGAAAGCGAGAATCGCTCGATCAATTCGTGAGTGCGCAAATATTCGGTATCGCCCCCGGGCGACCATCCGAGCAGCGCCAAAAAATTCCGGAATGCTTCGGGCAAAAATCCTTCTTCTGCGTACGATCCGACGCTCGTGGCTCCGTGGCGTTTCGAGAGCCGCGTGCGATCGGCACCGAGGATCAGCGGAACGTGCGCGAAGATCGGCGGCTCGGCCCCGAGTGCCTCGTAGATCATCGACTGTTTCGGCGTGTTCGAAAGATGGTCGGCGCCGCGAAGGATGTGCGTGATGCGCATATCGATGTCGTCGACCACCACGCTCAGTTGATAGGTAGGCACACCATTGGAGCGCAACAGGACGAAATCTTCGATCTCGGAGTTCTGCAATTCGCGTGGGCCAAAAACGGCGTCTTCGAATCGCGTCACGCCGGTGCGCGGAACGCGAAAACGAATCGCGCGTGCAATGCCTTGCCGCTCCCGATCGGTTCGCTCGGCATCGCTGAGGTCGCGACAACTACAGGCCGGACCCTTCGTCTGCTTGGCTCCCTCATCGTCGCCTTCACCCTCCTGTTCCCCGGCGGCATCGGCGCCAGCGTAGGCCATCGCCTTGCAATAGCAGGGGAACGCCGCGCCGCTGGCCAGCAGCCGCTCCGCCGCTTCCTTGTACATTGGCAGGCGCTGGGACTGAAAAAACGGGCCCTCGTCCCATTCAATTCCTAGCCACTTGAGGCCCTCGAGGATGCCCTCGACGAGCTCTGGGCGATTTCGCTCGACGTCCGTGTCCTCGATCCGCAGAACTAGAGTGCCGCCCTCGTGCCGTGCGAAAAGCCAATTAAAAAGCGCTGTCCGCGCGCCGCCCACATGCAAATAACCGGTGGGTGACGGCGCGAAGCGAACCCGTGGTTTTTCCGAAGAACTCATTCCGTTTTTTTTCTCCATTTTCGAAGCGATTTATCTTATCGGAACGTACACACAAAATCGAGAAAAGCGTCGCAAGTCGATGAACCGGCGTGAGTTGGTACCCGGGTACTGTTGACTTGCCGGAGGCTGCGCCGCATGATGAGTGCGGGTCCCGGCCCGGAGTACCTCCTCCGTTCCCCAGAGGTTATTTCCACGCAACGCGGACGGTCACCCCAGCGGGTGGGTGTGCGATTTCTGCTATTCTCAACGATAATGCCCCGGAACATTGACAGGAGCTTCTGAGCGGTGATCAACTCGGTCGCATACATCACCGTAGAGGTCAGCGCCTTTCTGCTGGCGGCCTTCTTCTATTATTTGTACCGCCGCAAACGGCAGACGTACCTCTTGGCGTGGGCCACCGGCTGGTTTCTCTGGTTCTTCTTCTATTTTGAGCGCAATGGGCTTTCTTTCATACCCAGCGGCGCGCCGCAAATGGTGTACCGCGCGTTCGACGAATGGTTAGCCGGGCTTTCCGCTCTCGCGTTTTTCTGCGCCGCACGGCTGTACGTGAAGGTGCGAATTCCAGTCTGGGTAATCAGCGTGGGGGCGGCGGTCTTGGCGGTCTCTGCCACTTTGCACGTGTTCAACGTGATTCCTGTCACGGTCGCGCTTGCCACCGGGCTTATCTTTTTCGCGATTGGGTGGACGTTCTGGCAGGAAGGCCAACGGCAGGAAGCACGCGCCGACATCTTGCTCGGGCTTACTTTTTTCGCCTGGGGCCTGTTTTGCATCTACACGATCGTTTGGCCGCAGTCGATCGCCGGCAGCGATCTCGTTCCCGTGCTTCTGCTGCCGGAGATGTTTTCGTGCGTGCTCATGGTGATGTCGGTGTATGAGGAGGAACGCCGCCGAGTCGAGCGGAATATGCTCGCGCTTTCCAGCCTGAACCTCGTCACATCCGGCTTCGTCGGCGGTGAGATTCAGCAAACTCTTTCGCAGGCGCTCGAGCGCGTGCTCAACGTGGTGCGCATTCCGGCCGGAGCTTTGTGCCTGCATCAACAGGATTCCAGTGGCCCTGCATCGCTCATCGTGACGGGAATGAGCGATTCCTTCTGCACATCCATGCAGGAATCGAACCTCGATGAATACTGCATCAATCTGGTCGCGCGCCTCGGCGGCCTCGTTGTGTTCCGCGATTTGTCGCGAGAAGCAAGCTGGGAAGCGCTGGAGAAGGAGGGCGAGTTCCGGAACGTCCGACAACTTTTTCTGGCACAACAATTGCGAACTGTTGTTGGCATCAGCTTGCAAGCGAAAGAGCGCGTCACGGGCGTTTTGCTACTGGGCACTGAGGATAATCGCAGCTTCACGCCGGCGGAACGCCGCCTCTTGCTCGCTCTCGGCCAGCAAATCGGCATGGCCGTCGAGAATAGCTACCTGATTCAGCAAACGTCGCGCCGCACCGAAGAGTTGCACACGCTCAACGAAATCGGCCGCGCGCTTAGCTCCACTCTCGATCTGGACACGCTGCTTGAGAGAATTTACGCCGAGATGCGGCGCTCGATCGATGTCGACAGCTTCTTCATCGCTTTCCACGAGCCTGGGGGAAATGAAGTCCGTTTCGAGATTGAGGTGACCGACGGCGAGCGCGTGGCCAAGCGCGTGCGCCCCTCCGGCAACCATATGGTGGAGCACATCGTGAACACGGCTCAGCCCCTGCTGATTCGCGAACGTTATCGTGAGGAAACGGAGCGCCTAGGCTTCGATCCCCTGCGCTTCGTCGGATCGATTTGTGCCGTGCCGATGATCCGGCACGATCGTCCGATGGGCGTGATCGCGATTCACAATGCGCGCGAGCGCGCGTTCGATGAAGGTCACGTCGAGTTCTTGCGCGTGCTGGCAAGCGAAGCCGGAGTGGCGATCGAAAACGCCCGGCTTTTCGCCGAAGAGCAAAAGAAAGCGCGTCAGCTTACGCTGATCAACAACGTCTCAAGCCACGCCATCACCACGCTCGACCCCGGCGAAATGCTCGCCAAAATTACGGCCGAGATGGAAAAACACCTTCCCTATGACCATTTCGGAATAGCGACTCTGGATTACTCGGTGAAGGAACTCCTGGTTGAAGCAGAGGCGGGTGCACGCCGCGAGGCTGTCGGCCGCCGAATCGCGTTGGGCGAGGGTTTGATCGGTCAAGTGGCTCGCAGCGGGCAGATGGGCGTTGTTCGCGATGCGAGCGCCTCCACGCCGCGCTTGGTTCTGCCTGATTCGTCTGCTGGTGTCGCTTTGCCCGTCACTTATGGCGAACAATTCCTTGGCGTACTGTATGTCGAATCCGAGGAGCCTTGCCAGTTCCCCGAGCAGGACGTCCAGTTGCTGCGCACGCTCGCCGATCTTTTCGCTGGCGCGCTGCACAATGCGATGACGTTTCAGAAAGCGCAAGAGCAGGCGATCACCGACGGCCTCACTGGCGTGAAAACGCACCGCTTCCTGATGGAAGCTCTCTCATCGGAATGGAAACGGTCCACGCGCGCGAATCGTCCGCTCGCACTCGTGCTGATGGACCTGGACCACTTCAAGTTCGTCAACGATTTCTACGGCCACCTCGAGGGCGATGTGGTCTTGCAGCGTGTCGGACACATTCTCGAGCAGAATTGCCGGCGCTCCGATGTTGTCGCGCGCTATGGCGGCGATGAATTCGTGATCCTCATGCCGGAGACGAGCGTCGAGCAAGCGCGCCAGCTCGCCAACAAGTTACGCGGCTGGATCGCTTCCGATCCACTGCTGCGCGACAAGAACATCACCGCCAGCTTCGGCATTGCCGCGTTCCCGGTGCATGGCTCGACGCCGCAAGAACTGATTCAGGTGGCCGACTCTTCGATGTACCTCTCGAAGCATCAGGGCGGCAACTCGGTGTCGAGCGCGGAGCAGGGCGATCCGAATGACCGGCGCCGCTGGAAGAAGGATGTTCTCGAAGCGTATCTGGGCGTCACGCTGAAGCGCCTATTTTCGACCGGCCCCGAAGCATTTGAGGAAATTTACCGGCGCCTCGAGCAGTTCACGCGATCGCTGCGTGAGCAGGGCGAGGCCGCGCAGGAAACGTTGCCGCCGGTTGTGGTGGAGACCGTCACGTCGCTTGCCTTTGCCATCGACGCTAAAGATCACTACACGCAAGGACACTCGCAAAAAGTTTCGGCCTACGCAGTGATGATCGCGCAGGCGCTCGGCCTATGCCCGGCGGACATCGAAGAAATTCGTCTTGCCGGACTGTTGCATGACATCGGCAAGGTGGGAATCCCCGAGGCCATCTTGAATAAGTCGGGTCCGCTCGATGCGAGCGAGTGGGAAACAATGAAAACCCACACCGATCTCGGCGCGCGGATTCTCGAACCGCTGCGGCCGATGATCCGCATCCGCGAGATGGTTCGCCACCACCACGAGTTCTATGATGGCTCGGGCTACCCGAAGCGCCTCGAAGGCGAGCAGATTCCGCACGGCGCCCGCGTGATCGCGGTAGCGGACGCGTACGACACGATTACATCCGAGCGAACCTACAAGAAGGCGCGAACTCCAGAAGACGCTTTCGCGGAATTGGAGCGCTGCGCCGCCAATCAATTCGATCCGGAAATTGTGCGCGTTTTCGTCGAGACGATGCGCCGCGCGCCGCGGCCAACCGTCGAAGCCGGCGCAGTCGTCTCCGTGCGCTCTCGCGACAACTAATCCAGCCTCAACCTCGCCCGCCGATCCAAATCCCTATTGCGAAAACAAGCGTTCCGCCCACGATCACTTGAAACGCCGAAGAAAGAAGCGGTGTATCCATGTACCGGTGCCGAACGTAGCTGATGACGGCTAATTCCACCGCTACGACGAGCACGGCTACCGTAAACGCCAAATGGAAACTCGAAATAAGAAATGGCAGCGTGTGCCCAATGCCGCCCGCCGCGGTCATCAGCCCGGTAACGGATCCACGTGCGATGGGCCGGCCGCGGCCCGTTAACGAGCCATCGTCGGAGAGCGCTTCCGCAAATGCCATGGAAATTCCCGCGCCGACAGACGCCGCGAGACCCACGAGGAATGCGTCCCGGGTGTTGTGTGTAGCAAAAGCTGCGGCGAATATCGGCGCGAGCGTCGAAACGGAACCATCCATTAGCCCCGCGAGGCCCGGCTGAATCACTTGCAGCACGAACATGCGCCGCCCGGAACGATCCTCTTCTTCGCGCGCGCCGGAAGATTCCTGCTGCTCTCTCAAAGTTTCCGCAAAATTCGAGTGCTGCCGCTCAACCTCAACCAAATCACCGAGAAGCTTTCGTGTCGAGGTGTCCGTCGTTTTCTCAAGAGCTCGCTCGTAAAACTGGATCGTCTCGGTCTCCATCACGTCGACCTGCTTGCGCACAGCCTGAATCCCGAGCGGACGAACCAGCCATACCGGACGCCGCTCGATGAAGCCCTTCACGTCTTCCCGCCGAATCAGGGGAATGTGGTCGCCAAAGCGCTGGCGGTAGATATCGAGGAGACTTTGGCGGTGGCGTGATTCCTCTGCTTGCATTTCGTCGAAGCTTTTCGCGGTGGCCGGATATTTCTCGCGCAGTCCTTCCGCGAAATCGCCGTAGACGCGGCTATCCTCCTCTTCCAGCTGAATGGCGAGCGCCAAAACTTCCCGCTCGGTCAGCGCACTAAAGCTCTTCTTGGCCATGCAATTCTCCGTAGGGGCGGTGTGATTCGATTATAGCGTGCGATTTGCCGCCAACCATCGCAGCGGGCTGGTCATCCAGCAGTTGAAGGATTATAGTGTGCCGGCAATAGTCGATTCGGGGGACGGAATGAAAATCTTCCATTGGACGAAACGATTTTCGCGGCGCCGCTTTCTTGCTGGTAGCGCAGCGACTGCAGCCATTGCAGCCGCCACGGGAGGAACATCCCTCGCCCAGGAATTTCACACCTCGCAGCCGGGAAATCTCTCGCCCGGGGAAATTCGCACGCTCGTCGTCTTCACGCGCGATCTCTTCCCTCATGATCGCCTCGATGATTCGTATTACGAGCACGCCGTGAAACCACTGCTCGAAGAAGCTGCGAAGGATGGAAACACGAAGCAAACTTTGGTATTCGGCATCAGCTGGCTTACTGCAAACGGCAAGGCTATGGCCGACGCACCCTACGCGGATATCAAAGACGAAAAAAAACGCGTCGCCGTGATCGAACGCTTGCGGGAGGACCAATCCGCGCCCGCGGGCTTTTGGGATAAGGTCTACAACACGACCATCGTCTCACTCTACAACCAGCCGGAAGTTTGGTCGAAATTCGGCTACGAAGGCCCGTCATCGCCGCAGGGCGGGTATCTCCACCGCGGCTTCGACGACATCAACTGGCTGTGAGGATATTCATGCCCGCCAAATTCGATCAAAACGATTCGTCGGTAGTGGTCATCATCGGCTCGGGAGCGGGCGGCGGCACTCTCGCCAACGAGCTCGCGCAAAAGGGCGTTTCTTCCGTCGTTCTCGAAGCAGGCAAGCGCATCGAGATCTCCGATTTTAAAAATGACGAGGACGCGATGTTCGCTCTCTTCACGTGGCTTGATCCCCGCACCGCCTCGGGTTCATGGTACGTCGCGCAAACATCACCCGATCTTCCCGCCTGGATCTGCAAGCTCGTGGGCGGAACAACAATTCATTGGGGCGGCGTCGCCTTGCGCTTCCAGGAGCACGAATTCAAGACGCGCACGCGCTACGGCGCTCTTGCGGGTGCGAATCTGCTCGATTGGCCGCTCGACCTAAAGGAAATGGAGCCATATTACGACCGCGCCGAATGGAAGATGGGTGTCGCGGGCACGCACGGAATGCCACGCCTGCCCGCCAGCAATCACTGCAAAGTTCTCTTCGCGGGCGCGAAAAAGATCGGCTACTCGAAATGTTGGACCGCCAACCTAGCCATCAATTCCGTGCCGCGCGACGGCCGTGCCTCGTGCCAGCAAGCCGGCTTCTGCGTTCAGGGCTGCACGTTCGGCGCGAAGTGGTCGACGCTCTACACGGAAATCCCGAAAGCCGAAGCGACGGGAAAAACCGAAATCCGCCCCGAATCGCAGGTTCTGCACATCGAGCACGACAAGTCCGGCAAAGTCACTGGCGTCGTTTACGCGGACAGCACTGGTGCAGTGCAACGGCAGCAAGCGCGCATCGTTTGTGTGGCGGGCAATTCGATTGAAAGCCCGCGCCTGCTGCTCAATTCGTCTTCGAGCCTGTTTCCGCAAGGACTGGCGAATTCCTCCGGGCAAGTCGGCAAGAACTACATGCGCCACACGACTTCCCTCGTCTTCGCCGCTTTCGATAAGCCCGTGCACATGTATCGCGGCACGGCCAATGGCGGCATCGTGATGGACGAAGCGCGCCTCGACACGCAGCGCGGCTTCGTCGGCGGCTACAATCTCGAGACGCTACCGCAAGGGCTGCCGAGCTTCGCCCAAAACATCATCCCCGGCGGATGGGGCCGCGACCGCGCGTTTTGGATCGACAATTACGCGAACGTGGCCGGCGTTTGGATCATCGGCGAGGACATGCCGCGCGAGACCAATCGCGTGACGCTGCACCCCCGTCGGAAGGATAAATATGGCCTGCCCATTCCCGACGTTCACGTGGATGATCATCCGAACGACATCGCCATGCAGAATCACGGCCTGAAACAGGGCGACGCGCTCTACAACTCAATCGGCGCCAAACGCACGGTCCACCATCTGCCGTTCCCTTCGACCCACAACATGGGCACGAATCGCATGTCCGAAAATCCGCGCGACGGCGTGGTGAACCGCTGGGGGCAAACTCACGACATCAAGAATCTGTTCGTTTCCGACGGAAGCCAGTTTGTTTCAAGCGGCGCGGAAAATCCCACACTGACGATCGTCGCGCTCGCCATCCGCCAAGCCGAATACATCGCGAAGCAAATGCAAACTGGAGCGGTGTAGCGCCGACGTTGGTGAAGTTAACTCCCAAACCCCCGCGGCGGTGAAAATCCTCCGATTTCCCGCGCCATCAGTTCCGCGAACGTGATCGGTGTGGCGTCCTCCCCATAAGGTCCCATGATTTGGATACCCACGGGCAACCCGTCCGGTGTCAGGCCCACCGGCGCAACCGTGGCGGGACATCCTGTCAGTGAGGCCGCCGCAATCCAATTCATCATTTCCATGTACCTTCTCGGCCCATCGGAAGTTGGAACCGTTCGGGCGCTCTGCGGTTCGCTGTGATCGTGCGGAAACGCTGCTGTGAAGGTGACTGGCGAAAGAAAAACGTCGACTTCATCGAAATATGCCTGCCACTGACCACGATAAGCGACCCTCCGGATGTTCATCTGCTGCCATTCGCGAAACGTCGCGCGCGCTCCTGCGGCAAAGGGATCGCCTGTGTCGCCCGGCGTTTGTTCTCTGCCTTGTGCATCTTCAGGAGTCATGCTCGAAGTGAACGCGCCGAGCATATACAGGTACGTGCTGTCCATTTCCCGCGGTTGCAATCGCGCTGGCCATCCAGGCTTCAACTGGACCCCTGCCCGGCCCAAAGCCTCGATCGCGTTTCCGAGAACAGCCGCCACCTCCCGCGTTGGGGGCGAGATTGAATCGTCGATCACATAGCCGACTCGAAAATCTCTGAGATTATTCGCGCGGGGCGGCGGCAACTCCCATTTCCACGCCTTCGCATCCCATCCGACCGGCCCTCCGACGACCTTCAGCGCGGCCAGCAGGTCCTGCGCGCTTCGCCCCATCGGGCCAACCACCGCCAGCAACGTCGAAAATCCTTGCCCGGATCGATTGCCGCCGGTCTGGTGCCCTTGCTGGCTGACGAGGTCTAGCGTCGGCTTATGCCCGTAGGTCCCGCAGAAATTGGATGGGACCCGGATCGAGCCGCCGATATCGCTGCCCATGCTGAGATAACCGAGGCCCGCCGCGAGCGCCGCCGCCGATCCTCCCGAACTTCCGCCCGGCGATCGTTTCACATCGTAGGGATTGTTTGTCGTTCCGTAGATGGCATTGTGGCTCTGCCAGTCATGCAGGTTCAGCGGCACATTCGTGCCGCCGATCAGCACAGCCCCCGCGCCGATCAGGCGATCGACAGCCTCCGCGTTGCGCGGCGCCTTCGAATCTTTAAGCGCGGGAATTCCCCACGTACATGGCTGTCCTGCGACGCCAAAGCTCTCCTTGACGTGAATCGGAACGCCGTGAAACGCTCCGTGTAATTCACCTCGTGCGAGCGTTTCGTCCGCGCGTCTGGCTTGCGCCAGCGCTTCCTCTCTCATTTGAAAGCAGAAAGCGTTCAGCGACGAATTGTAGCGGTCGATTCGCTCGAAAACATGGCGTGTCAGTTCGACGGAGGAAACCCGCTTGGACCGAATCGCCTCAGCGGCCGCAAGCGCCGAAGCAAAATTCAATTCCTGTTCGGTTCCACTCCCAGAATGTGCAGTTGCCGCCATTGAATCCATATCGCACCTCGCCCTTCTCAAGGGCTGTATATCACGCGCCGGCACTTTGCGCACAAACCAGAACAGGCGCGACGGCCCCGGGCGACGCACTCGGCATCTGTTCTGGTTATTCCGTTATGTGGACAGGTTGTGTGAATCCGACTGGGCCGAATACTATGTGGTGCCCTTTGGCGTTTTCTTCAGGAATGGCGCGATGCGGTTCGCAAGAGGATCGCTTGAATCTTCTCCGATGAAGCGCTGAACTTCGTGGCCTTCGCTATCCAATAGGATGAATGTCGGAAACGCGTTCACGCCGTGATCACGCGCGGTCGTGCCCTGCGGATCGTACTCCACGTTCCAATTCATTCCGTTTTCGCTCGCGAAGCTGCGTCCGGCATTTTCGTTCTTGTCTTCGTTGACGCTGACGACTTCCAAATCACTTCCGTACACTCGTTGCAGAGCCTTCAAGTCTGGAACGGATTCGCGGCACGGCCCGCACCAGGACGCCCAGAAATCGAGCAGCGTCATTTTCCCCGTGCCCGAAAATCGACCACCGCCGCTGCTGTCTGACGATTCGCCCACTACATTAATGCCGCCTCCGCCGCGCGGCATGTTTTCATCATCGATCACTCGCACGGCCTTCGGCCCGGTGTTCTTCTGGGCTCGCGCCATCCGCGCGAGATCGCCTAGGGACATGGGCTGGCTTGACTGTGCCGGATCGTCGGCGGGCGCGTTCGTGGCTTGCGCCGTGGGCTCCGCCGGACCCGTCTGGGTTGCGCTTTGTGCAGTCGCAGGCGGTCGATCCTGCGCCGATGCGACTTGGGGCAGCGTTACGGCGAGGGCGCCCAGAACAATAACGACCGCAGTTCCCCGGGTGGATTTCGAGAGCATGGGCAGTGCCTCCAGGACAGGTAACCCTACCTTCAGCTTGCGAGCGGCGTCCCACCGCGCCAATAGTACGACCGGTATGTGTGCTGGATTGCGCACCAACGCCGCCTTTCCACGTAGCTCTTCCTGCTGTGTTTGACACCTAGCGGATTCTCAGGCTATCCTGCCGTCCTTCGTCGTCCTTGAAGATCTGCGCTCGAGGGCCGAACGACTCCGACCTGAGGTGTGTCCAAGTCATGTCCTTGCTCCAACTGAGAGGCGCCAATGATCTCGAATCTGCGTAAGGCTTTCTTCGGCGGTTTTCTTGCGTTTCTGCTTCTCTGCCTCGTTCCCGGGCTGCTTTCTGCTCAGGACAAGAAGGACAAAGACAAAGACAAAGGCTCGGCGCCTCCGCCCAAGAGTTCCGCGCCCCCTCCGCGTCCGGCGAGTAACAATGCGCACCCGACTACGAACGGCGGCAACACGGGCACGCGCGGCACAACCGGCGGTACGGGAACGGGCGCAGGCACTGGAACTGGCGCTGGCAACACTTACCGGCCCGCGGCCGGCGGTGGGGGCAACAGCGGGACGTCCAACGGATTTGGCGGCAACACGGGTGGAACGAGGGGTGGCAACAACGGTGCCAATACGAACGTCAGCACGTTCAACAATCCGTCGAATGGCGGACCCAAAGGGAACATCAACCCGAACGGCGGCAGGACCGTCAGAACCGCCGAGGGGCACTCTCTTGAATACGGCAAGAGCGGCAAGCTCAGCGGCATCACCACGCGCAACGGAACCACCGCGAAATTCAGCGCCAACGGCCGCATCACCTCCATTCATGCCAACGGCGTGACGATCAATCGCGGATTCCACGGGACGCGCACCGTGGTTTCCGAAACCGTGAACGCGCGCGGCGAGCACATTCGAACGGTCAGCATGGGCGCGCATGCTGGATTCGTCGAGCATCCCTTCATGCGCGGCGAGCGGCCGTATATGCGTCGCACGTACGTGATCAACGGACGCGTGTACGCGCGCGTTTATCGCGGCTATCCATACCGCGGCGTGCTTTATTACGGCTACGTTCCGGCTTATTACTATGCTCCCGGCTTTTACGGCTGGGCCTATAATCCGTGGGGCGCTCCCGTTGTCTACGGATGGGGATGGGGAGGGTGGTATCCCGGTTTCGGCTATTACTTCACTCCCTATCCGGCATATGCCGACGCTTCCTTGTGGCTCACGGATTATTTGATCGCGGCAAATCTACAAGCCGCGTACGAAGCGCAAGCCGCTGCGAACGCACAGGCAGCGGCCAATGCCCAAGCTCCGCCACCTCCGCAAGGCGACGATTCCTCGGATGCGAACGCCGTTGCCCTGAGTCCCGAAGTAAAGCAAGCGATCGCAGACGAAGTGAAAGCGCAGCTTGCCGCGGAGCGCGATGCCGCGGCGGCGCCGCAAACGTCAGCAGCGGCTGCGCCCAGCGGCGATCAGACGCCCGACGCTCTTGATCCCGCGCACCGCACATTCGTTGTCGGCAGCGCGATCGCCGAGACGGCGGCGGACGGATCGACGTGCTCGCTCAGTCCCGGCGACGTTCTCACGCGGATCGACGACACGCCGGACGCGAATCAAAACGTGAAGGTGCTCGTCAGCAGCGGCCAGAGAGGCGACTGCGCGCCGGGCGCCCAACTCGCCGTCTCCGTGCAAGACTTGCAGGATATGCACAATCAATTCCGCGAAAAGATCGACGAGGGCCTCGGCAAGCTCGCTCAGGATCAGGGCAAGAATGGCCTGCCGCCGTCGCCGAGCACTGCGACCACTCCCGTGCCGGATGGCCAGGCGCAGCCCGATCTCACCGCGCAATCGGATTTGCAAACTCAGCAGCAACAAGCCGATCAGGCTGAAGGCGACGTCCAGCAAGCCGAAAAATCCGGGCAAGGCAACTGATCCACTTAGATCGCTCACCTTAAAAAAGTGGCGAGTTGCATTCGCCGACCAACAGGGAACGAATGTTCCCCGGGCCAGCGACGCGCTTTTTCGAAGCCGCTCTCGGACCGCCGGACAAGAAAGTCGATCTCGGCTACAAGCTGATCTACATCTACTCCCGAAAGCCTGCGTTAGCCGCATTTCTACGAATTGATTCGATACTTCCATGCGGAAATCCTCGCACCAAAATCCAGCAGAAATACCCTGTTAGCCATGAAATAGAAGCGTTTTGCTTCGATTGACACTGCTTGTTTCCCGGTGCTACCGTTTCCGCCGTAATTCAGTCTTAGCAGTCTGGGGGGACTCATGTCATACAAGCTGACTGTGAACGGGCGCATCGAAACTGTAGACGTGCCCGCGGGAACGCCGCTGCTGTGGGTGATTCGCGACGTCCTCGGTATGCACGGCACGAAATATGGCTGCGGCATGGCACTGTGCGGATGTTGCACGGTGCACGTCAATGGCGAAGCCACTCGCTCCTGCACCACAGCAATCGAAAACGCTGCCGGCAAACACGTCACCACGCTCGAGGGTCTGTCCGCCAACGGCACGCATCCCATCCAGCTCGCCTGGGAAGAAATCGACGTGCCCCAATGCGGCTATTGCCAGGCGGGGCAGATCATGTCCGCTTCCGCGCTGCTGAACAAGAATCCTCATCCGACCGACGCCGATATCGATGCCGCGATGGACGGCAACATCTGCCGCTGCGGAACCTACCTGCGCATCCGGCGCGCCATTCATCGCGCTGCCGAAATCAAAGCCAAACAATCGGCGCAAGCCGTTTCCGCGGACGTTGCGTCCGCGAAGGCATAAGGAGGCTCCCGTGGCTACGACTTTCACGAAACCGAATTCGAATGAAGCTCCGA